>Ga0180085_1000611_pt1 | contig 12534 bp, 6 predicted proteins | sample EasRiv730_16_10D_FD_123013 | JGI IMG/M metagenome (GOLD analysis project Ga0180085, IMG submission 123013) | Soil microbial communities from meander-bound floodplain in the East River, Colorado, USA - East River metaG ERMLT730_16_10D | ecosystem: Environmental > Terrestrial > Soil > Floodplain ... | reverse complement strand
CCCGTAGCGCACCCTCACGACTCATCCCGGCGCGCACGGCCAGCGCGGCCGAGCGGAGGAACAGTCGCGAGTCCGTGATCCAGTCGTCCGTGTGGAACGCGACTCGGGCTCCCGCGCGCTCCATCACCGCGCCGGTCTTGAGCAGCAGATCGCGCGCCTCGAGCTTGCCCCCGGGGCTGTCGACGACGATGATCGAGCTGCCGACCTCGGCCGCCGCGATCTCGTCGGCGACCTTCCAGCCCTCGCTGACGTGGTGCAGCACGACGCGGAAGCCGAACTCCTTCTGCAGTCGCAGCACCGTCAGGATGTCGTCGTGCCGATGCGTGTGGAAGTGCACGATGCGCGTTCCGTCGAGCACCTCGAGCAATGCCTCGAGACCCAGGTCCCGATCGGGCTTCTTGTCCGCGTCCGACGTGCGCGCGAGCTTCTCGCGGTAGGCCAGCGCGGCGACGAACGCCTCACGCACGAGCGCGGCCGACTTGCCGCGCGTCCCGGGGAACGGCGGATCGCGCCGCGAGTTCGTGCCGTTGGCCATCTTCATCCCGCCGAGGATCCGACCGTCCGGGCCGCGGATCACGAGTCCCTCGATCGTGTTGGCATCGCGGTTCTTGAGGTACACGGTCTGTCCGCTCAGCAGGTGGCCCGACCCCGGCATCACGTTGATCATCGTGATCCCGCCGGCCTGGGCCCGCTGGAACCCGGCGTCCCGCACGTCGATCGAGTCGAGCACGCGCACGCCGGGCTGGATCGGCGCGGAACCGTCCGCGGCCCAGCCCCCGCCGATGTGCGAGTGCGTGTCGACGAGTCCCGGCAGGATGACCCGCCCCGTCCCGTCGTGCCGGATCGCTCCGCGAGGAATCTCGACGTCACCGCTCGGGCCTGCGGCGACGATCTTGCCCCGGTGCACGACGAGCACGCCGTCTGCGATCTCGCCGTGCGTGATCGTGATCAGCCGCGCGCCGACGAACGCCTGCGGCGCGTCCTGGGCCGAGGCCGTGGGCAGGGCGAGGGCCAGCAGGGCAGCGGCCGCGACGCGCTTCACGGTCAGGTCCCGAGCCGGATCGCGCGGTCGACGGTCGAGACGTCGAACGGCTCGACCGTACCGTCGGGCCAGATCACGCGCGCGGCGTCCACGCGGTCGGCCGCGCCGAGTCCGAAGGTGAGCGGCAGCTCGACCTGCGAGAGATAGCTCCGCGTGGGCATGACCTGCCGGCGCTGGCGCACCCCGCCGGCCTCGATCTCGACCCACGCGCCGATCGCGTCGCGATTCGCCCCGCGGCCGGTCAGCCGGACGCGGAGCCAGTGGTGGCCCAGCTGCTGGTCGTTGCGCAGCAGCCGGGCCGGACCGCCGACCTCGACCAGCACGACGTCGAGGTCGCCGTCCGCATCGATGTCGGCGTAGGCCGCGCCGCGCCCGACGATCGGCTCGGCCAGGGCGCCCGTGCGCTCGCGCGGCACCTCGACGTAGCAGCTTCGCCCGGCGGGCCCCGCGTTCCAGAACAGCTGCGCCGGCTGCCGGTAGGTCTGGCCGGCCTGGACCTCCTGGATCTCGTTCTCGATGTGTCCGTTGGCCTCGAGCAGGTCGAGTCGCCCGTCGAGGTCGTAGTCGAAGAAGAACAGTCCGAACTTGAGGAACAGCCGGCTCGGCGCGCCGATCCCCTCGCCGATCGCCTCGTCGGTGAACTGCAGCCCACCCGCCTGGGCCACGTAGAACGAGGTCATCTCGTTGGCGAAGTTGCCGATCGCCACCGCGAGCTGGTCGTCGTTGCGGTAGTAGGCCGCGTCGATCCCCATCGCTCCGGTCGCGTTGCCGGCCGCGTCGAACCCGAGGCCCGACCGGGCGCCGATCTCGGCGAACGACCCGTCGCCGCGGTTGTGGAACAGGAAGTTCTGCACCGTGTCGTTGGCCACGAACACGTCGAGCATCCGGTCCCAGTCCGCGTCGACGAATACCACCCCGAGCGCCTTGCCCATCGGCGCTCCGGTCGCCGGGTTCGTCACGTGCAAGCCGACCGCGTCCGACACATCGGTGAAGCGCCCGTCGCCGTCGTTGCGATACAGGTACGACCACGTGCCGCGGTAGCTCGTCGGCGGCCCGTAGGCCCGATCGCGGCCGTTCAGCGTGAAGTTCAGCTCGAGGTCGATCTCGCGCGACCACTGCACGTAGTTGCAGACGAAGAGGTCGAGGTCCCCGTCGCCGTCCGCGTCGAAGAAGCCCGCGCTCGTGCTCCAGGCGTCGGACTCGCCGGCGACCCCCGCGCGCGCGGTCACGTCGTGGAACGTCCCGCCGCGATTCTCGAACAGGCGGTTCGGCCCGAGCGCGGTCACGAACAGGTCGACGTCGCCATCGGCGTCGTAATCGGCCACGGCCGCGCCCATGCCGTAGAGGCGAATACCGAGCCCGGACTCGGCGGTGACGTCGGCGAAATGCCCCGTCCCGTCGTTGCGATAGAGCGCGAGCGACGCGCGCTCTCCCGCCCTCTCGCGTCCGGGCCAGCTCGACGAGCCGACGAGCAGCAGGTCGGGGTCGCCGTCGCCGTCGTAGTCGAAGAACGCGGCACCGCCGCCCATCGTCTCGGGCAGCAGCTTCTCGCCCTCGGCGCCGTTGACGTGGACGAAGTCGATCCCCGCCGCACGCGTGACGTCGACGAACGGCGCGTCCGGCACCGTGGCGTCCGCGATCGCGCGGTCGCGGACCTGCCCCACCTCTTTGGCGACGCTCGGCGCGGCCGCCGGGCGACGAGTCGCCAGCAGGTAGCCCACGACCCCGACCGCGGCCAGGATCGAGATCACGACCACCGAGCCGCGGAATGCGCGGGCGATGATCGCATCGTCGGCCGGTGCGCTGTCGTCGTCTTCGGGCCCGCGATCACGGTGCAACGGAGGCAACCTCCCGCTCGGCGCGGTCGAGATCGTAGATCACCACCGCCTCCGCCGCACGATCCGCAGCCGGGTAGCGCATCCGCGCCGCCGCAACCGCCCGGTCCCGCGCATTATCGTCTGGCTTGTACCGGGCGTGCAGCGCGGCGTGCTCGGCGGCCCGGGCGGCATCCCCCAGATCCTGGTACAGCAGGCCCAGATTGTAGTGCGCGGCGAGGTTCTCGGGGTCGATCGTGAGGACCCGCTGGGATAGCTCGACCGCGCGGCGCTCCAGGGCCTCCCGCGCGCCACGCCGCTCGGCGCCGCGCTCCTGCTTGGCCCGCTCGAAGAGCGTCAGCGCCAGCTCGTTCAGCACGCGGTAGTCGCGGGAGAAGTCGAACCCGCGCCCGGCGGCCTGGGCGAAGCCCCCGGCCAGGATCTGCTCGAAGTCGCGGATCGCCTCGTCGAGCTGCCCGTTCTGCTTGTTGACCAGGGCGCCGAGCCACAGCACGCTCCACGCGTACGGTGCGGGGTCGAAAGCCGCGGCGCGCCGCAGGGCCTCGGGGGCCTCCTGCCCCACCCGACCGTCGCGCAGGTACACGCGGGCCAGGTTGAGCGGGCCGTCCGGTCGGCCCAGCCGCTCGACCTCGCGGAACGCCTCTTCGGCCTGGCGCAGCTCGCCCCGGCCGGGCTTGAGCAAGAGGCCGATGCCGTAGTCGTTCCAGCGCTGCCAGGGCTCGATCGGCGACGGCGGGTTGTCGGGGCGGCCCCCTCGACCGGCCACGGCGAGCGTGATCCGGTCGACAGCGATCGTCGAGATCGGCAGGCCGTTGACGTACTCCGGGCCGTAGACGTACCTCAGGTACGTCGTGTCGAACTTGCGATAGAGCAGCCTCGCCTCGATCGTGATCGGCCCTGGGACGTCCCGCGGCACCCGCAGCAGGTAGTGCACCACGTCCGCCGCGCCGGGCGGGATCTGGTGGCTGTAGAGCGGGACGAAGATGTGCTCCGGGTTGCGCCGGTCGATGCGCCGGCCCTCGCGGTCGAGCACGAAGGCGTTGACGAAGTGCGACCACGGGTCGACCGCCCCGTCGGCGTCGAGCGCGCCGCTCCGGCCGATCACCCGGTCGCCCGCACGAGCGACCAGCTCGAGCCAGACCTCGTTCGAATCGGCCGTGCCCTCGGTGAACGGATGGCCCAGCTTGAGGGTCCGCACCACCGTCTCGAGCAGGTAGGACTCGCCGGGCACGAGCTCGGGCAGCTGGGGTCTGAGCGGCGCGACGAGCGCGCCGTCGATCGATCCGCCGCGGCGCAGCGCGAACAGGTCGACGCGCAGGACGCCCTCGAGGAACTTCTGCTGCTTGGCCACCACGGCCGCGGCGTCGGGCAAGCCGACGAGAACCGGGATCGCCGTGTTGGCCGCCGGGAACATGTGGTCGTGGACCTTCGGCTCCCCGCTCTCGTCGCGCGGCCGCGCGCCGAAGTCCTGAGAGGGGTGGAGCGGCATGTGACATCCGTTGCAGTTCGGCTCGGCCTTCGGCGGATAGTAGAAGCTCGCCACGCCCGTGCCCGAGGCCCCGCTCAGCAGGTACGGGTCGTAGTGGTTCTGCCCGCGCAGCCACTTGTAGTCGTTCAGCTCGACCGGCAGGTGCACCTTGTGGCAGGTCCCGCAGAACTCGGGCGTCTTGTGCAGCGGCTTGAGGAACGTCTTCTTGTGGAAGCCCGGCTTGGCCTTGATCAGCTGGCGGTTGAGCCACTGCAGCGAGCGCTTCTCGCTCGTCGCGAACGGATACGGGATCGGCGCGTCGATCGTGTAGTCGGCGTTCCCGCGATTCGAGTTGACGTGCGTGATGCTGTGGCACACGGCGCAGGTGATCCCGGCCTGGGCCGTGGGGTCGCTCACGTCGTCGTAGTCCGGATCGTTGAACTGGCCGCTGAAGAACGGTACCGGGTCGTGGCAGCCAGCGCAGAAGCGCGCCCGCGTCACGTTGCCGTCCCGCTCCATCGAGTGCTTGCGCGTGTTGCGCACGCTGAACAGGTAGGGCGGGTTGTTGAACGAGCTGAACTTGTGGACGCTTCGGCTCCACGCGGCGTGGATGTCGCCGTGGCACTCGCGGCAGTAGCCGTCGTTCATCAGGCTCGGCGCGGGGATGAAGTCCCCCGTCAGCGTGCGGGCCAGCGACGGGAAGAAGTAGCGCTCGCCTTGCGGGTTGCCCTCGACGTTCCACTTGCGCGGGTCCTGGGCCTGGATCGCGGCCAGCACGACGGCGAAGACGACGGCGACCGCGGCCCAGCCCAGGCCGACGCGCCAGCGAATGCGCTTGCCGGCGAGCCGGTGCAGCACGAACAGCCACACCACGACGAACGGCGTGACGACGTGGAGCCAGTAGGCCGCCGCGCGCACGGTCGGATCCTTGACCACGATCACGCCCTCGAGCCGCGTGAGCACGATCCCGGTCGCCAGCAGCACGAGCGCCGAGACGAACAGCGCCAGGCCGGCCCGCACCGCGCGGCGATTCGGCCGGCGCCACGCGTTGCGCATGTGGGCCAGGCCGAACACGACGACCGGCACGACGATGGCGAGGCCGAGCGCCAGGTGCAGCAGGAACATCTGCAGGTAGAACCAGTCCTGGTACACCCGTCCCGTCGCCGCCTCGAGCAGCGTCATCCCGCCCAGATAGGTCGAGTTGACGGCGAGGAGGGCGAAGAGGCCGAGCACGACGAACAGCAGCAGGCGCAGCCGCGGTCCGACCGCTGGCACGTACTTGCGCCGCGGGGCTGCGTCAGGCGGCGGCGCGCTCGGCGTCACGGCCGCTCCGCGGCGCGGGCCGCCACTCGCAGCGGCTCGAGCCGGGCATTCCCCTCGCGGATCTCGAGCATCCGGTCGAGCTGGACGTCCTCGAAGGCCTGGACCTGGCCGCTGCCCGGCCAGCGGATCTCGATCCGCCGGATGCGATCCGCGCGGCCGAGGCCGATCTCCTGCCGCAGGCTCGAGCCGCCGAAGCTCGAGCCGCTCGTGACGCTGACGTGGATATCGCGCGGCGTGCCGGCCTCTTCGATCGTGACCTTGATCCGCGCGCCGATCGCCGCCCGGTTCGCGCGCCCGCCGACGAGGCGCAGCGTGATCCAGTGGTTCCCGTGACCCGGGTTCTCGAACAGCGCGCTGCGGAATACGTCGCCCGCGAAGGCGCCGCCGACCTTGAGGAACACGTCCTGATCGCCGTCGTGATCCACGTCTCCGAAGGCGATCCCGTGTCCCTTCTGCAGGTGGCCGAACCCGCCCGAGGTCGTGACGTCCTGGAACAGCCGCCCGCCCGCGTTGCGGAACATGCGATTGGGCACGAGCATGCTGAAATCGGGATTGCCCGTGCCGACGTAGAAGTCGAGCCAGCCATCGTTGTCGAGATCGCCGAAGTTGCAGCCCATGGTCAAGAGCACCTTGTCCACGTGCGCCTCGCGGCTCACCTCGGCGAACGTGCCGTCGCCGCGATTGTGGTACAGGCGAGGCTTCTCGGCCTGATTCGCCAGGCCGAGGTAGTCGGCCGCGACGTCGCCGGGGGTCGCCACGTACCCGGACACGAACAGATCGAGCCAGCCGTCGTTGTCGTAGTCGAAGAACCAGGTCGGGAACGGCTCCCTGGGCTCGCGCACCCCGGCCGCCGCCGCGACGTCCGTGAACTTGACGACCCCCGCCTTGTCCGGACCGTCGTTGTGGAACAGGCGGTTCGGTCCCTGCGGCGAGAAATCCGTGACGTAAAGATCCACCCGCCCGTCGTTGTCGTAGTCGCCCCACACGACGGCCTTGATGTAGCCGACGACGGCCACCCCGGCCTCGCGGGCCACGTTCGTGAACGTGCCGTCGCGGTTGTTGTGGTACAGCTCGCAGGGGTGCGGCGCCCCGGGCACCGTCGATTCATTGCCCACGAACAGATCGATCCACCCGTCGTTGTCGTAGTCCCCCCACGAGCCGGTCTGGGTGGGATGGAAGGACAGCACACCGGCTTCCTCGGTGACGTCGTCGAAGCTGCCGTCGCCGCGGTTCCGCAGCAGCGAGTTGGGCAGTCGGCCCTTCTCGGCCATCCAGCCGCCGCGCAGCACGAAGATGTCGAGATCGCCATCGTTGTCGTAGTCGGCATGCACGGCGTTGAGCCCGCCGACGAGGCCCGCGAGACCCGCGGCCGCGCTGCGATCCTCGAAGATCCCATCGCCACGGTTGCGGAAGAAGGAGAGCGGGTCGCGCAGGCCCATCGAGGAGAGGAACAGGTCGAGGTATCCGTCTCCGTCGAAATCGTCCAGGATCGCCGCGCCGGCGTGGCCCTCGACGTCGACTCCGGCTGGCCGGGCGACATCGACGAAGCGCTTGATGTCGTACTCGGATTCGAAGACCCGCGGAGGAATCCGCGTCGCCTCGGGCACCTTGTCCGGGTACTCGCCGAGCGTCATGTAGGCGATGTTCAAGAGCCAGCGCGCGGTCAAGTCCCGCGGATTCGTGGCCAGGATCGAGTCGAGCTCGCGGATCGCGCCCCGCGAGCCGCGTTGCTCCGTGTGCACGCCCGTGCCGCGGATCGGCAGCAGGCAGGAGTCGGTGCCGTGGTGCTGGATGCAGTTCTCCTGCTCGCCGAGGCGCAGGTAGCCCACGGCGAGCTGCTCGTGCAGGTGGCCCAGGAAGGCCGGAGGCAGGCCGGCCGGCGCGCGGTCGCGCTGATCCCACACCTGTTGCAGCCGCGGCACGGCTTCGGCCGTCTTGCCGCTGTACAGCATCTCGATCGCGAGCATCAGGTCGTAGCGCCACTTCTCGTCGGGTTCGGTGGGCACCGGGATCTCGCGCATGAGCGCGAGCCGCTCCGCGTTCGAGAAGGGGCCAGGGTCGCGGTCGCTCTGCGCGGCGAAGTCGGCCAGGCGGGCCACCATGCGTCGCGTCCCCTCGCTCTGCCCGGACGCGGTCGCGGGACCGGCGGGCGGCCCGCTCACCAGCAGGCTCGAAGCGCAGAGCCCCACCATCGCGACCAGGCACCGTCCCGCTCGCATTCCTCTACCTCCGCCGCCTTGCGCTAGGCGCAGAGGCAAGATGCATACCGGTGCCCGGTCCTGGCGCTCGGGCCGAGGATCCGGAGAATCGCCGTGATGCTTGGGGTCTCGAAGCCCATAGGAATCGCGAGCCGCACATAGACCTTGAGAGTACGACCAGCGGGCGATTCTCCCAAGTCACACGCCGCCAGAGCTACAGACGCTCCCAATCTCGTCGAGTGATACTGGCCTGGCGCAGGATGACCTTGAGAAGTCCGACAGAAACGTCGCTTCCGTGAGGGTTGGGGATCGTCAGCACGAGATCCCCCTTCACCATAACTCGTGCTTCCCTCCGGAGTACGGCCCCGCGAACCCTGCCCGTTTGAGAGCTGCGATCAATTCGCGGCGCTTCAGCGGCTTCCAAGCCGGCATCAGCCGGCTTTCCGGATCCGGATCCTGTTCCCCCCGAGCGCCGGCACATCCAGTCCGCGCGCCACGCGAACGAGAACCCATTCCTCAACCACTTCCTGCAATTGCTCGCGACAGATCTCCAGAGTTCGCCCCGTTGCCACAACGCCCCGCAGCCCCCGCACTTCGACGCAGTACCCACCATCTTCCAACTCCGTGTAGCGTGCTCGGTCTAGCGCGGCATCGAGGTATCTGCGGATCATCTCACCCTCCCACGTCCGACGGCTGTGTGGCCCGGTTCAGAAGATACCGTCGCGCCTGGTGGGCGGTCCAGCAGGACTTCAGTCGACCGAGCCCCACGACGGTTGCGTCATCTCGCCAGTACAACACCCTGCCGTGTCCTTCGCATGGATGTCGGTCGTTGGCTCCAGCCCCATGTTGTTTCACGCCGGACTTGGGCATGTACCTACCCCCCCAGCGTGAGCAACGCCACGCCGAGCGCCGCGCCGTTGTAGACCACGTGGGCCACGACCGCCGCGGCGAGCGTGGAGGTGCGCTGGCAAGCCCAGGCGAAGAGCAGACCGACCACGAAGTACACGACCAGGCCCGGAAGATGGAAGTGGATCAGGCTGAAGCACGCGGCGGACATGGGATAGGCGACGCGGGGTCCGATGCGCTCGTTCAAGAAACGAAACAGGTAGCCGCGGAAGAACACCTCCTCGGCGAACGGGGCGAGCACGACGACCCACGGCGCGAGGCCGAGCGCCGCGCCGTCGTCGCGCAGCAAGTCGACGAGCCAGGCCTGCTCCTCGATCGGGAAGCCCAGCACGGCCTGGAGCAGGCCGATCGTCGCCGACGCAAGGAACCCCAGGACGCCCACACCGATGCCCACGAGCACCGCGCGCGGCAGAGCTGCCGGCACACCAACGGCTGCGCGCCTCACACGCAGCGCGCCGAACAGCCCACCGAAGGCGAGCAGCACGACCGACTGCGCACCGAGCAAGATCCGCGGGTGATAGACCATCACCGCCTGGGGGTCGGGCTCGGGCCAGCTCCGCACGCGGAACGGCAGCAGCTCGTAGCCGGCCTCCCGGAGCACGCGGTGGACCAGGTCACCGACGTTGTCGGTCGAGGCGAGGCCCGCCAGCACGAGTCGCGGCGCGGTCGCAGGGCCCGCGATCTCGACGTCGTCGGTCAGCTCGAGCGCGCGGACGCGCGCGACGAGATCCGCGGGCGCGGACGCCTTCTCGCCCTCGACCGGAACCAGATCGAACGTCGCGGTATGCAGGCGCGGCGCGAGCACGAGCACGAGCAGCGCCCCGACGAAGAGGATCGCGGCCATGCAGCCCGCCAGCACGGCCAGCGCCTCGCCCACGGCGCGCCAGGGCGAGGGGGTAGCTTCTCCTTGCTCCATTCTTACAATTCCTAGCAGCATTTCCTCAGCGGGTTGCCTGCCGTTGTCTGGGAACTACATTGGGACTCGCATACCTTACTGCTGTCCGCAAGGTGCTACGACATCCATTACCCCCCAGTGTGGTGTCGTTGCCAAAGGGGCGTTCGGCGGCAGGTCCGCCGGACGCCCTGATTCTTTCCCCGCCGTGACTCGATTGCAGCGCCCGGGCGGCGTGGTCCATCATGCCCCCATGCACGCGATCGAGAGCACGCCAGCCTTCGTTTCTTCCGCCTACGACCGGCTCGCCCGGTGCGTCGAGATCGTCCGCCGTCGGCTCGGCCGGCCGCTGACGCTCGCCGAGAAGATCCTCTACGGACACCTGGCCGACCCGGAGCATGCCGAGCTGAAGCCCGGCGAGAGCTACGTCCAGCTCCGTCCGGACCGGGTGGCGATGCAGGATGCCACGGCCCAGATGGCGCTGCTCCAGTTCGCCCAGGCCGACATCCCGCGCGTCGCCGTGCCGACCACCGTCCACTGCGATCACCTGATCCGGGCCTACCGCGGCGCGAACCAGGACATCCGGGTCGCGATCGACGAGAACGACGAGGTCTACGCCTTCCTCGAGACCGCTTCCGCGCGCTACGGCATCGGCTTCTGGAAGCCCGGGGCCGGGATCATCCACCAGGTCGTCCTCGAGAACTACGCGTTCCCGGGCGGCCTGATGATCGGCACCGACTCGCACACGCCGAACGCCGGCGGGCTCGGGATGTTCGCCTCGGGTGTGGGCGGCGCGGATGCCGTCGACGTCATGGCCGGCTTCCCCTGGGAGGTCAAGCTGCCCCGCGTCATCGGCGTGCGTCTGACCGGCCGCCTGAGCGGCTGGACCGCGCCCAAGGACGTGATCCTCAAGCTCGCCGGGATCCTCACGGTCAAGGGCGGCACGAACGCGGTGATCGAGTATTTCGGCCCCGGCGCGCGCTCGATCTCCTGCACGGGCAAGGCCACGATCGCCAACATGGGCGCCGAGGTCGGCGCCACGACGTCGGTCTTCCCCTACGACGAGCCGATGGCCCGCTACCTGCGCGGCACCGAGCGCGCCGCGCTCGCGGACCTCGCCGAGCGCAACGCTGCGCTGCTCGCTGCGGACCCCGAGGTCGAGCAGGACCCGGCGCGCTTCTTCTCGCGCGTGATCGAGATCGACCTCGACCGGCTCGAGCCGCACCTGGTCGGCCCGCACACGCCCGACCTGGCCCGCCCCGTCTCCGAGGTGGCCGAGGCGGTGCGGAGCGAGGGCTATCCCGACGCGATCTCGGTCGCGCTCATCGGCTCGTGCACCAACTCGTCCTACGAGGACATCGCCCGCGTGGCCGACGTCGTCGAGCAGGCGCGACGAGCCGGCCTCGAGCGGGCGGTCGTGCCGTTCATGGTCACGCCGGGCTCGGAGCAGGTACGGGCCACGATCGAGCGCGACGGCCAGATGCGGCTCCTCGAGTCGTTCGGCGCGACCGTGCTGGCGAACGCCTGCGGGCCATGCATCGGCCAGTGGCAGCGCGACGAGATCGCACCCGGACAGAAGAACACGATCGTCACCTCGTTCAATCGCAACTTCCCGCGACGCAACGACGGCAGCCCCGACACGCTGGCCTTCATCGCCAGCCCCGAGATCGTCGCGGCCTACGCGCTCGACGGCCACCTGAGCTTCAACCCGCTGGCCGACCCGATCCACCTCCCCGGCGGCGCCTCGTTCCGGCTCACGCCACCCGCACCCGCGCCCGACCTGCCGCCCGGCGGCTTCGTGCGGGACGGCGCGGGCTACATCGCCCCGCCCGCCGACGGCAGCCGGATCGAACTGCGGATCGCCCCCGGAAGCAAGCGCCTGCAGAAGCTCGAGCCGTTCGCGGCCTGGGACGGAACGGACTTCGAGCGGCTGCCGCTCCTGATCAAGACCCGCGGCAAGTGCACGACCGACCACATCTCGCCCGCCGGCCCCTGGCTGCGCTTCCGCGGCCACCTCGACCACATCTCGGACAACATGTTCACGGGCGCCGTCAACGCGTTCGGCGGCGAGGCCGGGACGACGCTCGATCCGCTGTCGGGCCAGCGCGGCGTGCCCGTGCCGCGCGTCGCGCGCGGCTTCAAGGCCCAAGGCCTGCGCTGGATCGTCGTGGGCGACGAGAACTACGGCGAGGGCTCGAGCCGCGAGCACGCCGCGATGTCGCCGCGCCTGCTCGGCGCGGCGGCGATCCTCACGCGCTCCTTCGCCCGGATCCACGAGGCGAACCTCAAGAAGCAGGGCGTGCTGCCGCTGATCTTCGCCGATCCCGCGGACTACGACCGCGTGCGCGAGACCGACCGGATCAGCCTCCTCGGGCTCGCCGGGCTGGCCCCGGGCCGCGCGGTCGGCGTCGTGCTGCATCACGAGGACGGCACGGAAGACCGCATCGAGGCCCGTCACTCGCTCAACGCCGAGCAGATCGCCTGGTTCCGCGCCGGCTCGGCCCTGAACGTCCTGCGGGGTCAGGTCTAGGGGTCAGACCCCGGGTCGACCCGGGTCGACCCGGGTCGACCGCTCCGTCGGTTGCGGATCGGCAACGCCACCCGAGCGAGATCGCTCGCCGGTGCGTGAATGCGGGGCCAGATTGACCCGCGAGGTCCACGGAATCGCCTCCATGCGGTGTCGCGATGCACAGGGTTCTCGTCGGTGGATCGATGGTCCTCGCAGTCTCCTTCCTGGCCACCGTCCCGTCCGATGCGTCGCCTCCCCATCCGTACACGAAGGCCCGCTCGTTCTCGGGCGACGTCGTCACGCTCGTCGACGACCTGGGCCGCTACGTCGTGCTCGTCGACTCGGACCAGAACGGCACGGT
>Ga0180085_1000610_pt1 | contig 12541 bp, 8 predicted proteins | sample EasRiv730_16_10D_FD_123013 | JGI IMG/M metagenome (GOLD analysis project Ga0180085, IMG submission 123013) | Soil microbial communities from meander-bound floodplain in the East River, Colorado, USA - East River metaG ERMLT730_16_10D | ecosystem: Environmental > Terrestrial > Soil > Floodplain ... | reverse complement strand
TGGGCTACTACGACTGGGCCAATGGCACCGACGACCGCGGAGCCGGCAACGGCTTCAACCACCTCTTTCCGCTGGCCCACAAGTACCTGGGCTTCATGGACCTGTTTGGCCGCAGCAACATCGAGTCGCCCAACGTGCAGCTCACGATGCAGCCGCACCAGAAGCTCAAGGTGCTGGTGTGGTACTACTATTTGTTCTTGCAGAACGGCAACGACACGCCCTACTCGGTGGTCATGACGCCGTTCAACCCGGCCAACGCCCCCGCCAGCCGCGACCTGGGGCACGAGATCGACCTGCTCTTCACGTACAACCTCAACCCGCGAATGGATATCGTGTTCGGTTATTCGCACTTCTTTGCGGGCGACTACTATAAGGTGACGCCTGGCGTGCCGTATCGCTTCGACGCGGACTTCTTCTACACGCACTTTCAGTGGAATTTCTAGCGACGACTGGGCGAATCGACGGCAGCCGCATAAGGGCGGTGTGGTGAGTGGGTGAGTATTTGTGCGCGCTTTGGTGACGCTTCGGGTTCGAGAGTTGGCCTCATCTGTGAATCCGACGCCAGCCCTGGAGCGCTCTTACGATCGGAATAATCGCGCTACTCGCTCTGCTCTGGCCGGTGAACCGCACGCCGTTTGACTCACACCCGGTATGACCTAGGCTTCAGATGCAACCGCGCCTCGGGGAGGGGCGTTGGTTCTTGGCACGGCGGGGATAGCTGGGAGCTAGAGGGGACCCCGCCGTGCTCTTTTTTGCTTTACGAGTTCTTCCTGCGACGGAGATCCCGCCATGGCTTTTGGGCATGCGGCGGGCGTCTCGCCTGCCTTGAACTTTCGCCGCTTGCATGCCCGCCCAGCGTTCTCGCTGGTGGAGGCGATGATCGCAATCACGGTGCTCGCGCTGGCAGGCTCCGTGCTCCTCCTGGCCGTCGATTCCTCGCTCCAAACCACGACCGACGCAGTCGATCGGACCATCGCCGACGGGCTGGCCCAGCAACTGCTAGACGAGCTGTCGCTGGCCCATTTCATGGAGCCGGGCACAAGTGCCAGCGATCCGCTCGGTCCCAGCGGCTGGGAAAGCTCCGGCAACGGCCGCGAACGCTTCAACGACACCGACGACTACCACAACTTCACCGCCGAGCCGGCGGAGGGGATTTGGGGCGAGCCGCTAGGGACGGGCAACGGCGACGGGACGGCCCGCCACTCCGCGTTCCAGATCGCCCCGACGTACTTCCAGTCGTGGCGGCAGCGGGTCGAGGAGTACTTCGTCGATCCGGCCGACCCCAGCGTGCAGCTCACTGCCGGCACGAGCGAGTATCGCGCCGTCGAAGTGACAATCGAGCGGATCGAATCGGACGGCACCGTGCGGCCGCTGGCAACTCGAAAAAAGGTGATTGCCTACGTACCGCCACCGACTTACTAAATGAACATATCGAGCGTCTTCGGTAGCCGCGTTCGCCAGAACGCGGGTTTTCCGCCCAATTTCCCGCACTCTGGCGAGTGCGGCTACAGCCAGTTCATGAACCATCGAGGCACGCGTATCAACCGTCGCCCTGGCTTGACCCTGACGGAGCTGCTCATTGCTGGCACGATCATGGCGATACTAGTCGCCGGCATGGGTTCGCTGGTGACAGCGGTTCACGGCACCAATGCCTACTGCCGGGGCCAGGCGGTCGCGGCCCAGCACGCGCGCGTCACGCTCGACCGCATCGACCGGGCGGTGCGCCAAGCCACTGCCAGCGGCGAGTTCCCCGGCTGCCTCGTCATCACTGAGACGATCGGCGGATTCGACTTCCCAGACACGCTGGTCGTCTGGAGCCCGACCACCAATGCGGCGGCTCCCACCGGCCTGCCCCGCGTGAATGAGCTGGCCCTCTATTGCCCCGACCCGGCCGCCCCCAACGCGCTCGTGGAAATTCGCTCGCCCAACAATGCCAATGCCTGCCCGGCCGTCGCGGACGAGGCCGCGTGGGCCACGCTGGTCGCTGGCATCAAAGCGAGTTCGGATTCTGTCCAGGTGCAGCTCACCGACCGTCTGCGCACCGCCACGATCAACGGCAGCGGCACGGGTGACCTCCGCGGCTGCGTGCGATTCGATGTGCTCATGGCGCCCTCGGCCAGCGATTGGAGCCGATACCGTGGCGGCACGCTTGCCTGGAAAGACATTGCCTGGCCGCTGGACTTCTACAGCACCCAGACCGGCATGCGACGCGTGGTGTGCCAGAGCGAGCTGCAAATTCTGCCTGGCGACTCGACCGACGGCCAAACGGCCGCCCCCTTCTTTGGTTCCACCACCTTGACCTACGAGTTGTCGCGATGAAGTCCATCCTGAGAATTATTGGTACGATCGACGGCCGTTTCTCGCCTCAGCAGGCCGGCGAGCAAACGCTGTCGGCGGCCAGGCGGCGCCGCCGCGGGATCGCGGTGCTGCTGGTGCTGGGCATGTTGGCGATGACGCTGGCCTTGTCGTACGCGTCGCTGCGCGGCCAGGCGACCGTCGCCCAATTGGCCCACAACCTCGGTCGCGGTGAAGCGGCGAAGCTGGCGGCCGAGTCGGGGGTGTACGCCGCTTTGCGCCGAATGAGCGAGGCGACCTGGGCGGGTGTAGAAACACCGTTTATCGCAAACCTCTCCGACAATTCGTGGTACGAAGTCTCTTTCGCCACGGGCGATTCCCAACTCACGCCGGCACACCCTCAATACGGCGAGTATCCCTACCGTGTGACGATTACCTCGGTCGGCTACGCCAGCGATCCCGGCCAGCCGGCGGTGCGGGCGATTCACAAGATCAAAGCAGTTGTGCAACTGGCCCGGCGGACGATCCTGGCCGAGCCGGCCGGCTGGTCCACGCTGGCGAACTACACCGTCCATCAATGGGGCGACCGGCCGGTGAACTACCAGTTTCCGGTGCGGGTCAATGGGCCGGCGAACATTCTGGGGACGCTCAGTTTATTCACCGAATATCCGCTCTCGACCGATCCGGAGCGACGATATTTCGAGGACCTGGAGGCGATGCGACTGCTCGGAATGGGAGACAATCGCCCGTTTGAAGGCCCGGTGACGATCGCCAAGAGCCGGCAAACATCGGAAACACTGAATTACCTCGAACGCGATCTCGAACTGACGACGATCGACACCAGCGCCAGCACCACGCCGCCGGCAGCCCATCCGATCAGCGTGAACAGCTACAAGCTCTATGCCGGCGGGAAAAGTTACCTTGCGCCGATCCTTCAGACCACCTATGGCAGCGGCCTCCAGAACCTCACGCTCGAGCCCGATCCCGTGACGAATCCGCTGGGAATTTATCGCAGTTGGAACTCGCTCGCGATCTACAACAACGTCCAGATCAAAGGGACCATCATTTCCGAGGGGACGACGCCCGACGTTCAGGTGCACGGCACGAACGTCACGCTGCAAGCGATCAACCTCGCGCCGCTGGAAGACACCAGCCAGGTTTACCAACTGCCCGTGGCGATCATTAAGGACGATCTGCGGCTGCATGGAACGAGCGACGCCCTGATCCAAGGATTGACCATGGTCTATGACCAGTTTGAGCTCAAACAGGGTCCGAAAACAGCGAAATTCCAACTGAATGGACAGTTAATGACGGCGGACTTCGCGGTCCGCGGCCGCAATGAATTCGCCGTGATTGGGACCGCGGAATGGGAGTCGCAGTACTTGCTCTTTCTGGCCCAGTATCCGCTCCCGCTGCCAACCACCATCAAGTATTTTCCCGTTTGGATGCAGGACAAGGTAAATCTCCCCTTTGTGCCTTATTTGAAATTCTCGCGCGACAACAGCGGCCTGAAGTACCACTGGCAGACCTGGAGCCAACCGATCTACCACAAGGACCCCGCCGACCCGGGGCTGCGGTGGAATTTGATTCGGTGGACGGAAGGAACATAAGCCGTAGTGGCAATCGACTGCGCCGAGCGAATACGATAGGGCACGTGTCGTATTCATTCCGCCGTAGTTTTTCGGGATTCGATCATGCCAGCCGACGGGCAGAGCCCTTTTGCGAGCGGCAACGAGCTCGCCGCTCGGGAACCGCCAACGACAATTAGCCGCCGCACCGCGCTGGCTTCGCTGGCCGGATTGGGCCTGGGTACGGCCGTCTTTCAGCGGGCCCTGGCGGCGCAGGCCGAAGCAGCCGGGAAAGTAACGCCCGAAATGGTCGGCCAGGCCGAGTGGATCGCCGGCATCACGCTGACGGAAGACGAACGCACGAAGGCCGCCGGGACGCTCGAACGCGATCGGCAGCGGTATGTGTCGCTGCACGACGTGCCGGTGGGCAATGCAGTGCCGCCGGCGATCGCGTTCTTTGCTGCGCCGCCGCAGGAGAGTGCCGGCAAGGCTGGACGGGGCGAGGTGCGCCCGCTCGATGTGGCGGTGCCCGAGCGGCCGGCGACCGACGAGGAGCTGGCTTTTCTGCCCGTAACGAAGCTCGCGGCGCTCCTCCGCGCCCGCAAACTCACTTCGGTCGAGCTGACGCGGCTCTATTTAGCGCGGCTGACGAAGTTCGACCAGCGGCTGAAATGCGTCGTCACGCTGACCGATGAATTGGCACTGACGCAAGCCGAGCAAGCGGATCGCGAGATCGCCGCGGGGCGGTATCGCGGACCGCTGCACGGCGTACCCTGGGGTGCCAAGGACCTGATCCCCTATCCCGGCTACAAGACGACCTGGGGCGCGGAGCACTTCCAGGATCAGACGCTCGATACCAAGGCGAGCGTCGCCCGCCGCCTGGAGGAGGCGGGAGCGGTGATGGTGGCCAAACTGACGCTCGGCGCGCTCGCCTTGGGCGACCAGTGGTTCGGCGGAATGACCCGCAATCCGTGGAATCCCGAAGAAGGATCGAGTGGCTCGTCGGCCGGTCCGGCTGCGGCGGTCGTTGCAGGACTCGTTGGCTTTGCAATCGGCAGCGAAACACTGGGAAGCATCGTCTCTCCCAGCCGGCAGTGCAGCGCGACGGGCCTGCGGCCGACGTTTGGCCGCGTCAGCCGCACGGGGTGCATGACGCTGGCCTGGACGATGGACAAGCTCGGCCCGCTCTGCCGCTCGGTGGAGGATTGCGCTCTCGTGCTCGGCGCAATTCATGGCTACGACGGTCAAGATCTGGCGGCGGTCGATCGGCCGTTCCACTGGCCGCCGACGCGCGAGGTGCAGTCCTTGCGCGTGGGCTATGTCGAGACCGACAAGCCCCTCGACGAGCGGCCCGAGATCGAGGTGCTGCGAAAGCTGGGTGTAAAACTCGTGCCGATCAAGCTGCCGGATCGCTATCCCGTTGGCGCCCTGACGCTGATCCTGAACACGGAGACAGCCGCGGCGTTCGACGACATTACGCTGGCAGGGGTGCGCGATGGGCTGGGCCGCTGGGCGATGCCTTTCCGCACGGGCCGGTTCGTTCCTGCGGTGGAGTATCTGCGGGCCAACCGCATCCGCACACTACTGATGCGCGACATGGAAGAAGTGATGAGGGAGGTCGATGCTTACGTGGAAGGGGACGACCTGACGCTGACCAACCTGACCGGCCACCCAACGATTGTCGTCCCCTTCGGCGAGCGGAATCCTGAGAAATCCAAGCAACCCGGAACGATCGCGTTCACCGGCCGGCTGTTCGGCGAGACCGATTTGCTGCTCCTGGCACACGCCTTTCAACAGGCGACCGACGCACACCTGCGCCGCCCGCCGCTGGAGGGCGCCTGAACCCCCGACTGCTGTCCGCTGTCCGCGTTCCCTCACAAATTTCTACACGCGGTGGTTAGCGGACCGGAGTTGCAGCAGCCACTCGCGCAGGTCCTTGGGCAGCGGCATCTGGAAACGGAGCGGCTGGTTGGTAATGGGGTGGACGAAGGCGAGTTCTGCCGCGTGGAGGGCGTGGCGGGGGGCTCGACTGTTGTCGTCCTGAGGCTGGCCGCCAACCGCGTGCGTATAAGTCTTCTCGCCGCAGAGCATGTGTCCGCGCTCCGCAAGATGAATGCGAATCTGGTGGGTGCGGCCCGTTTCCAGCCGGCATTCGACGATCGAGTAGACGGGAAGATGTTCCATCGGGCGGAGATGCGTGATGGCTCGCTGGGCGCGCTGCGCAGCATCGCCGAGCGGTGAGCTGCCCCGCAAACCGTCGCCCCGGTCGCGGACGAGCCAGGTGTCGATGGTCTGGGCCTCGACGCGACCGTGAGCAACGGCCACATAGGCCCGCTGGACGGCGTGTTTGGCGAACATGCGGATCAGCTTCTGCTCGGCAGCCGCGGTGCGGGCGAAGACCATCAGGCCGCTGGTGTCGCGGTCGAGGCGATGGACGGGGCGAACGACGAGGCGGGGATCAGTCGCAGGAGCACGCCCGCGACGGCGCTTTGCGGCTCGGCGCGGTGACTTGGAATTAGAGCCTCCCCCTCCCGAACGGTCCAAACTGCGGCGCATTCCCAAGTGCGCGGCCAGCACCTGCGGCAACAGCTCGTCGAGCGTCGGCTGGAGTTGTTTGCGGCGCTCACGCAAGTCGGTCTCTTCACGATGGCGAAGGGTAGTCACGCCGGCCGGCTTCTGGACCACGACCAGGTGCTCGTCGAGATAGACAATTCGTATGTCCGACGCTTCAGCCGGTTTGGCGAGCGGATGATCCGACAGCTTGAGCACGTCGCCGGCCTGGACGCGGCGGCCTTCGTCGAGGCACAGGTTGCCGTTCACCTGCACCTGGCGGCCGCTGATCAGCTTGCGGATCTGCGACCAGCTAAGCTCGGGCAAGAGCCGCTTGAGGGCCTGCGGCAGCGACAGGCCGTCGTGGTCGGCGGCGAGATGATAGGTCTGGGGAGACATCGACCGGACCTATTTCCCTGTGTCGCGCTTCTCGGCGCCGAGCTTCTTCCGCGCTTCAAGCAGGGCCGGCACGGCGGCAGCCATACGTGGGGCCGCTGATGGGCTGCTCTGAAGCGTGGCGGCGGCGCCGAGAATCGTCTTGGCCGCCCGGGGCAGATACTCGGGCTTATTTTGCAGCACGGCGAGGCGAATCAGGTTATCGGCCGAGACAGAGTTACCTGATGGGACAGCCGTATCGACGATCTCCTTGCCGCGAGCCAGCAGCGCCTCGTGATCGCTTGACGTGAAGAAAAAGCCGCCGCCCGTATTGTCGGCGAACAGTTCGATCTGCTTCTGAGTCAGCTCATCGGCCGCTGTTAGCCATCGCCGCTCGTCGGTCGCCGCATGCAGCTTAAGCAAACCATCGGCCACAAAGGCGTAATCGTTGAGGTAGGCATTCAGCCGGGCTTCGCCGGCGGAATAGGTTCGCTTCAGCCGGCCCTGGTCGTCGCGGAGCCTGGTCAGCACGAAATTGGCCGCCTTCTCAGCGGCGGCAATATAGCGCGGCTCCTTGAGGATGCGCCCCGCGTCGGCTAGGCCGCCAATCGCCAGACCGTTGTCAGCCGCGAGCAGCTTCGTGTCGGTCAGCGGCCGGGGACGCCTGGCCCGGGCATCAAACAGCTTTTTGCGAATCGGCACGAGCCGCGCCTCAAGCTGGGTTTCAGTGAGCTTTCTCTCCGCAGCAATCTCGGCCAGCGGCTGGGCGAGCTGAGGCGCGTAGAACTTCTCCTCGAAGTTTGGATCGCGATCGAGGCCATAGACCGAGGCAAACAATTGAAACTCGTCTGCCGTAAGCAGTTTCTGAACCTCCGCCTTGTCCCAGCGATAGAACTTGCCTTCTTCGCCCTCGGAGTCGGCATCAAACGCCGTATAAAAGCCGCCTACGGGGTCGGCCATTTCGCGGAGCAAAAAGTCGCAGATTTCGCGGCTGATGCGGGCCAGATCTTCGCGGCCGGAAAGGGCATACGCCTCGGCATAGACGCCCGCAAGCTGCCCGTTGTCGTAAAGCATCTTCTCGAAATGCGGAATTTGCCAATAGCGATCGACGCTGTAGCGGTGAAAGCCGCCGCCGAGATGGTCGCGAATGCCGCCGAGCGACATCCAGGTCAGCGTGCCCAGAAGCATTTCCTTGGCCCGCTCGTTCTTCTCGCGGCGGGACCGATCGAGCAGGAAGACGAGATTGCTCGGCTCGGGAAACTTGGGCTGGCGGGGATTGGGGCCGTAGCCAAAGCCGCCGTACTTGGGGTCGTACTGCTCGTCGAGCGCCTCCTGAACGGGGGCGACCAGCGTTTCGTCGAGGGCGACGAGGGCGGGCGTCTTGCGGCCTTCCATTTCGGCCTTCGTGAAGCTGGCGACGGTCTTGGCGTCTTCGCGAATCTTGTCGGGCGCCTGGCCCCAGATTTCCTGGACCTTGGTGACGATCGTCAAAAAGCCGGGCGAGCCCGCGCGGTCGCCGTCGCGGGCCGGGAAATAGGTCCCGCCGACGAACGGATCGGCTTCGGGGGTCAGAAACATCGACAGCGGCCAGCCGCCGCCGCGCCGCTCGCCGACCAGTTGGTGATAGACGGAGAGCGCAGTCATATAGATCGTGTCGATGTCGGGCCGCTCCTCGCGATCGACCTTGATGCAGACAAAGTGCTTGTTGAGGAAGGCGGCGATCTCGTCGTCGTGGAAGCTCTCGCGTTCCATCACGTGGCACCAGTGGCAGCTCGAATACCCGATCGAAAGGAAGATGAGCTTTCCCTCCTTCTTTGCTTTGGCCAAGGCCTCCTCACCCCAGGGATGCCAATCGACCGGATTGTGGGCATGCTGGAGCAGGTAGGGACTGGTCTCCTTCGCCAGGCGGTTGGTGTGCTTGGGGTGCGACTTGGCCTTCGGTTCATCTGCCGCGGCCAGGAGCGAAAGGAGCAGCGGTATGGCAGTAACCAGCAAGTGCAATCGCGGCATGGGAAACACCGGGCGAATGTGGAATGGTCAGCCGATTCTAGCACGATCGGTGTTCATCCGCCGGGTGAGCCGGGTCGGTTTAACGCAAAGACACAAAAAGGCCAAGGTCGCAGAGAGGAAGGAAGGATGGCGCTGGAATCAAGCGTTCCATGATATACATCTCTCCTCTCTCCTCTTTGAGAACTCTGCGCCTTGTACGTTTCCAGGAGGGGCATTTCCGCTAACAGCATCATTGGAAGCGGGAATGAGTTTGCCGGCCCGAGAGGATGTCACTCCCGGGACCGGCAAACGGAATTCAGGTTCGGGTGATCGCCGCTTTTGCGCCTGCTGCTTGGACAGCCTCGCAGAGAATTGCGACCCCGGGACCTCGAGTGCGTGGACAATCTTGCGGCACCAGACCGCGCGTACAAGGCTCGCGCCCGCGTCCCGGACCCCGATGCCTGAACCAGGAGTATTTTACCATGCCGTACTTTCTCGGACTGGACGTTGCCAGGGATTCTTTCGCCGCGGCCTTGCTCGATGAGGCCGGGCAGCTCGTGAACACGGCCAGCTTCGCCAACGACCCGGCTGGGTTCAGCCAGCTCGTCGCCTGGCTCCCGGCGCCCGCTCAGACGATCACCGTCTGTGAACCGACGGGAGTGTATAACCAGCATCTCAAGCAGACGCTGGCCACGGGCTTCGAAAGTCTGCACGAGATCAACTCGCAGACGCTCAAGCAGTACGCGTTCTCGCAGGTCCGCACCAAGACCGACCAAGCCGACGCCCTGGCCATGGCCGATGCGGCCCGCACGCTGTTTCTCTCCAGGCCCGAAACGCTCGCCAGAAGCCGCGTTGCTTGGAGCCCGGAGCGCGAAAACCTGGCGCTGTGGCTGGCGGAGTACGACCGACTGCGGAAGGCGATCGCGAGCTTGCGGCAGCAAATCGGCGTTCTGGATCATCATGCCGCCCCGGATGCCCCCCAGCTCCAACGGCGACGCCAGCAAGAGCTGAAGCGACTCCTGGCTCAACAGGACCGGGTGAAACAGCGCGTCGAACTGGCGTACAAACAGCTGGACGATGATCAGGCCTGCTTGATCGACTCCATTCCCGGCATCGGGCCGATTTCCACGGCGGCCACCATGGTCGTCGTGCGGTATGTCGCGCGGTTCCGCTCGGCGGATGCGCTGAAGGCCTACCTGGGCATCTATCCCCGGCGGAATCAATCGGGCCAGCGCGAACGACGCTCGCATCTGGCTCATCACGGCAACGCGCTGATGCGACATGTGCTGTGGAATGCCGCCAAGGCCGTGGTGATCGTCAAACACGACGCCAATCCATTTCGCCAATTGTTGGAACGCCTCATGGCCAAAGGTCGGACTTACAACGACGCCATCGGCGCCGTCTGCCGCAAGCTCGTACAAGTCATCTACGGAGTGCTAAAATCACAAACTTCCTGCCAATTTCCATCGATCCCTGCTTGACGCGGACCGGACAATCTCTGCGACTTTTCTGCTTTGCGTTTGATCGACTTACCATCGCACTCAAACAGCTCCCATTATTCCTTGAGGCGGCCGGCCGGCCGTCGGTTTTTGCCCACGCGCTTGGTGAGCGAATCGCCCAGGTCCTCGCGGGCCTGCTCGCCGAGGGCCTCAAGTCTCGCGACGACTTCGGGATGCGCCGCGGCTACGTTCGTCGTCTCGCCAATTTCGGCGTCCAAGTCGAACAGAGCCAATTCGGTGTTGACCTGCTTATAGGGTCCCGGCTGGCCGTCTTTGCCGGGCTCGCCAGCGAGCGAGCGGTATTCATGCGGGAAATGCAGCTTCCAGCGGCCGCTGCGGATCGCTTCCAGGCCGTAGTCCCAGTAGTAGTAGAAAGCTTCGTGCGGCGACTTCGCATTCTTGTCGCCGGACAAGAGCGGCCAGATGTCGCGGCCGTCGATGAGGCGATCTTGCAGCGCCTCGCCGCCGACTAGTTTCGCGAGCGTCGGCAGCACGTCGATCGTGCCGCAAAGTTCGCCGCACGTTGACGCCGCAGGAATTCTGCCCGGCCAGCGAACCAGGCACGGCACCCGGTGGCCTCCTTCCCACACGGTCCCCTTCCCTTCGCGGAGCGGTCCGGCCGAGCCGCAGTGGTTGCCGTACGAGAGCCACGGCCCGTTGTCGCTCGTGAACAGGACCAGCGTCTGCCGATCGACCCCGTGGCCTATTAGCGCGTCGAGAATCTGCCCGACGCTCCAGTCGATCTCGGCAATAACGTCGCCGAACAGGCCCCGCTCGGTCTTCCCCTTGAATTTTTCGGAGACGAACAGCGGCACATGGGGCATGTTGTGGGGCACGTACAGAAAGAACGGCCGCTCACGGTTTTCGGCGATGAACTTCACCGCCCGCTCGGTGTACCACGTCGTAAGCTGCGTCTGGTCCGGGTTGTGCTCGATAGTCTTCTCGCCCTCGATCAGAGGCAGCGGCGGGAACGTCTTGTTCGTGGGATGCAGCGGCCACATATCGTTCGAGTAGGGGAGGCCGAAGTAGCGGTCGAAGCCGTGCCGCGTCGGCAGAAACTGCGGGTGATGCCCCAGGTGCCACTTTCCAAAAATCGCCGTGGCGTAGCCGCGGGACTTCAGAATCTCGGGCAACAGCACCTCGTCGTCGTTGATGCCATGCCTGGCGGTGGGGCCGAGCGCTCCCAAAATCCCCACCCGCTGTGGGTAGCAACCCGTCAATAGCGCCACGCGCGATGCGCTGCAAACCGCGGCTGCGACCTCAAAACTCGTCAGCCGCATCCCCTCTTTGGCCATTCGGTCGAGATTTGGCGTGGCGTAGCCCGTCGCGCCGAACGGGCCGATGTCCGCGTAGCCCAAGTCGTCGCAATAAATAACGACGAAATTCGGCGGACGCTCGGCCGCCGACAATGCGACCGGCAAGGCGGCCAGCGCGGTAAGGAGTAGCGCGAATCGACGAATGACGCGCGAACACGTGCGGTTGATGCTGAAAGGAAATGCGTTCATCGGTTGGTTCCTCCATTGCCATCTATCAGGCGATCAGTCGATCGTGCAACTCAGCGTTTGTTCGACCGCATCACCGATCGATGCGATGATCTGTTCGAGGCTCCCCTTTGCCACCACGGCAATTTCTTCCTGATAAATGCCACGGCCATACGTGTCTGCGGCTGGGATATAACCGGGCAGCCAGCCGTTGGCGAGCGTCGCCACAATCACGGGATGCTGTGAGAAACGCTTCCGCAGGGCGGTCTGTAGGACTTGGTAGTGCTCGCCGGGGGCAAAGACCCAGAGCGCGTCGCCCAAGTGGGCCACCGTTACACGCAGCGGGAATCGGCCAGGGGGCAGCTCGCTCAGTTTCCAAAGCTGCCTGGTCATCCGTTCGACGCGGGCATGCGCCTCGCGGGCCAGCTCCGCGCTGCCGCTCGCAACAGCCCGTTGCTCTTCTGCCCGCCAATGCGCGAGCTCGGCGTCGGTAGCTGCCTGCGTGGGCAGTTCCGGTCGATAGGTGAGCGGAATCTCCAGCAGTTCGATTTGCCAATTGGCCTGCCGCCGCCGGGCCGACTCCGTCACCGGCTCGTGACGCCAGGTTCCCAGGGTGGCTCCCGAGACGACCGGGCCGGCATAGGCGAATTGCGTGCCTGGCGGCGGGAGCGACTGAAGGGCGGCCAGTGCAGCGAAGGCCAACTCCCTGCCGTTTGAATCGGCCACCGCGGGATCGCCGACAAAACCCTGCCGCGGTCCAAGATCGCCCGACGCCCCTTGCAGG
>Ga0180085_1000608_pt1 | contig 12550 bp, 13 predicted proteins | sample EasRiv730_16_10D_FD_123013 | JGI IMG/M metagenome (GOLD analysis project Ga0180085, IMG submission 123013) | Soil microbial communities from meander-bound floodplain in the East River, Colorado, USA - East River metaG ERMLT730_16_10D | ecosystem: Environmental > Terrestrial > Soil > Floodplain ... | reverse complement strand
TCAGCCTGGAAATGCACGGAGACCTTCTCGGCGTCTTCGGGGTTAGAGCGGTACTGCACATAGCCGCAAACATAAAGATCGAGGTCGCCGTCCCTGTCGTAATCTGCCCAGGAAGCTCCCGCCCAGAAGCCCTTGTGTTTACTGAAACCGGAAGAGACAGTGACGTCAGTGAAGGTGCCATTGCCGTTGTTGTGAAAGAGAAAAAGGTCGGGATAGGCAGTCACGATGAGGTCCAGGCTTCCGTCGCCATCCCAATCGCCCCAAGCGGCGCCCATCCCATGGATACGAAGCGCTAGTCCAGCGGAGGTGGTAACGTCAGTGAAGGTGCCGTTGCCGTTATTGCGGTAGAGCTTGCAGAAGGCAGGGGATTGGGCTCGTTCGGTCTCGCTAAGGGTCAGCGGGCCGACGGAGTTCACTAGGAAGAGGTCATCGTCACCGTCATTATCGTAGTCGCCCCAGGCTGCACCTGAGCCCATGTCTTCAGGAAGCTGAGAAGAGCGACTGTGAAAGAAGTGCTGAAAAGAAAGCCCCGCCGCGCTGGAGACTTCTGTGAAGGAAATCCGCGGATAGCCGGCTGGCAGCTGCCGCTCAAGCTCCGCCGTGATCCCCTCCTGCCGTGTCTTTGGATCGTAGCGGTCGGCGGACGGCCTGTAGAACGCGAGTAGTCCGGCAATAAGCAACACCGCACCTGTGAAAAGGCTGGTGGCAAGCAGAAGCCGATGACGGCGGGCCAGTTTGGTTTTCATAGGTGGCGTTGATGGAATTCCGAAACCTTCTGGGGAGTACAGGCGGTCAGTCTCTCCGCGTTTATGCCCCCTGAAGGTTTCAGCAACTTTACCGGATGTGATCACCCGCCCTAGACCTTGTTGATGAATAATACAGCCTGCCTGACCTCGGGCGGCGCTGGTCCCCTAAGAGCCCACTTCGATCAACGCCTGACACTCGTGCATATCGGTAATCGGTGAGGTAAGCTGCTTCCCCTGGTACTCGGAAAAGAAACCGGCACTGCGAATGAAATTAATCAGAAACTGATCGATCTTGCGGTAGCGCAGTTTGGCCAGAATATGTAATTTTCCCGGGCTGGGCGCTTTGAATGCAAACTCTTTGTCTGGCGGAGGGCTGCGCCGCTTGGGCTGGAAGGAATCGGGACAGACGAATCCAAATTCCGCCGTATCGGAGAAGCCTGGGAACAAAGAACGCCGGTTTCGCACACCCACCATTTCCCACAGATTGTGGCGGTCGATCAGGTTGCCATACTGATCCACCGGTTCCGCCTTAAACAAAAAGGAACCTGGCTTGATAAACCCTTTGTCGTCGACCGTGCCGGAATCAAAGACCACTTTCCCGTCCTCATCTTTGGCTACGATTTCAATCCAGGATTGAATGATATCGAGTGGACCCGTGGGGAAGTCATGCCCCACCTTGTTGGACGTGATGATGCATTTGAGTGTTATTTTCTCGCCAGGCCTCACCTTGGAGGGTGTGACAAGTTGAATGGACACCGCCGGAGTGTCCGTTGAATGCCACTTCCCCTCAATTTCCGGAATGTTGATTTTTCCTTTCAGCCACAGTTGAGTGAGCTGGCTGTGTTGGTCCGCGCCCTCCAGATGCAGCAGCCCGGGCATGAGTTGGTTGCCACCCAAGAACCGGTGTGAACGATGCTTCCGATCGTTGATCGAGCGGTTGTAATCGCGGTCATCTCCAGCCGCCGGGTCGGTGGAGTCTGTGAGGGGCATGTGGCATTCACGACACTCGATAACAGCGGCGGGTTGTTTTAGGTCGCGCGCCCACTTGCTCATCCGCCAGTTGTCGTACTGGTTTTGCAACTGAACCCATCCTACTTTGTTGATTTCTTCATCCACAAACTGCTTGTGGCAGGCAGCACAGTACTCTGGCTTCTTGAACATGACTTTGGACAGGGTGGCGACGTGCTCCCGCGGATAAGCGCGAATGAGGAAATCCCGCACCAGCCGCCAGGCCTTGCCCTTCGTCCGGTCGTACTCTAGTTCTCCGAAATATCGGGATGGTGTCTTGACTGAGTAGAACGCATTGCCTTTGATGTCCGTTTCGCGGACGGAATGACACGCCAGACAGGAGATGCCTTCCCGGAAACCCTCCAGCGCCGTCAGCTTTTTCTCGTCAGCATCAATGTTCTTGGTTCCCGAAAAGAGGGAAATGGGATCGTGGCAACCGCCACAGTAGCGCGTGGAGGTCGGGCCGTTCTGCTTCGCCATGGTCAGCTGAATGGCCTGAAACGCCCTGTCCATAGCCGCATAGCGGTGGGCAGAAGGTTGCCATTCACGGACAATCTGCTCATGACAGCCGCTGGTGCCACATCCCTCCGAGCCCGACAGCAGCCGGGAATCGATGGGTCGATTATCGACGGTGCGCGCCAGGCTTGGGGCAAATGGACGGTTCTTGCCATAGAGCGCATTCTTCTGTTCCCAGAGATCATAGCCGGCCGGAAAGTCCTTGAGCAGCCGGGGAGGCCCATAGGCGAGGGAGACCAACCCGACCAGCCCGGCGAACAGCACGGTCAGGACCAGCACTCCCCGACCGTAAAGTTTAGCCCCGGCCCAGATGGGAGATCCGGCATCCGTGAGCCGGGCTCGCGCGACCCGAAGAAGCGGGATCAGAATGTGAGGCAGCCCAAGAGCCAGCAATCCGACAGTGGTCCAGGCGTGAAGCGATCTCCACAGGTAGCCGATCTTTACTCCAAATAGGGGCTGATAGGTCAGCACCAGTCCCGAGACGACGCAAACCAGCAGAACTGCCAGGCTGACGTAGCCCAGGAGCTTGGTCTGTGTGAGGACGTGCTCCCAGTACATCCGCCAGTGACGCACTGTGTAGATCACGATCGGGCTGAGGAAAACCAGTCCGATCAAAGTGTGAGCCAGCACACTCAGTTGATTGAATCGGCTAAAGGGTAAGAGCCAGATGGAGAGCCCTGTGACCGCGAGGAACAGCAATGCTGCATTGCTCCAGAGTGTCAGTTTCGACCTCCACTCTGCCTCACGATTGACTCGATTTGACGGTCCTTGACGGATTGTTTCCATTGGAGTCTTCCTTGAAGATATACGGAGTCAGGATTCAGTCAAAGTCCCGTTGCTAAGAGACTCGCTGTCGCATCTGGCATTGTTCAATTGGCTGTCGGTCACTTCTTGGTGCAACGGATTTCTGGCATTCAAATAGCCAATGAGAAATCAATAACCAATAACAAATCAGCCTTGCTGGACTCTGGATGGACTTTTACAGCGTGACAGCCGAAGGCATTCCACTCCCAGAACTTCAGTGGATCACGCTACACTTTCAAGAGTTCGCTCGTTTTGTAGTTACAGCTCCGGGCCGTTCGACCTCGATTTTCCGCTGTTGTTTTCACCGCGCTTTTTTGAGTACCCCACCTATCTCGTCGCTCGAGAAAGCTCGAAGTGTTTCTGGCCGAACATTCCCCAACGAGCCGAGACTCAGACCGAGAGCAGCTGCTGTCGCCTCATCAGGAGCCTCCAGAATCAATAGCCCATCATATTGGCCAAGTGTCCAGTAAACCTCCTTGACCTTAGCGCCGGCCTTGTCGGCCGCCGCCCGGAAGCCCTCGGCTCGCTTCCGAGTTTCCTTGATCTTGCGAATTCCCTGATCCGTAAACTTCAACAAAAGAACATAGGTTGCCATGTTTGATCTCCTTTCAAGCCGACTCACCCATAGATTCATTAGCCAAGGGCTTCGCCCTTAGTAACCCCGTAGGGTGCGTTGTGCTTTTCAACGCACCAGATCATCTATCAGAGGCGGTGCGTCAAGAGGCGCGACGCACCCTACCATTACTCGGGAAGCATCCGGAAAACTGAGAACACATACTCGCTGCAGAGTTCATCACCGCCCAACGAAAACGATGTGCTAATGCGAACATTGAAGACTCTTATTGAGCAAGAGCGGAACACCTTGACTGCCTGCGGCCCGTTCAGCCTACCGAGGATCACGCCACGCCTTCGGAGCTTGCCTGTAAGTAGCGACGCTCGATCAGCAGTCCCAATTGATCCAATTCCTCAAACGTGAACTGGGGCAAGGAACTTGCCACCTCTTTATTGCCGACCAAGGCAAAAAGGAAGTCCGGTGCATGGGGTCTCTCCTGCTCGAACGAGTCTTTGCTCAGGACGAGGATCTTCGGATTAGGCTCCCAGCCGTAACCTTCCGCAAGCAAAAGATCTGCGTGATGGACGTAGCGCTCGGCCAGTTGCCGCAGAGGCACGAGAGGCTCTGAATCGCTAACGATGCCGACTCGGCTTTTCCCGGCCATGATCGTCATGACCGCGCCAGCCTCTTTGTGTTGCCAGCTATCTTTACCGCGAACGTCCAAGTCAAAGCCTTGATGACAGTGCTTCGCCGAGGCGATGCGGTAGCCGCGACGCGAGAGGCTTGCAATGAGCCCAACGACGCAGCGAGTTTTTCCAGCGTTGGAGTAGCCGATGACTGTCAGAACGGGCGGAAGCGTCATCGGTAATTTGCTCCTGCGACACTGCTTGATACCAAGGCCGGTCGCCGTCGTATTGTTTTTGCCCAAGTGAGTAGATCCAGGCCTGCTGCGAGGGACTGCTGGCGACAATCCAGAATGTTTTGCACCTCGGCCTCTGGAAGTGTCTCCACCATGATGGACAGGCCGTCGCAGTCACTCACGTGGGGCATCACACTGCCGCGGATAAGCCGAATCGCCGCCACGACGTCCTCACCCGTCAGCTCTGCCTTAGAGGACAGTTGAACCAGTTCTTCTGCGACCTCAATCGCGCGGTCGTGGTCTCGCAGGAGGTTCTGGACATACTCCTCGCCGAAAATGCCGGTCAGGGCGGGATACATCGATTCTTCTTCATAACGGAAGTGCGGGCCGGTAAACCTGGCAACGCTAGTGAGCAGAATGTTAATCCGCTCACGGTCCCGATCCTCAAACGCCTGGACCAAGTCCAGCAACGTATCCCGGACGATGCGGTGTTCGTATCTGAAAATGCGGGCGAAGTCGTCAGCTAACATGACTTGATTCTCCTGTGCGATGGAGGTATGGCTTGCGAGACTGTCTATTCGAGAACGTCTGAACATTGAAGGAACGTAGCGTGGAATCGCCCAGCAAGTCTGGAAATCCCCCGCTGGCAGCCGCGCGGCTCATACGGAGGCAACCCGTCTTCCAGGAGCGGATAATCCAGCGCCTGCATTTCCCAAGTGACAATGCCTTGCTTGACGTAGATGTTCCAGCTGCATCCTCCCGTGCAATTGACTCCGTGAGTGCTCCGGATGACCTTGTCGTGCTGCCAGCGGTTGCGATAGAACTCTTCCCAGGAGCGGGTTTCGGGACTGATCAAGTCTTTAATCCAGTTCATGGCCGGCTCCTATCAAGACTCTTGGCACGAGGCAGCGCTTCGTTGACCAGAACCTCCCGAACACCCCGCAGTCGGCCCTTCCATGCCCGGTTCATCCCTGCAAGTCCCAAAACCAAGAGTCCGAACCCGAGCAGGGGAAACTTCAGGTCGACCGGGCCTGGCGCGACTGCGGCGGTTGGATTGGCTTGCCTGGTAGCTTGGAGCAGAGCAAAGAGCTGAACGATCTCTTCATCAGTGAGCGGGCGAGTCACAAAGACGCTGCTCATGGTCGGGAAATTGGGATTCTGCAGGATGGCAATCAGCTCCGGGTCGCGGTACTTGATATTGGCAGCCGTCAAGCTAGGGCCTAGCGTGCCGCCACCGAACAGGCCGACGCCTTGGAGATCGTGGCAAGTTATGCAGGCAGTACCGCCGCGGCTGAGTGATGTCTTGCCCCTAAAGATCCGAAGTCCGGCTTCAGCGTCTCCGGCCGCGATGGGACGGCTTAGCTTGGCACCGGCCGGGATGAATATTTGATTCTTGTTCGATAGGCCCTCGATGAGAGCGAGGATGCTGTCAATCTCCTCCGGGCTCAGCGTCTGGTCCGGCATCACTTCAGGCGCGAACTTCCTGAAGAGTTCGACGGCAGTCAAGTCACCGCGTCGATTCATCGCCGATGGCGATGGAATGAAGGTGTGAAGCCACTCCCTGGACCGCTGGGTTGTCACCCCCTTCAAGTCAGGGCCTTTCTTGTTGCCGGAGCCAATGTTGTGGCAGCTGTAGCACTTCTTTTCAAAGAGCGTTGCTGCACCCTGGGACTGAGCAAACAAGAATGGCGGAGAGTTGAAGAGGAGGAGAAATGCTAGCCAGAGCATGGAGTGGGGAATGGCCCCAAGCCGTATGCCAGGCCATGTTGAGTCTTGACCGAAACGATAATTCAAAGAGGTTTTCATGTTTCAACTCTTTTCCGCGGCCTTGAGCGGTACTTAAGAGTCGTCTTTGCCTATCGAGATCGTCGAAGACGTTCTCTCCTGACGATGTGGTCTGGGGCGCCAGCAAAATCCTGCTCAAGTGCGGACTGGACACCACGTCTTGTCTGGCTCGCTGCTGCAATTTCGGAAATCGTCTTCTCCTGCCAGGAATGAAGGATCTGTTGGCGCAGGCCCTGCCATTCCTGGTGCAGAGGACAGGGGTCGTCGGAACTGCAATACCCGCAGCCCAGAATGCACAGATCGAACTCGGCACTGGCTCCGAGAGACTCGATGACTTCCCAAAGAGTGATGGACTCAGCTGAGCGAGCCAGAGCATAGCCGCCATGAATGCCTTTGAGAGAACGCAAGAGCCGATGCCGGCGAAGCTCTCCCAATACTTTCCGCAGGAAGACGGGAGGAATCTGTTCGCTGCGGGCAATTTCCTCCAATCCGCAAAGCTCATTCTTCGGGTGGCGCGCCAGATAAACCAAAGCTCGAATGCCGTAGCCGGTTGCCTTTGAGAGGATCATCGCGTTTCACCGTACCAAGGTACCCTTTTGTCCGTTATGTTTACTTTCCCTCGGCCCTTGGACAATAATCAGATCTCATCATCTTTGTGATGAAGGTGTTCAAATGCGCCTGAGCGAGATTGTCACACTGGTAGACAGCACCTCAGACTCGGCCTTTGCCGTGGACGGGAGTGGCCAGATTGTGGCCTGGAACCGAGCTGCGCAAGAAATGTTTGGACTGTCAGCGAAAGAGGCTGTGGGCAGGGCTTGTGGCGAGATTCTACAAGGCGCTGATGAATGTGGCCCAGTCTGTTCGCAGGATTGCACTGTCAGACAGGCTGTGGAGAAGCACCGTCCTGTCCGCAATTTTGATCTGCAGGTGCAGACGAAGGATGGCTCCAAGTGGTGTAACTTGTCAGTTTTGGCAGCTAGCGACGCAAGGTCTCACTCACCTTACTCCATCCATATCATCCGCGCGGTCCACACACGCAAGAGGTTGGAAATGCTGGTGCGCGACTTCGTCGTGAATGAAACAAACCTGCCTCCAGAGGAAGTAACGACGTTGATTTCGTCGACTCGGGCCATTGCCAGAGAGACTGACCTGACCCACCGGGAGTTGGAGATCCTGCGACTGCTGGCCAAAGGCACAACGACAACCAGAATCGCCAGCCAACTGCACATCAGTCGAACCACCGTCAGCAACCACATCCAGCATATTCACCGCAAACTCAACACGCACAGCCAACTTGAAGCCGTTCGTCGCGCGGAGCACGCTGGCCTGCTTTGAAAGTTAGGGTCTGTCGGGCTACAATGAGACTAGTCTCCTTGGACGATTCACGACTCGAGGTTCGCTCGCTGCCGCGCAGCTTAAGAACAGGTCAAGATTCACCCGCTCTCCCGTTTTTGGGGAGAGCGGGGCCAAAGGCCGGGCGAGGGGTCAACCAACAACGGAGATTAGAGGCTGGGCGGCGTGAGCCGCCCGCTAGGTATCGCTGCAACGGCGCGGCATTTCCATGCTTGAGAAAGGCGGCGCCACGACGCCGCATTGCTGCCAATGAGAAGGTCAACTTCTGTTCAGGCTATTTGGTCCGAGTCTTGCACCGCCTGTTCCAATCGCCACCTATCGCCAAGCACCGCTCTTCGCGCCACCTTCGCGATGCGATCGTTTCGGCGTGTCTTGATCACCCGGCCATAAAGACACCCTGGCCCAAAGAGTCGTCTGACGACTTTCTCGTAGAACCCAAATCCATCCGTGACGATCAGATGAATCTGTTCGAGATTCATTCGGCTGGAAAGGTTCCGAAAGACAGAGAGAGTGTTTTGGTAGCTTCGTTTGCCGACCACTGTCGAAGGCCAAAGCCGAGACCACACCTCGATCACGGCGAAGATCCAGATTGGCTCTTCCATGCTCCCGACGATCGTCTTGATTTCGTCTGCTTGAAGCTCCACCACCGAGAGCCCTTTCATTTTTCGGTCGTTGAAACTCCAGAAACAACAGAAACTGAACCATGGTGTACGGTGGCGTGTACGATCCCTCAAGATGGGTGGGAGGTGACCCTAGGGTTTCGGACCCTTCTGGTATGACCTGCTCAGGGTATTCTCAGTTTCCAGATTGCCGACAATACGGCCACTGAGAGATAGGTAGATAGTACGGCGTTAGGCAGGACTAATCGGCTGAACACTAACTGAGCGGTTTTGAACAGTCACTCTCAACCGTGAGTTTCCGGTGACTCCGTCATACATCCAAGTCACCCCTGCGTAGGCACATACCCATTCGGATCGATCCTCCTTAGAGTATTTGAACTCACCTATTCTTGAGTCAGCTACGCAATCGGACCAAGCCAATGGTATTCTCAGTTTTCGTTTGGGACTCGGGTTCGCACAGGAAGCATTTGGTATGGTTCGAACGAGGGGAGAATTCAAGCATGAAGATTGCCAGGGTTGAAGCAATACATTTGCGCATACCAGAGGTTCAGGAGATCGCAGATGGCACCCAGGATGTATTGGTGGTTAGGATTCAGACTGATTCTGGACTTGAGGGAATTGGGGAGGTCACGAGCCAATCCTACATTTGCAAGGCTATCTTCGAAGCTCCTCCATCTGCCGCGCGCCGGCACGGTCTTTCGCACTTATTGTTTGGACAAGACCCGCTGGATGTCGAGGGACTATGGCATCGTATGTATCACCACACAAACCGCTATGGCAGGCGGGGAGCCGCTATCCATGCCATCAGCGGAGCTGATATTGCTTTGTCGGACCTGCGTGGAAAGATTCTCGGAAAGCCAGTCTGCGAACTGCTGGGAGGACAAAAGAGAACCAGTGTGCGCGCTTATGCAAGTTACTTTTTGGAGATTCTCCTAAGGAAACTCACGAGCTTGCCAACCAAGCAGTCGACCTCGGTCTCACGGCTGTGAAGTTTGGATGGGAATCTTTGGAAAGGATGCGGGCATCGATCTTGCACATGTGGAGGCTGCCCGTAAAGCTGTTGGGGACAATCGGGCGTTGATGGTCGATGCAGGACAAGCCTGGACTTCTGCCGTGGCACTGGAGCGCGCGCGGCTGCTCCAACCGTGTGACATTTCCTGGCTGGAAGAACCTCTATCTCAGGATGATCTCAAAGGCTATGCCGAACTATGCCCGTTGTCTCCGGTGCCTATCGCGGCAGGTGAAGGTGAGGTTACCCAATGGGGATTTCAAAGCTTGCTTGACTCTGGCATTCATGTCATTCAACCCGACGTCGCTTTTTGCGGTGGATTGACTGTCAGTGCGCAGGCCTCCCAAATGGCTCAACGAGCCGGCAGGCGCTGCGTACCCCATTGCTTCAGTACCGGGATCAATCTGGCTGCCTCGCTTCATTGGATGGCTTCCCTCTCTGATGGAGATCTCGTTGAGTATTGTCTTCGGCCTTCCCCATTGATCCGAAGCTTGGTTCGAAACATGCCTCCCTTGGTGGACGGACGAGTTCCGGTTCCGCAAGGTCCCGGACTAGGAATTGAGTTGGATCGATCGGTGCTTGAGCAGTATCGAGTGCGCTACTAACGGCCAACTGACTATTGGACTGGTGCATGATTGTCAAGTCGCCTGTTCACTCGCTAAGTCCAATTTCCGGCGTTCGCTACCGGATACTCCTGATGTGCTTTTTTCTCTCACTGATCACTTATCTTGATCGGGTATGCATATCAGTGGCGGGACCGTTCATCACAGCTGAGCTTGGGCTGTCGAAACTCCAGATGGGTGTGATTTATGGAATGTTTGCTTTGGCCTATGGTCTCTTTGAGATTCCAATGGGCTGGTACGGAGACCGTGTGGGCCAGCGTCGGGTGTTGACGCGAATCGTTGCCTGCTGGTCTTTCTGCACCGTGCTCACGGGCCTGGCGTGGAGCTACGCCTCGATGCTAGTCACACGGTTTGTCTTTGGAGCCACCGAAGCAGGAGCTTTTCCAAACTTGTCACGTGGACTCGCTCGTTGGTTTCCCCGGAAATCGCGAGCGCTTGCGAACGGCGTGTTGTGGATGGGAGCCCGCCTGGGGGGCGCGATTGCGCCACCTTTAACTGCGTTACTCATCTCCGCGGTAGGATGGCGATTCACCTTTGCTGTGTTCGGAATGGTTGGGTTGCTCTGGTGCCTTGTCTTCTGGCGGCACTATCACGACAGCCCAGAAGAGCATCCTCGAGTCAATGCCAAGGAGCTCGAGTACATTGGCGGTCACTCCATCCAGCAAAACGCAGACACCGTTATCCCGTGGCGTCGGTTGCTGCTGAGCGGCAATCTGTGGGCTTTGTTTTGGACCTACTTTTCGTTTGCGTACGGTTTCTACTTCTTTGTGACTTGGTTGCCAACCTACTTGCGCCAGGAGCATGGCCTCAATCTGGAGACCTCCGGTTTCTACGCTGCATTGCCTCTCGGTGTCGGAGCCGTGGCGTGCCTGTGTGGAGGCGCTCTTTCGGATTGGCTCTATCGCGTTACGGGCAATCTTAAGTGGAGTCGTCGGTTGATCGGTATGTGCGGCTCCGTCGTTGCGTCCGCCGGATTTGCCAGCGTTGTTTTCGCAAAAGATCCTTTCACGGCAGTTTGCTGCTTCGCAGTGGCCCAGGCTGCTCATGACCTCACCTTACCGGTCGCTTGGGCCTCCTGTGTGGACATCGGAGGAAAACACGGAGGAATCACAGGTGGCTTCATGAGCATGGCTTCCAGCCTGGCTGCTTTGATCTCGTCAATCTCTGCCGGATGGCTCGTGGAAGTCTTCTCTTCCTTCAATCTGGTATTTGTCGTCGCTGCATCCTTCAATTTCCTGGGCGCGCTGATGTGGCTACGAGTCGACCCAACCCAATCCCTTTCCTTTCCTGTTGACAGAAAGTGAGGTGCCCAAAATGCAACGTAAGGACTATCTCTATCAGCACTACACCTGGCCTGAGCTAGCGGCTGTCGTCAAGAGACAACCGGTAGTTGTCCTCCCCGTCGGATCTGTCGAAGACCATGGGCCGCATCTTCCTCTCGACACGGACAATTTTCTGATCTGGAGTGTTTGCGAAGAAGCCGCGAAGCGCGCAGACGGCGAGATTCTGCTGTTGCCCATCATCCCTTATGGCTTTGAAACTCATCATATGGATTTCCCAGGAACGATCGACATCGAAATGGAACATCTTCTTCACTTCGTCCTGGATGTCACCAAGAGTGTCGCCCGTCACGGGTTTAGACGAATTCTCATCGCCGACGGACACGGATCTAACATGCCTATCCTGGAGTTGGTTGCACGTCGAACGAACTTGGAGACCGAAAGCCTTTGCGCAACCTTCATCTGGCCTTCTCTCGCGCTGGAACAGATTCGCAAGGCGCGCGAGTCTCCTCGAGGCGGAATGTCTCACGCCTGTGAACTGGAAACTTCTGTCTATCTATTCCTGGACTCGCAACGCGTTCAAATGGACAAGGCAGTAAGAGAAATACGAATGCCCGATTCTGATTTCATTTGGCTCGATCTTCTGGGTGGTTCACCCGTGAGGTTTATGGATTACTGGACATCATTTAGTAAGAGCGGCGTGAGCGGAGATCCCTTACTGGCAACCTCGGACAAGGGGAAGATCATGTTCGATGCCGTCGTCGACGCTTTCCTGCGCCTCGTCAAGGAATTCAAAGCTCGTCAGCGCGGCGAACGTACGGACTGGCACCAAGAGCATTGGAAGCCTCACCCACAGCCTTAGAGGACTTTTCTTCGATAAATGGGTGCTTCCATCATCGTCTGTTGTGTGTCCCCCCGGCGCACGACCACAGGCAGCCCTGGCGAGGCCACAGAGTCGCGTTGTAAGCGCAAACGTTCCGGTGGAATTGACCTGAGTGGAGGATTTGGATGCGCTATCGAGGGCCATCTCTCATCGCAAGGATCTTTGCAGCGGTCGTCTGGCTTGCGCCAGTTACTCTGGCTGCCACCGTTCAGCAACAAGACCCGGGAGTCCGGCTGTTCGCTGAAAACTGCGCCGCTTGCCACGGGAGTTTTGGAGAGGGTGGGTCTGGACCCGATCTCACCAATATTCTCTGGCAATCCGAGGTGAGCGACTCCGACCTTGACCGCATCATTCGCAACGGGGTTCGCGGCACGACGATGCCCGCCTTTGGGGAGAAACTGGACGCCAGCGCCAGACAGGCTCTGATCCGGCAGATTCGCACCCTGACGGCCCACGCCATCCGGCCAACGACGGACCGCAAGCCACCGTTGATCGAGGTGAGTGCCGGGAG
>Ga0180085_1000607_pt1 | contig 12579 bp, 7 predicted proteins | sample EasRiv730_16_10D_FD_123013 | JGI IMG/M metagenome (GOLD analysis project Ga0180085, IMG submission 123013) | Soil microbial communities from meander-bound floodplain in the East River, Colorado, USA - East River metaG ERMLT730_16_10D | ecosystem: Environmental > Terrestrial > Soil > Floodplain ... | reverse complement strand
TTGCCACTTGTGCCACAGCGCGCCGTCGGAGCCGCGCGCGAACACTTCCAGGCGGCCATCGGCGTTGCGTCCCACGGCCAGACGGTCGATCCAACCACCGAGCGAGGCCCAGCCGCTCCAGCCGTTATTCGGCGCGGTCTGCCACTTGTGCCACAGCGCGTTGTCCGACCCGCAGACGAAGATCTCCAGCCGGCCGTCCGCGTTCTGACCTATCGCAATCTGGCCGACCCAGCCGCCGAGCGAGGCCCAGCCGCTCCAGCCGTTATTCGGCGCGGTCTGCCACTTGTGCCAGGCGGCCCCATCCGATCCGCGCACAAAGATCTCCAGGCGCCCATCGGCGTTCTTGCCGATGGCCAACATGTCGATCCAGCCACCGAGCGAGGCCCAGCCGCTCCAGCCATTGCTGGGCGCGGTTTGCCACTTGTGCCAGACGGCCTGATCGGATCCGCGGGCAAAGATCTCCAGCCGTCCATCCGCATTCTGACCCATGGCCAGACGGTCGACCCAGCCGCCGAGCGAGGCCCAGCCGCTCCAGCCGTTATTCGGCGCGGTCTGCCACTTGTGCCACAGCGCTGCGTCCGAGCCGCGGGCGAAGACCTCCAGGCGTCCGTCCGCGTTGCGCGCCGTGGTGAGCATGTCGATCCAGCCGCCGAGGGAACCCCAGCCGCTCCAGCCGTTGCTGGGCGCGGTTTGCCACTTGTTGTACAGGGCCTGGTTCCCGCCGCGAACGAACACCTCGAGCCGTCCGGGTGCGTTGGTGCGCGCCGTCCGCACCGCCACTTCGCAATTGAGGAACGTGCCGACTGGCCGGGTGGGATCGGTGACCACTGGGCCGCCCGTCGTGTTCAGAATCGTCCGGATCTGTTGGTGCGTCAACGCTGGATTGACCGACAGCATCAGCGCCGCGGCACCGGCGACCTTCGGCGTCGCGCCCGAGGTGCCGCCGAACCCGTTGCGATACGCGCTATCCGAGCCGATCGCGGAGGTGACGTCGTGCGAACTGTCGCCTGGAGCGCAAACGACGATCCGTGGGCCCCAGTTGCTGAATCCGGCACGTACGTTTTGGGTCGCATTGTAGGCGGTCGCGCCGACCAGAATCGAGCCCGTAGCCGGTATCGGATTGCCGGAATCATCCACTCCAGCGTCACGATTGCCGTTGCCCGCGGCAACGCACACAACAACGCCTGCGGCGATCGCGGTCTGGATCGCGGCGTTCACCGAAGGCACCTGCTCATAGTTGCCGAACGCGCCCGTCTGCACCTCTAAGATGATGACCTTGCGCCGGCCGCCGCTGTTTGCCGTGCGCACCCAGTCGATGGCCCGCGCCCAGGCGTTTCCGCCGAGCGGCGTTCCCGGACCGGCGTTGGCCTGAACCGGCCACAGCGTCGCGCCCCAGGCGATGCCCGCCATGCCCAGATTGTTATCGTCGCCTCCGGCCAGGCCCATCACTGCCGTGCCGTGATCGATGTTGGCGCCGAAGGAGACGTTGGTTCCCCCATCCACCGCGTTGTAGGCGCGAGTGAGATCCAACCGCGAGGCCAAATCCTGATGCGTCGTGCGATATCCCCAGTCGATATCCGCGACCACCACGCCCGCGCCGGATGACATCGCCCATGCATGATTCGCGCGGGTTCGGAAGACATACCACTGGTTCTCCAAGCCCGTCACCGGGTTAATTGTCACTTGGTCGTTGGTCCCCACCAGAGGCTCGTTGAGCGGCGTCTGTGGCGGGATCGCCTTGGGGACCGCAACCGCCCGCAGCACCGAATCGACCGTCTCTAACTCCCGCGCGATTTGTGGCGTGTCGGCCCCTTCCGGGAAATGCAGCGTCACGAAATTGCGGAGGTTCGGGAGATCGACTCCCTGCTCGCGCGCCGCCGTTTGTACGACGGCAGCTTCCTGCGGTGACGTCTCGAGGCTCATCTCCGCCTTCTGCAAACCATGCGCTTGCGCGATGCGATTGAACTCACCCAGATTCGTCCCCGTGGAACTACTCATCTCGACCGATGCGCCCAGCGCCGCCAGACTGATCGTTGGGACTACGCCTTCCTTGAACTCCACTTCGACCACGCCCGGCTCCCACTGTGCCACCGGGTTCGTTCCCGGCGCCAGATCGGGCGGACCGAATCGAGAGGCGTCATTATCGCCCCCTCCTCCTTCGCTCATCGAGCCAGTCGGCATGACGCTGCCGGGCACGGGCTCGCTCATGGATGTGGCGGGCATCTCGGCGCTGGCGACCGGATCGTCCATCCCGCGTGCCGGCATTTCGCCGCGCGAAGCTGTAGAGCCCATGGCAGGAATCGGCATCTCTGCCGCCGGTCCCGATTGGCTGGTTGGGTACGGTGTCTCGGCACCTGCTGCTGGCTCGGGCATCCCCCGTTTCGGCATGTCTGCGCCCGACGGGTCTCCAGTGGAATCCTTCCTTTTCGACATATAGATTCTCCTTTTCTCACTTACGTGACTTGACTGCCTAGCTTCGTGCTCTCTACTGCAGGGCCTGGTGCAACAATCGTTCTCGATCGGTCCGACGATGTACCCGCCTGCGTCTGGAAAACAGTTTGACGTGCTGTGACCGACCTTGCAGGTACCGCTGTCCGAGGGTGTTTGCGGAAACGGGACATATCCAGGGCCGGAAGGCGGAGTGAGCTCTTGCGCCAGGCCAACGGGCATGGTTTGCCAGAATGCGCCGGCTTGGACGGGCACTCCGCTGAGTCATGCCCGAAGCGTGGCTCGACGACGGTGCGGGTTGCCGCAGCGAGCGGATGGCCGGACGAGCACAGGACTTCATGCACGATTGGTGACACGGCCATGGCTTCTTCAGAGTGACCTGATCCTCGCTGCAATAGTTCCCCACAGTGCTTCCGGCACCCCGTGCATTCACCGCCGCCTGCGTGCTGGCCGCACGCGCAGTTGCGCTGAAGCATTCCCGTCGGGGGAGAAGAGTGCCTATGCATCGATGCTCGGGCCATCCTCTGTGATCTGTCACTCATGCTTGTGCTGACTGCCATTGTCCGACTCTGTGTCTTCGATAAGACGCCTCTCAAGGCCCAGGCGCGAGCGGCCACCTTAATCCCCAAACCGGTCTACGGAGCTCTGTATGGAAGGCGTTCTTCTCTGCCGCACTCCATGACGCACTCTCGAAATTGAAAGTGTCGGTGACAAACTTATCGACCTCTGCACACTCGCACTGGCACCCCATGGACTCCAGCATTCCCTTGAAGTTGTTTGCCGCGTCCTTGAGCACAAAAGAGAACCAATCCGCCATGCGCTTCCGCATGGGGTGTGCGGCGCCCGCTCCCGCAGGGATTGCCCGAAACACGATAGGGAATTCACTTATGAAGGCAGCCATTTCTGAAAGAGTATCGCCAATGTTCGCACGCGTGCAGGTTGCGGTAGTGATACCCGGCGGGATAGGGTGAGCCGCCGTATCAAAGACAACGTGTTCGACTTCATGCGTCAGGTCCTGAAGGGTTGACACACGCCACTCCTCACGAGGCTTGCCTCCAATCCTCGCGCTGGTTGTCGTGTTAAAAGCCAGAGCCTGCGGGTTCAACGGACCAGGCACGAACATGCACGGCTTGGTCGCCCCCGCCATACCCGGAGGAGTCGGTGAGCCGGCCGGCAACGCGTCGCTTATCCAGTCGGCGCAGTCCTGTATCATGGCTGCGGCGTCCATATCCCAATCGATGAAAATGCCTTGGACATGGGCGAGCCTGCCAGGGACTTGCGCCTCCAGGAATTTCTCCAGTTGCAGTGCGCGTCCGGAATGACCTGTGGCTATTGCCCTGGCCGGCGTCATCCTCTTGCGCCTCGCTCGGGGGCCCACCTCCACGGTCGCAGAGGACGCTCGGAATTCCTCGACTGAGCCTGCTACCGGCGCCGCGCACGTAGCAGCCGGGCTGCACAGCCGTTGTAGCAACAAGGGAGCGAGGCTCGGCCACGGGTTTATTGCCGGCCGCTGGTATCCCTTATGGATCCCGTCTTCCGTCGAGTTCACCTCGTTCTCGGCACTCTCCGTCGGCGCACTCATTTTCAGGGGGGAGGCTACGCCTGACGGCGCTTGACGCTGTTGCACGACATGTGTCAATTCGTGCGCCAGAAGGTGCCGACCCGATGCGGTCTGCGGGGTGAATTGTCCTTCGGCAAATACGATGTCGCGGCCAACAGTGTAGGCGAGCGCGTTGATTTGCCTGGCGGACTCGGCGGCCTTCGCATCGCTATGGGTGCGAACCAAGCTAAAATCATAGCCTCCGCGCGAGGCCTGCCTGTGGATCAGCGGTCTCGCATCGGAAAGAGCGATCCGCCTAGCTTGAAACTCGGCTTCCTGCTCAAATCGGTCATTCGGCGGTGCGACACTCAGGGCCCCGCATGTGAACTGTGGGGCAAAGCCTTGCGCCTGCACCTGGCTGAAATCGTGAGCAAAGCGCAGCTCCATGAATGCACGCGTTTCCGCGTCGAGCGGCTGTCCGGGCGAGCGTAGCACCTCATTCACAATGGGCGGCACAGCTGAAACGGGGTTGGAATTCACGGCTGTCCGCTGCAAGGTCTTCTCACGCTCCTCGCGGCAAGATGTGCACTCGCCGCCGCTAGCGTGATTCCCGCAAGCGCATTTGCGCTGCAGGAGGCCAGCCGGAGGGACGAATCGAAATGAGGGCGACGATCCTACCGCTGTTTTTGTTTGCCCGTTTGCTCGCGTCATCGGATGCTTCTTCGAACCTCTCCATCTCTGAGGAAGCTCATGAACGGCTTTCCCTGGAAAAATAATCTGGTCTTCACAAGTCCGGCACGTGGCCAAATCCCAGCAACTTCTCGATGCGGCTCAGGACGTAGGAAAACCCTTGGACCCGCGGGCTCTTGTTGCCTTCGATCGTGTAAACCATTCCGTCCTTGACTTGGTGCACCAGGCCGACATGGCCCCTCCAGCCCGCGAGCTTTTCCCGCCACCAGACAACGATATCGCCTGGCTTGGGCTCATAGTCGCTTTGCGGCTGATGCGCCCACCCCCGGGTCCCGGAACTCCTTCAGCATGTCTCGGGCGCCTACGGTATAGGGAAAAGGGATACCAGCCGAGTTCTGAGAGAAGCAAAAGCTGACAAAACCCGCGCACCAGGAACTGCCTTCGTCGGCCATCCCATTTAAATACTTGCGCACGAAGGGACCACGATTATCGCCGCCCACTTCGCCCGCCCCGCTGGCGAGTTCGCCGATTGCCACTTCCAGCGCTGAGCGGCCTCGCTGGCTGCCACCAGCTTCCTCCGGCGGCAGCTGTCGAAAATCGATCGCGGTCGGCGTTTCGATGTCCGGCTTCAAATGGGTCAAGCTCAACCACGTAAGCGGGCCCACCTGACCGTCCACCACCAGCGGCTGGGCATGTTGATCAAGATTCTGTGACTGAAAGGCCCTTACCGCGCGGTAGGTTTGCGTGCCGAAGACACCATCGACCGTGACCGGATAGCCGCGTTGCAGCAACAGTTTCTGCAGTTCGGTGACATCCGGGCCCTGACTGCCTTTTTTCAATGAAGTGGGCATAGGTTGTACGACCCCGATCCCCTGTAGCTGTGCACCAAGACGTAATACGTGCCGGGATTCGGATCTGCGATGGTGACTAACTCGGCGGCGGTGGCGCCCGGATAGCCGTGCTTCACTTCTCGACAAACACCAGTCTTTCAGGCGCGATCGTGAGCTTGACCTTGTTTCCAGTAAGCTCTACGAAGGTATCTAGATTGGTAAAATGTCCTGTATCGAGATTGACGACGGGATCTGGATTGGACGCTAAAAACCCTTTGATCCCGTCGATGCTCCCGCCGTCTCCCATGAAGCTGACGATGCGACGAAACAACTTGGGCAGGATGACGTTCCTTTCCGTAACCGCCTCAATATTGGGGACCGCGAATCCGGCGTTAGTCTTGTCCTTCTTCCAGATCCCAGTGTTGCCTGTCCGGGCCTTTTTCACCGCCGCAGTGATCTTTTCCCTCAAGTCTGGAAATAGGCCGGTGTAATAGGTTGGATAGGCCAAGCCCGCCAAGGCAGACTTGTGGTTGAGGGTGGCCTCCAACCGTTTGGGATCGAGAAAGACTTGACTGCCGTCATCCTCCACCGCGTCGCCGGCGAAGACAAAGGAAACAGGCCGGTGATTACCTTCGATTTTCCGCGACAAAACAGAGCCACGCGTGCCGTCCTTTGCAGAAACCACCTTGGTGTTTGACTCATTGAACTTCACATTGGTGATCCCCAACTCTTTCAGCAACAAATTCAGGGCTGCGCGAGCCAGTCGCAACGGCTGGTGATGACCCTGAAAGTGCGTTTCCAGGGTGTCAATCGCCTCGATCCTGAGCTGTGCGTGTCCTTTCGCGTTTAGTTCGACTTTTGGGCCGTCCAGCAGATCCCAGTTCTCGGGATGGTCGGCTTTAAAACGAATCGAATCGCCGTCGGGCGAGTAACCAACGACGTGAAACGTGCCTTTGATTAGAGTGAATGGCATGATTGCTCCCTTGTGCGTGATCTTTGGTTCATCGAGTGGCGAATGAAAAATGCCACAAAATCTGTACTGCGCCGGGCCTTCTGCCAGCCAATTCAGCACTACTTCCGCTATTTCACGACATCCCATGCAGCGTCGCGATCGTCTCGCTGGAGCCGTGCGAACTCTTACGATCGTCGCGAGCCTGCGCCCTTGCCCTTCGCCTTGTAGGCCCGCTTCTTGGCTGAAGCAACAGGGATGATCCCAACTGAATGCCGCTCGGCTCGGCGCGCTTCCTTGGCACGACTCTTGATCTCCAGACGACGGGCAGCAATGCGGTCTGCTTTCATAGAGAAGGTTTCGTGCTGGCCGGTCGTGGGGTCGTAGAATCCAACGTAGCCACCGGGATTAATGCCGAACGACTGCAGTGTCTGGCCATTGTGTATTCGTCCCAGGAAGTCATTCCGGCCTCCCAGCTCAGCACTGCTCGTGAAGTAGAGCGGCAAAACAAAATTGGAAACCTCCACGCCGTCGATCCGATAGGTTTCTGCCTGTACTGCGTCGCACATCTCGTACCAGTGAAAAACCTCGCGGTTGGGATCAGCCGGATGCGGGCCTTGTGCGAGCAGATTAACTTCGGGATCGGCGATTGCCTCGAGCGCCTCGTGCGACAAGGTGACGGTCCAGCTCTCTCCCAAATCCTCGATGAGGTCGACGAAGATAAAGCCAAAGGGAATTCCTTTGTGGTTGCGGTCGTGGTAGCCCAACGCCCCCGGCACGTCGGTTTCATCCCACAAGTAGAGGACCGCGTCGCCCCGCATGTCGGCCAATTCCTGTTGATCCGGAGTAGCAACGCTGCGGCCTTCCAAGCGAAGGGTTGCCCCCAAACTCCAGTAGGGTTCGAAGTCCTCGCGGATTTGCCGGTTGATGGCCCGAATGGCCACTTGCACTTCTGCATCCGAGAGTCTGCCGTTGGTATGGTTGATGACAGAGATGATCATGAGCAATGCTCCTTTCATTCAAAGACATTGACAGTGACGGCCTCGCGACTCGCTTGGTCCTGTTCAATTGAGCGAGTATCGTCAGGTCGGAAGAACCACCTTCCAGATGGCTACTGCTTGGTGGCATAAAAGCCAAACGTGCGTCCTCCCCAGTATGTGATCCCAGCCATCTTGGTCTTGTCCCAGCTAAACAAATACGCGTCAAACTTCTGGCTGTTGCCGGGGAAGTTGATGTAGAGAACCATGTGTTGAAACTTGGAGTCGATGGTGGCAATCCGCGCGGTGAACCGTTTTCCTGAGCTGTCGGTGTAGCGCGCAATCAGGTGGCACCAAGCCGTAGTCGCACAATCCTGTTTGGAGTCTTCAATGGACAATGTGCCCCGCAAGCCGTCATGGCTCATCGTGTACCGACCGATCCACTCGAGAATCTGGGCATCTGCCCAGGCTTGCCCCACACCAAGGGACAGAGTTAGAAATGCCAAGCAAGAGATTCTCTTCATGTTTTTCCCCTTTTAAGCTCCCTCAGCGCTTGTGAATCGAACGCTCCTGTTCAGCGGCTGCGCGTGAGCGCCGTCCGCTGCAACCGGTGGGCGCTATTGCTCTGAATAAAATGGAGCTCAGTTTGATGCTAATTCTCGTTCTCGTGCGCACCATGGTGGCCGCCGTGGTCAGGCGCTCCTCCGCCCTGATCGTGATCACCATGACCGCCTTGGTCGCCGTGGCCATGCGTCTCGGTCGACATCGGCCGCCGCCAAGGCGGAAACGCCGGACCGAGCGTTTCGCGGCGAATCGCTCGCATCTCCTCAGGCGTTAGCTTCCGGCCGTTGCGCAAGAGCTCGCGCAGCCACTCCCACCATTCCGGATCGAACCACGGCTGCGGCCGTCGGCTGCGGCCCTTGCAGATCTGCACGAAGCGGCCGGTGCTGGGGCGCCCGGTTGAGTCGATCACGAAAAGGAGGTGGTAGCCCACGATGACCACATTGGGCTCGGGCGGCACTTCCGCAAGAATCACGTCGCCCTTCTCGCGAGTGAACTCCAACGTGATGTGACGTTGGTCTGGATTGAAGTTGTGGGTCACGGTACCGGACCGAACCAGCACGACCCTTTGGATGTGGGCGGCGTCGGGCGTGAGGATCTCGAGCTTGTCGCCGTGGCAGGCCTTCGGCGCCGCGTCGGTGATGGCGGGCCTGCGGCCGCAGAAGTACCACGGCTCGAAGATCTCGATCCTGAGCTCGCGGTTTGCCAGTCCCGTCGAGGCGTTGAAGTTGGAGCCGGCCACCCACACGGCGCCGTTCGGCATGAGGAGGGCCGTGCTGTGGTAGCCGCGCACGACCGGTGAGGCCGGCAGAACCCGCCACGTGCCGGATACCGGGTCGTACGTCTCGGGTGCGCGCACGCCCGTGGCGTCGTCGGAGCCGTTCTTCAGTCCGCCTTCGATGAAAACTTCGCCCGTCGGGAGAATGATCGAGTCGGCGTTCTCGCGCACCGGGTTCATGTCGCCGGGACTCGGATAGTCGACCATCGCCCGTGGGGCGGGAATCCAGCCGGCGGCAACGTTGCCCAGGTCGAGAATGTAGGGCATGGAGCCGCCCGCCTGCATGATGCGGGCGCGATAGTTGTCGGCAGGCGAGAGTGGAAGCATCACGGACGTCGTGTCCTGCGCGAACCAGTTGTCGTAGATCCCTTCAGGCGCCGGTGCGATCACGTCGTCCCAATCAGTGGCGTCCGTGTAGGGGTGCCACTTCTCGAGCCGCCGGTTGGCCATGGGCGACATCGAAATCACCGCGCCGTCAGGTAGCACGTGCAAGCGCGGGTACTCATATCGGCGCGCGTCGACCGTGTCGATGTTGGAGTAATCCGCGGAACCCACGATTGACCACACGCCGGTGCCGGGGTCATACAGCTCGAGCGAGTTGTTGTTGTGCCGGTTGTCGTCCACTTCCGGGTGGCCGGACACGGCCAGCACGCGCCCGTCGGGCAAGGTGACCAGCGTGGGATACCATTTGCCGCCGGTTTTCTCGATGTCCTTCCCAGCAGTGACATCGCTCGCGCGCTGTGTCACGAGCTTACCTGTGACGTGCCACTGATCGTCGGATGGATCGAACAGATACGCGTCGCGGATCCCGATGAAGTGGCCGGACGGGTGGATGCCGCCACCACCCCACTTCCGCGTGCCGCCCGCCGCGAGAATCCGCCCGTCGGCCAACTGGGCATGACCGGAACAGAATAGGTCCACGTTGGCCGGCAACCCCGTGACGGAAGTAATGGCGTGGGTGGCGCAGTCGAAAAGCCTGGTGTGGTCGACGTCGCCAGAGCTATTGAGCGAGCTCGTGTGCTGGTCGCCGCCGAAGTAGACGATCTTGCCGGTGTGCAGTAGTGCGGCGTGGACGGCCAGGATTCCAGCGGCCGTGTCGCCGCCAACCTGGAACCAGCGGCCCAGAAACTCCTGCACGATGACCGGTTTACTCAGCGGCGAAATGTGCTGACACAGACGCTGCAGCGCGGTCACCGAGTCGCCCACGTTCAGCTGACCGCTCACTCCCACCGTCAGGTCGGTGCCACCGCCGACGGCGCTGCCCCGGAAGATCCCGTTGACGTAGACGTCCACACGGGCGCCGGGCACCACGTCCACCACCCGGACGGCGTTCTCGCAGGAGTAGAGCGGCTCAGCTACGTGCGGAGCCTTGAGGCGCTCGATCTTGCCGACGACGACCGTGTTGGACTTCGAGCTCACGAGTCCACATCCACGCTGTACGGCAAAAATTTTGTCGTTCACGATGAGTAGGGGTGCGACCGGCACGTCGACCTCAGGGGCGTCCGCCGTCCGTTCGCCAATGGGTGCGCCGAGAATCGACGAGTACACGTACACTCGCGCGCCGACATGCAGGTTCGACACGCGAACGGCCGCGCCGCATTCGAAGAGCGGCTCGTGCACCTTGGGCTTCGGCAGCGACGCCGGAGCCTTGTCGACGAGCACACCGCTGCCAGGGACGCTCCATTCGCCACACAGTTCCTGGATAGCCGTGATGGTCGTCCCGCCGACGAGCGTGGGCACCAGAAAGTCGTAGGTGCCGTCCACGGGAGACTCGGCCATTCCCAACTCGGATCCGTCGGCGAGGATCTTCACGCGGGCACCCATCACCAGGCCGCTCAACACGACGGTCGTGTTGCCGGCGCAAAGTGGTGGCACGACGTTGGCCACGGGCACGGGCGTGTTGTCCTGAACCATGACTGGCGCCGCGTCGGCGCTCTTGAGCTTGCATCGGCCGCGGAGTTCCTGGCGGGCGCTGATCGTCTCGCCGAGCGCCAGGGGCGGGTTCACGCCCATCCAAAGCGAATCGAGATCGAAGCAGGCCTGCAAGTTGGGGCCGGCGCTTCGCATCAGGGTAACCGTCGCCCCGTGCACCACATTGCTGACCGTGACGCGCCGCTCGCATTCGCGGAGCGGCGTCTGCACAACCGGCATCGGCAGGGTCTGCAGCTTTTCAACCACCACGTCCACTGGCGGGCCGTCGGTCACTACGCCCGGAGTGCCACAGGCCGTCTGCTGGGCCTTGATGTCCATCCCCGGGGTCAGGGGCGTGGGCAAGTGGAAGCGCGCGTTGCCGTCGTAGCTCTCGCCAGCACCGAGCACGGTGCCACCGTCGCGCAGCTCGACCGTGGCCCCCGGCACCAGTCCCTCAAGCCATACACACTCACCGCACTGGTTCAGATGGCTGCGAAAGCCGACCGTGCCAATGACGGGTGGCTTGGCCTGTACTTCGACGGCTTCGGGTGAAGCGGGGCTGGTGTCCAGCCCGACGGTCTGCGAGGCCGTGACCTGCTGACCGGCAGCGAGGGACGCCAAGAGTGGAAAGGTCTGGTCAGACCAGGACGCGGTGCCCGTGCCCACGACCGCTCCATCGGCAAAGACAGTTACCGTCGATCCAGTGAGCTGCCCTTGCACTCGGACGCTACCGCTGCACTCGGACAGCGGACCAATTACTCGCGGGGGAAGCAAGGCCATGGCAACCTCCAATTTCGACTCAATTGTGTGATAGAGCCTCACTCAGCCATCTGAACTCCGTAATGTGACAATGGCTGCTGATAGGGCCCGACTTCCGGCTGGTTCTCCGGCATTGGGACTCATCGCTCCATAAACCGCCTGAGCGATCTGGCCGCCCAACTGGACGGGGCTTGCGTCCCTCGCCAACTGAATGGCAGCGGCCGGTATGCCCGGTAAGCCTTCGCTTGATGTGAGGCCATGGGGAGGAACACCAGCTTTCAACAGGCTGGACAACCTGGCTTCGACGGCCCGGCCAAGATGTGCCCCCTGGTGGGGCAAGATGGGCAACCCGTCCAGGACGAGCCGCTCGATATGAACTGTGATTTTCATGGCCCTCCATGCAAGCCCAGCTGGTCAGTCACTCATGCATCACTAACCGGTTCTCATTTCCCTGCGACCTGCTGCTTGGCGCCAGCGGGCACCGCTTCCAGGCAGCTGAAATCGGCATCGTTAATCGGTTTTTCCAGTTTGCGGAATTCGGCTCGGGCCGCTTCTAAAATCAGCGCCATTGTCACGGACGACTCCAACTGAGCGGCCAGGAAGGCGGCATTGACCGCGATATTGTTAATGCTGCCGCCCGTCAAGTTGAGGCGGGCCAGCCGGTCGAAGTCCAGCGCGTCCAGCGGACTTTCCACGGGAAAAACCTTCTGCCAAATCAACTTTCGCTCGCCCACACCTGGGAAAGCAAAGTTGACGATGAAGCGGAGGCGGCGCAGGAAAGCTGTGTCCAAAGCGTTCTTCATGTTGGTAGCCAGGATCGCTAGCCCCTTGTAAGCCTCGATGCGCTGCAACAAATAATTGATTTCGATATTGGCGTAGCGGTCATGGCTGTCCTTAACTTCACTGCGCTTGCCAAACAGCGCATCGGCCTCATCGAAGAATAGAATCGCTCCGCCGTCTTCAGCCGCGTCAAAGAGGCGACGCAGGTTCTTTTCCGTCTCACCGATATACTTGCTGACCACTGCCGAGAGGTCGATCCGGTAAAGGTGAAGCTGCAGGTCGTTGGCGATGACTTCGGCAGCCATGGTCTTGCCGGTGCCACTCTCGCCGCTGAAGAGCGCACTGATGCCCAACCC
>Ga0180085_1000606_pt1 | contig 12589 bp, 10 predicted proteins | sample EasRiv730_16_10D_FD_123013 | JGI IMG/M metagenome (GOLD analysis project Ga0180085, IMG submission 123013) | Soil microbial communities from meander-bound floodplain in the East River, Colorado, USA - East River metaG ERMLT730_16_10D | ecosystem: Environmental > Terrestrial > Soil > Floodplain ... | reverse complement strand
GCGCCCGCCTCGGGCCAGTGGTCGCGGCCGGCGATGCGCGAAATGCGCGGAGCGCGGCCGAACTCGCCCCACAGGACCACGGCCACGTCGCTGGCCAGGCCCCGGTCGTAAAGATCGCTGACGAGCGCGTGGAAGCCCTGGTCCAAGAGCGGGAGCTGCTCGCGCATGTCGCGAAAGTTGTGCTCGTGGGTGTCCCAGTCGCCGACCTTGATGGTCACGACCGAAACCCCCGCCTCCACGAGCCGGCGGGCCAGCAGAAACTGCTTGCAATAGTCGCCATAACGCTCGCGACTGGCGCGCGGCTCACGCTCCAGGTCAAATGCTTCGCGGGCCTTGGGCGAGGCGATGATGTCGATCGCCTGCTGCGTGAAGGCATCGGGGCCAGCCGGCGTCACCCGATCGCCCCGCCGGCGCAGCGAGTCGAGCTGCGCGAGCAATTCGCGGCGATCGTCCAGCCGCGGCAGCGACAGCTCGCGGCGCAGCGAAAGGTTGTTCAGGCCGGCGCCGTCCGGGATGAAGGGCCCGTGCGCGGCGCCCGTGTAGTGCACTTCGCCGTAGGAATAGTCGAACGTGCTGACGTACGGGGGAATCTCGCGGAGCTCGCGCTGGAGGTAGCTATAAATCGCCCCGATCGTCGGCCGCCGGCCCCGATCGGGGAAGCCGGTGAGGATGTAGTGCGGCGTATGATCGCCGAGGTCGGTCGATTTAATGCCGCGCACGATCGCCAGGCGGTCGGCGATCGTGGCCAGCTTGGGCAGATGCTCGCAGATTTCCAGGCCAGGCAGATTGGTCTGGATCGGCTGGAACTCGCCCCGAATCTCGGGCGGGGCCGCCGGCTTCATGTCGAAGCTGTCGATGTGCGAGGGCCCGCCACGCTGCCAGATCATGATCACCGACTTGCCCCGGCCACGATCGCTTGCCGCGTCGGCCCGGCGGCGCAGCAGGGCCGGAAGCGAGAGTCCACCCAAAGCCAAGGCGCCCACCCGCAGCCAATTACGCCGCGATAGGCGGGTGTTCGTCGAGTGCGAATCGGCGACGGTGAACATGGCGGAGGTCTCCTGAAACACGATCGCTGTGGCGATTTTACCAATTGGAGCCTGTTGATGTGTCCGAAGCAACCTTGTTTTCCAAGAACCACCCTCAAACTGGCGTATCGGCGAATCCCGCCAAGAGTGCATAGCGTTTTTGGATGGAAAGGGCGATAATACAAAGATGGGTAGCGGGTACTGGAGGGTCGAGTTCATTCGTCCTGCAAAAGGGGACGGCGACCGCTGCGTGCTCTTGCACGGTCAGCTCGATGAGACTGTCGGCCCAATGACAATCGAAATGGCCGAAGCGTGGATCGATCGCTTCGACAATAGTGCCCCGGCCGAAGCGCCCGCCGGATCGACACGGGAATCTTCCGCGGTTCCGCCGCCCAAGCATAAACTTCCCAACGGCGAGCGCGCCAGATAGAGCGACGCGCGCCAGCTCGCTATTGACCCAATCTCGGGTTGTCTGCCAGAGGCAGCTCACGCGACAATGCGGCTCAAGGAGCGAGCGCGTGCTGACATTGGCTGAAGAAATTGGCCTGGGCGGATACCAACTCGCCAGCCGCGTGCGCAAGGCCTTTCGCCGCTTGCCGCAGACCGAACAGGCGAGCCTGATCGCGGCCGTCACCCAGGATGCGGGCCGGCGGCATCTGGTGTATTTCCATGATGGCGAGCAGGAGGTGATCGTCGTCTTTCCCTGGCCCGTGGCGACTTTGCCCGATCAACTGTCGTATATCCACTTCGTGTCGCTGACGATCCAGAATGCCCTCAAGCGGCTGCCGGAGATGTATTTTCAGGACTTCGCGGTCCGCGAGGTGCTGCGGATCACGCCGGAGGAAGAGGAGTGGCTGTGGCAGTGCTGGGGGCCGAGCCAGCGCGACAACAACCCGGTCTTCCGCCGGCTCGACGCCGTGGTCGATTTCACCAGCCCGATGTGGAAGAACTCGCTCAAGTTCATGGAGCCGAACATGAGCGGCATCGGCGGCCTGCACATGGTGCCCACCGCCGAGCGGATCGTGCAGGAGCGCGTGCTCCCGCGGCTGGAGGCGCACGATCCCGATTTGCGGCTGGAGCTGGCTCCCGACATTCGCGAGCTGTTGATGCAGGAGATTCGCGAACACCTGGAAGCGGTCGGCCGCCCGGCCCGCAACATCTGCTTCGTCGAGCCCAAGTACGCCAGCTCCGGCATCGACGAGCAGGAGGAGCTGGCCCGCTATTTTCACGACACGTATGGCATGAAGGTGCTGCACGCTGATCCGTCGGAGCTGTCGCTGTCCGGCGGCGAAGTCATCTATGCGGGTGAAAAGATCGACCTGGTCTATCGCGACTACACGGTGAACGACCTGTTGGCGCTGGGGCGGACGGGCGTCGATATCGCGCCGATGAAGGAGCTGTTTCGTCAGAACCGCGTGATCTCGTCGATCACGGCCGAGCTCGATCAAAAGAGTTGTTGGGAAGTGCTCACCGATCCGCGGATCGCCGGCAAGTATTTTAGCGCCGACGAGCGGCAGATTTTTCGGCGGCACATTCTCTGGACGCGGATCGTCTCGGACCGCAAGACGACGCTCCCCGACGGCAACGAGGGGGATCTGCTGGAGTTCGTACGCGGCGAGCGCGAGACGCTGGTGCTCAAGCCGAATCGCTCGTGCGGGGGCGAGGGAGTGGTCATGGGCCCGGCGGCGAGCGACGCAGAGTGGGATGCGGCCGTCGAGCGAGCGGTGAACGATCCGACCCGCTGGGTGGCCCAGCAACTGGCCAGCATTCCGGTCCACGAGTTTCCGGTGCTCGGCCCGGATGGGGTCGTCCACACCGAGCCGTTTCACATCGTGATGGGCTTCGCCCCGACGCAGTATGGCGTGGCGATTCTCGGCCGGGCCTCGCAAAAGCAGGTGGTCAACGTCGCCCAGCGCGGCGGAATGTGCGTCGTCTTCATTGGCCGGATGACGAGCCGCCTGCACGGTCCAGCCGTCATGCGCGGCGAGGGGATCTGACGGCCCAGCGACCGTCAGCCGGAACGAAACTGGTCCCGGCGCGATGTTGATAAAGCGGCGTCGCGACTCTTCGACGGCGACTAATTCCCCTTGGCTTCAGTCTTGGTCTCCCCCTTCTTCTTGTCGTCCGCTTTCTTTTTCTTCTTGGCCGCCGCTTCCGCTCGGGCGGCATCCACCTTCGCTTTCTGCTCTGCGGTCAGCACTGCGTCGATCTCGTCACTCTGCTTCTTGCGCAGCGCCTCGAGCTGCTCGTTCAGCTCCTTGATCTGATCCGCGTACTTGGCCTGGATGACGTAGATTTTTCCCCGCTGCTCTTCCGACACCACATCACCGAAATACGCCGGCAGCGTCCCTTTCGCCTTCGTGGCCTTCTCCGTTTTTTCGGCCTTTTTCGCCTTGTCCTGACCGACGGACAACGGGCTGTTTATCACCAACATCCCGAGGACCGGCACCGTCACCGCACAAATCAGTACCTTCTTCCATAGCGAGTCGTTCATCGCAGCATCTCCAGTAAGTAGCCCAAGAAGTGAATCACCACCCGATCGTTCGGGGGAGATCGGCGCAGTGTAGCGGCTGCGCGTGCCGATGCAAGTAAATCTTCTCGCTTTCTAGTTCGACCACCGCTCGAAACTCCCAAATCGGCGATAAGTCCTCGCACGCCAGAACTCGGATTCCAACGAGCGCCCTGAATTGTTTCTCGCCCGCCGGCTGCGCACAATGGTGTCTGTTAACTACAAACAACCCTGCTCGGCCCCGATCAGTATGCCCATCAAAGTCCAATGCGCCTGCGGAGCGGCCTTTGCGGCCAAGGATGAGCTCGCGGGCCGCACCGTGAAATGCCCCAAGTGCCAGCAGCCCCTGGCGATTCCGGCCGCCGGCGCGGCGCCTGTCGCCGCAAGTGTCCCAGCGGCTGCCGTTGCCGGGGCTGCTCCGCGCCAAATGGCGGCGCCGCTTCCCTCGCAAGTGCCTGCTCCTCACCCGGCCGGCGACTTGTTCGCCGAAGCGGGCCTGCACGCCCAGCAGGCCGGCACGGTCCCGTGCCCTGGCTGTACTAACCCGATGCCGATCAATGCCCTGATCTGCATCAAGTGCGGCTACAACAAAAAGCTGGGCCGGCGGATGGAGGTCGTGAAGCAGACCGGCGGCGGAGAGATCCCCGGCGGGCATAGTGCGACCGTCGATGAGATGCTCAACAAGGCCGCCGCGCGGCTCGAGGAAGACAAGGAAGAGGAGCGGAAAAAGACCAGAGAAGGCATGCCCTGGTGGGTCTATTTAATGGGCTTGACCGTCGTTTTGGGTTTCATGATCGCGATGATGCTCATCCCCCAGGACACCGCAATGCGCGTGGCTGGTTGGACGGTAATCGTTCTCTCCTGGCTGGTCTGCTTGTACTCGGGAATTCGCATGTTGATCATTGCTTTCCAGGAGAGTGCTCTGCAAGGAATTCTGTACATTGTCGTGCCGTTCTATCCCCTGTTCTACGTTATCACTCGTTGGGACAAAGTCGGCGGATTGTTCCTGATGAATCTTGCCGGGACAGTCTTCATGTGCTTTGGGTACGGTTCGATCATCCTGGCCGACATCATCACGAAGCCGGCGGAAAGTTCGCTTCCGTCGTCAACCCGATTCGTGATTCTCGACCGCGACGCTCCCAGTCAGATTGCGGCAGTGTTGGTGCACCGCTCGGAGGTGGCCTAACCGCCGTTCCTCCGACTCAAGACCTGGTTATTTGCAGGATTCGTCATGCGCACTTCTTCACACGGTGGCACCATCTTTCTGGCTGGTTTGCTTATCGTTGCATCGTCGCTCCTGGCTCGGGCCGCCGAAGTGCAACCAATGCCAGGCAAACAGGTCGCCACAACTACCACAGTCAAAGTCGCTGGCGACGACGGCCAGGAGCGCGAGGTCACGCTCCGCTACTGGCTGTTTGTGCCGGCCGACTATGCCGCGGAGGAGTCGAAAAAATGGCCGCTCCTCCTCTTTCTGCATGGCTCGGGCGAGCGGGGGGACGACCTGGAAATCGTCAAGAAACATGGCCCGCCCAAGCTCATCGAGAACAAGCCGGACTTTCCTTGCGTCACGATTTCGCCCCAGTGCCCGCAGGATACTCGCTGGAACGCGTCCGAACTCGCCAAGCTTGTTGATTCTGCGGCGAATAACCTGCGGATCGATCGCCAGCGGCTCTACGTGACCGGACTCTCGATGGGAGGCTCGGGCACCTGGTCGCTGCTGGCCGAGCATCCGGGCCTGTTCGCGGCTGCCGTGCCGATCTGCGGCCGGGGCGACCTGACTCAGATCGAAACAATCGCGAAAACCCCCGTCTGGGTCACCGTGGGGGGCAAGGATAGCGAGAGGACCGTGAAGGGAAACGAAGAAATCGTCGCCGCCCTGAAGAAGGCGGGAGGCCAGGTCGAGTTCACGCTCTATCCCGAACTGGAACACGACTGCTGGACGGCGACGTACGAAAACCCGAAGGTGTGGGAGTGGCTGCTCAGCCACCGGCGGCGAAACTAACCGGAATCGTCAGCGACGCAAGCACCAAATCGCAAGCACCAAAACCCAAATAAATTCCAATGGGCGAAGGAAATAATGATCGAGACGGAATCGGCGCGATTGGTTTTGATCATTCGAAACTTGATCATTGGTGCTTGTTTGAGATTTGATGCTTGGGATTTGGAAATTCAACTCTGAAGGAATCAGACATGTCAGAGCCCGGTCCGTTCGGCCCGCCGCCGCAGTCGCCCAACCCGTTTCAGGCGTCCCAAGTCGCTCCGGCAACGCCACCCATCGCCCCAACCGGCTCGTTCCAGTTCGAGTACATGCGGGCGTACAACTATATCTTTGAGAATCCCAACTGGTTGATGAACGTTGTCTGGTGGTCGGTCTGCATTCTGGTGGGCGGTTTCATCCCCATCGTCCCCTATCTGGTGATCGTCGGGCATATGTTCGAGATCGTCGAGTCGCTCTATATCACCAAGGGTACGCGGTATCCCGATTTCGACCCCAACCGCTTTGCCGAGTATCTCGGTCGGGGCATCTGGCCGTTTCTGGTCGCGCTGATCGTGGTCCTCCCGCTCGTCGTCGTGAGCTATATCGGGATCGTGGCTGTGGCATTTGGGGCGATGGCCGCGGGCGCCGTGGGGGGCGATGACCTGGGGCCGGTATTGGCCGTCATGGTATTCGTTCTGGGAATGTTCGCGTTTGTGGCTTTCATGTTGATCATCAGCATGCTGGTCACGCCGCTGTACCTGCGGGCCGGTTTGATGCAGGACTTCGGCGGCGCGTTCGACTTCGCCTGGGCCATGGATTTCGTGAAGAAAACCTGGGTGGAAATGATCCTCGCGTTCCTGTTCATTCAGTTCAGCGGCATCGTGATCATGTTGGTGGGACTCATGGCGCTGTGCATCGGCATCTATCCCGCGAATGCGATCATGCTCTTGGCGCAGACCTATATCGTGTATCAGCTCTACGTGCTCTACCTCTCCCGTGGCGGCACGCCGATCCCGCTCAAGCCGCGGATGCCCATGCCCCAGCCGGGCTTCGCTCCGCCGCCGCAGCAATACTAACGAGTCGCCATGTCCACACCCGCACCGGGCGACTCTCTGCCGCTGGTCGAGCAGTCGCCGCTGCCACCGGCCGAGGTGCTCGCCCCGCCGAAGCCGTCCCCGGCATCGGCTGCCGGACGCATCCAGTATCTGGATTCGTTCGGCTACGTCTTCTCGCACCCGGATTGGTTCAAAAACCTGCTGATTTTCGCGGTCTTCGCGCTGATCCCGGTGCTGCAAACGGCGCTGATCTTCGGCTATCTCTATGAGATTGCCGAATACCGACATCGGCGACTGGCCGGCCCGTATCCAGTCTTCCAGTTCCGCCGCTTTGCGGCTTACATGACGCGCGGCATCTGGTGTTTCCTCGTGGCCAATATCATGCAGGTGATCTTGTTGCCGGTGGTCCAATTCTTGACCCAGGGAACCATGTTTGGCTCGATGGCCGCTCTCCAATCGGGCGATTGGGGCGCGGTGGCGGTGGCAGTCGTCGTGCCGCTTCTGATCATCGGCTTTATGCTGTTTTTGCTTGGCCTGCAAGTCGTGGTGACGCCATTGATGCTGCGTGGCGGTCTGTCCCAGGACTTTGGCCTGATGATGAACTTTCGCTGGATCGGCCATTATCTCAAGACGATGTGGCTGGAGACGACACTGGTCTGTCTGTTCGTGCTGTTGACATCGATGGTGATATTGCCGTTGGGTTGCGTGCTGTTTTGCTTCGGGTTCTATGTCGCCCTCGCACTAATGACATTGGTCCAGGGACATCTGCACTGCCAGCTTTACGAGCTGTACATGGCGCGCGGCGGCGAGCCGATCCCGCTCCGGCCGTTGCCGGCGCCTCAGTAGCTCCCTCACGCCGTGAGGGAGCAGCCATGCCGCAAGACCAAGATCTCCATTCGAATGAAGAATGCACAGCCGGCGCGACGTCAACCGTAACGCAGGTCCCTCGGGGCCCGAGGGACCTACTTTGAGGGACGTACTCTCGCCGCGTGGACGCGGCGGCTAAGCCTCCCGGACGCGCGTCGGCAGGATGACCATCGGCACGCCGTCCCACTGGAGGCGGCGCTGGAGCGAGTAGGCCGTCTGGTTGTGCAAGAGCGCTCCGTACCACGTCTCCCGCTGGAAGACGAGCTGGCCGGCAAACACGACCGCTTTGGGAAAGTCGCGGTGCACCGCCCGGCAGAGCTGCTCGAGCTCATCGACCACGTCGGTGCCGATCGCCATGTAGGCCCGCGACGGAAAGCCGAGCCGGCGTGCAAGATCGACGTATTTTTCCAGCGACGACTCGGTGAATTCGCGTAGGCTTTCGAGCTCCTCGGCCCCCTTGAAATTGCCCGAATCGACAACGCCAACCGAGATGAACAGGATGTTTTTGAAATGATTGGGAACGAACCGGACCGAATTGAGCAGCGTGTGGACGCCCAGGCCGCTGTAGCCGCCGACCAAGATCACGGCGGTGTGATGCTCGGGATTGGGAGCAGCGAGGTTCGGTTCCCCCTTGACTTCGATCGTGCCCAGCGACTCGTCCAGCCCTTTGAGCCGGGCGGTCACCCTGCGGTAATAGCGATGGATCAGAAAGCAGGTAGCGGCAAAAACGCCGGTCACAACCACGGTCATCCAACCGCCGCCCCCCGGTGTGCCGGCCGCACCGTGGAACATATCGACGAGTTCCTTGATGACCTTGAAGTAGATGTTGACCGACAGAATGGCAACGCACAGCGTGGCCCCGAAGGCGAAGAGGACCAACCGCCGCCGCCAGATTGGGTTCGTCTTACGCTGCTGATACCAATGCCCTGCCATGCCAATCATCGACAGGGAGAACGTCAGGAACACGTTGATCGAGTACATCACGACCAGGGCCGAGACGTTGCCGCCCGTGGCCCAGAGCGCGGCGATCGCTGCCGCTCCGATCAGCAGGATGCCGTTGTGCGTCGCCAGGCGTTCCGAAAGACTTCCGAACCAGTGGGGGACATACGAGTCGTGGGCCATGTTGGCCAGCACCCGCGGGCCGTCGATGAAACCGGCCTGCGCGGCCACGACGAGCAGCGCCCCTTCGGAAACGATCGTGATCAGGATGAAACCGAGGCCCAGCCATTGCGGCAGGCCCAGCTCGCTCACGAACCGCTCCGTAAGCATCTGGTTCATGGTGATCGTGGAGTTCGCGGGAAGTGTCAAGCCCAGCAGCAGATACGCCAGCATCAAACCACCGGCCGTAAGCGCCAATGAGCTGGCCATGTAGATCATCGTCCGCTGGGCGGTGGCCACTTTGGGCTCGCGCATGACGGGCATGCTGTTGGAGACCGCTTCAATGCCCGTATAGGTGCCGGCACCCAGCGAGTAAGCGTAGAGCAACAGGGCGATGACCCCGAGCACTCCCATGCTGGGATTGGCGACGTCGGCCCGCACTTCATTGGCGACTTCGGTTGCCACGTCGCCGAGCGACGTCGCATGCAGGGCAATTGCGCCCACGATCAGAATTGCGTGTGTAACGAGGAAGATCAGAAAAATCGGCAGCAGGATGGTGACCGATTCCTTGACGCCGCGCAAGTTGAGCACGATGAGAAAGACAATCGCGCCTGTTTCCAGCGGCAGCTTGATGGCCTGAAACTGCGGCATCAGGCCGAGCAGGGCATCGCCCGCTGCGGCGATCGAGACGGTGACCGTCAGCACGTAATCGACCACCAGCGCCGAACCCGAGACCACACCGGCGGGCCGACCGAGCATCTTGCTGGCCACCAGATAGCCGCCGCCGCCGCTGGGAAATGCCTCGATGATGTGACTATAGCAGGCCGAGATCACCCACACGGTGAACATCGTGGCCAGCGCTAGAAAGATCGCCAGGTGATGGTGCTCGCCGAGGTGGTGAAACGCCTCCGACGGACCGTAACACGAGCTCGACAGACCGTCCGCACCCAGGCCCACCCAGGCCAAAAACGCCACCAGCGAAATGTGATGAAAAACGCGGCTGTCGGCCAGATCGCGGGGCTTGCCGACGAGCAGCGTCTTGACCTTCTCCTCGATTGTCGGCTGCTCGGCGGGAATGGCCGCGGCGGCGTCGATCTCGCGCACCGAATCGGAAAGCGTATCATCCGACGCTGGTTTTTCCGTGATGCTTTTCGACGCGGAACCGCCCGGATTGTGCTGTCCCGAACCTTTCGCCGAATCTGCGTTCATTCCCGTCGTATCCCAGCCAGTCGCACGGTGGGCCACACGGCCGCGGCCCAATCTCGCCCCGCCTGCACGCAAGGCGACAGGTTGAGGAGGGCGGGCGTGTCAGAACGAGCCGCAACTCGCCGGCTGTGGCGTGGGCTCAAGCTGAAGGCACGTGGTCGAGCGCGACTGGAGTTTGTGAACCCACCCTGATCACGCGAAGAACAGCCGTAGCGGCCGCTCTTCTCCAGTTCGTCGGTTCCCATCATACCTTGGGGGACAGGCCCTGCGTAGCGGCAGCGGCTGTTGACGCAAGTCGTGTCCTGGCAGAACTTTGCGACGATTCACTCAATAGCGATTGGAGCCGGCATGCGCGGCAGATTCGGCAATCTAGCGGAGCTGCTCGACCGAAGCGATGGTGATCGGCGGTGTAGGCAGCCTGGCAAAATCCCCTTCCGCAACGACCTGGGCCTGGGCAATTTTGTCAACCACCTGAAGGCCGGCGATGACCTGGCCAAAAACGCAATAACCCCAGTCTTCGTCGGGAATGCCATCGTCCGACGACGGCTCGCCACGGAAGTCGAGCGAAGGGTTATCTGCCAGGTTGATGAAGAACTGCGACGTGGCCGAGTGCGTGTTCGCCGGGTCGCGGATCATCGCTACCATGCCGCGAGTGTTCTTCAGGCCGTTCTGCGACTCGTTGAAGATCGGCGAGCGGGTCTCCTTCGCCGCAAGGTTGCTCGTGTAGCCTCCACCGATGATCATCGCACCGGCTTCCACGTGATGAAAGATCGTGCCGTCGTAAAACTGCCGCAGGGCGTAATTTTGCAGGAAATTATCGACGGATTGCGGGGCCTTTTCGCGAAATAGCTGGATTTGAATGTCGCCCGCCGACGTGTGCAGCACGACGACCGGATCGACCGGCTTGGGTGGCGGGGGACGGACTTTACTGGGCCTGACTGTTACCGACGTGGCAGCCGTCGTAGCGGTTGCCGAGCCGATTGCGGTTGCCACCTCGGCTTGAGGAAGATCGGCTTTGGCCCCGCCACAACCGGTGAGCCAACACACCGCGATGAGGGCGAGCACCGCCAAACCGAGCAGCATCAAACGAACAGCCTGCATGATCGAAGCCTCCCTGCAAACGAGCGTCATTTCCAGCGGCCGAATCATCCGCAGATTGCCCAAATCGTGCAACATCAATTCGCCTTGGCGATTCCCGGCGGCGATCGGAGCGGAAAGCGACTGGAGCGATGCTGACGAATCCCGCGAAACGGGCTAAAATGCGCCGCCAGCCCCTCGAGGCCCCAACCGTCAATGACCATCCCCGCCGGCTTTGAACACATCGTCCGCGAGCAGGAGCCGCTCGGCCCGCACACCTGGTTCCGGCTCGGTGGGACCGCTCAGTACTTCGCCGAGCCAACGACGGTTGAGGAGCTGGCGGCACTCGTCCGCCACTGTCATGAGAGGGAGCTGCCGGTCCGAGTTCTGGGCGGCGGATCAAACCTGCTCGTGCGGGACGAAGGGGTCGCGGGGCTGGTCGTTTCGCTGGCGCCGGCAATCTTTGGGCGGATTGCCACGAGCGGCAAGCGATTGACGGCCGGCGGCGGGGCCCGCCTGGGCCACGTGATCTCCGCCGCTGTCCGCGAGGGCCTGGCCGGCCTGGAACAGCTCGTCGGAATTCCTGGCACCATCGGCGGCGCGCTCCACACCAATGCCACCGCACATGGTGACGACATCGGCCAGTGGACCGTCTCGGCGACCGTGATGAATCGCCGTGGCGAAGTCGCCACCCGCAGCCGGGCCGAACTCCGCTTTGGCTATCGCGACAGCAACCTCGACGAGCTGGCAATTCTCGACGCGACGCTTGAGCTTGAGCCCGGCGATCCGCAGCGGCTGACCAAGCAAATGCAGCAGGCTTGGATTCTCAAGCGGGCCGGGCAGCCGATTTCGGACGAAAACACCGGCCTGATCTTCAAAAGCCCCGGCGGAGTGAGCGCGGCCAGCCTGATCGAACAAGCTGGCCTCGGATCGGCCCGATTCGGCCAGGCCTCGATCAGCGACCGGAATGCGAACTTTATCGTCGTTGGCCCCGGCGCGACCAGCCGCGACGTCCTGGAATTGATCGAGCAGGTCCGCAAGGGAGTCGCGGAGCGGACCGGCGTCGAGTTGGAGATGTCCGTGGAAGTGTGGTGACAACGAGGAACGATCCAAGAACCGAAGAATCAAGAACCAAGAACCGAAGGATAAGCAAATCATCGGCTCTTGGTTCTTCGGTATGCCCGCGAAATGGAGTTCGGTTGATGGCCACGAAATCGCCCAAAACTGTGCCCGCCGTTTCGCGGGCCGTGCAACTCGCCCGGATCCTTTGGCGGCCTCAAAACCGCGGACCGGTGCTCACCGCCGGAGTGATCCTGGCAGCGATCGTCGGATTGATCATCGGCTGGAATCGCTGGGGCGCGCCGCGCACGCGCGGGCCGGAATACGTCGTCACGCCCGACAAGATCCGGGTCACCTCGCAGCCGCAATGGATTCATGCTGATGTCAAGTCTGAGGTCGTTCGCGCGGCCAACCTGAGCCAGCTCGACCTTCGCGATCGGGACCTTGTGGAGCAGGTTTCGCAGGCCTTCGCCCTGCACGCCTGGATTGCCAAGGTCGTTCGCGTCGAAAAACGTTTTCCCGCTGCGGTCGCCGTCACGGTCGAATACCGCCGCCCGGTCGCCGCAGTCGAAATCGCTCCCAGCGGCAAGCGCGAACTCCTCTTCGTCGATGGCGAAGGGGTTCTGCTCCCCTCGCTCGATTTCGCGGGCAACCAGGCGGCTGACTACCTGCGCATCGGCGGCGTCCACTCCACGCCCGCCAGCGTCTATGGATC
>Ga0180085_1000605_pt1 | contig 12609 bp, 9 predicted proteins | sample EasRiv730_16_10D_FD_123013 | JGI IMG/M metagenome (GOLD analysis project Ga0180085, IMG submission 123013) | Soil microbial communities from meander-bound floodplain in the East River, Colorado, USA - East River metaG ERMLT730_16_10D | ecosystem: Environmental > Terrestrial > Soil > Floodplain ... | reverse complement strand
GGTGTGATCTTGCTCGGCCGTGGCTACGTGGCGAGCAACACGGTCGGGGGGCCGAACCCGGCGCGGACGGTGCAGATCGAGGGTCTGGTGGCGGACGGCGTGCTCGGGGTGTACGGGGGCTGCTCCGGGTTCCCCGTGGAGTTCCCGGGGGCCGTGGACTGCGACGACGACGACAGCGGAGCGATGCGCTACGTGTCGATTCGTTATGGCGGATTCGGCCTGGCGTTGAACAGCGAGATCAACGGCCTGACCCTGGGCGGCGTGGGCCGGGGGACGGACATCGAGTACGTCGAGGTGTTCCAGAACTCGGACGACGCGTTCGAGATGTTTGGCGGCGCGGTCAACCTGAAGCACATGGTCGCGGCCGGTGTGGGCGACGACGGCCTGGACTTCGACGAGAGCTGGCGCGGGAAGACGCAGTTCTTCTTCAACCTGCAGAACACGGCGGGAGGCCAGGACTCGGACAAGGGCTCGGAGCAGGACAGCGGGACGTCGGGGGATGCGAGCCAGCCGTTCGCGATTCCGACGATCTACAACGCGACGATGATCGGCAAGGGCGGTTCGACGGCGGTGGCTGCGGACTATTCGAACCGGCTGAAGAACTCGAGCCTGGTGTGGCGGGACAACGGCGGTGGCCGTTGGTACAACAGTTTCTTCGGCGACTTCGGTGGCGAGGCGATGGCGATCGAGGGTGGGACGACCGTCACGGGGCCGACGGCCGCGGGGACGAGCGGACAGCGCGCGATCACGGCTTACACGCCGGGCACGGGCAACTGCAACGTGACGACGGCGACCGCGTGCGACGCGGATGCGGACTGCCCGGTGAGCGAGTTCTGCGTGTTCCACTATCTCGGTCCGGATTCGGACTTCCAGCTCGAGCTGAAGGACAACCTGTTCTGGTGCATCGGTCGACAGGAGCTGTTGGCGGCGGGTGGGTTTCCGCCTCAGGCGCCGCGAGCGGCGCTGTCGCTCACGACGTCGGGCGTGTGCGACGGGACGGGCGTGACGTGTCTGACGGATGCGACGTGTGGCGGGGTGGTCGGATCGTGTCAAGACAAGCCGATCGATTACCTCAATGACGGCGATTCGACGAAGGTGCACTACGACAACCTGGCGCTGTCGAGCGCGGCGCTGAACAACGACTACCTGTCATGCGCGACGGCGCCGCCGATCCGGTCGCTGACGCGCGACGTGCGGCCGTCGCCGGACTTCGACCTGGTGGTCGGGGTCGACCCGCGCCCCAAGGCTGGTCAGCTCGCGACCAGCCGCGTGCCGCCCAACGACGGCTTCTTCGAGCCCGCCCCGTACCAGGGCGCGTTCTCGGGGTCGCTGTGGACCGCCGGGTGGACCAACATCGATCGGCTGGGCTACCTCCCGGTCTGCGACGGCAGCAACGGCGCCGTCCCCAGCGAGGTGGCGTCGCTGTCCTTCGGCAGCACGAAGACGCAGCTCACGTGGCCCGAGCCGCCGCTGACCCACGCGATGGGCGTGCAGGTGTACGACGTGCTCCGCTCAGGCGCGGCGTCCAGCTTCGTCAATTCCGACTGCATCGAAGAGAACGACACCGATCGGACCGCGACGGACACGAACGTTCCGGCGAGTGGTGGGGTGTTCTTCTACTTGGTCCGCGCCGGTAACCCGTGCGGAGAGGGAGTGGCCGGCTTCCATTCGAACGGAGGGCCGACATCCGGTAGCTGCCTCTAGCCCCGACCAAGTACGGGAGAACGCCTTTGAGACCACTCGACGCGACCGTCCAACGTCTGCGGGGGATCCTCGCCGCCGTGGCCCTTCTCGGCTGGCCCGCCGGTGCGCTGGCCAGCCCCGAGGCCCCGATCGCCGGCCAGGAGGCACTGGACTACGGATTCCGCTTCGCTTCGTCCCTGAACGTCGATCCGAAGGACAAGGGCAAGGCCCAGCAGGCCGTCGTCACGGACTACATCGCGCTCGGCCTGATCGACCAGGCCCTGGCGCGTGTCGAGGCGATCGAGGGCTGGTACCGCCCGGCCGTCACGGCCGATCTCGCGACCGCGCTCGCGCGGGCCGGTCGCAGCGCAGAGGCGCGGGCTCTGCTCGCGCGAATCGAGACCCAGCAGCACGTCCATCCGGGATGGGAAGGACCGCGCGTCGCCGCGCACGTGGCCCAGGCGCACGCGGCGCTGGGCGACGTTGCACCCTCGGAGAGGATCGCGAGCGACCTCGCGGAGAACGATCCGCGCCAGTACACCGGTCGCGCCGCGGCCATCCTGTCCGACGCGCATGGGTCGCGAGGGGAATACGATCTCGCGCTCGCCGCGCTCCGACCGCTCGAGGGCGATACGGACATCGAGGTCGCGTGGTGGCGGACCGTCGGGTACCTGGAGCTATCGAGGAAAGGCGCGCTCGACGTGGCGCAGCGCCGGTCCGCGCTCGACGCGGCGCGGCGCTCCGCGGAAGGACTCCCAGGATGGAAGCAGGCCGAGGTGCTGCAGGACATCGCCGCACGCTATCGCGAGCTGGGGCAGAGAGATGGCGCCCGCGAGGCGCTCGCGCTGGCCGAGCGGCAGCTCGAAGCGCTTCCCCCGACCGACGAGGGACAGCCCGTGGCACGCGCGAACCTGGCGCGGGCCTGGGCCGAGGCGGGCAACGCCGAGCGGGCACGACGCCTGCTCGCGGGCGCCGAGACGGCTGTGCCCAAGGCGCTCGATCTCGATCGGCCGGCACTCTACGCCAAGCTGGCCTCGAGCTGGCTCGTGGTCGGCGACGAGCGCGAAGCCCGGCGGCTGTACGACCAGGCGCTCGCTGCGGTGGAGTCGCTCGAGAACGCCCGGCCGCGGGCGCTCGCGGTCGTCGAGGTCTGCCGTTCGCTCGGTCGGAGTCGCGTGCTCCTCGAGCCTGGCACGCGCGCGAGGCTCGACGGTCTCCTGGGCGGACTGAAGGATCCTTGGTGACGGCCGGGGTGCGGCCCGGCCGCGCCTCGAGGCTCCGCGTCTCGCTGATCCTCGCGGTGGTGCTGCTGTCCTCGTCGGTGGCCTTCGCGGCCGACGGTTTCGGGGCGATCCGTGGCACCGTGCGCGACCAGGACTTCGCGACGCCGCTCGTTGGCGTTCGCGTCTCGATCGTCGGGCTCGGGCTCGGCGCAACGACCGGCGCCGATGGGACGTTCCTGATCGACCGGGTCCCGGTGGGCCGTCACACGCTGTCCCTCGCGCTCGGCGGGTACGAGCGGGCGGTCGTCGCGGACGTGATCGTGCTCGCGGGGCAGCTGGCCGACGTCGAGGCCGAGCTGGCGGCCGAGGTCCTCGATCTGGAGGAGCTCGTCGTCACCGGTGTCGATCTGCTCGCCGACAGCGAGCTGGGGCTGATCGAGATCCGCGCCGAGGCCGTGACCGTCCAGGATTCGATCTCGACCGAGATCCTGAGCAAGGCCGGCGTGGGCGACGTCAGCGGCGCGCTGAAGCTCGTCGTCGGTGCGTCGGTGGCCGAAGGCAAGTATGCGACCGTGCGGGGATTGAGCGACCGCTACACCGGGACCACGGTGAACGGCTTGCGCATCCCGAGCACCGACCCGCGTCGCCGCGCCGTGCAGGTCGACCTCTTTCCGACCGGCACGATCGAGGGGCTCACGGTCACGAAGACCTTCACCCCCGATCTGCCGGGCGACTTCACCGGGGGCGGCGTCGACATCCGGACCAAGGCGATTCCGGATGGACCGGTATTCTCCATCGCCACCTCGGTCGAGTACGACAGCGTGGCCACGGGGAACGAGGAGTTCCTGACCTACATCGGCGGGGGCATGGACAAGTGGGGCTTCCAGGCCGACGAGCGCGCTCTACCGGACGAGGCAAAAGGGGTCGTTCCCGGCGTTTCGCCGCCCAACTACCGCGCCACGCCCGAGCAGATCGCGATGAACGAAGAGGTCGATCGGATCACCCGCTCGTTCGATCCGGTGATGGGCACGACGACCGACGAGCGCAGCGTGAACACCGGCTTTTCGATGGTGGGGGGCAACCGCTACGCCCTCGCGGGAGGCTCGCTCGGCTTCATCGGCGCGCTGAGCTATTCGCACAAGTACGATTTCTACGGGAACGGCCAGAACAACCGGGTGGTCGTGGCACCCGACGGAAGTCCGAACAGCGTCCCCCGGGAAGACAACAAGGGCACGGACGAGCTGCTCATGGGTCTGATGGGCAGCGTGGTCTGGGCCGGGGCGAACGAGCGCCAGGAGTACGCCCTGACGATCCTCGGAAACGAGGCGGCGGAGGACGTGGCCCGGCTGCAGCTGACGGGGATCGGCGGTGGCGTGCAGCAGAACCAGTCGATCCAGTACACGGAGCGGATCATCGGCTCCGTGCAGGTTCGCGGATCCCATACGATCGGTGAGGCGGGTCCGTTCGGTGCGGGTCCGGTCGATCTCGACTGGCGCGCGTCGACGAACCTGACCGAGCAGGACGAGCCGGACGCGCGCTTTTTCGTCAACGACTTCCAGACCAGCCTGAGCCTGGCCTCGCAGCCCTCGAGCACTCCGTTCGCCGGGAACACGCGCCGCATCTTCCGCCATATCGACGAGGACAGCGATCAGGCCGGGGTCGACGCGACGCTGCCGTTCCGCTCGTGGACCGGGACCGAGGGGCGGATCAAGGGCGGGCTGTTCCTCGAGCGCGGGCAGCGCGACGCCACGCAGACCTCGTTCTTCTACCGCTTCGCCAACCAGGTCGGCGTGGGCAGCGCGTTGAGCGAGAACCGAAGCAAGCAGCGCTACATGACGACCTCGCCCGACGAGCTGTGGACCGACGTGTTCCTCGAGCCGGACCGCATCGGCCTGGCCGAGAACCGTTGCCCGCCCGGGCAGGCGTCGAGCCTCTGCACGCCGGCGAACCAGCTGCTGTGGTTCATCGACGGCTACGATGACGACGTGAACTACACGGCCGAGCAGGATACCGACGCCGTCTATGCGATGGCCGAGCTGCCGGTCCTGCCCACGCTGGAGCTGATCGTCGGTGCGCGCTACGAGACGACGTTCTTGCGCGTGGTGCCCGAGAACCTCGCCGAGGGCAAGGTCGACGTGGTCGTGCAGCTCGAGGGCGGAGACCGCGTGCTGATCGAGGTGCCCCAGGAAGACGCCATCGCCGAGCTCGACGAGTTCGCCTGGCTGCCCTCGCTGGGGGCGGTCTGGGAGCTGCGCGAGCGCATGAACCTGCGGCTGGCCTGGAGCCAGACGCTGGCTCGGCCGCAGATTCGCGAGCTCGCGCCGGCCGTGACCGAGGAGTTCCTGGCCGGCGACGAGTTCGTGGGGAATCCCACGCTTCAATTGTCGGACATCACGAACTGGGACGCGCGCTGGGAGTGGTTCCGCAAGCCCGGGGAGGTCCTGGCGGCAAGCTTGTTCTACAAGAGCATCGTCGATCCGATCGAGCTGATCAGCTTCACCGCGACCGGCCGGACGCTGATCCAGCCGGTCAATTACGAGACCGCACGGGTCCACGGTGCCGAGATCGAGGCCCGGGCCGACGTCGGCGAGTGGGCGGACTGGGCACACGGGCTCGGGGTCGGGATCAATGCCACATGGATCGGCTCCGAAGTCGATGTCCCGCAGGAAGAGCAGGACTCGCTTTCCGCCTACGTTCTCGACGAGCCGACGCGACGCTTGCAGGGTCAGCCCGCCTATCTCCTGAATGTCTTCGCGACCTACGACAACGACCGCACGGGCACGTCGGCCGGGTTGTTCTACAACCGAACCGGAGAGACCCTGTTGACCGGCGCCGCGACGGGTCTCGACAGCGGCACGCCCAACGTGTTCGAGCGTGCCTTCGGCATCCTCGACTTCACGGCGAGCCAGAAGATCCGCCAGAACCTGATCCTGTCGCTCCGTGCCCGCAACCTGCTCCAGCCCGACCGCGGGAGCGTCTATCGCAGCCCGCAGGGAGACGAGGTCGTGGAGTTCGAGCGTGAGACACCGTTCCTGATCGGGCTCTCCGTGGGTCTCAAGTGGTGAGTCGGCCTCTCCACGGGTCGTCGAGGCCGATGGTCCGCGGCGTTCGCCGCACCACCGGCGCGCCGTCGAGAGCCGTGCGCATCGCCTTGCGAATCCACCACGCGGGATAGGTCGTGAACTTGGTGCCCGGCGTGGTATCGAACCGCCGCGCCGCCTCGAACAGCCCGAGGTTCCCCTCGGCCACCAGGTCCTCGTGCGGCACACCGCGGTTGCTGTAGCTTCGGGCCACCCACGCCACGAACCCGAGGTTGTTCCGGACGAGGGAGTCGGGATCGAGGTTGGTCGTGGCCAGGGCGCGATTCATCGTGAGCCTCCTCCTGCGAGACGGGATCCTAGCCGGCAGGCGTATGGAACCGGTGACGTCCGAGTGCCGGTCTGGTGGAGCGTCCGGAGGCCCCTGGGATGGGTGGATCCTCGAATTGTAACGACCATTTTGCATCCACCTAACAGTCACCGAACGGTCCCGTGGTCCTTTGACGACGTGAGCAAGGCACGGACCCCCGGCGCGCAGGCCCGGATCGTGGTCGTCGAGGACGAGCCCGACATCGCGACGATCCTCGACACGACGCTGCGCCAGGAGGGTTTCGGCGTCACGCTGGCGCGAGACGGTCAAGCTGCGCTCGACGCCTTCGCGCAATCCCCCCCGGACCTCGTCCTGCTCGATCTGCTCCTACCCGACATGAGTGGGCTCGAGGTGTTGAAGATGCTCCGTCGCTCCGAGCGTAACGACGCCGTGCGCGTGATCGTCCTGACCGCGAAGGCCGGGGAGTTCGACCGGATCCTGGGCCTCGAGCTCGGTGCGGACGACTACGTCACGAAGCCGTTCAGCCTGCGCGAGCTCGTGCTGCGGGTGCGGGCGGTCCTGCATCGGGGCGTGCCCGAGCCGGGCGCCGATGAGCCCAACCTCTTGCACGCGGGCCCGATCCAGGTCGACCTCGAGCACCACGAAGTTCGCGTGCAGGGGGACTCGTTGAAGCTGACGCTCACCGAGTTCCGCTTGCTCGCCGAGCTCGTGCGCGCTGCCGGACGAGTGCGCTCGCGCGATCGTCTGTTGGCGGACGTATGGGGCTACGACGCCGACGTGATGTCGCGGACCGTCGATACCCACGTGCGCCGGCTGCGCTCGAAGCTCGGAGCGGCGTCGGACTGGCTCGACACGGTCCGCGGGGTCGGTTACCGCATCCTCGATCCCACCGCACGCGGCTGAGCGCGGGGTCAGACCCCGTCTTACGAATCCGTCACTCGTTGCGCGTCCGCTGAAATTGCCCCGCGGATTGCGCGTGCCTATATTCGCCCGTGCACGAGTTCCGACTCCCGAACTCCCTCTTGGTGGTCGATCGATGGGCGTGCGAATCCGCAGCGTGACGCTTCTCTGCGTGCTCTCGATCGGCGTCGGGGTGTGCGCGGCAGCCCCGACCGAGCGGGAGCTGATCCGCACCGCGCTCGCGGCCTCGGGCGAGGCCGATCCGATCGAGATCACGCTCGCGCAGCTCGCGATCGAGCATGAGCTCGCGCGGATCGAGCACAAGCTGGGCGGCGGACGGCCGACGGTGCATCGCGCGCATCGACTGCATGAGATGTTGCAGAAGCGCTACTTGCGGCAGTACGAGGCGACCGCGGACGGACTGACCGCGATCCTCGAGCGCGGATCCTACAACTGCCTGTCGGCGACCCTGCTCTACGGCCTCGCCGCCCGGCGCCTGGGCTTCGAGGCGCTGGTGCTCGAGCGTCCGAGCCACCTGCGGCTGCGCCTGCGCGCGGGAGCACGAACCGTCGATGTCGAGACGACGCAGCGCTACGGGTTCGACCGCGGGTCCGCGCGACTGGCTCCGCAAGGGTCAGGCGTCGAGGAGACGCGCACCGGCGGGATCGGACCCAGCCGGGCCGCGCCGCCGGCAGCCGCCTACCGGGAAGTGCCACTCGAGGCCGCGGTCGTGTTCGCCTGGCTGAATCGCGCCTGGCGCGAGCTCGAGACGGGCCAGGCGACGGCAGCTGCCGAGCACGCCCATCGGGCTGCCGTGTACCTGGCCGCAACCAGCGGCTCGGAGGCCGAGGAGCTGCAGCGTCTCTTCGCGCGCGCGTTCCGCACGCAGTACGAGGTCGGCCGGTTCGACGACGCGCTCGCGATCGCGCGACTCGACACGGAAGTGTTTCCCGGGATCACGACGTCACGGGACCGCTTGCTCGCTGCGGCGGCCAAGGTCATCGAGGAAGCGTCGGACGACGACGATCCGGCACGCGCCGAAACGATCCTGGACGACGTCGCGAGGCGCCTCGACGGTACCCGTGACGCGGAGCGGATCGTGCGTCAGCTGGCGCCGCTCGTCGCTGCGGCGGCCGTGCGCGGGGGCGAGTTCGAACGCGCGGCGCGGCTGGCCGCCCGCTACGCCGAGGCCGAGCCCGATCCGATCGAGGGTGCGCGGCTCGTCGACTGGGTCGAAGCCCGCTCGAGCGGAGCGCTGCTCGCCGCGCCCTGAGGCTCAGGCCCGCCGCAGCGTCCAGGCCGTGCACCAGCCGAGCGGGTGGATCGGCCCCTTCACGGTTCGGCACGAGCCGCACGCCGCTCGGTCGGCCGGTGGCTGGAAGTTGTCGCAGCGGAAGCAGTACTCCATTTCCGGCCCGCGCCCGGAGCGGTCGCGGTACTTGTTGTCCTCGCGCATCTTGCGCTCGGCCGGCCAGAGAGCGCTCGTGTCGGTGCAGGCGAGCGTCGTGTCGTACGTCGCGACCTGGGCCTCGATCTCCTCGCGCGACGGCCCCACCGCGCAACGGCCGAGCAGGGCGAGCGCGGCGCCCGCACCGAGCCAACCGAGGAGCTCGCGGCGCGTCCGGAACGGATGCGAGAGCTGCATGCCGGCATTATCTCGCCGCTTGCCTCGTGCGTCCGATCGGAATAAGCTCCGGCGGAACCCGTCCAAGATTCCGGAGGCTCCCGCATGAAGCGCGCTCCGACTCCCTTCGTCCTCGTGTTTCTGCTCGGCGCGACGCGAGCGCCGGCGCAGACCGCGCATTGCAGCCTCACGCAGCGCGGAGGTGCGGGAAGAGGAGCGTAGGCGTGGCGAAGCGCAAGCCCGCGCTCGCGGTCCAACCGGCCACGGCCGAGCGCTGGCGGGACGTCGAGCGCCTGTTCGGTGAGCGCGGGGCGTGCGCCGGCTGCTGGTGCATGCTCTGGCGCCTGTCGCACAAGGACTGGCAAGCGGGCAAGGGCGAGGGGAATCGCCGCGCGCTACGCAGGCTCGTCCGCGGCGGGGCCGAGCCGGGCCTGCTTGCGTATCAGGACGGCGAGCCGATCGGCTGGTGCGCCGTGGCGCCTCGTGCCGACTATCCGGCGCTCGCGCGCTCGCGCGTGCTCGGGCCCGTCGACGATCGTCCCGTGTGGTCGGTGGCCTGCCTCTTCGTCGCTCGACCGTACCGCAGGCAAGGCGTGTCGGCGCGCTTGCTCGAGGCTGCAGCCGAGCACGCCGGGCGCCACGGCGCGACGATCGTCGAGGGCTATCCCACCGTGCCGTCGACCGACCGCGCGCCCGACGCGTTTCTCTGGACCGGCACCGCCGCGGCGTTCGAGCGGGCCGGCTTTCGCGAGGTCGCGCGCCGGTCGCCCACGCGACCGATCGTGCGGCGCAAGACGCGCCGGGCCAAGTAGCGCCGATGCGACAAATCCCATCGATCAAGGCCGTGATGACGCCGTTTCCGTATGCCGTCGAGGCGGACGAGACGCTGGCGCGCGCGCTCGAGGTGATGGAGCAGCATCGCATCCGCCATCTGCCGATCGTCTCGGACGGGCGGCCGTGGGGCGTGCTGACCGAGCGAGCCGTGCGGGTCGCCCTCGGGCCGGCCGTGGCCTCGCCCGTGGCCGAGAGCCTGCGCGTGCGGGACGTCGCCGCGGAGGAGGCCTACGCCGTCGATCTCAACGCGCCGCTCGACGTCGTTGTCTCGCACATGGCCGAGCAGCGGGTCGATTGCGCGCTCGTGGTGAAGGACGAGCGCCTGGCCGGGATCTTCACGATCACCGATGCCTGTCGCACGCTCGGCGAACTCCTGCGCTCGCTCTTCCCGCGCGGGGGAGGCGACAGCGCGGCGTAGGGGCGGTTGACACCACCCCCTCGGGTCGGTTAGGGTCCGGCGCGTCGACACTGCCGTTCGGCCAAGGGAAGCGGGTGTGAATCCCGCGCGGCCCCCGCCACTGTAACCGGGGACGCCTCGAACGAACGCCCACTGGTCGCGGGTGGATCGGACAGCCGGTCACGCGGTCGGGAAGGGGTTCGAGAGCGGACGATCCGGGAGCCAGGAGACCTGCCGCACGGTCGCGCCGGCCCGTCGGGGTACGGGAGCCGTGGTTCCGCGCCGCGTTCGTCGGCGTCGGCCTCACGATCCTCGTCTCCCGGCGGAACCAGGTCGTCCGATCAAACGGGAGGTTTGAGGGATGCGCTCGCTGCTCCGGCTGTCGGTCTTGCTGCTTCTCGTCCCGTCCGTCGTCCGGGCGGCGGCGGACTCGGCCGAGCCCACACCGTCCCCGGCGCCCGCGATCGAGGAGCGGATCGAGGTCACGGCGACGCGCCTGCCCGCGGACACGCGTCCGATCGAGGAGATCCCGTCCCACGTCACGATTCTCGACCGCCAGGCGATCGCGCGCTCGGGGGCCCGGACCGTGCAGGAACTCCTGGCGCTCGAGGCGGGCGCGGTGCTCTACGACCCGGTGGGAAACGGCATCGAGACGCGCTTCGATTTGCGCGGGTTCGCGGAGAGTCCGGCCACGCGCGTCTACCTCGACGGCGCCCCCGTGAACGACACGCGCAACAACGAGCTGGCCCTGCAGCTGCTGCCCCTCGACGCGCTCGAGCGGATCGAGATCGTGCGCGGCTCCGCCGCCAGCTCGGCCGGCGGTCGCTCGGAAGCCGGCGTGATCCACCTGCTCACGCGCGATGCGGGTGAGTTCGGCGGGTCGATCGCGGCGAGCGGCGGCAGCGACGGCACGTCGATCGTGCGTGGCGGTGTCCACGGCGCCGCCTCCCGGCTGCGCTGGTCGGTCGCGGGGTTCGATGAAGAGACGGACGGGTTCCGGGTCAACGCCGGCGGCGATCTGCGGAGGCTCTCCGGGACCCTCGCCTTCGATCTCGGCCAGCGGCACGGTCTCGACGTGCTGGTCGCCGACTCCGCGAGCGACCTGGGCAATCCGGGGGCACTGACCGAGGAGGAGCTGGTCGAGGATCCGACCGCGACCCCGTTCAACCGCGCCGACTTCGCCGATCGGACGTTGCGCCTCGCCGACCTGCGCTACCGCGGCGCGCTCTCGTCCAGCGTGTCCGTGCGGGCCAACCTGTTCGCACGCGGGTCGGGGGCGGGCGTGTTGACGACCGGTCGAGCCGCGCCGACCTTCGGTGGGTTCTACCTCGCGTCCGAGGAGGATGCGCTTGGCGGCGCAGCCGAGGTCGAGATCGGTCTGGGCCCCACGGGGAGCACGCGTCACGACCTCGTCGTCGGCGCCGAGTGGCTCGACGGCACGACCGATGCGAGCGGCACGTTCACGTCGCCGAGCGACCCCGCGGACTACGCCGGGCTGCCACCCGATTCGGTGAACACGACCGAGGCACGGACGGTGGCCCTCTACCTGCAGGACACGTTCCGGCCGGCGAACCGCTTCTCCGTGCTCGGCTCGGTGCGCTACGACCGGGACAGCCTGGGGTATAGCGAGCGGCTCCCCGACCCGACGATCGACGATGCGCGCACGTTCGAGGAGCTGAGCGTGCGCCTGGGGCTGGTGTGGGAGGCGGCCGAACGCCTGTCGCTTCACGCCTCGTACGGCCAGTCGTTTCTCCCGCCGACCGTCGAGCAGCTCTTCGCCTTTCCGTTGTTCGGCAGCAATCCCGACCTCGCGCCGCAGGACTCGCAGACGCTCGAGATCGGGCTGCGTTCCGCGCTCGCACCGCGGCTCGACCTGGCGGTCGCGCTCTTCGATATCGCCACCGAGGACGAGATCGTGTTCGTGCCGGGCGCGCCGCCCGACTTCGTCGGCTCGAACGAGAACACCGGACGCACGCGCAGGCGTGGGATCGAGACCGCGCTGCGCGGCCGAGCCGGAGACGACGTCACGTTTTTCGTCAACCTGACGCTGCTCGCTGCGGAATTCCGCAACGGACCCGCGGCCGGCAACGAGATCCCGCTCGCTCCTGGCGAGCGGCTGGGAGCGGGGATCGACGCCGACCTTTCGCAGCGCATCGCCGTACGGGGCGACGTGCTCTACGTCGGCGGCCAGGTGCTCGGGAACGACGCGGCGAACGGACAAGGTGAGCTCGACGCCTACACGATCGTGAACACCCGACTACGCCTTCTGGTCTCGAGCGGTCGGCAGGCCGGCGACGGAGCGCTCGAGCTGTTCGTCGAGGCGCGCAACCTCCTCGACCAGGAGTACGCCACGCGCGGCGTGTACGCCTTCGACTTCTCGACCGGCGCCTTCGACACCTTCGTGACCCCGGCTCCGGGCCGCCGGCTGTTCGGCGGCCTAGAGTGGAGATTCTGATCATGGTGGTGCGGAGATTGTTGTGATTCTGGCGGGGGCGAACGGACTCCGCTCGACGTGGAGGTCGATGCTGGCTTTTTCGGGGGTCGTTCAGAACGCGTGTTGCAGGTTGTGTCGGGTGTTG
>Ga0180085_1000604_pt1 | contig 12613 bp, 14 predicted proteins | sample EasRiv730_16_10D_FD_123013 | JGI IMG/M metagenome (GOLD analysis project Ga0180085, IMG submission 123013) | Soil microbial communities from meander-bound floodplain in the East River, Colorado, USA - East River metaG ERMLT730_16_10D | ecosystem: Environmental > Terrestrial > Soil > Floodplain ... | reverse complement strand
CTTGGGCGAGGGAGGTTCGAGCTGGCCCGACGGGCTGACCTTGTCGGCCGTGTAGCCGGTGTGAATCTGATAAATGGCGGCCGTGTGGTTGAACAGGCCCACCGGCGTGTAGCTCATCGAGCGGATGAACGTGAACTTGTCGGTCGCGGCAGCGATTTTTGGCAACAGCTCGGTCGTCTCCATCCCCGGCACTTTGCTCGGAATCTTTTTGAAAACGCTGCGGACATTGTCCGGCACGTTCTCCTTCGGATCCCACAGATCGAGATGGCTCGGCCCGCCCTGGAGATAAACCATGATCACGCTTTTGGCTTTGCCCCAGCCCGGTCCGCTGCCGGCGGTGGCATTGGCGGCCTGAGCACTTTGCAGACGAAAAATCTGGGGCAGGGTGAGCCCCATCAGAGCCGAGCCGCCCACGCGAAGTACGTCGCGGCGGGTGACGCCCAGATTGCGATCGCAGAGGTCTTTGCCCGGCTGGCCGGGAATTGCAATCATGGTCATCGGAGGGCTCCTGCGAGGGTTTCGGCGGGGTGCGTGGTGGGAGGGAGAAACGCGGGCAAAGCGACCGCCGTCGTTGGCGATCCGACTCCTCAGGCTTCGCCACGGCGCAGTTACCCAGCTTTTCTGCTCCGCGTAATATAGCGGGCCACAAGGTCAAATGTCAATCTTTTGATGGATCGGCCGGCATGTTTATCGGCCGGTTGGCTGCTGGTGCTAAAGCCAAATCGGCATTGGGTTTAGGGCGTTGTCGCCAATCCGGCTGCTGCTCCGGCAGCAGGTTAAACGACCTTGCGGCAAGCGTGGCGGTCTGCTACAGCCCCGAATTCTCGCCGTAATCTCGACCTGCTGGGGGAGCCTATCGCCATGAATCGCCGCACTTGGATTCGCACCCTCGCAGCCGTGATTGGCTCATTGCAGTTCTGTGGCCTCACCTTCAGTCAGGAACCGCGGGGCGTAGCCACTTTGACCGAGCAGCTTCGTTTCGGCCTCAAGGCCCGGCGGCCCCTCGAGTTCGAGTTTATCGACCTGGTGGTGGACAAGGTCGATCAGAAGCTGCTGCCGCGTGACATGGTCTTAAGTGCGATGACATATGCCCAGGGGAAAAACAAGGACCGGCCGTATCCCTATTTCGAATTCGGCATGAAGAAGCGGGCCGCGGCGATCGGGGTGGAACTTTAGGCCGAGGTCGCTCCCGCTGCCAATCGGATCAGCCCGAGCGCTCTAGTTTCGCGCCGACGCCTGGCAATGAAATGGCCTTCGTCGCTTCCAGGCGCTCGCCGAACAAGAATCCGCGAAGCGCAACGATTGTCAGGAGCAGCGCGAACGAATGCCAGGTGACCGAGAAGCTGGTGGCCACCGTCCAGTAGCGCAGCTTCGAGATCGGCGTCACCTTGGCGTGTTCGGTCAACTCGTACTTCTCGTGCGGCCAGAAAACGGGACTCGATGCATCGGTCAGTTCCCCGTCGAAGCGTACTGAGAAACACAGCGTCACGACGGCGACAAACCAGATGGTTGCTGCGGTGCTGGCAGCGAAACGGGACAGCCGACGCCAAGCTTTCAAGGAAGGAAAGATGGTCGCGAGGCCTTCCGGGCAGGCCCGGATGAACCAGCGCTCGGAATAGAACGCTCCGGCCAGCCCGAGCACGCAGCCGACGACGCCGACCAGGAAACACCAGATGGGACCGAACAAGGCCGCATATTGGCTGAAGAGGATTCCGAACGACGAAACGATCAGCACCGGCGAGAACAGCCCGGCCATGGTGAGATGAAGGGACGTCACCCAGACTGCCGGCTTACGACTTGTCATGTGCCGACTCCCACGAATCAACATCCCTCGTCCAAGCGAAGTCGCATCGCTACGATCGCAACTCGAGGAGCAAATCACGGGCCGGCTGCGGACCATAGCACTCAACGGTAAAGGATATACACCCGGCACGCAGCGGAGCAACTATCTCCGCAGCGTGGACCAAAATGTCGGCGACCGAACCGTGCATCAAGATCGGTGACTCTCCTTCAATAACCAGTTCGCACCACGGCCCGAACACCTCGAAGTCGGTCCAAGTGCACTTGCGAACTTCCCAGCCGATCGCCGCGTAAAGTCCAGCAATTTGCTTCCGCGAGAGGCTGGTATTCAGCGAGCAATAGAGATTCGGGTAGTCGGGAATCTCAGTCATCGCTCAATCACTTCCCCGGCCCCTTCCACCTGGCCGTGCCGATCGCAAAGTAGAGATTGCTCCACGGGGGCTGGCGGCGGCCGGCGTACCACAGGCGAAAGCTGCCGTCGGGCAGGCGCATGAGCGTGTGACTCGTCGTGAAATTCGACTCCCAGTCGTGCTTGGGCTCGGGACGGAACACGGGGTTCTCGGGGTGCTTGGTCCAAGTCAGGCCGTCGCGACTGGCGGCGAAGCCCAGGGCTGTGTGCCGCTCGTCGTTCCAGTAGCAACCGTAGAGCATCACGTACACGCCATCGGTCTTGATGACCATTGGATAAACCTGGTCCTTCACCTCCCATTTCTGGTCCATGACGATGCACGGCCCGCCGCGGATGGTCCATGCCGTTCCTTCCGGGCTCTGGGCGTGCTTGGTGTGCCAAGGGTGGCGGTCGATGCAGGTGTACCACATGCGATACTTGTCTCCCTCCTTGATGACGCAAGGGGCGTAGGCGTTTTCCATGACCAGCGTCGGCTTGGCCCAGGCGAGGCCGTCGTCGCTCGTCGTTTCGTACAGGTCGTGCTTGTACGTCCCGTGCGGGAAATCGACGGCGGCAAAATACATCCGTAGCTTGCCCCCTTCGCGATGGACCGAGCCGTCCGGGTTTTTGAGGATCGCCGCGGTGACCACCGAGTGAATGTCGTCGCCGAAGCTGAATACCGGATCGGCCGAGTGACGGGTGAAGTGGACGCCGTCCTTGCTCTTGGCCAGCCCCAGCTTGAAGAGCCGCTGATCGGACTTCTCGGGATGAGCTGGATCCTTGGCCTGCCCCTTGTACGTGCCCGCATCGACGCACCGCTGCGAGCCGCAGTAGTACATCCAGAACTCGCCGTTCATTTGGATGACGTGTGGGGCGAAGATGTGCTGGTCGTCGAACCGTCCCTTCTCGCCCAGCGAAAGGGCGGGCTGGTCGCTGTCGCGTTGCCAGTCGTGTGACTGGAGCCAGGGTGCCAGGTCGGGCTCTGCGGCAGCGGCGTGGGGCACGATTCCCAGCAGCGGATGGCTAACGATCACCATCAACAGCGCAAGCGACCTGATGTTCAGTCCGAATGCTCGCATGGCGCTGCTCATCGAATCCTCGGTAAAGCGGTTGAGATCGTGGATCGCGCGGCGAAGGTGGCCGCAAGTTCGGCCGCCGTGAACGGGGCCCCAGCGCGACGAATGATAGCATGTTCCGGGTTAGCAATCTCGCGCGCAGCCGGTACAATGCCAGCGCCGCGTGCGATCACGAGTCCACGGCACACGGCGTGTGCCTACTACGATGCGAGGGCTGCCATGTTGGTTGTTTGCCCCTATTGCGAGCACGACGTTATCGAGGGCGCCGACGAGTGCGAAGCTTGCGGACAGCCGCTCACCGAGTACAACCTCCCCGTGCCGGCCTCGCCGCTGGAGCGGGCCCTGCTCACCGACCGCGTGAAGCTGTTCCAGGGCCGCCAGCCGCTGATCGTTTCTCCGACGATGCCGGTCCGCGAGGTGCTGCGGCTGATGGTCGATAACAAGGTCGGCTGCGTAGCGGTGGCGGAACAAAAGAAGCTGGTGGGCATTTTCACCGAGCGCGACGTGCTCCTGAAGCTCGGCGAGAAGGCGGCCGAGCTGGGCGACCATCCCGTGAGCGAGTTCATGACCGCCAAGGTCGAGTCGCTGCCGCCGACCGCCAAGATCGCCTTCGCTGTCCATCGGATGGACCTGGGGGGCTACCGCCACATTCCCGTGACGGGTCCTGAGGGGGAGCCGACGGGCATCTTCTCGGTCCGCGACATACTTTCGTACCTGACGCGGAAGCTGGCAGAGGGGAAGTAGTCTTGGTCCTGTCACGAAATAACGTGGATTGTGAACAAAAAAACAAACCATCTTCAGCCCGCGCTCTGAGTGCGCCCTCTCAACAGGCGGAGGCAATAGAAAGGTTAGCTTTCCTCAGCCCCTGATTTCGACTTCTTCTTTCCGCCATACGCGACCGAATACGGTTCGTCGAAGTGCTCGATCAAGCGATCAACGACATCCAGGTTCGGCACGACTCCCTGATGTTTCGGTCCCGTCGCGATTTCCTCACGAAGTTCGGTCAGTTTCTTGCGATCCCGCTCCAGGAAGGCAATTGTTGCCCGGACATACGCGTTCCAACTGATCGGCGAATCAGCCGGCTCCTTTGCGCGGAGGGCCGTCTTGAAGCGAGCGAGCGCCTGGTCGTTCTGGTTCGCGAATGCGTAGAGCTGACCCGCGTGGAATCGCAGATTCACCCTCTGCCATTCCTCAAGGCCCTTCTTCTCCTTCTCGTAACGGTCGATGAGTCGGGCGGCTTCCAGTAATTTTCCCTCCTCGGCGATCTTCCGCCAGCCGCCTCCCGGTCGCTGATCAAAAGCTTCATAACTGAGTTCCAGCTCCTTGGGCGGCTCGTTTTTCTCCTGACCGCGGGAAGTGGAAGGAGACAGCCCACTCGCCACCGTAAGAACCAGGATACCCAACCACGCAGACCAGAGCTGCATCTTTGCAACGCACATTGAACCCTCCCTGCAAAGCTAACTATTGATTATCGCGCTAGCATGTCGGCATATTCTCACAGTCCTCGATCGCCATGTCCACGATCGAGTGCCGCGCTGGAGATGGGTTGCGAATTTCCCCACGCGTGCGCAGGCACGACGAATTCACGCGCGCGAAGCGGAATCATGAAATTCCTCCAAGAGGTTCATGTTGCCCGACGACAACAGCATTTTCGCACGGTCCACAGAGCAGGTCGATTGTCGGTCAATGGTGCCAGTGTCTGGCAGCGATTTCGCGAAAAATCGACGGGCTGGGCTTTTTGCCGGGAATAAGGTCGGGGCCTGGCGCATCTATACATTGTGGCACAGGAGCCGAAGTTGCCATATTTCAGGATTCAGTTACCAAACTGGCTGTTTGCTGGCGCTTCGCGGGGGGCGCTCATACGGCTCATATTATTAGTGCGTGGCTGACGTCTGCTAATATGCCAGAAGTCATTGTTGATAAAGGGCTTACGACGAAAACGGTGGGGTAACGCAGAAGCAGAAAAACAGCCGCGAATATTAGCGGACCGCCCTACCAATGGGGGCAACGCTGCTGGAAGTCGCCACGGAGCCAGGGCCACCCAGGACGCGGACTTCCTTACAGGACGAGAATGAACGCAAAACGGCCAGCACCCGAGATTCCCAATTTTCCGGGGACAGGCCAGAATCTGCCAGAACGCGACCACTGGTCGCGGCTATTTTTATTGACTTGAGAGCTTGTTCAGCACTGCGAATCCATGACAGCCATGCCCAAAGTTCTGCGCCTTCCCGCCCGCATCAAAGTAAAACCGGCCGATACCTGGGATCTCGCGCCGCTTTGCGACAGCGACACCCAGTGGGAAGAGCATTTCCAGAAGCTCGACAAGATGATCGCCGGCTTCGCGAAGTTCCGCGGTAAGCTGGCTGAGAACGCGAAGACACTGGCCGCGTGCCTGAAATTCGACAGCGACTTCGACCGGCTGGGAGAGCGGGTCGGGGGCTATGCCCACCTCAAGGCGACCGAGGACCAGGCCAACAGCACGTACCAGGCGATGGTGGCCCGGTTTACGAACCTGGCGACGCGGGCTTCGCAAGCGGCCAGCTACGTGCGCCCTGAAATCCTGGCCCTGCCGCAGAAGACGCTCGAGCAGTTTCTCGCGTCCAAGGAATTGGCCCCCTGGAAGCTCGTCGTGGAGCGAATCCTGCGGTACAAGCCGTACACGCTGAACGAGCGCGAAGAAGAGATTCTCGCGATGCAGGGGGAAATGGCCGAGGCGGCGAAGAAGGCGTTTCGCCAACTGCTCGACGCCGATCTGAAGTTCGGCCTGGTGAAGAACGAGAAGGGGGAGCAGGTCGAGCTGTCGAATTCGACCTTCAGCAAGCTGCTCGTGTCGCCCGACCGGGGCGTGCGGAAGACTGCGTTTCATCAGTATTACGCCCAGTTCGTCGGCCACGAGAACACGCTGGCCGCGACGCTGGCGGGTGCAATTCATAAAGACGTCTATTACGCGAAGGTCCGCAGTTTCAAGTCGTCGCTCGAATCGGCCCTGTTTCCCGACAACGTGCCGCAATCGGTTTATGACAATCTGATTGCCGCGGTGCGAAAGAACCTGCCGGCTGTGCACCGGTTCTACGACGTGCGGCGGCGAAAGATGAAGCTCCGCGACATCCACCACTACGACACCTACGTGCCGATCCTCAGCGACCTCGAGATCAAGCGGACCTGGGCTCAGGCAGTAAAGCTGGTGATCGATGCCTTGGCGCCGCTGGGCAGCGAATATTGCTCGGCGCTGGAGAAGGGTCTGACCGATGGCCGCTGGTGCGACCGCTATCCGAACCAGGGGAAGCAAAGCGGGGCCTTTTCGAGCGGCTCGTTCGACAGCCCGCCGTATATCCTGATGAACTACCAGCCGGACGTGTTCAACGAGGTCTTTACGCTGGCCCACGAGGCGGGGCACTCGATGCACACCTGGCATTCAGCCCGCAAACAGCCGTATCAGTATTACGGCTACGTGATTTTCGTGGCCGAAGTGGCCAGCACGTTCAACGAGATGCTGCTCAGCCACCATTTGCTGGAAAGCGCCCGCGACGACCGGCAGCGGGCCTATTTGATCAACCGCGAGATCGACGACATTCGCAGCACGGTGATCCGGCAAACGATGTTCGCCGAGTACGAGAAGGTTACGCACGCCATGGCCGAGGCGGGGGAGCCGCTGACGGTGCAAACGCTGAGGGACGCGTATCGAAAGCTGCTGGAGGCGTATTTTGGGCCTGAGTTTGCGCTCGACGACGAGCTGTCGCTCGAATGCATGCGGATTCCGCACTTCTACCGAGCGTTCTATGTCTATAAGTACGCCACCGGCATGAGCGCGGCGATCGCCCTGAGCCAGCGCGTCCTTAACGGCGGGAAGAAGGAATTGGCCGATTACCTAGGGTTTCTCTCCGGCGGCTGCTCCAAGGACCCGCTCGATTTGCTCCGCGATGCTGGCGTCGATATGCAGCGGCCCGAGCCGGTCGATACGGCGCTGGCCCATTTCGGGAAGCTGGTAGAAGAGCTGGATGAGCTGCTGTAGGAGCCGGCTTCGGACTGCCGATGTCTTCTTAAGCGGCCTGTACTTTTGAGCCGGTTTACACTAAATTTGCTATGACATTCTCCAGGAGTCTCTGAATCATGAATCGTCGCCATTTGCTTGCCACCGCGGTGCTGGTTGCCTTGGCCGGTTGTTCGGCCCAACCGGAACCGACTGCCGCCACGCCTGCCGAAGTTCCGCCTCCGGCCGGCGCCAAGCTCGTCGTCCTCAAATTGCCCGGCATGACGTGAGGCGGCTGTGCCGCTTCGGTCCGAAGCGCTTTGACTGACGTGCCTGGCGTCTCCAACATTGAAACCGATATCCCGACGAACGTCTGCAAGTTTTACCTCGCCGACGAGAAGCTCGACGTAAAGGCCAAGCTCGACGAACTGGCCAAGGACAACAGCCACATTGAGGGCTGGTCGTTTGCCGAGGGGAGCTAGAAGCGGCTCGATTTCCGGCGAAAGTCGAGCCAGTTGCCGATCAGCACCAGCGGCACGCCGACGATCAGCGGCGGCCCGGCGATCGCCAGGACGATCGGATCCTTGTTGTCGCGGGCGAACATCAAGATTGCCCCCGCCGCGCAGAACGTGATCCCGAACCCAAGGTGCGTGACGAGGCCGCCCATGACCCGCGTTCCCCGCCAGCCCGTTCTCCAACTCGGGACGAAGGCGGCCGCAAACGCGTAAACCCCAATACAAACGAAGGCGAGCCCGGCAAGAAACTGGGGCATTACGAGCCTCAATAGGGCACGCGGTCCGCCTTATTCGTCCAGGCCTGAAACGCAGCGAGCGACTCGCTTCGCATCAGCGGGATCGCCGGAATACTGCGAGCGGCGGTCGGCAGGGCGATTTGCCGGCGGATTGCCTCATCCGAGAAGCCGATGGCGTCCGCGTCGGCCGCGGTGCAGCCGAAATAGAACCGCTCGATGTGGGCCCAGTAAATCGCGGCCAGGCACATCGGGCATGGCTCGCAACTCGCATAGAGCTCGCAGCCCACCAAGCGAAAGGTGCGAAGCGCCGCACAAGCGTCGCGAATGGCCGCGATTTCGGCATGCGCCGTGGGGTCGTTTGTCGCAGTGACCTGGTTGCAACCGCGGCCGACGATCTGGCCGGCTTTGACGACGACAGCGCCAAACGGCCCGCCGCGGCCCGCGTTGACGCCGTCAATGGCCAGCTCAATCGCGGCGTGCATGAATTGCGCGTTCAAAGTTCCAGGTTCAACGTTCAATGTTCACGACCTCCCAATGCGATGCACCAACTTTGAACGTTGAACTACGAACCTTGATCTCGATCTGTCAGAGCGTCGGTCCGATCTGCCACGGCACGAACTCTTCGTCACCGTAGCCGAGCTGTTCGCTCCTGGTCCGCTCGCCACTGGCCACGGAGAGGATTTTTTCGAACAGTTCGCGGCCCACGTCCTCGACGGGTCTGCCGGCCAGGATTTCACCGGCATTCAGGTCCATATCGTCGATCATCCGCTCGTACATGGGCGTGTTGCTGGCGACCTTGATCGTCGGGCAGGGCTTGAGGCCGAAACAACTGCCGCGGCCCGTGGTGAAGACCATCATGTTGCAGCCGCCAGCGACGAGGCCGGTGACGCTGGGCGGGTCGAAGCCGGGCGTATCCATCACGACGAAGCCCTTCGCGAAAATCGGCTCAGCATACTGATAGACCTCGGTCATGGCGGTCGATCCCGCCTTGGCGACAGCGCCGAGCGACTTTTCGGCAATGGTGGTTAGACCGCCCTCCTTATTGCCAATCGAGGGATTATTGTCGATCTCAACGCCGTAGAGGCCAGTATGCCAAAGCCACCACTTGATCCGGTCGAGCAGCTTGTCGGCGACGGCGGTGCTCACGGCGCGGCGGGTGAGAAGATGTTCGGCGCCGTAGATCTCGGTCGTCTCGGCCAGAGCGGTTGTGCCGCCGCAGGCGACGATCATGTCCGATGCAATGCCCAGGGCCGGATTGCACGTCACGCCGCTGTTGCCGTCGGAGCCGCCGCAGTTGGTTCCCAGAACGATCTCGCTCGCGGGAATTGATTCGCGGCGCAAGTCGTTCACCCGCGGCAACAGTTCTTCGACGAGCTTCACGCCCGCGGCAACGGTTTTGGCGGTTCCGCCGAGGTCTTGCATCGAGAGGACGGGGGGGCCTTGGACTTTGCCGTTGCCGCCGCCGATCTGCACCAGGTTCTGCGACTGCATCAGGTAGCCGCTCGTGGCCTGCTCGCAACCGAGGCCAATCAGCACATAGCCGCCGATATTGGGGTGCTTCGCCATGCCGGCCAGCGTGCGATTGAGAATTTCGTGCTGAAGCCCCTGATACTGAATCCCGCAGCCGCCGCCGTGCTTGACGGCGATCACCCCATCGACATTGGGAAAGTCGCGGAGCCGCTCGGGCGTAAAATGCTGGGCGATGAACTTGCAGACGGTGGCCGAGCAGTTGACGGTGGAGACGACGGCGATGTAGTTTCGCGTCCCCGCTTTGCCACCGGGGCGGCGATAACCCTGGAACGTTCGGCCGGTGATCGGTGCAGGCGGCGGGGGAGTCGCCGTGGCGCTGGCATAGTCGCGGGCGAACTCGCCGTTCACCAGGTTATGCGAGTGAATCCACTGGCCGGGCGCGATGTCGCTCGTCGCCTGGCCGATGATCTGGCCATACTTCCGTACGTACTCACCGCGGCGGATCGGCCGGACCGCGAACTTGTGCCCCAGCCGCACGTTCTCGGTCAGCGTGATCGAAGTGCCGGCGATCGCGAGTTGCTGGCCCTTCTCCAGATTACGAGCGGCGACGCAGAGGTTGTCGTCGGGATGGAGATAGACGGCATCGGTGGGGCAGCGGACGGTCGCAAGGGGCATGGACGGTAACGTGTCGCGTTGGGTGTTAGGTTTACCAACGATTGATTATAACTCCGCCTCGCCCTCGCCGTCCTCACCCAGCCACTCTCCCGCGAAGACCGACTCGACCGCCATGAGAAGATTGGGCAACTCTTGATCGACCAGGCGTGAACGCCAGATCATTCCTCGGTCCATCCAACCACCTACCTGACCTTCGACATCGTTCGCTAGCGCGAACAGCGCGTGGGCCAGAGGCCGATCAATTGTTTGAGCGTTCCCGATGGCGTCAAATACCGTCCGCACCGCCGCCAACACCCGATCAAATCGCTCCGGCCCCGGATCGTCCCCCATTCGTACCTTGACGAGCAAGCCATCGGGTCCGAATGCTTCGTCGGATAGCAGTTGGCGGGCCTGGGACTCGGTCAGTTCGACGGCCCTCACAGCGACTTGAGGTACTCAATCAAATCCTTCATATCTGCATCGCTCAGGTCGCCTGTCCCGGCGACCTTCTCCGGGGCATGCGGGCCTGCGAGCAGGGCCTCGAGCGAATCGACCCGGCCATCGTGCAGCAGCTTGACGCGCTGATAGACGTTGCGGAGCGTCGGCGTGTTGAAACCCTTGTAGCGATCGATGCGCGAGCCCAGACCCACGTCGTGCACTTCGCCGTCGGTGAAATGGGGGCCCGTGTGGCAGGTCGCGCAGCCCGCTCGCTCGCTCTCGAAGATCGTCTTGCCGCGCTGGGCCGCTTCGGTCAGCGAGCCGTCCTGGTTGCGGAACGGATTGGGTGGGCCCACGAGCGTTTGGAAATAGGCCAGAATCGCATCGACGTCATCCTCGGTTGGCTTGGGGCCAAGCATGGTATCGGTAAGCGACTGCTTCATGCCGGAGCGCAGGTCGGTCTGCCAGCCGTGCCAGGTCCACGGCCCCGTTTCGGACAAATGATGCAGCGGCAGAACCGTCTTGAACGTGAACGCCGAGCCATCGTTGGTCGTGTCAGTCGTGACGCTGTTGGTTCCCCCTTCGTAATGGCAGGTTTGGCAGCTATACCACTGGTCGAGGCTGCGGCGAGCGTCGAGAAAGATCGCTTCGCCTTGACGGGCCAGCGACGGCTCGGCGGGTCCGCCCAAGGGAATCGTGCGAGTAACTTTGCGGTCGGCCAGATCGACGATCTGCACGCTGTTGTCGAGATAATTCGCCACATACACAGACCGATCGTCGCGGCCGATCCGCAGCCCCATCGGCCGGCCGCCCAGCTCGATGCGATGGAAGCGATCCGGATCCTTGAGCAGCTCAGGATCAATGTGGTCCGATCCGCCAAAGTCCTTCAGAGGCAGCCCGTCAGTTCTATAAACCAACAGTTCGTGGGTGCCGCTGGCCGAGACGACGAGCTTTGATTCGTCGCTCGTGAGCGCCAGGCCGTGCACGTCGGCGATCGCCTTCCCTTGCGGATCGAGCGACATCGCTTCGCGGCGGGCCGGGCCGTCGAGTCGCAGCCTCGCGATCCGGCTGGCGAGCACCCAGCCAAGGCGGATATTGCCGGGCGAAATCGGATTATTGCGATAGACCATCCAGGGGAAATAGACGTACCTGCCGTCCTTCGACGCCGCGAGCTGGCCGATGTTCAGGCCGACGAACTGTTCGCGGTAAAGCTCCTTACGCTCGTTGGTATCGACGACGGTCATCCCCCGATCGCCGCTGGTGCCCACCGCCAGCCGCGAGCCGTCGGGCGACAACGCGACATGTCGGGGCCAGCGGCCGACGGAAATTCGGCTCGTCACAATCCGCCGTGTGAGATCCACGACGGCAATTTCCGCGCTGGCCGTGCAGGCGACGAAGGCCGTGCTCTGATCGGCCGAGATGGCGATCCCGTGCGGCTGGAAACCGACGTCGATCGTGCCGCAAACGGCCAGTCGATCGTTCACTGCTTCGAGCCAGGTAACCTCGCCCGAATAGTGATTGCTGACGAGAACCGTCTTGCCGTCTGGTGCCAGCGCGATGCCGATCGGATGATCGCCAACGGGCTCTTCATCGAGCACCTTTCCGTCGGTCGGGCGGACAAGCGACACCGTGTCCGAGGTCTGGTTGACAGTTACCAGCCAGGCATCGCCAGGGCCAAGCACGAGATCAATCGGCGAGCGGTCGGGCTCTTGTGCGGAAACGGTCAACAGCAAAATGGCGGGCAGGAAAATGGCGAAGAGAATTCGATCACTTCGCATCCTTCGTCTCCAGGATCCACGTCAACGGGAATCGGGTGAAGGTGAGCTGTTTGTAGTCGTTCCGTTCGTAGAGGAGACCAATCTCGCCTCCCGGCAGCTCGGCCAGCGACGAATATGCCGATGAACCCTCGCAGACCAGTCGTGAGTGAGGCCATGTCTTGCCGTTGTCGTTGCTTAGCTTGACGGTCAAGTGACTGCGGCCTTTGGGAACGGCAGGATTGCAAAACAGCAACCACGAATGGCCGCCCGGTTTGCTTCCCGGCGGATCCACTGAGATCAGGCTTGCCT
>Ga0180085_1000603_pt1 | contig 12621 bp, 10 predicted proteins | sample EasRiv730_16_10D_FD_123013 | JGI IMG/M metagenome (GOLD analysis project Ga0180085, IMG submission 123013) | Soil microbial communities from meander-bound floodplain in the East River, Colorado, USA - East River metaG ERMLT730_16_10D | ecosystem: Environmental > Terrestrial > Soil > Floodplain ... | reverse complement strand
CTCGAGCTGCCGGCGCCGATCACCGAAGCCGAGGCGCTCAAGCTGCTTCGGAACACTGCGCAGCTCAACCGCGAGCTCACCTCGATGCTCGGCCTCGGCTATTACGACACCCTCATGCCGGCGGTGATCCGCCGCAACGTGCTCGAGAATCCGGGCTGGTACACGCAGTACACGCCGTACCAGCCCGAGATCTCGCAGGGCCGGCTCGAGGCGCTGCTCAACTTCCAGACCGTGATCGCGGACCTGACCGCGCTGCCGCTGGCCAACGCGTCGCTGCTCGACGAGGCCACCGCCGCGGCCGAGGCGATGACGATGTGCCTCGCCGCCTCGCGCGGCTCGTGCCGCCGGTTCTTCGTGGCCGAGGACTGCCACCCGCAGACGATCGCGGTCGTCCGCACGCGTGCGCGGGCGCTCGGGATCGAGGTCGAGGTCGGGCCGATCGACGGGCTGGATCTGACGCGCCGGCCCGCCTTCGCCGTGCTGGCGCAGTACCCGGCGACCGACGGACGCATTCGCGATCTGGGCCCGCTGGCCAACGCCGCCCACGCCGCGGGCTCCTATCTCGTCGTGGCCGCCGATCTCCTGGCGCTGACGCTGCTCCGCGCGCCGGGCGAGCTCGGCGCGGACGTCGCCGTCGGCTCGGCGCAGCGCTTCGGCGTGCCCCTGGGCTACGGCGGGCCGCATGCGGCATTCCTCGCGGCCAAGGACGAGTTCAAGCGTTTGCTCCCCGGTCGCGTCGTCGGGGTGTCGCGCGACGAGCGGGGCCGCCCGGCCTACCGCCTCGCGATGCAGACGCGCGAGCAGCACATCCGGCGCGACAAGGCCACGAGCAACATCTGCACCGCGCAGGTGCTGCTCGCGATCATGGCCAGCATGTACGCGGTGTACCACGGTCCGGAGGGTCTGCGGCGCATCGCCCGGCGCATCCACGGGATGACGCAGATGCTCGCCGAGGGTCTCAAGCGCCTGGGCTGGCGCATCGACGACGGGCCGTTCTTCGACACGCTACGTGTGCGCGCGGGCAAGGACTCGGCCGCGCGCGTGCTCGCCGCGGCGCGCCGCCGGCGGCTCGGGCTGCGCGACTACGCCGACGGCTCGATCGGGATCTCGCTCGACGAAGCCGCGACACCGCGCGACCTCGAGAACCTGCTCGGCTGCTTCGCGCTCGATTCCGCGCTCGACCTGTCGTTCGAGGAGCTGGCCGCGCCGTGGGCCGACGCGGACTACGAGGCCCCGCACGCGCGGACGAGCGAGTTCTTGACCCACGAGGTGTTCCGCCACCACCGCTCCGAGCACGAGATGCTGCGCTACCTGGCGCGGCTGCAGGCGCGGGACGTCTCGCTGGCGCAGTCGATGATCCCGCTCGGCTCGTGCACGATGAAGCTCAACGGCACGTCTCTGATGCTGCCGATCAGCTGGCCCGAGTTCGCGCGCATGCATCCCTTCGCCCCGCGGGAGCAGGCCCTGGGCTACGAAAAGATGATGCGGCAGCTCGAGCGCTGGCTGGGCGAGATCACCGGCATGCACGCCGTGTCGCTCCAGCCCAACGCGGGGGCGCAGGGCGAGTACACGGGGCTGCTCGTGATTCGCGCCTACCAGGAGAGCTGCGGCCAGTCCGTGCGGGACGTGTGCCTGATCCCGACCTCGGCGCACGGGACGAACCCGGCGAGCGCCGTGATGGCGGGGTTGCGGGTGGTGGCCGTGGCCTGCGACGCGCAGGGCAACGTGGACCTGGCCGACCTAGAGGCCAAGGCGGCCGCGCACGCCGAGCGGCTCGCCGCGCTGATGATCACCTATCCCTCGACGCACGGGGTGTTCGAGACCTCGATCCGGCGCATCTGCGAGATCGTGCACCGGCACGGCGGGCAGGTCTATCTCGACGGCGCGAACCTCAACGCGCAGGTCGGGCTGTGCCGGCCGGGGGACTACGGCGCCGACGTGTGCCACCTCAACCTGCACAAGACCTTCTGCATCCCGCACGGGGGCGGTGGGCCGGGCATGGGCCCGATCGCCGTCGCCGCGCACCTGGCGCCGTTCCTGCCCGGCCATCCCGTCGTGGCCACGGGGGGCGAGCGCGCGATCGGGCCGGTCGCCGCTGCGCCGTTCGGCAGCGCGAGCATCCTGCCCATCTCCTGGGTCTACATCGCGCTGATGGGCGAGGCCGGTCTGCGCCGCGCGAGCCAGGTGGCGATCCTCAACGCGAACTACATGGCGCGACGCCTGGCGCCGCACTATCCCGTGCTGTACACGGGCCGCGAGGGGCTCGTCGCCCACGAGTTCATCCTCGATCTGCGGCGCTTCAAAGAGACGGCCGGGGTCGCGGTCGACGACGTGGCGAAGCGGCTGATGGACTTCGGCTTCCACGCTCCGACGATGTCCTGGCCCGTCGCCGGCACGATGATGGTCGAGCCGACCGAGAGCGAATCGAAGGAGGAGCTCGACCGCTTCTGCGAGGCCATGATCGCGATCCGCGAGGAGATCCGCGCGATCGAGGAGGGCCGGTTCGACCGCGAGAACAACCCGCTGCGTCACGCGCCGCACACGGCCGAGGCGCTGCTCGACGCCGCGTGGGATCGGCCGTACTCGCGCGAGCAGGCCGCATTCCCGGCGCCGTGGGTCCGCGAGCGCAAGTTCTGGCCGCCCGTCGGGCGGATCGACCACGCCTGGGGCGATCGCAACCTGATGTGCACCTGCCCGCCGGTCGAAGCGTTCGTCGGGTCCGGTCTCGGGGTCTGACCCCGTGCTCGAGAGCGAGCGCGTGCGAGGCAAGCGGACCTTCCTGGCGGCGACGATCGTGCTGATCCTGTTCGCCGCGGCGCACTCGCTGGCCGTGATCCAGGACAATTTCCGCGAGACGCCGCCCGAGGATCTCCCGCTGCGCCAGGCGCTCGAGGCGCGGGCGATTCCACTCGGGCCGTTCACGATGACCGCGTGGGGCGCGTTGCAGACGCTGAACGCGAGCTACACGGCGCTCTTGCTCTACGTGGCCCTGCTCGACCTCGTGCTCCTCGGCCCCGCGATCCGCGCCGGCCGCCTCGGCGCCCTGGCCGCGCTGAACGGCGGCTTCTGCGCGGTGCTGCTCGCGATCACGATCGTGTTCCAGATCCCGCCGCCGATGCTGTTCGCGGCGATCGCGACGCTGCTGTTCCTGGTCTCGGCGGTGCGGCACGGCCAGCGCTGGACGCGCCAGCGCCAGCGTCAGGACGGGATCCACAGGCCGCGGCTGGTCAGGTGGTCGAGCCGGGCCAGCAGCTTGTCGAGCGCCGTCTCGTCCTGCGCGCTCGCCGGGACGAAACGCCCGCCGCACAGCGTGCCGAGCCGCGTGTCGCGGCTCACGTGCAGGACCTCGAGCGTGCCCTCGACCGCTGCTCGGCCGATCCCGATCACGACGCCGTGGACTCGCGCGCCGGGCACGACCTCGACGAGGTCGACGGGCAAGTCGAACGCGACGCCGCCCCAGCTCAGGTCGTGGATCCGGAAGCGGCAGCGGTCGCCGCTCCCCACCGGGTGCTCGAACTCGAGCCAGGCCCCGATCCCGAGCGGCACGCGGTACCGCCGGGCGTCTCGCGTGTAGATCGCCCAGTCTGTCGCGGCGGCGTCCTGCGTGGGGTTGACCATGCTCATCTTCTGCCTCGCAGTCTGAAAGATACCGGCGCATCGGCGGTTTTCCATATCGAAGTACGAAAGTCCACATAGCCGGGAGCCGGCCCCAGCCGACAACGCCGACCAGCGCTATGCTGCTCGGCCTCGCTCGGCGGATGGGGGATACATGAGACGCGCGGTGGTCGTCGATGCGGTGCGGACCCCGATCGGGCGACACGCCGGGGTCCTGAGCACGGTGCGTCCGGACGATCTCGCCGCGGCCGTGATCCGGGCGCTCGTCGGCCGCACGGGCCTCGATCCGGCCCGGATCGACGACGTGTACTTCGGTGCGGCAAATCAAGCCGGCGAGGACAATCGCAACGTCGCCCGCATGGCCGCGCTGCTCGCGGGACTCCCCGCGAGCGTGCCCGGGGCGACCGTCAACCGGCTGTGCGCCTCGAGCCTCGAGGCGATCCACGTCGCCGCGCGCATGATCGAGACCGGGCACGGAGACGTGCTGATCGCCGGGGGAGTCGAGAGCATGTCGCGTGCTCCGTGGGTTCTCGCCAAGCCCGAGACCGCGTTTTCGCGCGCGCCCGAGATCCACGACACGACGCTCGGCTGGCGCTTCGTCAACCCCCGCCTGGCCGCGCTCCACCCGCCGGTCGCGATGGGCGAGACGGCGGAGAACGTGGCCGCGCGGCACGGTGTGTCGCGCGCGGAGCAGGACCGCTTCGCCTGCGAGTCCCAGCGCCGCGCCAAGGTCGCGCAGGACGAGCGCGCGTTCGTCGCCGAGATCGTCCCGGTCGAGGTTGCGCAGCGGAAGGGCCCGCCGAGCGTCGTCGATCGCGACGAGGGCCCGCGGCCCGACACGACGCTCGAGGCGCTGGCCAAGCTCAAGCCGGCGTTCCGTCCCGACGGCACGGTGACGGCGGGCAACTCCTCGGGGATCAACGACGGCGCGGCGGCGCTGCTCCTGGTCGAGGAGTCGATCGCGGCGAAGCTCGACCTGCCGATGCTCGCGAGCGTCGGTCCTGCGGGCACGGCGGGTGTCGACCCGGCCTACATGGGCCTCGGCCCGATCCCGGCGACGCGCAAGGCGCTCGCGCGCGCGGGCTGGTCGATCGACGAGGTCGAGCTGGCCGAGATCAACGAGGCCTTCGCGGCGCAGGTTCTGCCGTGCATGCGCGAGCTGGCGCTCGATCCCGCGCGCGTCAACGTCCACGGCGGCGCGATCGCGCTCGGCCATCCGCTCGGCGCGAGCGGCGCGCGGATCGCGACCACGCTGCTCCACGCGATGGTCCGCCGGGGCGCGCGGCGTGGCCTGGCCACGATGTGCGTCGGCGTGGGCCAGGGTGTGACGGTTCTGTTCGAGCGGTAACGGCAGGTGTCAGCTGTGGCGCCAGACGGGGCGTCGCTTGGCCAGGAACGCGGCGAGCCCCTCCTGCGCATCGGCCGTCGGCATCAGCTCCTCGAGGTAGAGTCGGTCGACCCGTGCGCGAGCCTCGGCCAGCGAGCCCTCGCGTCCCTCGCGCACGGCGCGTTTGGCCAGCTGCAGCGCGGTGCCCGAGTACGAGAGCAGCCCGTCGAGCCAGGCCTCGACCTCGGCCTCGAAGCTTTCGGCCGGGAACACGCGGTTCACGAAACCGATCTGCTCGGCCTCGCCGGCCCGCAGGGTCGCGCCGGTCAACAGCAGACCGAGCGCGCGGCGCTCGCCGACGATGCGCGGGAGGAGCACCGAGGCCGGTGGCGCGAAGAGCCCCAGCCGGATCTCGGGCTGCCCGAAGGACGCCGCCTCGGACGCCACACAGAGATCGGCCCCCAGGGCGACCTCGCACCCGCCGCCGAGCGCCGCGCCCTGGACGACCGAGACGGTCGGGAGCGGGATGCGCTCGAAGGCATCGAACAGCCGGGCCAGGGCGGCCATCATGAGACCGACCTTGTCCTGCGTGTGGTCGCCCACGTCGACCCCGGCCGAGAACGCCTTGCCCACCGCGTCGAGGCGCACGAGGCGCACACCCGCGGTGTCGGCCGCTCGATCGAGCGACTCGGCGAGCGCCTCGAGCATCGCGATCGTCAGCACGTTCAAGGGCGGGCGGTCGATCGTGATCCGCGCCAACCCGCCCTGGACCGTCAGACGCACCAGCTCGGCCATGGCTTCCTCCCGGGCCCCGATCCTACGGCAGCCCGGGCCGCGCGGCCAGCGGCGGCCGCATGCGCTAATCTCTTCGGCGGAGGATCTCGATGTCCCACCCCGAGGAACGCGAGCTGATTCACGACTGGGCCGGACCGCAGCACTTCGCCGGGGTGACCCGCGTGATGCTCGACGACGAGACGCTGCGCGACGGGCTGCAGTGCCCGTCGGTCACCGATCCCCCGGTCGAGAAGAAGATCGAGATCCTGCATCTGATGGACGGTCTGGGCATCGACACCGCCAACATCGGACTCCCCGGCGCCGGGCGCCGGCAATACGACGCGGTCGAAGCGCTGTGCCGCGAGATCGCCTCGAGCCGGCTGAAGATCCGCGCCAACTGCGCGGCGCGCACGATGCGCGTCGACGTCGAGCCGATGGTCGAGATTGCGCAGAAGACCGGCGTGCCGATCGAGGCCTGCGTGTTCATCGGCGGCAGCCCGATTCGCCAGTACGCCGAGGAGTGGGATCTCGACTTCATCCTGGCGCGCTCGCGCGAGGCGGTCGAGTTCGCCGTGGGCCAGGGCCTCGAGGTCATGTACGTGACCGAGGACACGATCCGCTCGCACCCGGCGCACCTGCGCACGCTGCTGACGGCGGCGATCGACTCGGGCGCGCATCGCGTCTGCCTGTGCGACACGGTGGGTGCGGCGATCCCGGCGGGCGTGACGAACCTGGTCACTTGGGTCAAGCAGCTCCTCGACGAGCTGGGATCCGACGTCGGCATCGACTGGCACGGCCATCGCGACCGCGGGCTCGACGTGGCCAACACGCTCGCCGCCGTCGAGGCCGGCGCCACGCGGGTGCACGGCACGGGTCTCGGCGTGGGCGAGCGCGTGGGCAACACGCCGATGGAGCAGATCCTGGTCAATCTCAAGCTGCTCGGGGTGCGCGACGGAGACCTGAGCCTGCTCCAGGCCTACGTCCACGCGATCTCCGAGGCGCTCGGGGTCCCGATCCCGGTGGGCACGCCGATCGTGGGCAAGGACGCCTTCCGGACCGCGACCGGCGTGCACGCGGCCGCGGTGATCAAGGCCGAGCGCAAGGGGCACGGCTGGCTCGCCGATCGGATCTACTCGGGCGTCCCGGCGAGCTGGATCGGGCGGTCGCAGGTGATCGAGATCGGGCCGATGTCGGGCGCGTCGAACGTCGTGCACTACCTGAAGTCGCACGGCCTCCCGGCGGGCCCCGAGGTCGTCGAGGCCGTGCTGGCCCTGGCCAAGCGCTCCGACCGCCTGCTGACGGAAGAAGAGGTCCTGAGCGCCACGCGCTAGGCCGGGGCTCGTCCGGTCAGCGCCAGGAACAGCGTCAGCCAATCGCGCAGGTCGCGCGTGAGCAGGAACGAGTGGCGCACCAGCTCGCGCCCCGCGCGCCCCATGTCGTGCGCCAGGCTGGGCCGGTTGAGCAGGTGGCGGATGCGATAGGCGCAGCCCTCGATCGAGTGCACGAGGAACCCGGTCTGGTGGTCGAAGACCTGGAGCGTCAGGCCGCCCGCCGCCCCGGCGATGACCGGACGCGCCTTCCACAGCCCCTCGGTCACCGTCAGGCCGAACCCTTCGCGCGTCGACTTCTGCACGATGATGTCGGCCGCCCGCTGCAGCGCGTTGATCTCGGTGTGGCTGTCGGGCGGGATGCTCAGCACGATCACGTCCGGATCGCCCGCCGAGGCCTCGCGGACCTCGCGCAGCACCTCGGAGCCCTCCGGGTCGTCCGTGGCCTCGCCGCCGACCAGCACGAGGCGGCAGTCGTCGCGACGCCGCGCCATCCGGAACGCCCGGATCACGCCCAGCGGATCCTTGAACCGATCGAAACGCGACACCTGCACGACGAGCGGCCGCGATCGATCGAGGCCGAAGCGCGCCAGGACCGCGTCCACCGCGTGGTCCGTCAGCTCGCGGTTCTTCGGCCCCAGCGGGTCGATCGACGGCGCGATCAGGTACTGCGGGTGGGACAGCGGCATGGCGAACGCGGCCGCCGAGAACACGCTCGCGTCGTAGCGCGTGATGAACGGTCGCAGGAAGCGCCAGGCGCGCCGGTCGGGCCACGAGACGTCGAGGTGACAGCGCCAGATCCACGGGCAGCGCTTGGTCGCGAAACGGATCAGCGCGGCCGGCTGCGGGTCGTGGACGATCACCACGTCGGCGTCGAGGTCGATGCGCTCGGCGAAGCGCCGATTGGCGTCGAGGTACGCTTCGCGCTGCGCGGGGGTCAGCTCGACCGGCGCGCCCTGCAGCGCGTTGTGCAGCTTCTTGGTCGCGACGTAGAACTCGGGAGGGCCCTCGATCACCTCCCAGCGCGTCAGCAGCCCCAGCTCGTCGAGCAGCGGCACGTGGCGGACCAGCATCTCGGCCACGCCGCCGCCGACGCGCGTCGAGTTGATCACGAGCAGTCGGAGACCGGCCAGGCGCGCGGCCAAGCGTCGCAGGATCGCGATCCGCCCCGGGCCGACGATCGCCGCATAGTCGTCGAGCGTCGCCGCGGTCATCCGGCCGCCGGGTGCTCGTCGAGAATCGCCACGATGCGCTGCCGCAGATCCTCGAGCGAGAAGAAGTAGAAGTCGATCCCGCGCAGCTCGGCCGTCACCGGGTCCGGTCCGAACTGGCCCTCGATCCAGCGCGAGAAGTCGTCCGAGTCGTCCCCCGGTCCGCGCAGCCGGGCCTCGTGGAAATGGTAGAAGATCGAGCTGAGCGGCACCTCGGTCATGGCCTGGCGCAGCTGGCTCAGCGTCGACGCCTCGCGGCCGCTCGGCAGCGCGAGATAATGCGCGCTGGCGAAATGGAACTCGAGGCCGCGCCGCGCCACGGGCGCCGCGGACAGCTCGCGCAGATGGTCCTGGACCAGATCGGTGATGGCCTCGCGCGCTTGCTCGAGCTGCTCGTAGGCGTAGGGATCGAGCGCGGCGAGCTTCTCCGCCAGCGCGAGATCCTCGAGGCCCGTGGCGGCCCAGCTGGCGAAGTCGTTCGGGTAGTCCCAGGTGCCGAAGCGATGGCGCAGCGCCGCGCGGTGCAGGTGGTGACAGACCACGTCGAGCGAGACCTGGGACAGCGTGTCGAGGAACTCGCGCAGGTTCGCGGCTCGCCGGCCCGTCGGCATGACCAGTCCCTCGTAGTCGACGAAGGCGAATGGCTGGCGTGGGCTCATTCCGCGCCCGCCAGCCCGCGCAGGAAACGCCCGACCGCGTGCGGCGAGGCCAGACGCCGGGCCGCGTGGGTCGGCTTGCCCGGCGGTCCGACCCGCACGGCCAACCCGCGCGGCCGCACGGCGGCGAACAGATCCTCGTCGGTCCGGTCGTCCCCGATCGCGACCAAGGACGCATCGCGCCGCGCCGCGCGCCCGAGCCCCACGAGTCGGGGCACGACCCGTCCCTTGTGGTGACCGCGGACGCGCACCTCGATCAGGCGCTTGCCGCGCAGCACCTCGAGCCCGGCGAGATCGCTCGCGGCGAGCAGCGCACGGACGCTCCGCCGAAAGGAGCGCAGGTCGCGCGAGGCGACGTTGCGATCGTGGATCGCCACGCCGGCCGGCTTCACCTCGACCAGCGCGCCCGGGACGTCGCGCGCCAGGCGCCTCGCGCGCTCGGACAGCGCGCGCAGGCGCTTGCGCGGCAGCCAGCCCAGGCGCGGCTCCACGCGGAACTCGCTCTCGGCCCCGTGGCTGCCGAAGACCAGGAGGCCGCGGACGCGCACGACGCGCTGCACGTCGTGCGCGGGCCGACCGGAGACGATGGCCACGACCCAGCCGCGGCGCAGCAGGGCGCGCAGGGCGCACAGGGTCGCCGCGGGCACGCGGACCGCGCTCGGCGACCTGGCGAGCCCGGCCAGCGTTCCATCGAGATCGAGGAGCAGCGTCCGCGCCGCGCCGGGCCGCTGTGCGGCCCGGGCGACCTCGCCGGCGAGCGCGACGACCGAGCCCCGGGCGTTCCTCACAGCCCGCGCCACGGCGCCTCGAGCGCCTGGGTGCCCGTCGGGGCCGCGGCCCGCGCGAGCGCGAGCGGGGGCGACGGCTCGCCGCTGGCCAGGCAGCGCTCGGCCCAGCGGCTCACGGGGTTCGAGCGAACCCGTGCGCGCAGCGCGGCCATGCGACGCTGGCGCTCGACGGGGTCCATGCGCAACGCTCGGTCGAGCGCCTCGACGCATCCGTCGAGGTCGTACGGGTTCACGAGCAGCGCGCCGGGAGAGCGCTCGGAGACGCCGGCCAGCTCGCTGACCACGAGCACCCCGTCCTCGTCCACGCGCGAGGCGGCGAACTCGGACGCCACGAGGTTCATCCCGTCGCGCAGCGGAGTGACCAGCATCACGTCGGCGGCGCGGTAGTGCGCCACGAGCTCCTCGCGCTCGAGCGCCTGGTAGCGGTAGTGGATCGGCATCCAGCCCTCACGACCGTGCTCGCCGTTGATCCGGCCGACCTCGCGATCGATCTCGCGCTTCATCTGCCGGTACTCCTCGACCTGGTGCCGGCTCGGCACGACGACCTGGATCAGCACGAACTTCCCGGCCGCCTCGGGATGCGCGCTGACGAACCGCTCGAGGGCCTCGAGCCGCCGGCCGATGCCCTTGGTGTAGTCGAGCCGGTCGGCGCTGAACAGGATCCGGAGGTTCCCGTGCAGCTCGCGCAGCTTCGCCGCATGCCTCTCGACGGCGGCGAGCCGGGCGATGCGCTCGAACTCGTCGACGTCGATCCCGATCGGCACCGCGCGGGCCGAGGTCGCCCCGCCGTCGTGCAGCAGCAGGCACGCCCCGTCGCGCGGCTCGGGCTCGGCCAGGCGCACGCCGGCGAACTGCCGTGCGGCGGCGACGAAGTTGTCCCGGTACAGCGGGATGTGGAAGGCCACCGAATCGGCGGCGAGCATCCCACGCAGCAGCTCCTCGCGCCAGGGCAGCGCGCGGAAGATCTCGGGCGGCGGGAACGGGATGTGCAAGAAGAAGTCCAGTCGCCCGCAGAACCCGAGCTCGCGCAGCACGCCGGGGACCAGCATCAGGTGAAAATCGTGGACCCACACGCGGGCCCGCGGCCCCGCCTGCTCGAGCACGATCTCGGCGAAGCGGCGGTTCACGCGCGCGTAGGCCGCGAAGTCCTCCGGAACGAACACCGCGCGGCCGGGAAAGTCGTGGAACAGCGGCCACAGCGCGCGATTGGCGCAGCTGTGGTAGTACTGGCCGACCTCGCGCTCGCTGAGCGGGACCCCGTGCAACTGGAAGCCTCCCAGCGCCGTGGCGACGCTGCCTCGGGCGCGGGCGGCTTCGACCGCCGCGCCCGAGGGCAGTGCCGCTCCGTCCCAGCCGACCCAAGCCCCGCCGTGTGCGGCGAGCACCGGCTCGAGCGCGGAGACGAGCCCCCCGACGTTCCGCCTGGGCCAGCGCCCCGCGGCGCCGGGGGTGAGGTTGCGTGGCAGGCGGTTCGATACGACCACGAGCGGAGGTCGCATCGGCTAGAACCGCACGCCGACGCCCAGCACCGCGGTCGGATCGTCGGCGACGATGACCTTGGCCTGGAAGTACGGACGCGCCTCGCCGCGCTTGGCGCCGAAGCCGGCGAGCAGGTTCATGCCGAGATCGGTCTCGTCGTCGCCGAGCTCGCGGTCGAGGAACAGCAGGGCCGGACCGCCGCCGAACCACACCGCGTAGCGACCCTCGGTCGCCAGATCGTAGTGGAAGTCTCCGTTGAGCGTCATGAGGTCGCTCGAATCTTCGAAGGCATACTCGAAGTTCGGGTTCACGTACCAGGAGTGCGTGCTCTCGAGCGGAGTCAGCAGCTCGGCACCGAAGAACGCACGCCCTTCGTCCGTATAGGCGCCAGCGCGACCGCCGAGGTCGACGTCGGCTCGGGCCGGCGTGGCCAGGAGCAGGACACCCAACAGGAAGATGGCGGACGCGGTTGCGAGACGACGACAGGAGCGAAGTGAGCTGTGCATGTTCGACCTCCTTCGTTCGTTGCGTTCGGTTCCCCCCGAGCGCCTCTTCAAGAGCGGTGCCAGCGCGGAACCGCCCGCTTCGGCGACGTTTCGACGAGCGCGTCGGCAACAATTACCGATCGAATGGGAAAACCGCGCGCGAAGCCGGGGGATTCGTCGTGGCATCGAGCTTGCTGTTCGACCCGTCGTCGTTTCCAAGGAGGGCCGATCATGAAGACCCGACTCGCATGTGCACTGCTGCTCGTTTCGCTCGTCGCTGCCGGTTGCGCCAGGCCGCCCGCAGCAGAGATCGACGCCGCGTCCGCGGCGATGGACGCCGCGCAAGCCGCAGAAGCCCCCACCTACGCGCCCGATGCGTGGGCCCAGGCCCAGGACACGGAGTCGCAGCTCGAGACCGAGCTCGCGGCACAGGAGCAGGCCTTTGCGCTGTCCCGCTCGTATGCGAAGACCCAATCGCTGGCCGAGGCGCTGAAGGACGCGGCCGACCGAGCCGCGGCCGACGCCGTGCGGGGCAAGGAGATCGCGCACAGCGACGCCACGCAGGCGCTCGACGAGGCCAAGGCGCTGCAGCTCGAGGTGCAGACGCTCCTGGAGCACGCGCCGCAGGGCAAGGGAACGCAGGCCGATCTCGCGGCGCTGCGTGCCGACACGGGCACGACCGAGGAGACGCTCGCCGCCGCCGAGGCCGCGCTCCAGGCGGGCCAGTACATGGAAGCGCGGGCCAAGGCCGAGGCCGCGATCCAGTCGCTGAACCAGGTGAAGGCCGAGCTCGAGGCCGCCCGACAGGCTCGCGGCGGTCGGGCCTGAGCGGGCGCGATGCGGATCAACAGTCAGGAGCTGGGCCAGCTGGCCGAGGTGCGCCAGGGCTTCGTCGTCGCGGACATGGTGCTGCGCGACACGCTCGACGACTACGCACGCGGGGCCGCGGACGTGACGG
>Ga0180085_1000602_pt1 | contig 12626 bp, 6 predicted proteins | sample EasRiv730_16_10D_FD_123013 | JGI IMG/M metagenome (GOLD analysis project Ga0180085, IMG submission 123013) | Soil microbial communities from meander-bound floodplain in the East River, Colorado, USA - East River metaG ERMLT730_16_10D | ecosystem: Environmental > Terrestrial > Soil > Floodplain ... | reverse complement strand
CCTGCAAGTGCGAGCCTATTGGGACTTCAATTATCAGGGTCACAGGTCTGACCTCCCAGTGCGCAAGGAGAGCGACTACGTCGAAGAGTTGCGCGAATTGATGGCCGAATCGGTCCGCATACGTTTAGAGAGCGAGGTGCCACTGGGGGCTTTCCTCTCGGGAGGAATTGACTCGACAGCCGTGGTTGCGCTGATGGCCCGTGAACTGGGCCGGCGTGTGAAGACCTTTTCTATTGGATTCAGTGAGACCGACTACGATGAGCTTAGCTATGCCCGTGTCGCCGCCCGACATCTTGAAACGGAACATCACGAGTTTGTAGTCACCCCGGACGTTTGCAAGCTGGTTGAGGAGGTTCTGTGGCATCACGACGAACCCTTTGCGGACGTGTCAAGCATACCCATGTACGTTGTTTCCAAGATGGCGCGTGAGCACGTCAGCGTGGTTCTGTCCGGTGACGGCGGCGACGAATTATTTGCAGGATATAACCGGTATCTGGTGGACGACCGGAGGAGAGGGTTCGACCGTATACCCGGTATCATTCGCAAGGGTTTGTTTCGGCTGAGCCGCGTCTTGCCGCAGTCGGCATACGGCAAGAATTTTTTGCGCAACGTGTCCCTGGCAGCCCCTTCCCGTTACGTGGACAATCTCTCCTATTTCAGCGAGGACGCAAAGAGATCCCTCTTGTCGGCCGGAATGGGTGGTGCACTTGAGAACTACAACTCTGCAGACGCTTTCACCAAACTATTCGCAGTCCCGCCTTCGGCGGAGCATTTGGATCATCTGCTCTACCTAGATTCGAAGACGTACCTGCCCGGGGACATCCTAACTAAGGTTGACCGAATGACCATGGCGCATTCAGTTGAAGCTCGGGTGCCACTGCTCGATCACAAGCTCATAGAATTTGTCCAAACAATTCCGGCCTCGTTGAAGATGCGTGGGCACGAGACCAAGAGCATCCTTAAACAGGCAGTAACGGGCCAGGTTCCAAAGGAGATCATTACACGCCCGAAAAAGGGCTTCTCCGTTCCGATCCGGAACTGGTTCAACAATGAACTGCGGGAATTGCTCTACGACACACTGACCGACAAGCGAACCCGCGAACGTGGCCTGCTGAACCCGCAGGCGGTTCAGGAAGTACTCGATGAGCACAGGCATCGCCGCCGCGACAATGCACAACAGCTCTGGGGACTTTTGACTTTGGAGCTCTGGCACCGTGCATTCATCGATAGGCATCCTGCCATCAGGTTCTCGGGCGCTAAGCGGAAACACATGCAAGAACTCTTTGCAGGGGCCAAAGCCACCACAGGAGTGCTCCTATGAACGAGTTGCTTGAGCTGAGAGCATCCTGCGGTCCGAGCCCGTTACCTTCAAGAAGCGCAGGGTATCGTCCTCGCGTTCTTCATCTGATCAATAACTTCGAGATCGGAGGCACCGAGCGCCAAGCGGTCGAGCTGCTTAAGCGATTGGATATGGATCGATATGATCTCCGGCTGGCTGCAGTGCGTCATAAAGGCCCACTCTACTCGGCGATTTCCACACGCTTTCCAGAGGTAACGGAGTTCCCTTTAACCAGCTTCTACAACGCCAATGCCTTTCGTCAGTTTCGTCGGGTACGGTCGTGGATGGTTCGGGAACAGGTCGATATTCTGCATGCCCACGATTTCTACGCTGGAGTGCTGGGAGTGATCGCGGCACAGGGAACTGGCGTGAAGACGATCGCCTCTCAACGCCACCTGCGGCCCTCTGATCGCCCAGTTCATATCTGGGCAGAACGCTTGGTCAACCGGCTGGCGCATCGAGTGCTGGTGAATTCTGAAGCCATTCGAACTCAGATCCTCATGACTCGCAACGTGTCACCCGACAAGATCGTTCTCATAAAGAATGCATTGAGGCTCCCTGAGCACGTTCTGGCTTTTGACGCAGCTCACGAAAGGCTTTGCCTTGAACTTGGACTTCAGACGAATGTGAAGATCGTCGGCATGGTGGCAAAACTACGATCTGAGAAAGGCCATTGCCTGTTGGTTGAGGCGGCTCGCCGGATAGCCCACTCCCTTGATGATGTGCACTTCGTTTTGGTAGGGGACGGACCCCTCAGGCACGAGATCGAGTTACAAGCAGAACAGAGCGGTATCAGTGATCGTGTACACCTGCTCGGCGACCGGTTGGACGCTGCGGGGCTCTGTGCCGGTTTCGATGTCGCGGTTCTGGCTTCGCTACGCGAGGGTTTCCCAAATGCAATTCTGGAAGCCATGGGGGCCAGCGTTCCAGTGGTCGCAACGGCGGTGGGCGGAGTACCTGAGCTGATTCAGGATGGCATAACCGGCTACCTGGTTCAGCCTGGTGACACTGAGGCACTGGCCCAACGGCTAAGGTTCGTTCTGGAGGATAAAACTGAACGCACAAACATCGCTGAGCGTGGCCGCAGGTTTGTGATGAACAGCTTTGGGGCACAGAAGATGGTACAGGCAGTGGAAAGATTGTATGACGAACTTGTGGAACGAAAAAAACGATGACCAAGCGACCGAATGATATTGGTAAATCAAGCAGGATTCGCGTCTGCGTTGTGGCGCCATCGCTAAACATTCTCGGTGGACAATGCAGACAGGCGGCTCGTTTGCTCGAGGGGTTGCGCAAAGAGCCGATGCTGGAGGTCAGTTGGTTGCCGCATGATCCGCCGTTGCCAGGAGTATTGAGGAAGCTGCAGAGCATTAAATATATCCGTACGATTCTTACGACGACGCTCTATCTCATAACGCTGTTCCTTCGCCTGCCTAGGTATGACGTCGTCCATGTCTTCGCTGCTTCTTACTATTCCTACTTACTTTCCGTAGTGCCTGCGATCCTCATTGCGAAGATGTATGGCAAACAGATCATCGTCAATTATCGCAGTGGCCAAGCAGAAGATCACCTAACGAACTGGCGCTGGACAGCGGTTCCGACGATGCGCTTAGCAGATGCCATCGTTGTGCCCTCGAACTATTTGGTACATGTGTTTGCCCGGTTCGGACTAGAGGCGCGGGCCATTTTTAACATTGTTGAATTGGATCATTTTCGTTTTCGTGAGCGCAATCCACTTCGCCCCGTGTTTCTGTGCAGTCGTTTGCTTGAACCGCTCTACAACGTGGGGTGTGTATTACGCGCGTTTGCGTGCATACAGCGGCGCTATCCGGAAGCGCGGTTGACGATCGCGGCTGATGGTCCTATGCGTTCAGAACTCGAACAGCTCGCGCGTGAGCTGGACCTGCGACACACAAGATTCATCGGTCGCGTCCCATTCCACGAGATGCCAAGTTTATACGATCACGCGGACATCTACCTGACTGCGAGCGATCTCGACAACATGCCATCCTCAATTACTGAGAGCTTTGCTTCGGGGGTACTTGTGGTCACGACGAATGCGGGTGGCATCCCCTATATCCTCACCCACGAAGAGACAGGTTTGATGGTCCGGTGCGGCGACCATGAAGCTCTCGCAGCGAGCGCGATTCGGCTGCTCGAGGATCCGGAGTTGGCTGCGAGACTGGCTCGCAACGCGGCTGAATCGGCACGTCGCTTCACTTGGTCGGCAGTTCGAGCGGATTGGCTTTCTGTCTACGGCGAACTTGCCAGTCTAACCGCAAGCTTGCGGCGTGATCTGGCAAGAGACGGGGAAAAGTCGGTCAATGAAATCGATTATCAAGCCGCAGGCAGCGGGAAGGACTCATGAAACAAGTACTGCGACGAGGATTCAAAGACATCATTGTGGATGAGGTGCCTGATCCAGTGCCGACGCTGCACCACGTTTTGGTAAGACCCGTCTTTTCACTTATCAGCAACGGTACCGAGGCGGCGAGTCTTCACCGGGAAGGTGTACTCAAAGGCGTCGTAGAGAACCCATCTCATATTTACAAAGTATGGGAAGCGATGAAACTGAATGGGCCGATTCGCACCCTTGGTGAGGTGCGAGCAAAGTTCGACGAATACGCCGTCCTGGGATACTCGGGCGCAGGCTTGCTTGTGGCAAAGCACCAGACCGTCACCGACTTGGCAGTGGGTGATCGAGTCGCCTATGGAGGGGAAGGCACGGGACATGCAGAAACCATCCTGGCGGGACAGAATCTCGTTGTGCGTGTGCCAGACATCGTGCCTTTCGACCAGGCTTGCTTCACTACTCTGGGAAGCATTGCGCTAAACGCCGTACGCACCGCAGCCATTGGCATCGGCGATGTCGTCGCCGTCATCGGTGTGGGGCTGGTGGGACAACTGATTTCGCAGTTAGCGAGGCTTCACGGAGCGGTTGTCATCGCGATTGATCTCAGGCCCGAACGCATCGCTCTCGCCCAACGGCTTGGGGCGGATCACGGTGTGGTGAGCGACGAAGCGATGGCGAAAACAGTGGGTGGCCTAACCAATGGTCGAGGGGTTGATTGCGTCATCATCGCGGCCGCAGCGCGATCGGCGGTGCCTTGCCAACAGGCCGTGAGCATCAGTCGGGATCGGGGCCGATTAGTCATCGTCGGTGCGGTGGATATCAATCTGCCCAGACAGGAAATGTATGCGAAGGAGATTCAACTGTTCATGTCACGCGCCTACGGACCGGGTAGTTACGACCCTGCTTACGAACAGGAGGGACAAGACTATCCCTTCTCTTACGTGCGCTGGACAGAGAGACGAAATATGGAGGAGTTTCTGCGGCTCGTGGCGCAAGGCCGCGTCGAACTCCGGCCCCTTATCACGCATCAATTTGCGCTTGACGACGCGGCCCGAGCCTACGGGACTATCATGGAACCTGCGTCGAATAGCCTTGCTGTATTGTTGCGCTACTCGTCTGAGTCTAGCTTTCCTGCCGTTGGTTTCGATCCAAAGCGAAAAATTGAATTGAATGTCTGCCGTCCGACGCAGTCACCCGACCCCTCGGATTTCAACGTCGGCGTCGTTGGAGCAGGCAATTTCGCTCGCTGGGTACATCTTCCTGTGATTCGCAAACTACCCGGGGTAACTTTGCAAGCTATCTACTCTCAGAGTGGTGCACGCGGAAAGAGCTATGCCCGCCGTTTTGGCGCGTCGTATTGCTGTTCTGACTACGCAGAGATTCTACACGATCCGAAGGTGAATCTGGTCGTCATAGCTAGCCGCCATCAGCATCACGCCCCTCAAGCGATCTCTGCCTTACATGCTGGCAAGCACGTGTTCGTGGAAAAGCCCATGGCACTGACCGAAGAGGAATGCCGCGATCTCTGCCGTGCGGTCAAAAATACCGGACGACAACTGACAGTCGGATTCAATAGGCGTTTCGCGCCGCTCTACATCGAGCTGAAACGCGCTCTTCGAGGTCGCTCTGCCCCAGCAGTCATTCATTGTCGCGTTAACTCCCCAGGGCTTTCCGGGTCATATTGGGCAGCGGATCCTGCCATTGGCGGGGCTATCCTGAGCGAAGCCTGTCATTTCGTCGATTTGATGTTCTGGCTTCTCGAATCAGAACCAACCTCGGTTTGTGCGTTCTCGCTACCTGTGAAGAAAGAGCCCGTTGGTCAGAATAATCTGGTTGCGAGCTTCCGTTTCGCAGACGGCTCGATCGGCAATCTGACCTACTGCACCGTTGGGAGCAAGACTTCAGGGGGCGAACGTGTCGAGGTCTATGCCACAGGTTTGGGCGTCATGGTCGCAGATTTTAATCGATTAGAAGTAAACGCCAGCAGGCGTCGGGCTAGATCGGTGTGGTGGCCCAAGAAGGGCCACGACGCCCAGCTCAAGTCGTTCATCACCCGCATACAAGAGGGCAGAGAGCCTGAGGTGACTGTTCGCGATGGAGCACGGGCTACGATTGTTTGCCTGAGGATGCTGGAATCGGCCCGCAAATCGAGCCCATGCGCAATTGATCTTGATTCAGTGGTTCGTGTGTGATGAAGAAGGAGAGGACCCGAGAATGTTTGTGAGTGCCGCCAAACTCAGAAAACTTCGCAATCGGAGTTTGCACGAACTGTATGTGCGTGGCAGACAGGAAACCGCCAAACTGGCTGAACGATTGCCACGCATCGGCCGGGGAGAAATGAGCGACCGGGAGTGGCTGGGAGAACTGCGGCCTGAATTGCGAAGCGGGTCTGCCGGAACGTCGGCCTCGCTCATCCTTGACCGCATCGGCACCTCCAAGCACTTTTTCCCATTCCTCGATTACAGATCTGAAATCGTGGAATTAATGAAATCAAGGTTTCCGTCCGAGCGGTTTGGTCTCATCGCCCGAGCCGATCGGTTGTGCTCCGGTCGCTTCGATTTGCTTGGCTTCACCGATCTGAGCTTTGGGGATCCGATTGACTGGAGACTGGAACCTGTTGCAGATAAGCGGACCCCGATGGTGCATTGGAGTCTGGTTGATGCTCTCCATCCGGAAGTCACGGGTGATAGGAAGGTCACCTGGGAGCTCAATAGGCATCAGTTCTTCGTCACTCTCGGCCAGGCCTATTGGTTGACAGGCGATGAACGCTACGTGGCGACTTTCAGCCGCCTTGTATCTTCCTGGATGGACGACAACCCCAGAAAATATGGAATCAATTGGACGAGCAGTTTGGAGCTCGCTCTGCGTGCGATTTCCTGGCTCTGGACCCTTCACCTGATCGCGGGCTCTCCGGAGTTGACTGGGCCCCTCACGCTGCGACTACTCAAATGTCTCACGGACCAAGGGCGGCATATCGAGACCTATCTCTCGTATTACTCTGGCCCGAACACACATCTCACTGGGGAAGCATTGGGACTGTTTTATCTCGGCACAGCTCTGCCGGAACTCAAGCGCGCCGAGAATTGGCGGAAGTTGGGGTTGCGAATTCTGCTCGAACAATTGCCCATTCACGTTCGTCACGACGGTGTCTATTTTGAGCAAGCGTCCTACTATCATCGTTACACCGCCGATTTCTGCACCCATCTGGTGTTGCTGGCGAAGGCGACCGGCACAACTCTGCCACAACTGGTTGAGGAAAAACTCACATTACTTCTCGATCATCTGATGTGGATCACACGGCCCGATGGCAGCTCATCTCGTTATGGAGATGACGATGGGGGACGCTTGCTCATTCTGGGTAAGAGAAAGACAGACGATTTCCGAGACACCCTGGCGATCGGCGCAGCTCTCCTCAATAGAAGCGATTGGAAGTTCGTCGCCGGCGAGGCCCCGATTGAGATGCTGTGGTTGTTAGGTCCGGAGGGTCTCGCCAACTACGAGACCCTAAAGCCGGAAGAGCCCCGCGAGCGCGCTAAGGCTTTCTCTGCCGGTGGCTACTTCGTGATGCGCGATGGATGGACCCAGAAATCAGCTTACGTGCTGATTAAGTGCGGACCTCACGGAATACTGAACTGCGGCCATGCGCACGCAGATGCCCTTTCGTTCGAGTTTGCGTCGAGTGGGGTGAACTGGATTGTCGACCCCGGCACATACACTTACACGGGAAATCTGCCCGCACGGGATCAGTTGCGCTCAAGCCGCGCCCATAACACGGTGTCTGTCGACGGGACATCTCAGTCGCTTCCGCGTGGACCATTTGCCTGGAGTCACGTCGCTGTGAGCTCCGTCCGCAAGTTCAAAATCTCGGACGAGTGCGTCTCCTTCGAGGGCGATCACGATGGGTATCGCCGTCTGCCTGATCCGGTCACACACGAGCGATCGGTGAGTCTTCACAGCTCTACGCGTGGGGAACCGGCCTACGTGTGCCTTCGGGACGTTCTGAAGGCGCGAGCCGTTCATCATTATGAATTGCGCTTCCACTTCTCCGTGGATTGTCATGCCTGGACAGATCGAAATTACGTACGAGTGACTTCGCCACAGGACGAGGAGCTGATCCTAGTGACATGCCTGGGAAGAGGCTACGCTGGCGCGATGTGTGTGCCAGCTCGAATGGAACCGGGTTGGATATCCAGAGGATACGCTCATCGCGAACCTTGTATGGTGGCTGTGATGGAGATTGAAGGGCAAGGCCTTCAAGAGTTCACGACCTATATCGTGCCGGTCAGCGCTGACGACGACGTCGAAAACTTTTTCAACCGCCGTGCAGAGGAGACCGAAGCGCGAATCGAGCCTGAGTTGATTCCCGGCGGACACCCTGAACATGTCCTGTTCAGCACACTCCTGAATCCTGTTTGATGGGATAGTAATTGTATGTGTGCAATCTGCGGTTTGGCGTCCCCATTCAGGTTGAAGCGGCGAGTGCAACAGCCACAGATCACGGCAATGAGCGAGGCGCTTACACACCGAGGTCCGGATGATGACGGAACTTGGATCAGCGATACGGTGGGATTTGGCCATCGCCGCCTTTCCATCGTGGACGTCGGTGGCGGTCATCAGCCCATGTCGAATGAGGATGGCACGGTTTGGATTGCTTTCAACGGAGAGATTTACAACCACCGTGAGCTGCGAAGCGAACTCGAAGAGTATGGCCACATCTACCGAAGCCAAAGCGATACTGAAACCTTGGTCCATCTCTACGAACAATGGGGCAGGGAAGGTGTGACCAGGCTTCGTGGGATGTTTGCTTTCGCCATATGGGACGCGATGCGGCGAAAGCTGCTCCTTGTACGCGACAGGCTGGGCATCAAGCCGTTGTATTACACCGTAAAGGAAGACGGGACGCTGTACTTCGCTTCGGAGATCAAGGCGCTGATTGCCGGGAAGGCCGTGACGCCACGGTTGAACTACAACGTGCTCGCAGACTTTGCCGCGAACCGCTACACCTCGGGCGACGACACGCTCTTTGATGGCGTGAAACGGTTGGAGCCTGGCCACACGCTCGAATGGTTCGACGGTAAGGTGCGTATTGAACCTTATTGGGACTTGAGTTTTCTCAAGTCGGAATTGCAGGTGAAGGAAGAAGTATATGTGGAGCGGTTCAAGGCGCTGTTCGAAGAGTCCGTGCGACTGCACCTGATGTCTGATGTGCCTTTAGGCGTGTTTCTTTCAGGGGGCATTGATTCCAGTGCGATTGCCGCCGTTATGAAGAGTATGGTCCGCGAGCCCATCAAAACGTTCTCAGTAGCGTTTACGGAACGCGAAGCGAACGAACTGCATTATGCCCGGACCGTGGCGGAGGCGTTTACAACAGACCACCACGAGGTGGTTGTCACGCCGGAACAGTTTTTCGAAGAGCTGCCCAGGCTGGTTTATCAAGAGGACGAGCCGTTGGCCTACCCATCCAGTGTGCCCCTCTACTTTGTATCTGAACTTGCCAGCCGGCACGTCAAAGTTGTGCTCACCGGAGAGGGCAGTGATGAACTTCTGGCCGGTTACAACAAATACCGTCTGACGATTCAGAACCTGAGGCTCAGCGGCTACTATGATCGCGTGACACCTTCCTTTGCCCAGAGATGGATCAAGGACCACATCGAACGACTTGAAGCCACTGCCTCCATGGGAGGGAAGCTGCAACGGACGTTTCTCTGCATGCCAGGCAAGATGCGGCCGATGTACTTCGACAATTTTTCAGTCTTCCCCGCCGCCATGCAGCAGCAATTGTTCTCGATGAAGACACGCGAGCAGATGCATGACGATGATCCGTATCGCGAGTCGTTCCGTCACCTGAATCAATCCGATGCCGAGAACGTCCTTGATCAGATGCTTGCGGTAGATACGAAGACCTACCTGCACGAACTTCTGATGAAACAGGACCAGATGAGCATGGCGGCTTCTCTTGAGAGTCGCGTACCGTTTTTGGATCACAAGCTGGTAGAGCTTGCCGCGCGTCTGCCTTGCGACATGAAGCTGCGCGGGTGGACGACCAAATACGTTCTGCGTCGTGCAATGGCGAACGTATTGCCGAAGGCGATTCTCAACCGGAAGAAGATGGGGTTCCCGGTACCGGTGGGGGCTTGGTTCCGCGGCCAATTCCGCAAAGTGATTGATGAGTACGTGTTAGGTCCGCGAGCGCTTAAGCGCGGCATTTTCAATGATGGGTATCTTCGCGAAATTGTCGCTCGGCACCAGTCAGGGCAGGATCAAACACAACGGTTGTGGATGCTGGTCAATTTCGAGATATGGCAACGCCGCTTTTTTGACGGCGAAGCCAGTACCTCCTGCCGACCGATCCGGAGTGTGGCGGTGCCTGCATGAAGTGGATTCTTTCTCGCTCAAATTGGCTGGTTGCTGCGTGGCGTTTAGCCCGCCATCAACCATTTTAAAGCTGGTATCCAAGGGGTAGCGCATGCTCGAAGGCTGCAACATTGTCTGCTTCAGCAACGATTGGGATGGTGATCCGTTGAGCAAGAAACACATCATGCTGCACCTCTCTCGATCCAATCGAATTCTCTGGGTCAATTCTATCGGCAACCGAAACCCCTCTGCATCAGCTAGAGACCTCAGGCGCGCAGTCAAGAAACTTCGAGAGTTTGGAAAGGGATGCCGCCAGGTCGCCGCGAACATCCACGTCTTTGCGCCTCTCGTGATCCCGTTTCACGCGAGCGCAGTCGCCAGAGCCATCAATCGATGGTTCCTTGGGTGGAGCCTGCGCCGGGCTTGCCGCCAGCTTGGTTTTGATGACTGGATTACCTGGACGTTTCTCCCGACATCGGCGGACGTCGTCGGGAACTTGGGCGAACGCTTCGTGATTTATCATTGTGTCGACGAATTCTCGGAGTTCACAGGCACAGATAAGAATGCAGTGCAGAGTATGGAGCGCCGTCTTCTCCAAAGGGCTGATGTGGTATTCGTCTCTTCCGGCCCTCTCTATGAGACCAAGCGCTTATTCAATCCCCGCACGTTCCTGGTGACTCACGGTGTGGATACTGAGCACTTTCGCAAAGCCTGTGATCCTGAGATTGCTCTTCCTCCCGATGTTGCAGGACTAGGCCATCCTGTAGTCGGCTTCTATGGCTTGTTGGCAGACTGGGTCGACCTGGAGCTAGTCCGATTCCTAGCAGTCAAGCGCCCTGACTGGCAGTTGGTCCTGATTGGGAAGGCCGATACGGACCTTTCACCTGTCAGGGACCTTGCGAATGTCCATCTCATATCTCAGAAACCCTATTCACTCCTGCCCGCCTATTGCCGGAGCTTCGATGTCGCGATACTGCCCTTCGTTGTGAATGATCTAACACTTGCGTCGAATCCGCTGAAGCTTCGCGAGTATCTGGCAGCTGGTCTGCCGGTTGTGACAACCGACATCCCGGAAGCCAGACGGCTTGGCGGAAGGGTGCGCGTAGGCAAAACGCATGAGGAGTTTTTGGAACAGATTCAGCTTTCGCTTGCAGAAGGCTCCGGGCTGAGGGCTGAAATTGCCAACACGATGCGGGAAGAATCATGGGCGGCAAAGGTCGCCGAGATGTCCGACGTGATTGAGGGGCTGATTTCACGTCGTCGACTCCAGATCCCCACGAATGAATGTGACATCTTGGCTGGGCGGGCCAAAGCGACAAACCGATAAGTCTTCGCCACCATTGATCACGAATACATGTGGTCGGCTTGATATGAAAGCAAGAGACACACACTTTTTGACCAAACTGCGTTGGTCCATTCCATGGCTGAGTAGTTACCCGATTTGGGCCATGAGGGAGAGTCTTAGACAGCTCGAGAATGCGGGTGGTCTTCGCCATCTGATACTCCTGGTGGCCAATCACTTTGAGCCGTCATGGAACGAGCAGGGACTCCCAATGGATTGGTCAACACAGCGATCACGCCTGGACGATTGGTGTAGGCAGGCCCGTTTTATAGGCAACGCAGTTCACGACTCTGAGGGCACTCCATTTCGTCACACCTATTTCTTTCCGGGGGAACAATACCACCGTCCTCTTCTAGAGGGATTGGCCGAACTCCAATCCGAACGCCTGGGGGAAGTCGAGATTCATCTGCACCATGGCGTGAAGCATCCAGACAATGCGCTCAATCTGAAACGAGTGCTTGAAGAGTTTCGAGATATTTTGGCTCAGGAACATCGGTGCCTCTCACAACTGCATGGAACGAAGCAACCGATGTACGGTTTCGTCCATGGAAATCTTGCGCTGGCGAATTCGAGCGGAGGTCGCTTTTGTGGCGTGGATTCAGAGATGCAAGTCTTGGCTGAGACTGGATGCTATGCCGATTTCACACTGCCTTCTGCGCCTGATCGGTCGCAAGTGCGACGCATTAATGCCATATACGAGTGCGGGCGTCCCTTGCGGGAACGAAGCCCCCATCGAACTGGACGGAACCTGCATGTTCACCAGACGCCGGTTCTTCCAGTGTTGTTCACCGGACCGCTGGTGTTTGACTGGGCAGGTTCCTGGCAACAACGGCGAATGCCAAGGCTCGAGGATGGTGTCCTGAGCGCTAAGAGACCTCCCAGCATCAATCGGTTCCGTCACTGGCTGAGGGCAGGCATCGGCATACTAGGTAGGCCAGATTGGTGTTTCGTCAAGCTCTATTGTCACGGATTCTTCGACCAGGACCAGCCAGCGATGATTGGGGACAGTATGCGTCGCTTTCTGGACGAAATGCTTGAGTTGGCAGAACGGAGTAACGAGTTGAAAGTTCATTTTGCCACTGCGCGCGAGGCGTTCAACATGGCTATGGCAGCCGTTGATGCCCAACCAGGTGAGCCGGGGCATTATCGTGATTATAAGTTAAGACAGATCATGGATGCGAAGTCCCAGTCTTCAGAACGAGAGTCTGTGTTTAGCGGACCCAGGTTGAGCGGCAGTG
>Ga0180085_1000600_pt1 | contig 12656 bp, 9 predicted proteins | sample EasRiv730_16_10D_FD_123013 | JGI IMG/M metagenome (GOLD analysis project Ga0180085, IMG submission 123013) | Soil microbial communities from meander-bound floodplain in the East River, Colorado, USA - East River metaG ERMLT730_16_10D | ecosystem: Environmental > Terrestrial > Soil > Floodplain ... | reverse complement strand
TCGCGTCCCTTCCCCTCCGGTCCGGCTTTGGTCGTCTCGTGATCCCGCAAAGTCATAAGCGCAGTGAAACACGGCCTCGCAGCCAGCAGCAGCTTTTTGAACCAGGGCCGCATCGTTGATGTTGCCAGCGATCATCTCAACGGGCAGGCGTGAAGCACGGACTGCCTTAACGAAATCTCGCACAATCATGCGAACACGGGCGCGCTGTTCCAGCACGAGCTTTTCCACGAGACGGCCCCCGATGAAACCTGTGGCCCCAGTGACCAGGACAGTCTTCCCTTGCAGGTTCATCGCGTGACCTCCTGGAGTGCCGGAACGGCCGGCAGGTCCCAGGGAAGAGAAAGCGGCTGTCTTTCACGGTAACAAGCTTCGATCAGGGCCACAGATCGCCGCCCTTCCAGACCCGAAACGGTTGGCTGCCGCTCGGTTCGAATCGCTTCAAAAAAGTCGTCATACTCAGCCGCAATCACTTCAACTTGATTGCTCTGAACCTTGGCAGGCAGGCTCGCAGAAGCTCCCTGGCCAACAATCTGTACGGGCGCATGGGGCAGCCGCAGCGCGGCGAAATTCCGCACCAGTCCCACTTCAAGCTCCGCCGCCTCTCCACGAATGATTGCCGTGTTGCGCAGGTTGCGGGTACGACTGAGTTCCACCTTGCCTCGGACACCCGACTGGAGCTCAAGAAAGATTTCGCAGTCGGTCTCCACGCCTCCAAAATTGTCGTCATAGTACTCGAATGATTGGGCGTCCCCGAGCCACCACAGCACCTGGTCTAGCGTATGCACTCCCGTATCAATCAAGACGCCCCCGCCTGCCGCATCCTTCCGAAAGAAAAAGTCGGAAGCGAGCGGCCAACTGAAAATGAATCCATCCCGAATATCGAAGGAGTGAATTGGACCCAGCAAACCGCTGTCAATCGCCCTTTTCGCGAATTGAGCTGATTGCATGAACCGCCTCATCAGTCCAACAGCCAGGAGGGCGCCTCCGGCCTCAGCAGCCGCCAGCATGGCATCGCACTCAGCGGTCGTCCGGCCCATTGGCTTTTCCACTAGAACGTGGATGCCAGCCTTAAGAAAATCGACGCTGACAGGTGCATGGAGATGGTTGGGAAGCGCGACCACAGCCACATCAATCCCGGAGCGAAGTGTCTCGTGATAGTCAGCAAAAACCTGCGGAACGCGAAACTGAGACGCCAATTCCTCTGCCCTTTTTCGATTTGAGTCAACCAGAGCGACTATTTGGCAGTCGCCCCGGCCAGCCAACGCCGGAAGGTGCCGATGCTCAGTCACCGCACCACAACCGATGACCGCAAGTTGGAGCCTTTGCTTCAAGGTGAAATCCTCAGTTCGTAGTAGATCCTGACTCACCAACGTAGAAACAACCAAGCGGCCGCGGTGTCGCCGGTCATTTGTGCGCCCTTTTCTCCATCAATTCGGGGCTTTGCTCTGGAAGTGAGTGCGTTCGAGGAAAGAGGCTCGAGTTAATTAGCTTCCATTTGGCCAGCCGAAACCTCATGGCTGTCGACAGACACCCAAAACCATACTTGATGCTCCTTGGCAGGTTGATGGAAGAGGCGTCGACAAAATATTTGGTTGGGCAAGTGATTTCGGCAACTTGATGGCGGAACCAAAGAATCTGCGCAAGCATCTGATTGTCGAAAACGAAGTCATTCGAATTGGCGTCCAACGGGAGCTCTTCCAAAAGTGCTCGCGAGAACGCTCGGTAACCCGTGTGATATTCCGAGAGTTTCGCACCTATCAATATGTTTTCGATCAGAGTCAAGAAGCGATTGGATACGTACTTCCAGAGCGGCATGCCGCCCTTAAGGGCGTAGCCACCGAGAATCCGAGATCCGAGGACACATTGATAGAGCCCCACAGAGATTACAGAGGCCAGCGCCGGGATCAGCTTGGGCGTGTATTGATAGTCTGGATGCACCATGATGACCATGTCGGCCCCATTCTCGAGCGCGAGCCTGTAACAGCTCTTTTGGTTACCACCGTAACCCAAGTTCTGAGGATGGGTATAAACAATTGCCTGGGGCAGAGTCTGAGCCACGGCGGTCGTCTCATCCGAGCTGGCATCATCAACGATGATCACCAGGTCAACGATGTTGTGGGCCATCACCTCATCGTAGGTCAACCGCAGCGTCTTGGCGGCGTTATAGGCCGGCATCACAACCACAACCTTCTTCCCCTCTAGCATGATAGCCTCTGGTTTCTGCAGACCTAAGTCAGTTCTTCCTAAGGAAGTTGCACCAAGCACCAAGATTGACTGGCCAATCTATGAGCGGCATGTCAGTGAGTCGAGGCGAAGCCCGTGTCGGCAAAGGGAATCGAACTGGTAATGTGACGCCAGACTGTGGCCCTGACCGGTGGACCACTCAGTATGCGCTCCGGATGGCTTTGAACTGTCACGCGCTGCCCATCTTTGGTGACGACCTCCTTTGAGGGAAGCAGGCGCAAGTGTGAACCATCAAAACTGAAGATCAAAAGACGATCGTATGAGATACGACCCAGAGGCAGGGACTTCCCTCTTATGTACGTTTCAGTGAGTGGCCCAATATTGTCAGGAGGCCGCCAAAAGACCGGATAATTGTAGTGCGACGACTCCACCCCGTCCGAAAAAAAGCGCGCGTAGTGTTCTCGATTTGCCATAAGGGTCCAGTTGTCGTACAGAACAACTAAAAACCCGCTCAATTCATAGTGTGAAAACGGCAGGTGATCCTGAGGATCATCAACCAGAACGAATGTTCCATCTTGCAAAGACGGAGCCTGCCCTTTCAATTCCTGAAGCATCGCTATCTGCTGTCGCCAGCGATCAGCATATTGCTGCTTGACACTGAACTGGTAAAGGCTTCCAACCATCACTAACGCAGCCATTATGGCGGCGACAAGACCGAACCATTGGATTCGGCGGCGCCAAGAGAAATACAGGAGCGTAAACAGGAACACGATTGCGAGAACATAGCCTATGACACCGGTTGCGTAAGTCTCCGAATACCGTCCGAAGACTTGAGGAAGCTCTGATCTGTGGGTAAGTATATTGCCGCTTAGTGGAAAGAAGACGAATCCAAAGAGGAAAAGGCAGCAAAGCGCCAAGGCGCTGATGAGTCTGGGAGCCTGACTATAGAACCGGACCGCCAAGAGACACAGAGGAGGCAAGGCCACCGCCACTCCGATGGTGGCGGCGAAGTAAAGTCTTGAAAACATGTTGCCGCCCAGAACCCTGCCTGGAACCAGAGGAGGAGGAGAGATGCCAACAATAAAAAGTGCGGCGAGAATCAGCGAAAACCCAACACTCGCAGCCCAAAGCCATTGACCGGTCTTAACCATTTGCTGGCTTCGGCTCCCGGCAGAGTGACTCGAAGCTGAATGTTTTCCGAGAATGAATGTTAACGCTCCACTGACAACTGCTAGAAACATAGACAACAGGAAACACCATGGCTCGGGCCGCCAATCAAAAACCTGCCGGATTGCGTCCGCCCAGGGGAAGAGAATCGTCTCAGCTGCCTTTCCCGCGTTGGTTGCAATGATCGTTGGATTAAAGTTAACCTCAGAGCTCACATAGTCCTCAAGCCCGTAGAGGGGTAGAATCATTTTTCTCCATGCGCCGTAGGTGAGCAGCGTAAATAACAGCGCGATTCCGAGCTTGACCGCTGGAAGGTGGGAGGACTCTTGAGGAGAGGGCTTCGAGACGTCGTGTCGCGACCATATACTGAACACCAAGTGCAAGGCAATGAAAGTGGGTGGTATGAGGACCGTGCCTTCATGCGACAAGAGGCTGGCTAAATAGCTTAAGGCCGCCAGCACAGTCCATTTCAGTTGGCCCTTCGATTGAATCGAGTTCAAGCAACAGACAATGGACAGCAAGGCCCACAGCGAAGCCCAGAGGTAATGGATGAGGCTAGGCCAGATGGCTTGCAGTGGAGACAATGGATAAACCATGAAGACCATGCCGGCGCTGAAAGTGAACCAGGCTTCGCCAACCAATCGTTGCACGATGATCGCTAGCAGGACTACGTTCAATATCAGAAAGGCGACCAACATCCAGTGGAGAGCGGGAAGTCCCAAAACAAAAGCTGCTCGGGCCATGGCCCAGGTGAAGCACTGAAAAGGTCTTTCACGAGTCAAAAGGCCCGGCATGTCTGTGAAGACGAATTGTGCCGCATCACTGTTCGCCTTCTGCATGCCCAACATCAGAAATTCGGTATCATCCCAGTAGAGGCCCAAGCGGCTTGCTCCGACTCCATGCACAACCAATCCCAGCAGGACTAAGCAAGCCATCACCGCAGCAGATCTGTGAGCTCTTACCTTAGACGTCAACCAACCGAAAGAGCAGCGCAATCTACGGATTGCTTCCATGAACCGAACTCCCATCAACACTAAGTTATTTCAGTTGCCAAGTTAGGTATGTTGACTCGCATTAGCGGCTTGTGCGGCTAACTGACGGCCATCCACCAGCTACTGCGACAGATTAGAAATGTCAAAGCGCTCTTACCGCCTGCCACCCGTCCACGCAAGCCAGCCATCGGCCATCAGGCAAACGGTGCGCGTCCACATGATGCATTCCAGAGGCGTTCCAACCGAAGCCAGTGCCCGTCAGTAGAGGGCTGTCAGATAATTGTTGCTCTTTGTAGCTCGAGCTACTCAGATCGATCACCTCGAAGCCAAAAACCTGTGTGCCATAAACAGGATCACAATCTTGAGCATAGCGGATGACCCGATCATTTAAGGACAGCACGCGTCCTGCCGGTCGGGCACAATGCCCATTTGACATCAGCACCGGACTCTTGGGATGCTCGCGCCATGGCCCCGTCAGGTCCTCTGCAGAATACAGTCGCAGAGTGTCATGTTTCATCTCCGGGTTGGTTTCAACGTACATCCACCACCTTCCCTGATGCCGAAACACTGAGGCATCCGCAAAATAGGGACCGGTTAGGAGATTGCCAACAAACGCCCAAGAAATTGGAAAGTTAACGGCCCGATAGAGTCGAACCGATGCTGCCTGGCAGCTTTCGGGCACCAGATAATAGGCACCTATCCATTCAAACACATAGGGATACGAGAGATGAAAACTTTCTGCCAAGACGATCTGCTGGTAGGCCCACTTCAGGCCATCTTGACTCGTTGCAAGGCCGATCTCGCCTTTGCGTGACGGGCCATTCCAGACTTCGAAAAACATGTGCCAACTGTTTGCAACCTTGATCATAAAGGGGTCCGCAACAAAGGCGGCTCGCACATCGGAGACTGCTCCGCGGGTTAAAACTGGATTGGAAACGCCCTGGGCAGGCTTCAGATCCGCCGGAGAGTTACCAGCATAGACACCGATGGACCAAAGGTGTTCCATCGTAGACACACTTGGTGGGATCTCTCGGAAATTAAGTCTGTTCAGCAAACCCTTCAGCGATGGCATGGAATGCGGGCTAGTCCACCAAAAATCAGGCAACTTTCTTTGGCCTTAGGCTGCTGTGCTGGCCAACCGGGAAGCTCTGCTCAGGGAGAGGCCTTCGCGGTTCAAAAACGCCAGACCGATCAAGATTACGGGTACCATACAAACCAGGTACGTGCCGTTGCTGATTCCAGCCGCCTGAGACTGAGGATCCACAGAGGAGAGGTAGCGGGAAATAAAATTTACCAGGCCCAGATCCACAAAAAACTGGAAGCCACCCGCCCCACCTGGTGTCGGAATGGCCACGCCCACTACTGTGATGGCCATCAGGAACAACGATCCGACGAAGGGGAAGCGATCCAGGTAAGCGTGCATGAAGCACCAGAGCTGCAAGGCGATTGAGAGCCAGATCACCACAGACAGGACGAGCGCTTGCAGCACGGCGCCGCCCTGTTGCAGGCCTCGAAACCGTTGCCAGGAGAGATTGGAGCCGCTTGGGCATGTAGTTGCGCCAGGCAGGGTCAAACCAAAACTGGCCAGGATTTGCCAATTTCTTTTCATTTATCTCTCGGAATTCCGGGGGATGATCCTTGCAGAGGCCTCTGACACTAACGCAGGGTACAATTACTATTCTTCATCAAGCCCGAAGGTAAACACCGATCTGCCGGCGCAAATGCTGACCCGCTGCTTACCTCTAGACAGGTATGTTATCGGAGCTGCGATGATCTCGCCTCCGGTGTTGAATCTCCACAATTCTTTTCCGCTGGAGGCATCAAGAGCAAAGAAGGTACGTCTGGCACCTCCAAACACAAGGTTCCCAGCGGTCGAAAGGAGTCCTCCAGTCTGGCTGAACAATGCTTCGTCCGTTATCCTATACTCCCACTCAAGCTCACCAGTTTTCGCCTTTAGTGCTCGGACGGCAAGAGCCCCCGAACCTTTAGGGACATACTGCACAGTGCTTCCTTCGTAGTGCTCTCCAGGTCTGTACCCTCCAGATCCTCCAAAGAACGTATAAGACTCCTCTAATGTTGGGACGTAGAACAATTCAGTCTGCGGACTATACGTTGGAGACCACCAGTTCGTTGCCCCGGCGCCCGGAGAGACTAAAGTCCCCTCCGGCTTGGGTGAGGCTTCAGGATTGACAATGGGTCGCCCCTTGGCGTCGATGCCTTTTGCCCAAGTCTGTTTCGCAAATTGCCGGGCCAAGAGGAACTCACCTGTCTCGCGATCGAGCACGTAGTAGAAGGCATTCCGGTTTGCCCACAGCATAAGCTTGCGCTTTCTGCCTCGGAATTCACTGTCCGAAAGAACCGGGATTTGTACCGCATCGTAGTCGTGTTCGTCGTGTGGCGTGAATTGGAAGTACCACTTCAGCTTACCCGTGTCTGCGTCCAACGCAATCACACAGTTTGTATAGAGGTTGTCGCCCGGGCGAAGGTCTCCCCGATAACTAGGTCCGGGATTCCCTACTCCCCAGTAAATCAAATTCAACTCTGGATCAAATGAGCCAGTCAGCCATGTCGGCCCTGCACCGGTTTTCCAGGAACCACCACTCCATGTCTCGTGTCCCTGCTCTCCCGGACCTGGGATCGTGTGGAAGCGCCAGACTCTTTCTCCTGTCTTGGCGTCATAGGCATCTAAGAAACCTCGGATCCCGAATTCGCCGCCTGCAACACCCACGATGATCTTGTCCTTCACGGCCAAGGGGGCCCCGGTCATACTATAGCCGGTGCGATAATCAATGACTTCCTTGTCCCATATTTGGGAACCGGTTCGTGCGTCGACTGCAACAAGGTGGGCATCAAGAGTTGCGACGTAAAGAGTATTCTCGAGGACGGCCAACCCACGATTGACCCGACCGCAGCAAATAGGGAGGTTCCGCGGAAGATTCCTCCGAAATGAAAACAGCTCCCGGCCGTTCCCTGCATCCAGTGCCAAGACATTACCAGTGGGTTCTGAAAGATACATGACGCCATCAATGACCAGTGGCGTCGCCTCGAGCAGTCTTTCACTTGTGTCCATCTGGAACACCCATTTGGGTCGCACCACCCGGACATTGTTTTGGTTTATTTGTTGAAGTCGACTGTGGCGCTGACTTGTGTAGCTGCCGGAATAGGTGAGCCAGCTGCCAGGCTCTTGCAGAGCTTTCACCAAACGATCGTAGATAGCGTTTGGTGGCGAAACAATATTGCTAGCTGCTTCTTCCTGGCCCGCCTTTCGGATCAGAGATCGGACGAAGGTTACGACCTGCCAAACACTCTGATATGGCAGATCCTGCCCCTCCATCTTGGTTCCGGGAATGCCCCGCCTGACCGTGTTGAACAAAGCCCAGTCGGTTACACCGTGGCGAAACTCTCCAGGTGTTAGGTCAGGCCCTGCGCCGCCGGTACCATCGATACCGTGACAAGGGGCACATGACGAACGATAAATCTTGGCGCCCGAAGCAGCGTCGTCACCAGAGCCAAACGGATTAGAAATCGATCGATAGAGGTTAGATGAGGACAAAAGCGACTCGGGATCAAGAGACTTTTGACCGGGCCTCATCGTTTCGAACAGGTCTTCCCACGTGATGTCCGCCAGCGAGCCTTGGAGTTTCAGCGTTACTACCTGTACCCTCCATCTCAAAGCCGAGGAAGAGACGATGAGCCCGCCGACCAACAAGAGCGTGGTGATAGCGCCGAAGACCACGGCTCTTTTAGAACCGACCGTCATCTAGCCCTCCAGGCTGACCGAGATTGTCCACCTTGCTTGTGAGAGGGTCCAGAGTCACACAGATCATTTACGTGAATCGACTTATGCGGAATATTCTCGCCCCTGGGTGGACGTATCATCGCGGAGTACTTCAAGCCCTGGTTGGGTTGTGCTCTCTTACGCCATCCCGCCGCACTAGTTCTTTTTCGAATTAACAACGTCTGGATGATAATAAGTGGGCTCTTCTTTGCCTGAGAGAATGTGATCCACTGCCTCTACGCCTTGCATCAGCGAGTGATCTTGGTTAGAAACCTCGTACTTCCATGCGCCGAACCGCCCGCGACTCCAGATCTTCAAGTCCTTGAGTTCTTTGTCGATTAGAGGCAGTACTTGATCCCTGCCTACAAAGGGAGTGGGATAGCCATGGTCCACACATCGGTGCCAGCGACTGGCAATCTCATCACTCCCGTTGAGAAAGCCGCACTTCTTGAGTCCACCCACTACCTCCTCAATGACGTTGTCATTGAGGACCGGTTTATCCGCGCTCTCGCTGACCTCGCACAGCAGTGACCAGTTCTCTCCCGGACAAGGAACATTGTTCGGAGAATAATTGGAGAAGACCGTTACTCTATAAAAGGGGACATCAGGCTCCGGGAAATAGATCCAATTCTTTGTTCTTAATGGTTCTGGGACCTTACCCCTTAACCCAACGCCGATTACGTGAGTCCTGGAAAAAACCAGCTGGTCGGCAAGAGACTGCAAGTTGGTCATGCCGTGGAGACATTTGAGTAGAGTATCCAGCGGCATCGATGAAATTATGAAGTCATAGTCATGTTCCACACCACTGGCAAGTTTCAGTTTTCGGGACTGGGGATCGATCGACGCCACAGGGCTATTAAACAAGACCTGGTTTCTGGGGAGCCGTTGGCAGAGCGTTTTCCAGATGCTTCCAGTTCCTCCATGAAGGGGAAACTTGAATGTGTGGTTGGGACCCCAGGAACAATCGTCGCGCTGACGGACGAGATTCTCGAGAATCCGCTCCAAGTCCACAGTAGCAACGCGCTCTCCCATCCACGCAGCACCCAGGCGCTCAGGCTTGTAGGCCCAGACCTTGTAGTTATAAGGATTCATGAAGACCTGAGCGATTCCTTCTCCGAAGTTGCTGTCAATCCAATCTTGGAAGGTATTTGGTTTGTTCTTCGAATTTGGGAACCTGTTGAGCTTCAGGAGGCCCTTAAGGCAAGCTACGAGATCGTCTGCAGGTAACCTCCATATGTTGTTTTGAAGAGGATAGGGGATGAACCGGTCTCTCATCCACACCCAGGATTCGCGAACATGCTCCACCCACCTGTCCCGAAGAAGCTCGTCCATGAGCCTATCAAAGTAGGCATAGTGGGAGAAAAGCACGTGGCCGCCCAAATCCCATGTGTATCCCTGGGGATCGGTCACTGAGGACGCAAGGCCTCCAGGTGTGTCGGTCGCCTCAAAGACCAGCCAATTCCTGTGATTCAGCTCCTCTAAACGCCAAGCGGCTCCAAGCCCTGTTGGACCTGCTCCTACGATTAGAACTCGCGGCGTCTGTGTCATGCTTTGACCAGCTGGCTTCGAAACTTCAACAACTGTCCAAAAGCAGTGGTGCAAAAAGACACAAGTTTCATGATTTTGAGACTTCCCGTCCCTGTTTGTCGAAGACGATGTGGCACATCGACTTCAATTAGGTTGTATCGGCGTCTGCTAAGGAAAACCGCAAGAAAAATTGAGGGAGCAAGCGCGTCTTTCGGGATAACTGGACTGGAGTCAGCCCATGCACTTCGACGGACGATCTTGAACGGAGCATTCGCATCACGAAGAGACACTCCGAAAATGAGTTTGAGAGATAGTCGAACGATTCTAGTCAGGATCAGCCGTATCCAGGGATCGTGTCGGACAGAACGCACTCCGAGAGCTCCATCCCGTCCTTTGGCACTCGCCCAGAGGGCTTCAAAAGCCTCAATCGGGATCTGGCGGTCACTGTCAATCAAGAAGAGATATTCCCCTCGTGCCTGATCCAGGCCGTTCCTGAGTGCTGCTCCGTGTCCGGCGTTGCCTTGGTGAATGGGACGAATCCTTCGGTCCGACTGAGCCAACCGGTCCAGGATTGCTCCAGTTCTGTCCCGGCTGCCATCATTCACGCAAATCAGCTCAGAGTTACCGACTGGGTTAAGGACTTTTTCCTGTATCTCTAGAATCGCCCTCTCGATGCTGCCTTCCTCATTGTAGGCTGGCATTACGACCGAGAGGGTCAAGCAATTCTCTTCCTGCATCACGTGCCTCCAATCACGCAGCGACAAAGGGTGCTATGGCAAAACCCGGACCTTCATCGACGGCGAGTCCACACTTTGAATGTGTCGTTTTGAAAGGAAGGGGCAAAAAAGACCGGCAATGGTTCGAGCCCTTGTGCGAGATCATAGCTGGTGAGTACGATGACGTCGGGTCGAATGCCGCTAGGCTCGAGCCGGGTCCTTGCGAATAGATCCTGAAGTCTCGTGACTTCATCGTGAGGTATGAACAGATGCCAGGTTTCAAACCAGGATAGATTCTGGATGGACTTGCGCACCTCTTTTGGGTACTGTTCAATTGGGCCAAAGGTGTACAGCCTCGTTGCCTGATACTTGTTGTGGCCTAACCAGATTGCATTGATCATCCACTCCTTGACGAATGCGCCAAACTGCTCAGGCTGTTGCATGCCCAAGAGCTTGCATAAAATAACCAGGCGGGATTCGATTTCTGCGTCGGACACTGTTGTCAAAAAGACGTCCGGGTTGAAGGAATTACCTTCGCGGAAGGTGGACCACCACGTGCGAACCTTCGTGTCGAAAGTGGCCACAACTGAGGCAGATTTGTAGGTGTCCTTTGAGAGTTCCTTGGCTAGATCTGTGAAGGCGGACCGGTAATTGGGGCCTAGCTTCTGATAAGGTTCGAGATCTCCCCGGAGATGACCCATGGGATAGTGAGGCCGACTTGTGGCAAGGTGAAAAGCAACCAGCGCGCAGACCATCAAGGTTACCGGTTGGTCGAGATGGTTGCCCAGGAGGGAGGGCAGGGTCGGGAACGCTTGAAGACGTCGGCGAACCAGTTCAAAAAAAACCAGAAAGAGAACATAACAGAGGAGAGAGAGCGAATAAGCTGAGACGCTCTCAAAGGCGTAAGGGAAGTGATCAACCTGGACGGTTTTGCCCAGCACGAACACGTTGATGTGGAGCCCAAGGAAGGCCACCAACGGGATCAGCGACAGAAAAAAGATGGCTCGCGCGTTCTTCCGCGCCTGCTCGATGCAGTAGAAAACCGGCTGCAGGAATGCAAAAAATAGACCCATCGTCAAAGCGATCAGCACGGGCGTTACCGACATGAATCCTATGCGGAACGCGGCCGATCGTGGCAAGCTGAAAACACCAAGCCTTCTTGGCAGATCCGGATGTTCGAGCAGCCTTTGCAACAGGAAAGGAAGTACGGCAACCAAGGCTGAGACTGCAAACCAAAGGAGACACTTTATCAAATCAGCACGCTTTGGCGATTCGAGCAACAGGTATGCGGCCAGCAGACCTATTGACGCCCCAGCCGTGACGGCCAGATAAACATCTCCTTGAATCAGGAGCGACAAAGCAACCCCGATGTTGATCCAGGACCGGCGCTTCGTGGGCGCCGAGTGCCCGGTCAGCAGTGAAACCGCGAAGAAGAGACAAGCGAGAAAGAATACCTCCGTAATAAAAGGACGCGGAATCCGAGTACCCCAGACCTCAAAAACAAAACGGCTTCCAAGGATTTCATAGCCAGACAACATCCCCATCAGTCGCGAGAAGCCGTCTGTAACGATCATTGCTGCGGCTGCATGGGAGACAAGCTGGCCGCCACCCAACAGGCCAAGAAGAGCGGCAAGCAGGCGAAAGAACACTAAGTAGACGATGACGTCGGCCACGATAAAACCAACAGCGCCGAAGAGTCGGTAGCAGATAGCGTGGAGGACGAATGAAGCGTATGGGAAGGAAGCTACGCCAGAGCCGTGTTTTTCAGCAATGTTTGATTCACCAAAGTTACCCCGGGACATCGCTTGAATTTGCTCATAGTACTCGACGTCGTCCGGCTGGCGGTAAATGGCTGTGACGGAAAGCGGAGCAGAAGGATCTTTGTGATACGCGTAAACCCAGTAACTGAGCGCCTTTACTATCACTAATGCGTAAAGGACAACCAAGGCAGCAAGGCAGAGCTTCCTGGCAGCGCCGTGGTCGGTTGACTCCATGTGCGGTTGGTGTTGGATCTCTATTGGTGAAGCAATCATGCTACTCAAACCGATTAGGCTCCTTATTCAGTAAACTCACTTAGCTGTGTGTTCCATTTGAGGATAGGTCATACACCTTTTACGCGTTTCTTGGTTATCTCCGCGCGCAGAATCGCCATCCAGGCTGCCAATAACCTGGAAAGATATGCAATGGGGTTCATCGCAATGAATAGTGAAGGGATACTCGGTGAAAATCCCGACCTAGAGTCGGCTCAAAAACCAGGACGAACAAATCTATTTGAACGCAAGAACATGAGGG
>Ga0180085_1000599_pt1 | contig 12657 bp, 10 predicted proteins | sample EasRiv730_16_10D_FD_123013 | JGI IMG/M metagenome (GOLD analysis project Ga0180085, IMG submission 123013) | Soil microbial communities from meander-bound floodplain in the East River, Colorado, USA - East River metaG ERMLT730_16_10D | ecosystem: Environmental > Terrestrial > Soil > Floodplain ... | reverse complement strand
CGACTGGGTGATCGAGGCCTTCAATCGTAATCTGCCCTTCGATCAATTCGCCATCGAACAACTCGCGGGAGATCTGCTGCCCAACCCCACCTTGGAGCAACGCATCGCCACCGCGTTCAATCGCAACCATCGTGGCAACTCGGAAGACGGCTTGGTGCCCGAAGAGTATGCGGTCGAATACGTCGTTGACCGCGTTGATACCGTCTCCACCGTCTTTTTGGGCCTGACGATGGGTTGCGCGCGTTGCCACAATCACAAGTACGACCCCTTTACTCAGAGGGAGTATTACCAGCTCTACGCCTACTTCAACAGCATTCCGGAGGACGGCCGGTTTGCCAACTTCGGGAACTCGCGACCCTGGATGGCGGCTCCTACACGAGAGCAGCAGGAACAGCTCCGATCTCTAGAGACAAAGCTCGCTCAGGCTGAGAAGCACCTAACAGCCTCGTTGAAAGAAGCTGCGCCAGCCGAGCGGCGTTGGGAAAAATCGCTGGCGACTTCTCAGAACCGGCAATGGTTCCCGTCTGATGATCTCGTGCTACATCACTCGCTTGACGAAAGCGCCGCTCTCTTTGTCAACGATATCGCCAGGCCAACTCAATCGGACGCATCGGCTGAGGCGGACCCCACTCCTCCCGCGGATGAGAAGAAGGTGGAGATTGGCTTCAAAAATGGATCACCACAGTACACCACGTCCCCACTTGGTCGGGGTGTTGCTTTCGATGGCAAGCTTTCATTCGACGCCGGCAAAGCGGCACCGTTCGATTACCGCGACCGTATTCACGACTTCAAAGACCGGTTTGCGATTTCGGTTTGGTTTTATCCTGAGTCTGAGAATAGCGGTGCCATCGTTACGCGCCTGGGAGACAACACAACTGAGCAAGAGAACAATTTGCCAAAGGGGCGTGGGTATGGAGTGTTTTTTGTCAACGGCAAGGTCCACTTCAACCTCGTCGGAGTGTGGGCGGACGATTCATTTCGCGTGGAAACGGAGGACAAGGTACGTATCAAAGCCTGGCACCACGTGCTGGCAACCTTTGACAGCCTGCAACCTTACGACAAGGTTGAGATCTATGTAGATGGGCAGAAGCAACAATTGAAGGTCAACAATAACCGGTTGTTCCGCCAGTTTTTCAACAATGGCGCGGATCTGCGCATTGGAGCCGGAGGAGGACTGCAACGGAGTTTCAAAGGGCTTTTGGATGAAGTGCGGATCTACAAGGCATTGCCGAGCGCTGAGCAGATCGCGATCCTGTCCTGCCCGGATTCGCTGTCTAAGATTGCTGCCATTCAGCCTCAAATGCGAAGCGAAGGGCAGCGTTTAAAGATCCGCAACGCGTTTCTCGACGAGGCTGCCTCCGCGACGGCCCAGAGCGCCTGGAAAGCTCTGCGCGACTTGCAACGGCAGAAAGGCGAGCTCGAAGCATCGATTGTGACGTTGATGGTCATGGAGGAACTCCCACAACCGAGGCCGGCGTTCTTGCTGAGGCGCGGCGCTTATGACGCCAAGGGTGAGAGCGTCGGACGCGGCGTACCCGCTGTGCTACCGGCACTGCCGAAGAGTGTGCCGAACAACCGGCTGGGATTGGCCCGCTGGCTTGTCAGCACGGAGAATCCCCTGACGGCGCGTGTGACCGTCAATCGCTTCTGGCAGATGTTCTTCAGCACTGGGCTGGTGAAAACGGCAGAGGACTTCGGCGCACAGGGTGAGCGGCCGTCGCATCCGGAGTTGCTCGATTGGCTGGCAGTCGAGTTTCAACAAAACGGCTGGAACGTCAAAGCGCTGCTCAAGACTATTGTCATGAGCAGCACCTATCGCCAGAGTTCACGCCTTACGCCGGAACTGTTGCAACGCGATCCCGACAACCGGCTGCTGGCGCGTGGTCCGCGGGTACGATTGCCCGCCGAGATGATTCGCGACCAGGCATTGTTTGCCTCTGGCCTCTTGGTAGAGGAACTGGGCGGACCGTCGGTGAGGCCCTATCAGCCTGAGGGTCTCTACAAGGATCTGCTGTTCTCGAACATGACCAAGTACGCGCAGGACAAGAGTCAAGGGCTGTGGCGGCGAAGTCTCTACACTTTCTGGAAGCGCACAGTCAATCCACCGGCAATGAACGTTTTTGATGCCTCCTCGCGCGAATATTGCATGGTGCGCGAGACGCGTACCAACACACCGCTGCAAGCCCTCAATCTGATGAACGATACCACCTACATTGAAGCTGCCAGAATGATGGCCCAGCGCATGCTGAACGAAGGTGGAACAAAGCCTGAGGATCGCATCGCACTGGGGCTGCGGTTGGCGGCTGGGCGACAGCCGGATGAAGGTGAGACGCAAGTGCTGCTGGAGAATCTGCGATCACAGTTGGAGTATTTTCGTGGCCATTCCCAGGAGGCAACGCGCCTGCTGGCCGTCGGTGTAAAGCCGAGTGACACGAAGCTGAAGGCTGAAGAACTGGCGGCGTATGCGGTGATTGCGAGCCTGATTCTGAATCTCGATGAGGTCATCACGAAGCAATGAACATCGAAACGATCAATCCTCTGGATGAGTATCGCCTGCAAATGACGCGCAGGCACTTCTTCAGCCGCTGCGGCTTAGGACTGGGCACGGCTGCGTTGGCGGCGCTGCTGAAGGAAGATGGTCTGGCTGCAGGCACGCCCGAGGGCAGTGCGATACAGTCAGGCGGATTGCCAGACCTGCCTCATTTCGCGCCGAAAGCCAGGCGTGTGATCTACCTATTCCAATCAGGAGGCCCGTCACAGCTGGAGCTTTTCGATCACAAACCACAGTTGGAAAAATATCGCGGCCAGGACTTGCCGGATTCTGTGCGGCGCGGGCAGCGGCTGACGGGAATGACGGCCTTTCAATCCAGCTTCCCCACGGCACCTTCGATCTACAAATTCGGTCAATACGGGAAATCTGGCGCCACCCTGAGCGAGTTGCTGCCGCACACGGCAAAGATTGCGGATGATCTCTGTTTCATCAAATCGATGCACACGGATCAGATCAACCACGATCCCGCCATCACGTTTTCGCTTACCGGGTTCCAACTGGCCGGCCGCCCCAGTCTGGGGGCTTGGATAGCCTATGGTCTGGGCAGTGAGAATAAGGACCTGCCCGCGTTTGTCGTGATGGTTTCGGTCGGAGCTTCGAGCGACCAGCCACTCTACGACCGGTTGTGGGGCAGCGGCTTTCTCTCTTCGCGCTATCAGGGCGTGAAGTTTCACAGCGGCTCAGACCCAGTGCTTTACCTCTCGAACCCGCCTGGGATTAACAATGAGGTGCGACGCCGCTTTCTGGACGATTTGTCGAAGCTGAATCAGAAGAACGCCGAGACCTTCGGTGATCCGGAAATTCTTTCGCGTGTGTCGCAGTATGAGCTGGCTTATCGAATGCAGTCCTCGGTCCCAGAGCTGACCGATCTGTCGAAAGAGCCGGAGACGATTTTGGAGAGATACGGCCCCGACGCTCGCAAGCCGGGCACGTTTGCCGCAAATTGCATTCTGGCGCGCCGCCTCGCTGAACGCGGCGTGCGTTTCATCCAGTTGTTCCATCGCGGCTGGGATCAGCACAACGACTGCCCCAAGCAGATCGCCAGTCAATGCCGCAACACCGATCAACCCACGGCCGCGCTCATTCAAGACTTGAAGGAGCGCGGCTTGTTCGAAGACACGCTGGTGATCTGGGGTGGTGAATTCGGGCGGACGGTCTATTCGCAGGGGAAACTTACCGCGGATGACTATGGACGCGACCATCACCCGCGCTGTTTCACGCTTTGGCTGGCTGGCGGCGGTATCAAAGGCGGTGTGACCATCGGCGAGACCGATGACTTCAGCTACAACATCGTTCGCGATCCGATCTCGGTCTTCGACCTCAACGCCACGATTCTGCACTGCCTTGGCCTCGATCACACGCGACTTACGTACAAGTTTCAAGGACGCTACTTCCGGCTAACGGACGTGCATGGAGATTTGGTAACGCGGGCTTTGGCGTGAGCCGACAAAATGGCGTCTCTGAGGCTGTGATACCGATTCACGGAACATCGCAAAGGGCTCTTACGTATCGTGTGAACAGGGAGAGATGCCTCAACAAGAGCAGTCCATCGCAGTGGAGACGAACATGGAACAACATATAAAGATCCTGGGCGTACTGAACATTGTGTGGGGAGCCATGGGAGCGATTGGGGGGCTGATCGTGCTGCTAGTCTTCGGAAGTGTCTTCGGTATCGTCGGGACCGCAATCCACCACGACGCAGATGCTGCCATTGCCCTGCCTATCATCGGGTTGGTTGGCGGCGCCATTGCATTCTTCCTACTCCTGCTATCAGTGCCGTCGATTGTTGCAGGCATCGGGTTGCTCAACTTCAAGCCCTGGTCGCGTACCCTGGCCATCGTCGTGTCAGCGTTACACCTGCTGAGCATTCCATTTGGCACTGCACTGGGAATCTACGGCCTCTGGGTGCTGTTCTCGCAAGAGAGCACGCGGTTTTTTGCACGGCCGCAAGGTTCCAATCCAAGCACGGCGTCGGCAGCGTTCCGATGACGAACTGGACAGTGAATTGCCCGCCGACACTCATCTCACTCCAAATCGACCCTGCTCACGAAGATCCAACCCCCTCTTGATCTCCCCCTTATGCGCTGCGCAAGGGGGAGAAACTCGTGACGCCTGAGGCAGCGAAAGGATTCCCCCCTTAGTCAAAGGGGGTGTCTTATTGAGAATCATACATTGACGACACTGTTGGTTTCTCGAAACACTCGACGGATCTCAGTCCCCCTCGCCCCAGCGCGGGGTTAGGGGTGAGGGGGGCCAGCGCACAGCTGCAGTTCTCATAAGCATTCTGAGATCCTCATCCAGAGCCGAGTTTCGGGAGTTGATGCAGCGGAGAGGCATCCCAATCACCCCAGTCCCACATTCGAGCGAGGGGAGCCGATATTCGCGACTTGTAGCTGTCCCAGACCAACTCCCAGAAGTATCACAATAATCTACAATCCTCAGTAATATAAATCCCTCCAAAGCAAGAAGTACATTTAAACCGTGGGGATTGGATCGCAAGCCACCAAGCGGTGTTCAAATCAGGCCAGTAGATGATGCGATGAGGCAAGTAAGTTCCTATGCGCGGAACCCAGCTTACCTTTCCTTGCCCCTCTAGCCAGTCCTAGTACTTTGGTTTGATCAGAGGCAACCATCTTTCTTAACATCATTTGCGGCGTGGCGGGTGGGACCAGCCAGTACGCCGAATCTTTGGACTGATCCTTGCTTGTCGCAAGGTGACAGTTGGCTCGCAAGGCACGCGAAGTAAGGAAGTCTGCTGATAGGTTCTTCACAATGTTGAACAAAGACCTCAAGCCCAAGAAACGCCCAGGTCTCAATGAGCGCACAGCGGAAGGGGAGACCTTGATCTTGGATCGAATCAACGGGCAGATTCATCATCTCAACCCGACAGCGAGTTATGTGTGGAAGCAGTGCGACGGCTCATCAGCCAAGGTAATCGCTGAGAAGCTGGTTCAAGCTTTCCAGATTGACTTGGCCACGGCCGAGAGAGATGTCCTTGTGGTCCTTAGCGAAATGAAGAGGATGAACCTGCTGGAAACTTGTGACAATTTAACCTGATTGAAGGACGGTGTTCAATGACCGAGAAACAGGAATCGAAGCGAGATTTTTTGAAGAAGTCAGTCTATGTCGTTCCTACCATTTTGACCTTGAAGGCAATTCCGGCGTTTGCTGGGTCAGGCTCCGGACGAGCCGAGAACGGGAACAACGGACCCGGCAATGGCGTGGATCCCCAACCTCCCGGCAACCCTCCCCTGAACGATGGTGCCGGATCCGAACCAGGCAATCCTGGAACGAAATTCAAGAAATTTAAGGCTGGCAGGAAGAGTCGCGCTTAACGAGGGGGTTCTTCTGAACTGGTTTCGTCCTGTGGATTCCACATTCATGACTCCACGCTCAATCTGCTTCCCACGAGCGAGGACAACTACCACGTGAGGCGGGTGTGTCCATAGAGTCAACTTCCCTGTCGTTCGATTTCTTTGGGGTTGAATTGGAGGTCGCGACGGCAGATCCCGGCTGCAGAAAGCTGCTGTCTGGAGATTTTGGCTTTTTTGAGACGCGGCGAAAGAACCCAGTTCTAAGATACGTTGTCTGCAACACGAGCGACGGTACGTTCGAGATAGTCCGAGACACTCAGTCGTCTTTGTCGGCTTCAGATGATGGTGATTTTCTCTTTCAGTTGGAAAAGGAGATCACCATCGAGGTTCAGAAGCGCCGGCCAGACCTTTATTTCTTGCATGCAGCAGTTCTTGACTACAATGACCTAGGCTTGCTTTTGGTTGCGAATTCAGGCGGCGGCAAGTCTACGACGACATGGGCACTTTCGCATCACGGATTCCGGTATCTCAGCGACGAGCTGGCACCGATCGACCTCAAGACTCTGGAGGTCCTTCCCTATTCTCACGCACTGAGTCTGAAGCGTGATCCACCCAGTCCCTACGGCCTTCCGAATGAAACCATGCGGACGTCTCGCACGGTTCACGTGCCTGTTTCGGCCTTGCCCGGGGGAAGTAAAGGTGTTCCAACCTGCCTGGGGGCGATTTTTTTTGTTTCGTACCGCCCGGATCTGAAATCACTCTACACCAAACCAATCAGTCGAACGGAAGCTGCGGCTCGTCTCTTCGCCAATGCCCTCAACCCGCTTGCCCATCCAGGCGAGGGGCTCGATGGAGTCTTGGAGATCGCGGCCCGTTGTTCTTCGTTCGAACTGGCAACCAACAATCTCGCACTAACCTGTGCTCTTGTGAAGCAGACGATGGTGAGTGTCGAAGGATTGAGAACTTCCTGATTGTTAATCTCTCCGAGTTGGTTAACTCATGGAAGATAATTTCGAAGGATAGGAAGCACCTCATCGGCAAAATCCTTCAGCGCTGCGGAATTGGACTCTTGAGTTAGGTTTTGGTCTGGATCGCGATAGACCATTACCAAAGCCCCGTTTGTTCTTCCCCGAGTCAAGGCATCCCAGATTGTTGAAGCCTTAGCGGTCAGGCTATTCGCCAGAATTCTGCCGTTGATGTCGTACCAAAAAAGAATCTCACGATTCTCACATTTGTTAGCAGCAAACTTGCGATTTCCTGCAACCTCAGAGTCACCGCTCACAACCGGTAGTAGGGTTGCCCATTGATGGAGTGGAGAGGTCAGGTAACTCACAGCCTCTTTTCCCTGCTGTTGATACTCGAAGTACGCCACATACAAATGAAGCCGTTCCTTTCCGGAACCAACGTAGATCCGATGCAATTCCTCCTCAGCTCCCGCAGCTCGCAGGAATGGCATCTCGCGATTCCCTCGCGTTTCAACCCGTTGCCCAATCGTAGAGGGGAAGGTCGAGAAGCTCTGTTTTAGAGGCACAGGGCCGCGATAATAGACGGACAGATAGGCAATCACGGCTAGCAAGAGCAGTACAGCCTGCGCCCAGGCGTAATGCCACGATCGAAAGAGGCCATGTCCCGCGTTGGTGACCACCTGTGGGCATTCCTCGCTTTCCACAACGCAACCGACTCCTCTTGACTCGATCCGTGACAGTGCCCACGTGACGACAAACAGCCCTGCAAAAGCGACCCACGCCACGGAGAGGGCTTGGAGAACGTGAAAAGGACCATGAACAACCTTGCCCCCGCAGTACGCCCAGAGTCCGATAAGCACAACACGTATCCAGTTCGTGGTGATGCCAAAAATGAGCGCCAGAGCTGCCAGGGCGATGCGATACTTGGGTCGTCGTAAGACTAAATAGCCGAGGGGAAGGGCGAGGGCCAAGATCGAGATCAGGTAGCGCGCGCCACTGCAGCTCGAGGCAACCCTAAGAATGAGGCTTGGCAGGATGATATGGTTCTCATGCAACCGCGCTGGTATACCCAACACTTGCAGAAAGAAGACCCCCATTCTTGCTGTGGCTAGCTGGAATTGCCAGTTCCAAGCGAGAACAGCGCCAGTCAGGCTCGGCATCATGAACAACAGATAGGACAACGGGAAGCTCAAGACAGTTACAAAGCGAACCCCCAACAGCGTGAGGACAAGACCTACGAGCATTAGCAGCATTGAAATCTGACTGAAAATGAAAATGCTGCCAACCTCGCCTAGGATGAGAAACAATCCTGCGGCCCCCATCACTAGCATCCCAGATCCGCGGCTAGGCTCGATCGGCAACCTCTGGAGTTGCCTCCAATTTGCTCTCAGGATGATAAAACAGATCGGCAACACCAGGAATCCATGGGAGGATTCTTCTTGAGTCCACCATTCGTGAACAAGACTTGCCAGCGTCTGCCCGTAGAGCAGCAGGAAGAGCCCCGCCAGTATGGCTAAACGCGTGAGCGCACCGGATTGGAGAGCAAGCGATTCTGCCTCTTGCGGAAGGGTTCCGGCAGCTGGATTCTCTGTCATCCCAATCTCCCAGTTCTAATGGACCTCAACAGGCGTTTCGCGCAACGACCAAAACATCGGCCCGCCGCTTAGTGGAGATTACCGAATACTTCCGGCCCGGACCTGCTCCGTTCTCAAGCAAGAATGAGGGGGAGGGTGCTGAAATCGCCGCGTGAGGCAACTCCGAAAATCTTTTCTCCTTTTTGGTATGGGAGCCGAAGAATCGTGAACCTTGGAGACCGCCGATCGTGACACGCCCAAGATAATAAGAGTCTTAGCAATTGGCATGTGAAGTGCTTCTGGTTGATTGCTGATCATTTCGCTACGAATCAGTACAACTTTCTAGGACCCTGAAGACAATGCACCAAACCCACAAACAAAGACGCCTTTGGCTCACTACCCTCGTCCTTCTCGCCTTGCTGCATCTCTCAGTATTGACGGCCTATCGCATCTCGAAAAACGCAAATTCTTGGTCAGACACCATCTCAGACGCGTCGCTCCAATACACTCCCAGCAAAGCTCCTGGTAAGCAGAGGCCCTCCTCCAAGTCGACTCCAAGTCCCGGGAGGGTCATATATCCGAACTCTGTCATTCGAGGAGGAGTCCGTAACCCAGAGGAATTCAAGGCAGCGCTACTGAAAGACAGCGTGGTCGCTGCGCACTTTTCCGACTTTAGTGGCCCTAAGAGCCGCATCGTCGAACTGAAGGCAGATAGGGCAGCTTATGTGTCTTACAGAATTAACGACAAGGTCTACTGGACAAAGAAGAAGGTCAAGCTGGCGAAAGGCGAGAAACTGCTAACAGACGGCGCAAATTATGCCCGAGCGCGTTGTGGCAATCGGATCTCAGAAGTGTCTCAGGCCCCAACGTCAGCCGAGGAACCGGCGCACGCATTTTTGGATACACCGATTCCGACCGAGGACAGGGATCCTCTGTTGTTGGGTGCCATGCCCAAGCCTGCTGGTGAGTCGCCCGACCAGTTGCGCCCGTCGGCGTTTGGTTTCGCGCCCGTGCCGGGAACAGGTTCCCGTCCTCCGGGCTTCCTAGTTCCAGGGATCATTGGGGGAGGTGCAGTTGCCGGGGGTGTTCTTCGTCCTGGCTCAGGTTCAGACATTCCTACTCCGCCTGCCGTCAATTCAGTACCCAACCCATTGCCAACCGCGGATGTTCCGGAGCCCAGCACGCTGCTCTTCCTAGCGTCAGGACTGGGCTCTGCGATCGCACTTCGAAGAAGGATCAGGAGATAAACTCTGAAGGATTCAAAGAATCGGGAAACGGCGTTCGGTGGAATTGGCGGATTTGGCGGTGGAAATTAGTGGCTCACAAGTGCCACTGTGATTCCATTACTCCCAAACTTACAAAGTCACGGTAAGGACTTATCTATTGACTATCTGTGGGTTGTCTACGAGTGAGGCATTGGCAGTTAGATTGCTTCTTGTGAACAGAACGTAGCAGGGGAGAACCTACAGGACCAAGGTAACTAGGGAAACAATCACAGTGTCCACCACGACCTTTCTGACCGATTTGAAAACAACCGAGACGAAGCCCATCGCCGCAAACCGGATGCTCCGCTTCAGGCTTCCTCTAATTCTGACATTCCAAGCAGTTGTTGCATGCTTTTCCCTTTTAGGGGCATTTCTTCTTCGCTTTGATTTCAACATCCCGGCCGATCAACTGGCCCTATTCTATGTGGCCCTTCCGCTCTCGCTGTGTTCGCGAATGGCTGGCTATCTTTACTTTAGAACCTACACAAACTCTTGGGGTTTTGCGGGGATGCAGGAATTGACGGATGACGTCAAGGCAACCCTCCTTGGGTCGGTCTCGTTCATCTTGATCATGGTTTTTACCATGGGATCTAATGGATTCCCAAGGTCAATCCTTGTTCTCGAACCGGTGCTAAGCCTGATGCTCCTAGGCGGAGGCAAGTTCGTCTTCAGATACCAATTTCACTCTCCGCACAATTTAGACTCGCGCAAGGTCAAACATACGCTGGTTGTCGGAGCAGGACGAGCGGGTGTTTCGATTCTGAATGAGATCCAGAACAATTCTGGACTCGCGTCTAGGGTGATAGGATTTGTCGACGATAATCCTTACAAGAAGGGGACAACAATTCAGGGTGTTTCGGTTCTGGGAAGCACGGAGGAAATTCCCCAACTAGTCGGTCAGTACGACCTCGATGAGATCATCATCGCCATTCCTTCAGCTGGGCACAAAGAAATCGTGCGCATTCGGAGTCTGTGTGAAGCGACCAAGGCAAAGACGATGGTGCTTCCTGCACTCTCGGAACTTATGAGGGATCAGCAGTTTACGAGCCAACTGCGGGAAGTTTCTTACGATGATCTTCTGGGGCGCAAAGCAATTCGATTTTGCCGCGACTCAGACCGAGAACTCCTTGAGAGAGAGGTTCGAAACAAGACGGTTTTGGTGACAGGGGCTGGAGGCTCGATTGGATCAGAACTGTGTCGACAAATAGCCCAGCATAGTCCGCGTCTGCTCATACTTCTTGAAAGACACGAGAGTAGTCTGTATGACCTTGAGTTGGATCTACAGAAGGAGTTTCCTGACCAGGCATTCTTGCCTGTTGTGGGTGATATTCTCGATGTTGTCAAGATGGACAGACTTTTTGTTGCCAACAGCATCAATCTCGTATACCACGCTGCTGCCTACAAGCACGTTCCCATGATGGAGCGTGAACCCATTGAAGCGATACGAAACAATGTTTTTGGAACCCTGAGCTTGGCCCGACTTGCCCGGACTCATGACGTGGAGAAGTTCATTCTGATCTCGTCGGATAAGGCTGTTCGACCGACGAACATTATGGGCACCACAAAGCGGGTTTCCGAACTGATCATGAAGGCGATGCTGGGGGGGAGCACTAAATTTGTTGCGGTTCGCTTCGGAAACGTGCTCGGAAGCAACGGAAGTGTGATTCCGGTGTTTAGGAAGCAGATTGCAAACGGCGGACCCGTGACTGTAACCCACTCTGAAGCGACTCGCTACTTCATGTCTATCTCAGAAGCCGTACAGTTGGTGATGGTGGCGGGAACTCTTGGCAACGGCGGAGAAATCTTCCTGCTGGATATGGGCGAGCCGGTGAAGATCACGGATCTGGCTAGAAGATTGATCAGCTTGACCGGGTTGCAGCCAGACAGAGACGTTGAAATTGTGTTTACTGGTTTGCGTCCAGGAGAGAAGCTTCATGAGGAACTATACTGGCAGGGTGAGGGAATCGTACCCACCGAAAACAAGAAGATCACGATGTGGAAGCCAGACGGATTAGACACAGCGATCTTGTTTTCTCAATTGACTGAGCTCGAAAAATCAATTGAGGCAAACGACCTTCGGAAGGTCCTAGCCACTCTGGGTGATATGGTTCCCGAAGCTAAGATTGGCATTGGAGCAGCACAGACTGGTCCGCGCAAAAATTCACGGACCCCGATGGCGCCCAACCGCAGCGAATCGGAAGAGGTAAAGTCCCACCAGTTGGAGACATACTCTCAAGTACGAGCCGTAGGCGCGCGAGTTTGAACAGCTGCATCTCGCGAAACATCGACGAAAGACCCAGTTTGTTATCAAGTGGCCTTAGTGAGTCGGAAAGCAATAACCGAACGCTACCAACCACCAAGGCTGGGGTCGGAGCAACCCACAGAAACCGCGCCCGCTGGTTTCGCCTTTTGGAGAGATTCTGTAGCTCTCCCTCTCTCAAGTTCATCTCCATCAGCACTCTCTCAGCAGGGATCCTCCATGCCCTCGACGGTGGAATTATCGCGCAGGAGTTGGCGCCATCGGTGGGACTCATAGCCACGCTAAAGCGCCTCCGCGGCGGAAGATGCTCGAAGCTCACCATGTGAGGCCCCTCCAGTCGTTCCACTTGTCACAATCAACCGACGGGAAATACGAAGCCATGTCGATCGCCCGCCCGTACGCGTTTGTGGTGTGCCACCGCATGTAGGCGTCAGGTTCCTGAATCCTTCTTGACCGTCTGAATTTGAGATACTCGCCCGGATACCCAAGTGTTGTCGCGATCATCCTCCGCCCAGAGCCACGGCGGGCGCACGCGAAAGAGTGCGCACAATCGACAGTGCTTCTCGTTGTTGTCACCAGGCTCACCTTCCTTCTCATCGCCGTTGTTCCGTTCTGGACATTCAAGAGCTAAGCGCGGCCAGATTTGGTTGGGTCGAGGTTTTCGGCACCATCTTCAGATGAGTCCAAGATTAAAGGACTTTCTTTCACGCAGGGCTCCCATATCATCT
>Ga0180085_1000598_pt1 | contig 12659 bp, 28 predicted proteins | sample EasRiv730_16_10D_FD_123013 | JGI IMG/M metagenome (GOLD analysis project Ga0180085, IMG submission 123013) | Soil microbial communities from meander-bound floodplain in the East River, Colorado, USA - East River metaG ERMLT730_16_10D | ecosystem: Environmental > Terrestrial > Soil > Floodplain ... | reverse complement strand
TTCATGTCGGCAACCATTTGCACGGCATAGGGGACGTAGGCTGCCCCCTTGAAAATCACGAATACAGCTTCGGGCTTATCTTCGTCGTCGGTCTTGCGGAGGGCCACGATGGAATCCTCGTCCATGCGATTAAGGACGGTTTGCAGAACAAGGGCAACAAACTCCCGGGGCTGTTCCTCCCGGAATCGGGAAAAGAGGGCTCTCAGGGTGTTTTCCTCGGCCTCGGTCATTCTAGGTCCGGGCATCTGGGGTCTCCTATATCGGCCGTAGCAGACGCGGAGCAAGTCCCGACCGAGGGTGCTGCGGGGCCGTGGGCTGAGACCCAGAAGCCGCAAGGCCACACGCAGCACCCACGGGCCAACTTTCCGAGGCCGCACGGGAGTCACTCCTGTTTACGTCGGAGGCGGCGGAGCGACGTGGTATGTCGGCTCTGGGTAATTCGGAATCGGAGCGGGCTTGGGATCAGGAGCGTGAATATTGGGGTAGTTGGGCGTTGGATTGCGGTAGGGGTAGTGAATCTCGGGGCGGTGGAGGTACGGATGGGTTGGATCAGCGTCGGGCATGAGAGGTTCCTCGGGGAGCAGCTAACGATCGTTTCTGCACCCCAAGTGTAGCATCGATTCCTGTCAAAAGCCAGCTTCTAGGCCGTATTTGACACCGGCAGCGAAGTCCGCATTATGAGGACATTCGTTCATAGCCTGTATGTAGGGTACGAAAAGTAGGTAGTTATGCGGATGTGCCGACGTTTCGTACCGCACGCAGGGGCGTGGGAGTATCGCGGGGTACAATTCGGAGGTTGTCAAAAGGCAGATTTCTGCATGCAGTATTCGGGGCGTGGGACTCCGGGGCAGGGATTCGGGGGTTGTCAAAAGTCCGAATCCTGCATGGTTTGGGGCGGTGAGCAGGATTCCGGGCGATGGTACCTTCGTTATCGGAGGGTGGGACGCCCGGGGGTCCGATAGCCTGCTTGCCCGCAAACCCCCTACATATTGCCAACTATATCCTCACGATTTGTGGCGTACCCACATTTGACATAGTACACTTTGGTATGAAGGGAGTTTGCCCATGTGGACTAGGCGACAAATCGCACTATGCATCCTTGCATTCCTCAGTTTGTGCTGAGGAATCGCAAGTAGAATCGGGGCGGGAATAAAGAGGCGGTAGGACCAGCTACCCTTCGCCAAAGTCCGAGTTCCCGCCCGTATTCAACCTACTTCCTAGGTTAACCACGTAACGACCCCTCATAAACTGACTTTCATATGAAAGTCTCGTAATGCTGGGTCACATAGAGAGTAAGCTGGATACTCAGTTGAACACCCCCTAACAAAGAGCACCCAAATGTCAAGTGCCGAATACTACGATAGATTAATGAACGGATTAGAAGAGCTACCTTTTCCTCTAGAAGAGGGGATGAGGATTATATCAGAAATGGGGTATACAGAAACATACGAATCTCACGATTGGGTGCCATTCTCTGAGATATACCGTCGATACAAAGCTGCAAACCCCCGCACAATCTTACCTCCTATCGCATTCGGATTTGCAATCCGCCTCGCCTGCCCCTCTGGGGAACGTGTCAGCCGTAGATATCAGGGAAAGACAGTGAGAGGATGGAGCGGAATAGTCGGGCCGGGAGCCTTGAGAACAGATGAGCGGTATTAAAGATTCCCTCCCTGATAGCCGATAGGTATTCAGGGAGATTCAACAATCAGGAGCTTTGCCAATGTGTGAAGCGTACGATCGGCACATCGAAGCATCACCCCAAATGCGGGCAGAGATAGAGGCAGAAGAAAAACGCCTCAAGGCAAGCAAAGCAAAGCGAGACCGAAAGAATGCCGCTAGGCGGGAGAGGGATCAAATCAGGAGGGATTTGGGCTTAACCCGCGTACGTGGAGCTTTGGGCGGAGTTTACTGGGAGTAAGCTCGCCTGATTCGGCCCGCTACCCGAAAGGGTTGCATCGGCCGATTTGAATGGTACACTGTGAGGGGGCTATTTAGGAGCTTGCCCAATGAAGCGTAACCAGCGTTATCAGGATGCCAAGGGGCCGAACCGCAACGATACAGCGGTCGAGGGGTATACGGGCGTGTATGAGACCCCCTCATGCCTGTTCTACGGTATCAAAGATGATGGGGGCCGAACCGCGTTCTACGCTCACCCGCAAGGGGCGAAAAACGCCTTGATCCGCCCAAACGATTTGGCAAGGCGGATCATCGCGTCCGGCCCGCGACTGGGCTAAAGTCTACGCTCCTCCTAGCCGAAAGGTATGGAGGGAGCATTAGGAGTCAAATCATGGTAACAATCAGGGAGGGTACGATCAGGGTTTGGATCCGCAAGGATTGGGTTGCCGAGTTTGACTGTGCCACCGTGGCATGGGTGGATAACGAGGAAAACCCTCTTGTCGGATTCGTTGATATCGTTTGGACGGATGGTAGCGGGAAAATGCAGCGTGAAAAGCACCCCGCGAACCGCGTCCTTTCATTTCAGCCCCTTACCAGTCGATAAACAACCCGGGGGGATCCGGGGATTTTTCAGGAGTATTTACCATGCGGCGTATCCTTGTGTTGGACCCCTCAAACGCTGATCCCTCCATCGGGAATGCGGATGAGGCAATCATCGTGGAGGTTGGCGAGAAAGCCACCCTTGACGGAAAGGCGATTATGGCCGCTGTCAATAGCGGCGTTCTCGTCGCCCATCCGGTCGGCAAGCGGGTCGGCAAGCGGGCCGCTGAGACCCCTGCCGAGCCTGAGACCCCCAAGGCGGTTGCCCCCAAGGGTCCGCCTCCCAAGGCGAAGTAAGCCACTCCCTGTTAATCGAAAGGTTAACAGGGAGCTTCTTAGCGGGAGGTATCAATGGCTAAGTGCCCCCTCTGTGGCGGTCAAGGCATCCTGTTAGGAGTGCTGGGATTGCTCCGGCATTTCCGGTGCCGAGCTTGCGGCATGATGTGGAGCAAACAGCGAAAGGGCTAGGAAATGAACTCAATGGTACGTGAACGTACGTCACTATCAAGACTCGCGTTAAAGTCTTGTAGGCGTATGCTGCACAGCATGACCCGTGTAGATTGGCAGTTACAACAGCACTCCGACAAACCAAGGGGGTTTGGGCATTGGCGGGGGTATTCCAAGTGCCGAAAATGCGGGATGCTTTTAGGTCTTAACACTCTCCCACTACCAAATGAGATTGATATTGGAGGTGAAGCAGTAGCCTTGATATGTCCAGACCAATACCTCTTTGAAAGGCACGCTAATGTATATCACTGAGGATGCAAAGCAAATATTCGTGGAACCGAAGTACCATGCTTGCTATTCAAAGGCATTCAAAGTAGCTTCAGTTTCAAGCAATATCGGGAGCTTTGGGCATCGCGGCGTTATCCTGATCGCCCGGGACGGTGAGGCGTGGGAAATAGGGATATCTGCCTCACCCCCTACTAAGCAGTTAGTTAAGGGGCAAATCGTCAATATCCGATTTGGCGGATGGGGCGGGGGTATCGTGCTGGAAAGTGGTTGGGAAGTGCCCCGCAAGCTCACGCCCAATGCCTCACAAGGGGTGATAGCGGAGATTTGGGGGGCCGATTTGTGAAGATAAGCCCCCTGAAATGGCATCAGTTATTTAAGGCTCGCCAAATCCTACCCACCCCTGCTAGTCCGGGGTGGTGGTCTACCACTCTCAAAGAATCTCACAAGCAAGCTACCATTTCACTGCATCGGAACGCCGAAACGTCCGAAGTATTCTTCATGGTGCGTAGGCATGAGGGATTCGCGGGAGATGGGGGAGAGGCATGGGATTGGGTATATGCCCGACTGGCGGAGTATTTCAATGGGTAAGCCACTCACGTACCCAATACCCCGAATCACGGGGATGCGTACACTCGCCGATATGGCCCTTGACGGGGCCGATCATCGGTATTGGTATGTAACTGCCCGGGAGCAAATTGGGCTAGCCGCACAAATCCTAGCTAGGGAGGGGCATTCGGCCACCCCTGATAGGCTCTGCGAATTGCTCGCTTTGTTCTCTCCCCGCGTTAGCGTGCTACGCTCCTCCCGATTTATGCTCCACTACATACGCACGCGGGGATATATGCCCGATGTGATGCGGACCGTGCGGGCAAGTGTAGAGCATTGGCGAATCACGGGGGAGATTCGCGGGCCGAAAACGCGACCCTTCGCCGATGCACTCAAAGGGGATGGCTCCGCCCTAGTGCTGGACGTTTGGATGGGTGAGGCTCTGGGGGTGGATCCGAAGCGATGGGAAGTCCGGGCGGTATGGGATGCGGGAGCTAAGCGAATCCGTCAAACCGCCCGCTATTTGAATTGGCCTGTTGCCGAAACACAAGCCGCTATTTGGGCCGCTACCGTGCTGAGGCAACCGTACGGAAACGTGCCCGCATTCAACTTGATTGCGGAGCTAACTGCTAGCGATATCCCCATCTGAGGAGCTATTTATGAGGGTCAAGCTGGGCCGAATCAATCTCGGAACGGAACGGGACGAAATAGCGGCCACCTTTGGGGCTATGGCGTTTATTCGTGAGCGTAGGCAGTCGGCAGCACGTTTCAAATCGATGAGAAATAAGGAGCAAACCGTGAAGCTCACAAAGCGTTTCAATTGGCGGATTGAATGGCATATGGGAATAGGAGAGGATTGCAAAGGCAATCCCATACTGCCCCCGGAGCAAGCGTATATCAAACGTGAAGCTCTGCGGCTTATCGTCAATACGTACGGGGGTGCAAGCCTCACTGTGCAATCAGGAGCTTGGCAGAATGAGGCGGGCAGTCTAATTGAGGAGGATGGGATCACGCTAGTTGCCTATGCCGAATCCTATGATTATGATATCGCACTACGGGCCGCTATCATGCTCGCCAGTCTTGCGAATCAAACTGCTGTGATATTCGCACGATGGGGACTGGACGGTAACGAAGTCACGGTCCGGTAAGAAAATCTTGAGCGGATTTGTGGCACGCGGCCGGATCGTAAGGTATTGTTGAGTCTCACGCGGAGAGGATAGGAAAGTCTTATGGCCCCGGACGGTGTTCGCACGCGGGGTTGCGAATAGACTGTTTCGACCATTGTGGGAGCCTTGGCGTTCCTCTTGCTCCTGCTGGTGATGATCCGTACGATTCGACCCCGAATTGCAAACAGGAGTCCGAACCCGATTCGCCGTGGAAGCGATTGGCCCCTCGGATAAATCCACTTCTGAAGATGCCCGGAAGGGCGAAACCCGGCCCCGATATACTTGCGGGCGGGTCAAGTGGTAGGGTAACGCGGCGGTGAAGAGGTCGAGGCCCCCGGCTCCCCTGCTGCCTTACTGTCACCGCGATTCGGGGAGGCATCTCCGGCCGGTGATTTGCTAGTGAACCTGCGTACGCTGCCCCCTTCTAGATCACGGGGGAGCCTCTGGGGCAGGGTTTCAATCGTGGTCCATTGGTAGGGCACCCGGCAACCCTTCGGAATTGACGTGTACGCCCGGACGGTGTTCGCACGCGGGTCAGCGTCGATGAATAGAGGGGCCTAGCGGGGATGCGGGTTCGATTCCCGTCGATTGGGATTATGGCAGGATCGGCGGAACATTTCGGCCGATTGTTCTCAGGCATGGCGGAGCCTGCATTCCCAATTCAAGAGGGGATGCGGGTTATTCATGTTTTGGGATACCGCGAGACCGAGGATCCCTATGATTGGGTATCGACCGACGATGCGTATAAACGCTATCTCGGAACGCGGCCGAATCCGATTCTATCCAAGCAGAAATTCGGCCTCGCCTTTCATCTCGCCTGCCCCAATGCTGATCGGTGTCAGCGTAGGCACGAGGGTAAATCAGTGAGGGGATTTGCAAACGTCAAAGGGCCGAATTCCCTGCGATCAGTAGACCCCGATCAGTATTGGACGAGGAGAGCCAATGTCCGATAAATGCTCTGATTGCAAAGGCAAGGGGTCGATTGCTCTCCTGCACTCGGTCGTTAAATGCGATCTTTGCGGAGGCACGGGTGAAACCACTGATCCTGACGTCGATTTGATTAAATCCAAAATGTCGGAATGGAAATTCGTAGACGATTTGCAGAGTATACCCGACGGAACAATCGTTCCGATGCCTAATCGGGCTGCTCGCCGACAGGGATTGCAAAAACACCGACAAATACAATACGCTGTTATCGCAATGCCTAGCGGCAAATCCGTTACAATAGAATTCGACGGATCATTGTGGTCCGGTAACGTGGCGACGGTGCCTGCTGCTAGCTCTCCCTTGATATCGGACTTGGAATATCTGAAAGAAATTTGTGACTTTTTTGTTAAATCGGTTGGCATTCCTCCAAACATATTGTAATGTTGAGGTATGGCGACCGAGCTTAGGGAGCAATGGCTAGAGCGGCTCCTGCCCCATATCACGGGTCACTACAAGCAGTGCCTTTATACGGTGCCGAAAAACCTGCGGGTCTCCTGCGGGTTCCCCTCTAAGGGAGCACTGGGTCGAAAGAAAACCCGAATCGGCGAGTGCTGGCCTACGGAGGCGACCGATGATAACTACTTTCACATCTTCATCTCTCCTCTATTAGAAGATTCGATCAAGGTTGCGGGAGTGCTGGTGCATGAGATAGCCCACGCCGTAGTGGGTTTGGAACACAAGCATAAAAAGCCTTTCATTGAATGTGCAAAGGCAGTGGGCCTTACCGCCCCGTGGACCGGGACAGGGGAAAGCCCCGAATTGATCGCGGTGATAGAAGGGTGGATCAAGGATGTGGGGCCGTACCCACACGGGGCTCTCAAGCCCAACACTCTGAAGAAAATACTCTCCGAGAAGGGGCGAATGCTCCTGATGGAGTGTAAATGTGGTTTGAAGATCCGCACCACTAAAAAGTGGATCGAAGAATACGGTCGCACTTGGCCTTGCCCTTGTGGGAAAAAGCTAAAGGCGGCTAATCAGGAGAACGACGATGGCGACGAAGACAGCGTGGACGAAGAATGAGCTTACCGCCCTGCGGGGGGCTCGCCGTGTTTATCGCAACGTGCCGAAGACCGAGCTTGCTACCCGCATCGTGAAGGCTGGGAAGCTCGGTCGTGGCCGTCCCCCGGCGGAGCTTACGGGGCTGGCCCAGTTTGCCCACATCGTCCGGGGCCGGACGGTGGGGCAGATCGCGGCTAGGCTGTAATTCAAGCCCTTCCCTCCCGCACGTTTATACGGAGACCAGCATGAAGTATTCTCAGTATGAGCTTTCCGCAATTGCGATGGGCCGGACCAATTACCCTGATATGAGCCAGCGTGAGCTTGCCGCCACGCTGTATCGGCGTCGGGGTGTCGTCAGTATTGGCGGCAACGGGATCAACACTGATCGCACGCAGGCATCGATTTATGGTGCCCTCCGCCGCTACGACCAGTCCCGCACGCCCGCGACTGCCTCCCGGTAGTCGTTTGACAACGCACCGAGGGGCAGGCGAAAGCCTCCTCCTCGATTTAGGAGAATCAGCTTGGGTACAATGTCGAAATACACGCGGCATTCGATTAAGATGGGCAGGCCCCGTCTTTCTATCAATCAGGCGTTGCGATGCCGCAAGGCCCAGCGTGAATTGGGCGGGCACATGCTCGCCGACGTGCTAACCGTGATTCGGCACGCTAGCTTCAACCGCCCCACCCGCAAGCTCGTATTTAATCTGTTCCGGCGTCACTGCCGGGCACGTCGAACCGACATGCTCACCGAGATGAAGCGGTTTGAGGGTGAATTGATCCGGCAGGATTCGGTGGCTAGTGTGCAGGGCCGTCTCTTGACTTGGGCAGGAATTATCTAAAGGGGATCTGATGACCTTTCGATGGACTCATTCTCAGCGGGAAAACAATACGCTCCCCATCTGCGAAGTCACGAAGAAACCTATCCCGCACGGTGCGAGGATGCTGGTGATTGAGGAATTGGCCCCTCGAACCTTCAGCCGTTCCGAAGGGAAGGCTATTGTTCTCGCCAATCTGCGAGAGCAAGGAAAGGTCTGACCCATGTTCGTTGCACGATTCAATCGGCGTGAGGAGGGCGGATATACTGCCCTTTATGGCAAGGGGTCTAAGCAGCTTCAAGCTATTCTCATTCAGGAGGATGGTAAATGGCAAGTCGAGAGCGGGCTCGGAGTGGGGGAAATAGAACCCGCCGTAAAGATTCGGGACGTGAAGGCGGCGTGGGGGGAGATTGCCGCGAGATCGTACGGCGACGTTGCCCCGCAGTCTGCCCCTTCAGCCCCGCCGGACTCTGCCCCTACTACCCCGCGTGCTGGCCCGCCGAGCCTTCGGAAAGGCCCGCCCAGCCTGAAACGACCCCTAGCGGTAGGCGGAATCACGCCTGAACAAGCCGAAGTAATCGCCAAGCTCAACGAGCTTAACAAGGATCCATTCGGTCCGTCCGAGCCTGATCCAATGGCGATTATGCGGGAGGATGTGGCCCCGGGGAACGATCAGGCGACTGAGGATACCCCGTGCTGTGAAAAGTGCGGGCGGCAGGAGCATGGCTGGCGGAAGGATCCCGATGGTAGGTGGCGTCCGCCCTGCCGGTGCGTTTTTGTGGAGGATCCACAAGCCGACTACGCTCCTGACTTCACAGATAAGCAGATGTGGGATCATTTGGATTCTCGCTTGCCTAGCGGTATGACGGTTCGAGATATGCAGCCTTCCTATCTGGGGGCTCTCGATCATGTCTATCATTGGATGCTGAGGAATAGGGAATACGTCTGCACAGACGGAAAACTGGATGCCCCTTGGGCTCATGTGCAGCGTACGTTGTTTAGGAATCTGGGTTACGCCGAGTACCGGCCTGAAGTCTGGGAGAACAAATAATGGCGACTAGCCCCGAACAAATCAAGAGAGATCAGGACCGGCTGCGTAAGGTCGTGCTGGCCCTTCGCACGCAAACCCGTCAGCCTGCTGTGATCGATCAATTCCTTGCCTGCCTCAACCCCGTAACGTCGGTTGAGGGGCGGATGCCGGTTACGCCGCAGCGAGTAATCACTCTTCCGAACCGGATGATGGTGGTTACAAATATGCTGGCCCATGCAATCATCAAGTGGGGCAGGCTGGCCCGTGGTGAGGATGCGGAGGCTAACCACGAGCTTGACCAGCTTGAGCGGGTGGTGCTGATCGGCTTCCTCAAATTTGGAGCCTTTCCAAAAGATCGCAATTCGGCAATCCATGTATTGCGAACGGTAGCCGAGGAGAAGCAGATTCGGCTAGACCGTGCGGCTGCGAAAGAGAAGGTAGAGCAGGCTCGGGAGGCTCGCCAGATGGAGAAGGAAATTGAGCAGGACGCAACGCGGGGCGAAAGGATGGGGTTGGGAGACGTGGAGCCGCAGACCGTTCTCGATGAGTCCGCCCGGTCCGAAGGGGAAGAGGCGGACGAAGCGGGCGGAGCGGCGGCAGGCGAAGAGGGAGATACGGAATGACTCGATTCACGGTAACGGCCCCGGAGCCAGTTGAACAAATCGTCCACGTCTCCGTGGAAGATTCAGGCAAAGGCGTAGTAGTGCTGTTTAACGGCATACCCGTTGTGCGATTCGATCCTTCCGAAAAACAATTCATGCTCTTGCCGGTAGAGGAGAAGATCCCCGGCGTGGGTATGACTTTGTATAGTGGTCGCTACTTCATCAAGCAAACCGGCAAGTCATATAGAGATTAAACCATGTAGACATGGCTGTAGCTTAACTGGACAAAGCACTGGGTTGTGATCCCGGGGACTGCGGGTTCAAATCCCGCCAGCCTGATTATGAGAGACCCGATCGATCAAATCTACGAAACGTACCAAAAGGCTGTTCCGCACAAAACACTGGGGGCAGCCATTATGGTATCGGCAATGTTTGAGACGTTCCGGGCACAGATAAAAGTGCAACCGATCGGGCCTCGCAAGATAGCTTTGAACGGTAGGCCGCTTGGCGGCTACCTTTGTTCGTTCTACATCTCCCCGGATATTTGGGAAGTGTGGCACTCCGACGACGATCCTCGATATCGTCCATATCGAATGGGCGGCAAGCTCGCATGATGCCGAAGATGCCAATTCCTGTACCCATGATGGGCAGTAAGCCCGCGTGGTGGCAAATCCTCCGGGACAACGGGTATCCTACGGACGTGGTGGTAATCGACTTTGAAACCTACTTTGACACCGGCTACACAATGGGCGGGAAGTCTGCGGATTCTCTCTCCACAATTGAATACGTAATGGACCCTCGATATCAGGAGCTTGGGAAAGCAATCCTCCATATCAAGGCACCTTTTGAGCAGCCCGCTCCCTGCATGTGGCGGGGTGATGACAATTCGTACATTGAATATCTCCAAGGCGAGTACGGATCCAATCTTGAAGGATGCACGACGGTCGCTCAGAATTTTGGATTCGATGGGACCGTGCTTGCCCGCAAATACGGAATCTACCCGAAGTTTCCAATTGATCTTATTGGGCTGGCTCGCCACGAAGAATCGCGGGATCTGAACGATTTGGAATCCTTGGCCGAGCGGTTCAATCTCCCCGCTAAGGGCGATATCAAACGCTTCAAGGGGTGGCGTCTTGAGACGATGACGCCGGAGCAATGGGTTGAGATCAGCAATTACGCCTGCCGGGACGATTGGCTAGAGTGGAATCTCTTTGTCCGGCTCCTGCCCCGCCTCTCGCGGCCGAGGGTAGAGCTTGCCCTGATTAAACACACCCTCGAAATGTTTACGCGGCCCGCCCTTAGCGTGGATCAGCCTTTTGCCCAAGAGCTAATTGGGAAGATGAAGGCGGAAATTGACCGCGTTGTGCAGGCGACGGGGCAGACAAAGGAAGAGATCAGCGGCAATATCTCTTTCAGCGGTCTCATGGGTGCGGCGTTAGATGCGGCCGGGGACAAGCTCGCCAAATACCAGAAGGCGAATAAGCGAGGGGATGCTATCCTCGCCATTGCTAAAGACGATGAGCAATTGGAATTCTTGACTGGGCATCCGGATCAGCGAGTCCGGGAGTTGATGGCTGCACGCACGGGGATTAAATCGTGGCCCCTGCACATCGGGCGAGTAGAGAGAATCGCCCGGCAGGCGGGTGCGTCTGGCGGCCTCCTCCCGGTCCCGCTCAAATACCACGGTGCCCACACCGGCCGATGGTCGGGCGGGGAGCGAATCAACCTTCAGAATCTCAGCAGTCGTGGCTCTGACCTAGTTAATTCCATCCGTAATCTCCTGATCGCCCCTCTCCTCAAGTACATGAATGAGACGTGGGCTGAGCAGGTAATTGTGATGGTGGATGCGGCCCAGATTGAAGCCCGCGTGCTATCATGGATTGCGGGGCAGGAGGATCTGAACGAGGCGTTCCGCCAGAATCGGGATATCTATTGCGAGTTTGCCTCGAAAATGTCGGGCCGCACTATTCGCAAGGATCGTAAGACCGATCCGAAGCCCCTCGCCAAATTCTTCAAGCGGATGAGGAACATGGGCAAGATCGGAATTCTTGGCGGTGGGTATGGTATGGGGGCCGACAAGTGCCAAGCATTCGCCGCCGTGACATACGGCGTTGAAATGACGCTGAATGAGTCAGTGCGGCTGATCGATACGTACCGTAAATCGGTGCCGCAGATTACGAAATTCTGGCGGATGGTGGAGCAGAAATTCCGGGCGGCTGCCAAATACGGTGAGCCGGGCGTGATGGATCGGGGCCTGAAGTTTCATCGGGAGGAATTCTGCGGAGAGCAGCTAACGATCATCACCCTGCCTTCGGGCCGGCAATTGAAGTATGCCAACGTGAAGGCGGCTATTATCAACGGCCGCGATCAGCTTTACATGCCGAATCCGATGGAAGGGAATAAACGGATATTTATGTGGGGGGGCTACCTCACGGAGAATATCGTGCAGGCGATCAGCCGGGATATTCTGGCTGAGGGTATCTTGGAAACCGAAGAGAAGGGATACCGCGTGGCCCTGCATTGCCACGATGAGATCGTGGCTGTGGTTCTGAAGTCGCAGGGGGAGCAGGCGTTGAAAGATATTAGCCAAATCCTCAGCACGCCGCCTGAATGGGCCGGTGATTGCCCGCTCGGAGCCGAGGGTAAGATCAGCACGAGGTATGAGAAATGAGCCTTAGAGAACAAGTCCGCGACAATTTCCGGGACTGGACTCTAGGGCAGGTTAAAGCCTATTGCTGCGGCATCCGGCATTTCGACGACGAGCTACCGCCCACGTCCACCGCTGAGGATCTAGATGAGCTTGAGGAGTATTATCTCCGGGGCTACGCCGATGCGATGGGGGATGAGGCTGAGGGTGAAGACTGGTTTGAGAAGATCGAAGACTGGCGGATTGAGCATAGGTGGTGGGAAGAATGAAGATACTTCACCGCGATGCAATGAACCACTCGACATGGGTTGCTGTTGAGATCAGCGATCTTGAATTGCACAGTCTCGATCCCCACCACAGACGGGATATGACCGACTGGATAAAGAACAAGGCCGGTCAATTCCTCGATCTGATTGAGCAGAGAAAAGCCCACGCCCGCCGATGCAGGCATGGCAAATCATACAAAGGGAGATCCGTTTGAAGCACCCACTGAAGCAGTTGAAGTCCCTAATCAATGTTCACGACTTTGATCTGGAAGTCGTGAAGGGCTATTGGATCGGACGGGTTGGGCCGGGCCAGCGGTTCATCGCCGTGGTCCCCGACGTGCAGCCGTGGGAAATCGCGGTTGATATC
>Ga0180085_1000596_pt1 | contig 12671 bp, 12 predicted proteins | sample EasRiv730_16_10D_FD_123013 | JGI IMG/M metagenome (GOLD analysis project Ga0180085, IMG submission 123013) | Soil microbial communities from meander-bound floodplain in the East River, Colorado, USA - East River metaG ERMLT730_16_10D | ecosystem: Environmental > Terrestrial > Soil > Floodplain ... | reverse complement strand
GGGCCGACCTCGAAGTTCTCGCTGCCCTGGACCGCGGCGTCGACTCCCCACTGCTGGATCTCACCCGTGCAGATGACGAAGCCGCGCCCTTCGGCGAGGGCGCCGGTCGTGCGCTGCGTCACCGTCACGCTGAGGTAGGCTCTTTCGCCCCGGGTGCACTCGAGAGGTCCTGTCACCACGACATGGCGGCCACTCTCCGTGACGACGGCCACCGTGTCGATGGTGTTCTGCATGATCCTGGCGAATGCCATCGTCGCGGTGACCAGGCCGACGACGATCGCGAGAACGGCTGCTGTGCGTTTCCACATGGCGCTCACCCCCGCCCGAGAGATCAGGCGAATCTTGTGCGCTCTCATACCGCGAACCAAGGCAGACGGCCACCTGTTTCTCGTCCGGTCACAGACTGGACCTCACGGGCGGGGTGCATCGTTGCTGCGTTCTCGGCCGTCACGATGCAAAACCACCCTTCGCGCTCGACTGCACGTCCGAACACCGTGCTTGTCGTGGAGGGGCCCGATCTCATCGCGACACCGGAAATCGTCCGGCCCTTCTTCATGGCTCAGACGGTTCGCGCGGAGGTTGTTACAGGTCGCGGGGCTCTCTCGTCGCCGCCCGGCCTGGACATCCTTTATGATCGCGGGTGTCCCGGCAGACTCGCCAAGCCATGAACGAGCCCGCGGAATCCTCGGCCAGCCAGCCCACGACCGGCGCCGCACGCGTCCGGGTGTGGCACTTCATCGTGCTGCCCCCACTCGCCATGGCCGGGCTGCTCCTGCTGGCGCGATTCGCCGACGCGGCGCTGCCCGACGACTCGTGGCTCGCCCAGAGCGGCCTGTTCGTCGCGGCGCGGACGATCGCGATCGTCGCCGCGATGTCCTCGCTCATCGCCTGGCTCGCCATCGGATACCGGCGGCAGTACGAGCTGCGTCTCGAGGCCCGCAACCGGGCGCTCGAGGAGACGCGCGATTTCCTCGCGCGCGTCATCGAGGGCTGCGGCGAGGCGATCGTCACGCTCGACGCCTTGGAGCGCGTCACCTCGTGGAATCCCGCGGCCGAGCGGATCTTCGGCTGGCGCGCCGAGGAGATCCTCGGGCAGAGCTACGATCGGCTGTTGCCCGACGACCCTTCTCTGACCGAGCAGCGGCAGGAGGTCACGCGCCGCCTGCGCGCGGGCCAGACCGTGCGCGACCACGCGACGAACCGGGTGCACAAGGACGGGCATCCGATCACGATCCGCGCGACGTGGGCGCCGCTGCACGATGCGGCCGGAGCGTTCGCCGGGAGCACGGCGATCGTCCTCGACACGACGACCGAGACGGCGATGCGCCAGCGTCTGCTCGAGCGCGAGCGGCTCGCCGCGGTGGGCGAGCTGGCCGCGGAGGTGGCGCACGAGGTGCGCAACCCGCTGGCCGGGATCCGCGGGGCGTGCGAGATCGTCATGGGTGGGAAGGTCGACGCGGAGACGCAGCGAGAAGTCGTCTCCGAGGTCGTGCGGCAGATCGACCGGCTCAACCGCACCGTGACCGACCTGCTCGACTACGCGCGGCCGGCGGCGATCGATCCGCAGCCGGTCGACCTGCACCGCCTGATCGACCGAGTCGTCGAGCTGTTCCGCGAGGATCCACGCAATCGGGACGTCTCGATCGACTTGCGCCACGATTGCGAGCTGCCGCCGGTGCCGCTCGATCCGTCGCAGATCCAGCAGGTGCTGTTCAATCTCCTGCTCAACGCCTCGCAGATGATGGGGCCCGGCGGGACGATCACGGTCCGCACCGGGCTCGACGGGGACCAGGTGCGGCTCGAAGTGCGGGACACCGGGCCCGGGATCCCGCCCGAGGTCGCGCCACACCTGTTCAAGCCGTTCTTCACCACGCGCCGCGGCGGAACGGGGCTCGGCCTGGCGATCGTGAAGAAGATCGTCGTGGCCCACGAGGGGACGATCGACGTGCGCTCGACGCCCGGAGCGGGGGCCGAGTTCCGCATTCGGCTACCCGTCGCCGGGGGCTCGATGCCCGGGAGCCGCTGAGGGCGGTCGAAGGCTCGTACGGCCAGGACCACACGGGCGCCGAGCGGCCGGAGGCTACGGGTCTCGCGACGTGCGAGCCGCATCGGGCCACATCGGCGTGACCATGGCGGCGAAATTGCGCGCGAGCAGTGCGGCGTCGGCCCGATCGAACTTCACGGCGGGTAGCGCGGCCATGTCCACAGTCGTCGCGCCCTGGAACAGGCGCAGGATGTCGACCCGGAAATCGAGGCGCGCCTGGCGGCTGTCCAGCGGCTCGCCGTGCAAGTCGGTCGAGATGGGCCTGTAGCTCTCGTCGAATCCGACGTGATAGACGAGCGGGACGCTCGCGGTGCCGCGCAGCAGCGCGCCTTCGAACAGCACGAACTTGTAGCCGACCTCCCACGTCCAGGCCATGCGGCCGTTGGGATCCAGGTCTCCGCGTGGCGTGAGCGACCGGTTGGCGGCGGCATCCACGCCGATGCCGAACTCGATCCGCTCGTAGTCCCGGCGCGGCACGTCGTGCAGCACGATGACAGCTGCGGGGTCGTCGCCGTCGAATCGCACCAGGTGGTAGCTGTCGGATTCGACGTATGCGCCGGTCGCGCCCGAGAGCCGGATGTTGCTGAGAAGGAACTGGAAGTCGCGCACCGTGAACCGGCCTTCGCCACCCGGATTGGGATAGCGGGATTCGTTGAGCACCAGCGGCTCCGGTCCCACGAACGGATGAAAATACAGCGTCAGCTCCACGGGCTGCGCTCCGCGGTACAGCCACCAGCCGGCGAGGCCGAGTGCCGCGGCCAACGCGAGCAGCACCAGCATCCGCAGCGTGGCCTTGCGCACCCGATTCACTTGTGCGCGAACGGGTCGGAGAACCGTTCCGCGGTCACGAAGTCCTGGTCCGTCAAGGTGTGCAGGAAGGCGATGATAGCCGCCTTCTCTTCTGGCGTCAGATGCAGGCTGATCCGTCCTTCTCCCGCCGTGCCCCGGTTGTCCGCCTCCACGATCAGGGGGCTCAGGGTGCTGCTGTTCTGGATGCCGCGGTCGTAGTGATCCAGCACCTGCTCGAGCGTCGTGAAGCGGCCATCGTGCATGTAGGGCGCGGTGAGGGCGATGTTGCGCAACGACGGCACCTTGAACAATCCGCGATGCGCCGGTGAGCCCGTGACCAGCTGCAGGCCGGGTTGCAGGTGCTCCTCGTCATCCAGGCCGTTGTTGGCGAACCCGTCGTAGCGCGCGCTGAAGCCGCCGGTCAGGAACTGGCTGTGACAGTCGATGCAGTTGGCGCCGCGCAGACTCACCTTGACGTCCGGGTGGGCCATGAACAGCTTGCGCCCCAGCTCCTCCTGCGCCTCGAGCGCGATCTCGCCGCGCAGGAACTGATCGTAGCGCGAGTTGGAGGAGATCAAGGTGCGCACGAACGAGGCCAGCGCCCGGGCGATCGTGTCGGGGCTGGTCTCGCCGTAGGCCGTCTCGAACAGCTCCCGGTAGCTGGCGTCGGCGGAGAGCTGAGCAACCAGCCGCCCCAGATCCTGCGCCATCTCGTCCGCGTGCTCGATCGGGACCAGCGCCTGCTCCTCCAGGCTGGCCGCGCGGCCGTTCCAGAAGAAACGCTGCGGGCCCCAAATCAGGTTGGCCAGAGTCATGCTGTTGAACGCGAGCGGCCTGCCCGACACCCCGACGCTGGTCGCGCGGCCATCGGTGAAGGCCAAGCGCTGGATATGACAGGTCGAGCAGGACACCGTGCCGGCGGCCGACAGACGCGGGTCGTAGAACAGCCGGCGGCCGAGAGCCACCGCTTCCGCGGTCAGCGGGTTGTCCGCGGGAACCTGGAAGCGGCCGAACACGAACGGCGCCGAGAAACCGGGCAGGGGAGTCGCTGCACGACGCCGTTCATCGCAGCCGCCCGCGGCCAGCGCGGCGAGCAGCACGGCGATCGACGCCGCCCGAGCCACGACGAGTCGCGAGCGGAGCACGCGTCAATGGTGGTGCACGAAGCCGGAGCCGAACAACGCCTCGAGGTTCTCGACGCCCTTCTTGTAGCGCTCCTTGAAGCCGAGCCTCGCCAGACGGTCGCCGCTCTGCAGATCGTGCACGGTGATGGAATGGTCGTTGACCTTGGCGATGAAGTCGACGTCGGTCGGGTCGCCGTCGGCCGCGTTGCCGAGATTCAGCAGGTTGTTCTGTATGGCGATGACCTTGCGGCCGGAGGCGGCGGTGAAGAAGATCATGTGGTGTGCACCGGCCTCGGCCTTGATGTCCGCGCCCGAGGGAACCAGCTCGGGCAGGCCCGAGAGCTGATAGCGCTTCACGACGCCGGGCACGGCGTGGCTGATGAACAGCTCGGTCGCGTTGCCGTAGAACTCGAGTGGGACACCCGTGCCCGCAGTGGCGCCGTCGTAGGCCTTCACGGGCGCGCCGAAGCTCTTGTCGGCGTCGTTGTACGGGATCTTCCAGACTTCGAATCCGAACATCGTATTGACCAACACGGCCGGCGCCGCGCCCGGCGCGATGCTGGGTCGCACGAACAGCACCTCGACCGGCGACGACGGAAAGCCCACCGGCTTCGCGTCCTCGACGACGATGTTCTGGATCGGCTCGAAGGTGTTCAGGTCGATGACGGTGATCGCGTTGCCCACGCCCGTCGCGAGATCCGGGTGAACCGTGGAGCTGACCACCAGGCGGTCCTGGTACGCGGAGATACCGTGCGGATACAGGATGTACGGCGCGCCCGTGGCCACCGCGCTCTTGCGCGCCTGGATGATCTTGATCACTGCATTGCTCTGCGGATCGAACACGCCGACCGAGCCGCAGTCGGCCTGATCCACGCCGGTGCCACCCATGAACGTCACGAACATGTATGCCTTGCCGTTCACGGTGTGCCACATGATGTCTTCGCCGACCTGTTGACCCCCGGTATCGAGGCAGCTGACGCCGTCGATCACAGCCGCCCCCTGGGCGTTGCGCGACAGGCCGACCTCGGCCAGGCTGCACTTGGGGTCGAGACCGGTCGAGTACAGCCTTCCGGTGGGACTGTAGTAAAGGTGGTGCAGCGGGTGCGTGAGGCTCGGCAGCTCGAACTCCTGCAGGATCGCACCGAAATTGGCCACGTCCGGGTCCAGCTCCACGATGGCGACACTGTGGACCGTGCCGAGCGTGGGCAGGCCACGCAGCAGCACCATGGCCTGGCTCTCCTCGACATTGCGCTGCGCCGCGGGCGACGGTGCGGCGACCGGCGCGCTCTCCTGCTTGTCCGAGCACGCCGCCATCGTCAGAAGCAAAAAGACGCAGAGGGGAAAGAGCCCGAGCTTCGTCGGTTGGGGCATGGTGGACCTCCGGTAAGGATCGGGCGAACAACCGGAGGATACCCCGGATGCCACCGTCCGTGAAGGGGGCCGTCGATTCGCACGAGGACGCCACCATCCGTCTCATCAGGGGCATCGCCGAGCCGCCGCCGACCGAGCCGGCGCGTGAAGGCCCGCGCGCATCGCCCACCGCCCCCTCCTGCCGGGGAGGACAGTGGTGACAGTTCATCGCCACGCAGCATCGAGGTTCAGCCTCCCGCGGGGGACGCCCACGCTTTCACAAAGGGGCCCGCCCTCCATGTCGCGGATCCCATTGTGGGAGGTCCGGTCGCGAGGGCCAGATCACTGGCCTGGAGGTCCCGTGTCCTTTGTGGCAAACACAGCCTCCGGCTCGCACAGCGGCATGCGAGTGGTTGATTCCATCGACGATCGATTGGAGAGCCTGCTCAGGTCCGGGGTGAGGACGCTGCGTACAGCAGCCCTCCGATGACCGTTGCGATCACCGACGAAACCGCGTTCGCGATGAGCGGTAACCAAGCCGTGGTCGGGATATCGAGCAGCACGACCCATTTCAAGGACTGGAGACTCGCGATGATCCACCACGCAAGACCTGCTACGACAGCCGCCCGGACGTTGGAGTCGATCTGCGGACGAATGGAAGCGTAGACCCACATGACCCATACGCCAGCCGCGACGCTCAGAAGATAGAGCGTCAGGTGCGAATCGGCGGGAGGCGCTCCGTCCATTCGCTCGGAAATGGCCGCGAAGAAGTCTCCGCCACCGACACTCACGAGGACGATCGACATGAGCGTCCACGCGGCTCCCGCAACGAGCCCGCAGAGGGCGATACGGCGCCAGTCCATGGTGTGCATGACTTCCTCCCCGGCGGCTCCTGCTGCGAATGTGAGACGGGATACCGGTCCGGTCAACCTGGCAGCAGCGCCCGCGTGGCTGCCAGTCCGCGGGTTGTCTGGCGCCGTGTCGACTCCTACGTCTTGACGGGGAGCGGCAGCGGCTCTTACGCCCGATCCTGCGGGCCTGGAGGCACCATGAGTTTCGGCGGCGCGCGCGCGCTTGTTCTCGTAGCAGTTCTCGTCGTCCTTGTCCTCGCGGTCACGAAGCTCGACCTTCCTGGTTGGATCGTCCCGGTCGGTCTGATCGCCGCAGGAGCGGTTCTCAAGGGCTCGACGAAGAGCGCGGCGGCCTGATTCTCGTGCGACCACTGACTTACCGGTTCCGGTTCAGTTCCGTCCGCGCCCGCTCGAGCGCGGGGTCGCGTCCGGTCGCGAGATCCTCGTCGGTGAATACCGGCACGGCGATGTCCGGCGGAATCCCGAGCCCGTCGAAGGTCTTGCCCTCCGCCGACCGGAACACCTCATTGGGGAGGCCGAAGCGCCAGCCGTTGGGCAGCGCTCGGCCGAGCACGTCCGAGAACACGCCCTGGGTGTTCTCGCCGATTCGAATCACCTTGGGCGTCCGGCCCATCAGTGCCTGCGTCATCGTCTCGCCAGCGCTGATGGTGAGCGGCCCGGTCAGCTCCACCACCGGGCCCTTGAACCCCGGTCTGGTGCTCGGCCGAACGAGGCTCGGCTGGCCCGGCGTCCACTTGGTCCGATCGACCGGGTCCATCCGCGCTTCCTTCGAATAGGCGACGTAGTCGGCAGTCGCGAGCCGCGAGGCGAGCGCGAGCCCGTACGGATCGGCGCCGCCGAAGTTGATCCGGACGTCGATCACGAGCCCCTCGAGCTTGGGGTCGGCGAAGATCGTGTCGAGCGCCGCTTCGAGCGCGACGAGCCCGGCGGGGAAGCCCCCCTCGTTGGTGTAGCCGCCTTCGGACAGGATCCGGAGATACCCGATCGAGTCGTCGAGATGCCCATACTGGATCTGATCGTTGCACCATTTCTGCACCGGCCCTTGGAGCTTGCTGTCGGTGACGGCGAGCACCCCCGGCAGGTCCTTGGTCATGAAGTCGCCGAGGCCGTGCTTCGCCAGCCGGTCCGTCCCCTTGCGGAGAGTGTGGTATCGACGCTGGATGGGCTCGGCCATGATCATCGTGTGGGCGTCTTCGAACGGAGCGATCATCTCCTGGAAGACCTCGAACAGCTCCTCCGGCGTCGTCGCCGGAGTCACCCTGGCCCGGGCTTGGGCAACCACGGCGGGCCAGTCGGCGCCCTTCTCGTCGAACAGGATGTAGTGCTCGGCCCAGGTCTGCGCGAACACTTCCAAGTTGCCTTCGGGCGTGTTGGGGGTCGGCTCATCGCAAGTGGCGGGCCGGGCCGCAATCGGGTGAATCACGATGTCGGACGCGGCGCCATCGCTGTGCAGGCGCTTCTTGTTCGAATCCGGCGTGGCTTTCACCAGGAGTAGGTCATCGCCGTCGGCGTAGATCGCTTCGACGCCGGCCGTCGTCTCCGCGCGCCGTGTTATCTTCAAGGACGGCACGCAAGTCGTCTGGGTGACCTCGTAGGCTTGTAGCGTGTCGCCGTCCGCCACGAAGACGAAGCCGTAGCCCTCGGATTCCCAGTTGCCGCTCAGACCGGAGGGTGTTCCGGGCTTCTCGGCGGTCGAGCAGGCACTGGCCGCGGCCAATACGATGAAGACGAACGAGGCGACCATCCGTGGCATGCGGCCCCCTAGCTGTGGCCGGTCATCTGAGCGTAGAGGCGCTGGACCGCCGCGAACGAGTCGGCGTCGGCCGGGGTCTTGTCCGGGCGATACCCCTTCACGCGCGCGAAGCGCAGGGCCAGGCCGCCCGCGTAGTGCGGGCTGGCCTGCAGGTCGTTGAATGCGATCTCGACGACCAGCTCCGGGCGGACGTGGACGGCCAGCTCGTCCCGTCCGATCTCGCGCTCGAGCAGCTCGCGCGTCTGCCAGTCCAGCAGCTCGTCGGTCAAGCCCTTGAACGTCTTGCCGAGCATGACGAACCCCCCGCGCTCGTCGTCGCGCGCGCCGAGGTGCAGGTTGCTGAGCCATCCGCGCCGGCGGCCGCTGCCCCACTCCGCGGCGAGCACGACCAGATCGAGCGTGCGCGCGCGCTTGACCTTCAACCAGGCGGCCCCGCGGCGACCGGCGGCGTACGGCGCGGCCAGGGCCTTGACCATCACGCCTTCGTGTCCGGCGGCGAGCGTTCGCTCGAGGAACGCCGCGGCCTGCTCGGCCGTGGGTCGGACGTGTCGCGGAACCACGACCGCGGCGTCGAGCACCGTGTCGAGCGCGACCACGCGGCGCTCGAGCGGCTCGTCGATGAGCGGCGCGCCGTCGAGCGCGAGGCAGTCGAAGAAGAACGGTGTCAGGGGCACGTCGTTCCGCAGTCGCGCGACGTCGAGGCGCCGGCCGAACCGCCGCATCGTGACTTGAAACGGCTGCGGCGCCCCCGACGGCTTCAAGGCCACGACCTCTCCGTCGAGGATCAGCTCGCGCGCCGGCGAGCGGCGCACGATCTCGACCACCTCCGGGACCGCGTCGGTCACGTCGCGCAGGCTGCGCGAGAAGACGCGCACGTCGTCACCGGCGCGATGGACCTGGATCCTCGCGCCGTCGATCTTCTGGTCGACGAGCGCGTCCCCCGCCGCGGCCAGCGCCTCCGGCAGGTCCGCCGCGGACTCCGCGAGCATGGGTTGGATGGGACGCATCAGCTCGACCGCGAAGCGCGCGAGCGCCGGCGCGCCGTCGACGATCGCGGCACGGGCCACGAGCGCGAGATCGCCGGACAGCATCGCGGCGCGCCGGATGTGGGCGGGCTCGAGGCCGGCGGCCTGCGCCACGGCCTCGACCACGACCCCCTCGAGCGCACCCTGACGCAGCTCCCCATACAGCAGACGGGTCAGGAAGTCCTGCTCGGCCGCGGTGGCCCGCGAGAGGAGTTCGGCGAGCAGGCGCGATCGCTCGCGCGCGGAGCCGGCGCCCCGCGCGCGGGAGATCGTGGCCAGGGCATGATCGACCTCGCCCAGCGTCAGCGTCTCCCGCTCCGCCGGGCCCACGTGCGCCGCGGCGCGGATCGCGGCGCCCCCGAGCCCCAGTCGGCCCTGCCGTGTCCCGCCCGACAGGAAGGTGACGGCGATCTCGATCTCCTCGGGCGCAAGACGCGCCAGCGCGGCGGCGATGCGCCTCGTCTTGTCGAGCCGACCCGCCGTGGCCTGGACCGCGTCGGACGTCGCGACCAGCTCGCCGAGCAACATGCCCGTATCGTACCGCTTGCGACGTCGAGGACCGGCGCGGTATACAAACGGGATGTTCCTCGTGCTCTTGACCTACGAGCGCCCGCTGGCCGAGATCGACAAGAAGATGCGCGCGCACGTCGCCTTCCTCGAGAAGGGCTACCGCGCGGGTGTGTTCCTCGCATCGGGGCGCCAGATGCCGCGCGCCGGGGGCGTGATCCTTGCCGTGGCACCGAGCCGCGAAGACCTCGCGACCCTGATGGAGCAGGACCCTTTCGTGAGCGAGGGTCTGGCGCGCTTCGAGATCGTCGAGTTCCGGACGAGCCTGCACCACCCGGCCCTGGCGAGCTTCGCCGACGCCGGGACACGCGCCGTTCGTGACGTGCCCTCGAGCCGGAGGGAATGACGCGTCGATGCTACAGACAGGCGCGCTGCGTGCAGACGACGCCGTGGGAGGTGCGGCAGCAGACGTTGCAGTCGACCTTCCAGCACCCACTGGCAGCGGAGACCGGCGGCGTGAGCAGAACCCCGATCGCTACGGTGCAGATGGCGGCCACAACCAGAGCCAGGACGGTCTGCTTGATCCTCGTCTTCATTGCGATTCCCTCCTGGGCGCGGAGTCTACCATGGTGGTCGGCAGCGTCGCGGCGAATCGACGACCGTGTTCGAGTAGCCAGTCGGTCTCCTCGGCGGAGAAGCTGCGCTCGACGCGGCATCCCACGCCGAGCGTTCCCACGACTCGATCGCCTTGAAGCAAGGGGACGACGATCGCGCCCTGGAGCCCGGTGGCTCGCGCGCCAGGGCGCACGTCGCCGCTCGAGTCCGTCTGCAAGTTGCACGCATCGACCGGGCGCGCGCGCTCGGCGGCGAGGCCGGCCATGCCCTTGCCCCACGGCACTTCGCGGACGACGGCGAGCACCGGCTCGGGGATGCCGTGACTCGCGGCGAGCCGCAGCAGCAGGCGACCCGGCTCCTTGATGTGGATCGTCCCCGAGTCCGCGCGCAGATGCTCGATCGCATCCAGGAGCGCACGAGCCAGCGGATCGTCGCTCATCGCTCGACGGCCGGTGGCGTCCAGTTCATGACCACCTCGATGCGCGTGTCGCCCGTTGCGCCCACCAGCTGATTGACCAGGATACGCCCGTCGGGAGAAAGTGCGAAGAAGGTCCGGTTCGAGCTGATCTTCGGCTCGGGGGTGTGCAGTCGAAAGAGAGGCGCGGGGGTTCCGAACGAGAAGGGATCGAGGCTCACGATCGGCACCGCGTGGAGCATCCGGTCGAGGCCGGCGAAGAACAGCTCCTTGCCGTCGGCGCTCCAGGCCGGCCAGTCGCCGCCGCTGCGCGAGATCTGCCAGTGGCTTCCCGACGCCGCGAACGTCCGCACGTAGACCTCCGCTTGCCCCGCATCGTCCGAAGCGTAGGCGATCAGCCTTCCATCGGGCGAGATCGCGGCATGCGCCTCGTTGGCTGGGGTCTCGAGAAACGGCACCGCCTTGCGCGAACCGTCGAGCGGCAGGATCCACAGGTCGGCGCCCTGGCCGGGCATGAAGCGCTCGAAGAGCAAGCTCTTTCCGTCCGGCGACCAGGAGTCGATCCAGCTCCCGACGCCCGATTCGAAGAGCAGCTCCTCCTCGCCGCTGCCGTTCGCCGCCTTGCGCAGGAGCGCCCAACCGCCGGTTCGCGGAGAGCTGTACCCGATCGATCGACCATCGGGAGACCAGGCCGGAGTCTCGGATCCGGAGCTGCCGAAGGTGAGTCGCTGGCCCTGGTCTTGGCCTGAGGCTGCGAAGATCCAGATCTGACCTTCCTGACCCATTTGGACCGCGATCTGCCGGCCGTCCGGCGAGATCGCGGGCTCGCGGAATCTCGCAGGATTCGCGACAGGTGCGAGCGGCGCTCCCCGGCGATCGAACCAGCGGAGCTCGGAGCTGTCCCTGGAGCCCGTGCGCAGCGCGACCGTTCCCGCCGTCGAGACGGCGTACCAGTCCTCGGCCGTGGCCTGCTGATCGGAGCCGATCCCCTCGGCGAGGGCGGTGAGCTCGCCGGACAGCGTTCCCGTCGCCGGATCGAAGCGCTGCGCGACGAGCGCTCCGTCCCGCACCCAGAGCAGAAAGCCACGCTCGTCGTACGCCGGCCGCGAGACATCCTGCAAAATCCGCCGCGACGACGAGGCTCCCGCACCGCGCCAGTAGATCCCCCGCACCTCCGTGTTCCCGGTGCAGGTGTAGACCAGCCCGCCGCCGGGAAGAGCCCACGGGAAGCGGTGGCTCTCCTCACCTCGATTCGAATCGAGCTCGGTCGTTGCGCGGGTCGGTCCCGCGGCCGCCGAAACCTGCGTGATCGCCGACGCGGCGTTGTCCGAGTAGTAGATCGTCCCGTCGGCGCTCCAGGTGCCGCCACGCGAATCCGCGACGGGAGCCAGTGCCTGGGCCAGGCCGGTCGCGAGGTCGAGCCGCCTTAGCTGACCGCCGGCGAAGAACGCGACCCGCTTCCCGTCGGGTGACCAGAACGGCTGGCGACCGCCCTCGGTGCCCGGAACCCGCTGGCTCGTTCCGCCCTCGAACGAGTGAGCCCAGAGCGCGACCGGACCCTCCTCCGGGCGCAGGGCATAGACCAGCGTGTGCCCGTCGGGGGAGAGCGCCGGAAAGCCCTCCAGGCTTCCCTTCTGGTCGAGGACGACCGTGAAACGGGTGATCCGTGGCACATTCGCTGTGTCCGACGGCGAGTCCTTCTCCTTCCTCCCGATCAGCACGCCGAGGGCGACGAGCGTGGCCAGCAGCGCTATGCCCCAGGCCACGAGCTCGCGCCGCGAGGCGATCTGCCGCTGAGTGGGAATCGCGCTCGCGGGCTCGCTCGTGCCGGCGTCGCGGATCACCTCGTCGAGCACGATCCGCGCGTCGGCGATGTCGTGCAGGCGATTCTTGGGATCCCGTTCGAGGCAGCGGCGCACGAGCTGGCGGATCGGGGGAGGGGTCTTTTCAGGCAACCGCGAGAAATCGATGGGCGACTTGAGCACGCCGGCGAGGGTCTCCGCAACGCTGTCGCCCGCGAACAGCGAGCCGCCGGCCAGCATCTCGTGGAGCACGACGCCGAAGGCCCAGATGTCGGCGCGCTTGTCGACCGCCATGCCCTTCGCCTGCTCGGGCGACATGTAGGCCGCCGTCCCCAGGATCACGCCGAGCTGGGTTCCCGCCGCGGTCAGCGTGGG
>Ga0180085_1000595_pt1 | contig 12672 bp, 11 predicted proteins | sample EasRiv730_16_10D_FD_123013 | JGI IMG/M metagenome (GOLD analysis project Ga0180085, IMG submission 123013) | Soil microbial communities from meander-bound floodplain in the East River, Colorado, USA - East River metaG ERMLT730_16_10D | ecosystem: Environmental > Terrestrial > Soil > Floodplain ... | reverse complement strand
GAGGTGGTGACGTGCCGCGAGTGACGTTAGACGAGGCAATGGAACTCTCCGCAGATGAAGGAACAGACTTGGTGGCGCTTGACGATGCGCTGGGAACTCTGGCAGCTATGGATCCACGCTTGGGGCAGGTGGTGGAGCTGCGCTTCTTTGGCGGGTTGAGTGTCGAAGAGACCGCAGAAGTGCTGAAAGTGTCCGCAGAGACCGTGATGCGGGATTGGAAGACCGCCAAGGCATGGCTGCTGCGAGAGATGGAAAGCAAGTGACAGGCGACAACGTACTGAGTTGGGACCTCAGCTCACGATAGAAGTTCACCTGAGTTACTGTTCAGAGTCGAAGGCCACTCATCACGGATCACTCTTCACGCGTCACTTTTCACTAACTACACATGGAACCTGAGCGCTGGCACAAGGTCAAGCAGATATATCAGACCGCACTAGAAATGAAAGCCTCAGAGCGAACGGCCTTTCTCGACCAAGTGTGCGCTGACGACGAAGCGCTGAGCCTGGAAATCCAATCTCTGTTGGAGTATGAGGAGAAAGCAGACCAGTTCATTGAATCTCCCGCATTAGAAGTGGCCGCGAGAAGGTTGGCGGCTGACCCCGCTGGCTCACTGGTAGGACGAAACTTCGGTCATTACAAGGTTCTTTCCCTGGTCGGCGCGGGTGGGATGGGTGAGGTGTACCGCGCGAAGGACACGCGCCTGAATCGAACAGTAGCCATCAAGGTCCTGCCCTCGCACCTTGCAGATCGGCCTAATCAGAAAAAGCGTCTCCAGCGTGAAGCCCAGGCGGTTGCGGCGCTCAATCATCCTCATATCTGTGTTCTTCACGATGTCGGGCAGGACGAGGGGATCGACTACCTCGTGATGGAGTACCTCGAAGGCGAGACGCTTTCCGCGCGGTTGGAAAAGGGTGCTCTCTCGATTGAGCTAGTCTTGAAGTATTCAATCCAGATCGCCGACGCCCTGGACAAAGCCCACCGACGTGGCGTCGTTCATCGAGACCTGAAGCCCAGCAACGTCATGCTGACGCCATCGGGCATTAAACTACTGGATTTCGGCTTGGCTAAGGTTGGCGTAGCCCTGCCCGGTCTTCGGCCGGCTGCTGTCCCGACCGAGAGCGGTCGCGAACGGTCAAGCGAGGATCCTTTGGTTGCACCGAGTAGGGCTATGAAGCTCACGGGGCAAGGCACTATCGTTGGCACGCTGCACTACATGGCGCCAGAACAACTGGAGGGGAAAGAAGCAGACGCGCGAACCGATGTCTTTGCCCTCGGCGCCGTACTGCACGAAATGGTGACAGGGCAGAAGGCGTTTCAAGGCAAGAGCCAGGTCAGCGTGATCGCGGCTATTATGGATCAGACCCCGCCGCCAGTTTCATCCACGCAACCGCTCGCTCCGCCGTTGCTGGAGCACGTGATTCGCGGATGCCTGGCGAAGGATCCAGATCAGCGTTGGCAGAGCGTGGCCGATATTCTTATCCAGCTCCGTCTTATCTCTGAGGCTGGTTCAGCATGGGGGACCCGCACGATCGAGCGCGGAATCAAGCGTCGTGAACTGATGGCGTGGGTGATCATTGCTGTTCTGATAGGGGTTGGCGTGATCCTTGCCTTGTTGGTTCCGTCTCAACGAGCGACGACGGACTCTTCGATCATGCGCTTTGAAGTTGAAACTCCTCAGTCGGGTTTTCCGTTTCATTTCGCGCTCTCACCAGACGGCAAAAGGCTCGCCGCAGTCGCACCCGGTGAGCAGGGTTCGGCACTCTGGGTGCGCCGACTGGACGATTTGGCCCCTCAGATCCTGCCCTACACCGACGGTGGGCGAGATCCTTTCTGGTCGCCGGGCGGACGATTCCTGGGCTTTTTCGCTGGCGGGAAGCTGAAGAAAGTCGATTTCTACGGTGCGCCAGCGGAGACGTTGTGTGAGGCACCCGAGTTCTTGGGCGGGACATGGAATCGCGATGATGTCATCCTTTTTGGTTCGAGCAGCGGACCTCTATTCCGAATCTCGGCGAGTGGAGGTCCAGTGACGGTGGTAACGCAACTTAGGAAATCGAACGGAGAAACAGGTCACGTTCGCCCATTTTTCCTGCCCGACGGCAATCATTTTCTTTTTGTTGCCCGCAACACTAAACAGGAGAACTCGGCTGTTTTCGTGGGTTCACTCGGCTCCAGTCAACCAAAGCTGTTGTTGCTCTCCGCCCTGAAGGCGGCCTTCGCGCCTCCTCATCATCTGCTGTTCGTCCGAGAGACGACCTTGATGGCGCAGGAATTTGATCCGAATCGCTTGGAGCTGCGCGGTGATCCGTTGCCCGTCGCCGAGAACGTGGCAACGAATATCGTCCTCAATTTTCCTGCGTTCTCGGTGTCGCAGACTGGACTTCTGGCGTACCGGCCGGGTGGCTCCAGAGCTTATCGTCAACTCGTGCTCGTTGATCGAGGGGGACGCAGGGCAGAGATTGCCGGACCACCCGGCAACTTTCAAAATCCGGTGTTTTCACCCGACGGGCAGTTGATTGCGGTGAGTCGGCAAGATCAAGGTCGCGACATTTGGATCGTGAACACCGGAGGCGGAATGGTCTCACGATTCACCATGGATCCCGGCGTCGAAGACCACGCGGTCTGGTCGCCAGATGGAACCCGGATCGTCTTCAGTTCAGATCGCGAGGGCGGCGTGAGGAACCTCTACGAGAAGCGGTCCGACGGCGCGGGCCAGGAGGCATTGCTTCTGAAATCCGATCATTCGAAGACGCCGCTCGGCTGGTCTCCCGACGGACGCAACATCGTCTACGAAGATCGAGCCCCGGAGACAGGGTCGGATCTGTGGTTCCTTCCGATGCTTGGAGATAAGAAGGAACCCATCGAGTTTTCGCGCACATCTTTTAATGAGTCGCATGCGCAGTTCTCGCCTGACGGGCGATGGCTAGCCTATGTCTCTGATGTGTCTGGCCGTTTGGAAGTCTACGTTCAGAGCTTTCCTCCGACAGGAAGCAAATGGCAGATCTCAACCAACGGTGGAGAGCAGCCGCGCTGGCGCGACGATGGGAAGGAGCTCTTTTTTATAGGTTTGCCGGGAGTAGAACAGTTTATGGCCGTGGACGTCGCCACTAAACCGTCCGATAGGGTCTTCCGTCGAGGCGAACCCAAAAAGCTCTTCCAGTTTGATGTTTTATCTGTGAACCAGCGAAACAGCTACGACGTCACAAACGGTCAGCGTTTCTTGCTCAATGTGATTCCTCGCGCAGTGGCAACTCCATCAGTTACGCTCATCGTGAACTGGACGGCGGGATTGAAGACAGACAAGTGACGAGTAACGTAATGCGCTAGTCATTGCGGGTGCTGCGCATTGGACTGCGGCAGCTTGCTGCCGCTTTGTCAGTGGATGGCGGCTCCGCGCCAGCTTGCTGACGCCTTAATTCTGCGCCGCAAGCCATGGGTTAGCTGGGCGCGGTTCCGTAGCCGGGCAACGAGTTTGGGCGTTGCACGCCGCACCCTCTATCGATGCAGCTTCAAATGGACATCCTCTTCAGGCTATAGTCTGCGGGCTGTCTACGTCAACCACTCGCCCTAGGCCCAGCCAGCCAACGACCCCGCAGCGTACAAGTCAAACCATGACTAGCAGCGCAAAGTTCCTGACGACCCAAGGAGACAAACCAAGACCACGTTATCTCTGTGAAGGCCCGGCGCATTGCCTATTCTTTTCTGCGGCCGAGACAGAGTCATCGCATGGCTTCACTCAGCACTATTCCTGATTTCTCTCAGGATCAAATCCTCCACCTTCTTCCAGACCTCCGGATCGTGTTCCATTTTAGTGTGATCTTCACGAAAAATTTTCTTGTGCCATGGGATCGCCGAGATATCGATTCGCTTTTGCCGGTAATCGAACTCGAAATTGCCAAGGATGGTTGTCTTGACCGGATCTTCAGCAACGATGGGAGCTTCCCCGCGAATCAGAAGGCCGTTTCTTTGAAAGAGACAAGCCGCACGGGCTACGTTTGGAGGAATGCGACTATCTCCTCTCCCGACGCTGTCAATTTGGACTGTCAACAGAACCGGAACACGCTTCTGGTTCAGCTGCCCTGCCAGCTTAACGACAGCGGCACCGCCGAAGCTCTGGCCGTAAAGGATTAAACGTGCAGAAGAACGTTCTCCGGCCTCCAGCACGCCATCTGCGTTTCGATCGAGTGCCTCTTGGATCAGCTCGAGTGCCAGGCCGCGCTTCCGGTTTTCCACGATTTCCACATGGAGTAACGGATCTCTCATGGCACGGAACTTCGTGGCCAGCCCTTGAAGATTGTTCTTTGCCTTCCACGAATCCCGCCCTCCCATGAAACCCAGCATGAGAAAGTGCCCCTCAGACAAGGGGGTTCTAGTCCCGAAGTCTTCGTAGCGCTGACCGCGAGAAAACAGGCAGCCGACGATCAGAGCGTGGAACAACGCCAGAGAACTTAACTTCAAAGCGGTGTCACTGGAGAACATCTGGCCGATCACAATCACCGTACTTCGTGAAGCTTCAAATGGACATCTGCATTCAAGCTAAGGTCCGCATATTGCCCAGCCATGAGCTTGGGATACCCAGCTGCAGCGATCATGGCAGCGTTGTCTGTGGAAAGGATCGGTGAGGGGAAATGCACAGGGATATTCTTCTTCGCAAAGCCTTCTCGAAACCGATCGCGCAACAGGCTGTTGCAGGCCACGCCGCCGGAAACGAGCACAGATCGAGGATGTCGAAGTTCGGCAGCCTTTGAGGTCTTCTCGAAAAGCATCTCGATGGCGGTTCTCTGAAAGCTGGCAATGAGATCGTAAACCGGTTGCGGCAAGTTCTCATGGAAGTTCTGCTCGTTGCGGCGGGATGCCATCTCGTCGGCTTCTTTCTGCAGATGGGCTTGGACATATCTGAGAACCGCTGTCTTGATGCCGGAAAAGCTGAAGTCCAATTTCCCGTCGCTGATCTTTGAGACCGGCAGGTCGATGGCGTGGGCGTTGCCCTTCTTCGATAACCGGTCAATGATGGGCCCGCCCGGATAACCCAAGCGCAGCAGCTTGGCCACCTTGTCAAAAGCCTCGCCCGCTGCATCATCGCGTGTCCGCCCGACCAGTTCAAACTTGGCCGGATGCTGCAGGCTCTCCACCCAGTAAAGACTGGTATGACCTCCGGACACGATGAGACAGAGAGCGGGAAAAAGTTCGCACCAATTTGTCTCAGGAATGCCACGCTGTGCTTCACTTCGCGCCAGTTCCAGTGGAACCGAGTAAATGTGTCCTTCGAGATGATTGACCGCCACCAAAGGTACATTCAGCGTGAACGCGAGAGACTTGGCGTAATTCACCCCTACCAACAATGAACCCACTAGGCCCGGCCCTGGAGTCACGGCGATGCCGCCGATCGCCTCCTGAGTCACTCCTGCCTCCTGAAAGGATGCATTCACAATGGGGACGATATTCTCCAGATGATGGCGCGAGGCAAGTTCAGGAACGACACCACCATATTTCTTGTGCACTGCCACTTGGGAGCCAATAACATTGGACAAAATCAACCTGCCATCGCGTAGCACCGCGGCCGCAGTCTCATCGCAGGATGATTCGATTCCTAGGATCAGCACAGGTTTAGAACTTTCCTCAGAAGGGCAACGGAGAACTGGGAATAGGCGGTGGGCAGAATGCGGCCCAGCAATATCTAGTGGGGGCGCGGGAAGCCTTTGATTTTGGTTTTGACCCCAACGCCAAGAATTTGCTATAGTTCGGCGTTTTTGAGAAGTCCTTGAGGAGGTCATCATGGCAGCACGCTGTGATATTTGCGGAAAAGGTCCCTTGTTTGGCAACAACGTGAGCCATGCTCATAACATCACCAAGCGGCGATGGAACCCTAATCTTCAGAGAGTCCGGGCAATCATCAACGGAGCCCATAAGCGAGCTCGTGTGTGTACCGCCTGCATCCGGACCGGACGAGTCATCAAATCTCATTGATCGTTACCAGGAGATGCCACCATCCCATCTCCTGGGTTCCCGCCTGATTATCCCACTGCAGCAATCACATCAATCTCGATAGCCACCTGTCGGGGAAGTCTTGAAACCTCAACCGTGGATCGCGCTGGCGGTGTGTCGTGAAAGAATCTCTCGTAGACCGCGTTCATGCGCGGAAAATCGTCCAGGTTCTTCAGGTACACGGTGGTCTTGATGACCTGACCCAAAGAAGAACCTCCAGCCGTCAACACCGCTTCGAGATTCTTGAGCACCTGTTCAGTCTGGCTTTCGATATCTCCGCCCACGAGCTCGCCCGCAGGTGTCAACGGGATCTGACCCGACAGGAACAACAGTTCACCTGTCCGAACTCGAATGCCCTGAGAGTAAGGCCCAATCGCCTTCGGGGCGTTCTCGGTTTGTACAACTGATTTCATTGTGGGTACCTCGTAAGTATCGAGGACGATCAGCATCCGTTTCTTCTGGAGTCGTCGCCTCTACTCTCATCGGTCGAAGCACGGCTGGGCGGGATTACTGCCACGTAACCTCATCCACTCCCTTGATCTTCTTAAGGGCTGCCACAGCTCTTTCCAGATGCTTCAGGTCAGCGATCTCGATCGTGACATGAATCAAGCCCCTCCGGTCCTCGAAAGACTGGGCTTCGATGTTCTTGATGTTGGTCTTAATGTCAGAAATCGTTGAGGTAATCTCCGCCAACATCCCCTGCCGATCATCAACGGAAATCGATACTTTCACCGCATAGGAGCCATCGGCGGCGCCGGTCCACTGAACATCAATCTTGCGCTCGGCCTCGTACATCAGGTTGGCAACATTGGCACATCGACGGGCATGAACGGCGACCCCTTTGCCTCTGGTGATGTAGCCCACGATATCTTCGCCACGAATCGGATTGCAGCACTTGGCGCGATAGACAAGCAGATCGTCAGCACCCTTCACTTGAATCGTGGCACCGGAAGCAAACCCAAGCACTTTCTTGACGGCCGAAGCAAATTTGGAGACCTTTTCGTCGGGAGCTTCCTGCAATTCACCTGGCGCAACCAGTTTCCCCAGCAAGACTCTCGCTGAGATCTTCCCAAACCCCAGGGCAGAATACACGTCCTCGAGCTTGGTGCACCCGTAGTCTGGAGCAGCCTTCAACAACTGTCCCTCGTCGACAAGTTTTTTGAGATTTAGTTTGAACTTCCGCGCTTCCTTTTCCAGAATTTTCTTCCCAATCTCGATTGAGCGCTCTCTTTGACTGACATTGATATAGTGCCGGATCTTGTTACGGGCGCGCGAGGTCTTGACGAATGAAAGCCAGTCGCGGCTTGGGGTATGTCCGGCCTGGGTCTGAATCTCGACAATGTCTCCATTCTTGAGCCGCGACTTCAGCGGCACAATGCGACCATTGACCTTGGCGCCGACACATTTATTGCCGACCTCGGTATGAATAGCGTAGGCAAAGTCGACTGGCGAGGCGTCGCGCGGCAAGATGATAACCTTGCCTTTGGGGGTAAACGCATAGACCTCTTCGGGATAAAGATCGATTTTCAGCGTACTCAGAAAGTCGCTTGGGTCCTGCATCTCCTGCTGCCATTCCACCAGATGCCGCAACCAAAGGAACCGCTGATCGTCCTTGTTGTCCGAGGGTTTGCCTGTCTTATACTTCCAATGGGCGGCGATGCCTTCCTCAGCCACTCGGTGCATCTCCATGGTTCGTATCTGAATCTCGAACGGTTGCCCGTGCGGACCGATGACCGAGGTATGCAGCGATTGGTACATGTTGGGCCGGGGGATGGCGATGAAATCCTTGATCCTTCCTGGAACCGGCCTCCACAGGTTGTGAATGAGCCCCAAGGCTGCGTAACAGTCCTTCACGGTATCCGTAATGATGCGAACTGCCAACAGATCGTACACCTGTTCGATCGGAATCTTTTGGCGCTTGATCTTCTGGTGGATGCTGTAGATTCGTTTGATGCGGGATTCGACAGTCCCGGGAACATCATGTTCCTGCAGTTTCTGGGTGATGAGTTCTTTCACTTCATCCAAAAGCTCCTGGCGCACCTTCTGGCGGCTTTCAACGGATTTCTTGATCTCCTGATACGCTTCCGGTTCCAGGTAGCTGAACGCCAGGTCCTCCAATTCACCGCGCATCTTTCCCATGCCCAAACGATGCGCAATAGGCGCATAGATTTCCATGGTTTCCAGTGCAATTCGATGGCGCTTTTCGGGCGGGAGAAACTGCAGAGTCCGCATGTTGTGCAACCGATCGGCCAGTTTGACCAGAACGACACGGACATCATCCACCATGGCCAAAAACATCTTGCGGAAGTTTTCCGCCTGCTGCTCCTCCTTGGAATAGAACTGAAACTGGTTGATCTTCGTAAGACCGTTAACGATGTTCGCGACGTCCTTGCCGAACTGTTCCTCAATGACTTCCAGAGGGGCTGATGTATCTTCAACAACGTCGTGCAGCAGGCCTACGGTCACACACACGGCGTCAAGCTTCATCTCTGCCAGGATGTCTGCCACTGCCAGCGGGTGGTTGAAGTAGGGTTCTCCGGATTTGCGGATTTGTCCGTGGTGCTCTTTGGCCGAAAAGACGTAGGCCCTGCGCAGAATGTTCAGATCCTCGTTTGGGTGGAATTTCTCCACTTTTGCGAGAATGTCTTCGAAGCGGATCATGGTAAGGATATTAGATGATCGAAGCGAAGCTTTCCAGTTGCATTCAAGTTCGAAGGTGCTCTCGGAGACAAAGTAATTCTTGTGTGAATCTCCGAAAATGAGTGCTGCGGATCGAAAGGGCGCCGACTTGACAGCTGGCAAGCCACACAGTCATGGACGGACCGCGAGGTAACAGCTTCGCGAGTCGGGCCGACTCAAGCGTTGTTGCATCCGGTCTCCAAGGGAATGTTCTTCCCACTTCTCTGGGTTCAAGTCCAGATGCGAGCGGCAACAAAAAAGCCTCTTGAGACTTCATCTCAAGAGGCTTGCAAATAAGGTAGAAAGCTGGCTGGATGATTTACTTCGTCGGATCAACGATACCTTTGGTTTCTGCTTTGGCCTCGACTTCCTTGCGAATTTGCATGGCTTTCTCGAAGTTGTCGTCGGCTTTCTTCAGATAACCTTGGTAGTCCTCGTACCGGCTTCCTGCATGCTTCTTTACCAGCGGATCCAACGACTTCGGATCGAGCGCGGCCATGGCAAATTGGTCCTTGAGTTTCGGATTGGCATCGGTGAGCTCGTCAATAACGACCTGAGCCTTCTGCCGCAGCAACAGGTTGATGTAGAAATAAGCGTTGTAGTAGTTCGGATCATTCTGAACGGCCTTCTCAAGGTTCGTGAGACCTTCTTCAATCAGAACCTTCTTCTGCTCCGTCGGAAGAGGATCCTGCCTGTTATAACAGAGAATCCAGTTGACGTTGCCAATGCTGTAGAACGGCTCTGGGCTGTTCGGTTCGAGTTCGGTCCTCTTTTTGTAGTACTCCTTAGCTTTGGCAAAATTCTTCATGTTGAAGTAAATGCCAGCAATTCCGCTGACAGATCCCACATTCGTGGGATCTTTGACCAGAACGTTTTCGTACGCCTTAATGGCTTCCTCTCCAATTCGTTTGTTCTCGGGAGAATCCCCTCCCGGTTGGTACTGCGAAGCGTACGCAGCAGCGAGATAGAGATGCGCGTTAGTCAACTCAGGGTCCAAATCAACAGCAGCCTTGAAATGCTCAACCGCCGTCTCGTATTTGGAGTCTTTGAACGAGCGCACACCCTTATTCATCTCATCGCGTGCCTTCAATTTGGAACATCCGGCGCTACTGAGAATGGTGAGCAAGGCCAGCATCCCTGTCATCGCTTTTGATCTAAACTTCATCGAGTTCCTCCACAGGCCAGAGTTTTTTCAAGCAGCCCAAAACGACAACTGAGTATACCCAACGGATGTTCAACATTCTTAATTAAGATAGACCCGCAACCCCAAATTCAACCCACCACTGTGCCACCGACTGTTCTCAGTGAGCCTTATTCAGCAAAAAAAATAAGAGGTTCTTGGAAGAACCTCCTTGTAAATTATTCGCAGAAATGGAAGCGAATGGGTTCACTGGCCAGATTGAATCTTCTCGGTTATCAAGCCAATCTTGTCCACACCCACGCCCCTGGCAATGTCAATGACATCGACGACACTATTGAAAAGCAACTCCGTGTCACCCTGGACGAACATCGTTCTTTCGTTTCGAGTCTTGAAAATTTCTGTAAGCCGATTCCCAAGGTTATCCTTGGTAACGGACTCCTGATTGATCTTCAAGTTCCCCTGGGCATCAACCGAGACGACCACGGTTCGATCATTGGGTTCCGAGGGAGGCGCCCCGGGCGGGGGCGGCTGAGGAACCTGAGCATCCAGACCCCGCGGGATCAGGGGCGTGATGACCATGAAGATGATTAAGAGAACCAGCAAAACATCGATCAGCGGGGTGACATTGATGTCTGCTCTTGAAGTGCTACCCCCAACTGCCATAGCCATGATGCAAAATCCTCCAAAAGTCGATTGTTTACTGCTCGGAACCCTGACCCTCGACGCGCGTGGTCAGCAGCCCTAGCGTGTCCACGCCTGCGGCGCGAACAATGTCAACCACATCGACCACGTCTCCATATCTGGCTCGTCGGTCGCTTTTGACGTAAACTGTCTTGTCCACCTTGGACGCCAGAACATCCTGAATCTTGGGGCCCAATTGGTCTTTGACCAAGATCTGGTCAGCGTTCAGCCAAATCTTGGAATCGCGTGTTACCGCCACTACGACGGCATCGTCGCGGTCAGCCTCGCGCATTTCCCGCGGATTCTTGGTTTTGGCGAGATCGACGCTGACCCCCTTCTGCAACAGGGGAGTGACGACCATGAAAATGATCAGCAGCACCAACATGATGTCGACCATGGGGGTGACGTTGATGTCAGCAATCGCATTCCCCTTCCCACCACCAACTGCCATTGACATTAGCGCTTACCCCCTCTCTTTTTGAGGAAATAGTCGATCAATTCGGATGCCGAGTTGTTCATTTCCACGTCGAACGACTCGATCTTGCTGTTGAAATAGTTGAACATCCAAACAGCAGGCACGGCCACGAACAGGCCGAAGGCAGTAGTAATCAAAGCTTCAGAGATACCGCCAGCCACGGCTGAAAGACCTGTGGACTTTTCCGAGGACATTCCCTGGAACGCGCTGATAATACCAAACACCGTTCCGAATAAGCCCACGAAGGGAGCGGTACTACCGATCGTCGCCAAACCGCTGATGCCTCGCTTCAGCTCGGCGTTCGTGATGGCAGTGGCGCGTTCCAATGCCCGCTTGGAAGCTTCGATGGCTTCACCTGGTATTTCACTACTGCTCTGGTGAGCTTGGAATTCCTGAAGCCCAGCGACGACGACTTTGGCAAGATGGCTCTTCTTATTTTGCTCGGAAACATTGATCGCTTCGTCAATCTTTCCTTCTTTCAAGCAACCAGCAACCAGGGGAGCAAACTCGCGCGACTGCTTTCGGGCGGCAGAGTAGGCTAGTACCCGGTCAATCATCACCCCAATAGACCATGCCGACATGACGGCCAGGACGACGATGACCGTCTTGGCGACAACGCCCGACTGATTCCACATGGATCTTAAGTCAAATCCAATTTCCCCTTCTAATAGCGTAAACGCAAGCATGTTCAACTTAAAGAGAAGCATTTGAGATAATCCTCCTGTCGTTCATGTAAGTATTTGTTTAGATATCCTGACTTTCCACTGCGAACATTTCCGGCAGTGCACTTCATCAGCCGCTCAGGTTGAAGTTGACTGTGACTTGAGTTACCACCTCCACCGGCTCGCCATTCAGCAGGGTGGGCTTGTACTTCCATTGCTTCACTGCATCAAGCGCTGACTGAATGAGCAGCGGATGCCCGTTGATCACACGCAGATTCTCCACGCTTCCCTGTTTGTTGATGACCGCTTCCAGCACCACAACACCCTGAATGCGCGCCTGCTTGGCCAGCGGTGGATAAGGTGGCTTTACCTGACGGATCAGGTTCGCCTGCTGCACGTTGCCGCCGACGCGAACTCTCTGCGGTGGCTTAGGTGCAGCCGGAGGAGGAGGCGGCGGCGGCGGCGCAACGGAAGTGGGAGACCCACCAATGACGCCGCCAATCACACCACCGATCTGGCCGCCGGGAACGCCGCCCGGCACTCCACCAACGACCCCGCCTACAGCTGTGTCTGGAGGTGGGCCTTCGTCAACGATGTTTTTGATTTCCTTGGGAATTTCGACCGGAGCCCGGAAAACACCGTCATCCACCACGCGCTTCACAACTTTCGTTGGCGTCGGGGCGGCCGGCGGCGGGGGCGGGGGAGGAGGTGGCGGCGGAGGCGCCACCAGGAAAGTCAATTGCTGCATGGAACCTGAGAGCGTCTCAGGAAACAGCAAGGGGATAATCACCAGAACCGTCACCAGAACCACGTGTATGACGATCGAGATGAACATCGTCAGGGGCGTCTTGGTTTTGCCTTGACCCTCTCCGCTGGACTCTATGAGTTGATCAAACATTCTCGAACCTCCTTCCCTGGATTTCAGTTGGAACTAGCAAAATGTGTGAACCTGACTCAGATCGACACCAGCCGGGGAGCCTAAAAACTGGCCGCCTTGGCGAGCGACTTCTTCTTACCTTTGTATTCATACCACATCACAACAAGCGGACTGG
>Ga0180085_1000593_pt1 | contig 12688 bp, 17 predicted proteins | sample EasRiv730_16_10D_FD_123013 | JGI IMG/M metagenome (GOLD analysis project Ga0180085, IMG submission 123013) | Soil microbial communities from meander-bound floodplain in the East River, Colorado, USA - East River metaG ERMLT730_16_10D | ecosystem: Environmental > Terrestrial > Soil > Floodplain ... | reverse complement strand
GCCCTATCTAAAGAGCCGAGCGGCGGAGGAGGTAGAAGTTTAATCCGAGTCGTGAACGGATACTCCATTGGTTAATGGGCGTCGATGGGATCATGCGATTGGGAATTCGGTGAATTGGCGCTTGCGTGGTAGCGTGCGCGTACTCGAGCCAACTTCTGCATGTCCGAATGCGTATGGCTCCTACGTCCTTTTAGTTAAAGCATCAGTTATCGACTACGTCCCCGGGCATGCCTTGGACTGTAACTGCCTTCAACTAGCCAGCGGAAATTTCCGCCCGAACGCCTTCCGACATGTTATGTAGCTCGCGACCGAGCAAGAGAAGCAAATCGTCGAGCGTCACCATTCCCACCAGGTGCTCCAACTTATCCACGATCGGCAGTCGTCGCACGCCCAGCGTCATCATCTGGTGCGTTGCGTCCAAGATCCCTTCGTCTTCCCGGATTGTGGAGACCGGATACGCCATCACGGTCTGAATGTGATCATCGGCGGAGAACCCACGAACGAGAGCCGCCAAAGCCAGGTCCCGATCAGTGACTATCCCGACCGGCCGGTTTCGTTCGATGACGACAATCGCCCCCACGTTATTTTGCTCCATGAGCTTCGCCGCCTGGGCCAAGGAATCCTTGGGGCCGGCGGTAATCACCTTTCTGGTTAGCGTGGTGCCAAGCGACATGGTGCCAGTCCTTTCATTGTTGGTCGGAATTCATAAATCACAATAGCGCCGGCCTTCGGAACTCGACGGTCCCTAGCCCTTGATACAAACCATCGGCCTCAGCCTGGCTACCTTGCGCGAGAGGCCGGCGACATCAGCCGCGTCCACAACAGCGCCCACGTCTTTGTAGGCCGCCGGTGCTTCCTCTGCGACGCCACGCGTGGAAGGGCTGCGGATGATGATGCCCTCCTGAGCCAACTGGTCGATGAGCTGTCGGCCATGCCATTGTTTGAGGGCCTGGTGCCGGCTCATGCTGCGGCCGGCACCATGACACGAGGAACTGAGCGAGAGCTCCTCCCCTTTGGCAGTGCCGGCGAGGATATATGAGGCCGTGCCCATCGAGCCGCCGATGAGAACCGGTTGGCCAACTTCGCGTAACGCCGGCGGCAAATCGGGATGTCCCGGCCCGAAGGCCCGTGTCGCTCCCTTGCGGTGGACGAATAGCTCTCGCGGCTGGCCGTCAATGACGTGCTGCTCCACCTTGCACGTGTTGTGCGATACGTCATACAGGAGCACTAGATTGGCTTGGGGTAACACGTTGGCAAAGGCTTGGCGTGTGAGATGTGTAATGATCTGGCGGTTCGCAAATGCGCAATTGATGGCGGCCCGCATCGCACCGAGATAGGACTGCCCAACAGGCGAGTTGATGGGAGCACAAGCGAGCTCGCGATCGGGAAGATAAATTCCGAAATCCTTGGCGGCGATCGCCATCGATTTGAGGAACTCCGTGCCAATTTGATGGCCCAGGCCTCGCGATCCACAGTGGATGCTGACAACTACGTCATTGAGCTGGATGTCAAAGGCGGCCGCCGCTGGTGTGTCGAAGATCTCGGCGACATATTGCACCTCCAGGTAATGGTTGCCGGAGCCGAGGGTTCCCATCTCGTCGCGCTGGCGATGCTTGGCATGATGTGAAACCCGATCCGGCCGCGCTCCTTGCATGCAGCCGTGTTCCTCGATTCGCTCCAGGTCTTCGGCGGTACCCAATTCCCTCGCGACAGCCCAACGCGCTCCACCTGTGAGCATGTCGTCCATTTCGCTGTCGCTGAGACGAATCCGTCCGGTGCTGCCAACACCCGCGGGAACCGTCCTGTACAGCGTGTCGGCCAGCTCTTTCTTCAGGGGTTCGATGTCTTCCCGCCGCAGCCCTGTGTGTAGGCAGCGCACACCACAGGAGATATCGAATCCGACGCCACCGGCAGAGACGACGCCTCCCTGCTCGGGGTCGAAGGCGGCCACGCCTCCGATTGGAAAGCCATAACCCCAGTGGGCGTCGGGCATGGCGTAGGACGCTTTGACGATGCCCGGCAACATGGCAACGTTGGTAACCTGCTCGTACACCTTGTTGTCCATTGCGGCGATCAGGGCTTCATCCGCATAGATGATCGCCGGCACGCGCATACTGCCAAAGGGCTCAATCCACCACTCGAATGGAGATTTGCGGGTTAGTAGGCTCGTCTCCACGATCGTCTCCCTCACCGCGACTACACATCGACAACGCACTGAGCGACCCAGATACCATCGGCCTGCTGCTGGACGTGCAAGCTCGTTAAGGTCGCGCCTTTTACCTCCACCGCCGGCTGGTGCTTCTCCACATTCACCCTTTCGCCCCATGCATGTCCGTGCAGCCGGTGACCGTCAAGTCGAACTTCAAAGCGGCTGAACAACAGATGACGCGTGGCCATCTCGAAGACCAAGGCGTTCAGCCAATCGACGAATAGCAACTCGTCGTCAGGTGCCTCGCACGCGATTTCGACTATCTCCTGTGGATTTAGCCCGGCAGGATCGGTGATTACAGCCGTCATCGCCAAAGCGGCTTGCTCAAAAGCCTGTTCTTCGGTGGCGCCGATGCCAACGATGCCGATGTCCGCATCGTGGGAGAAATGCTCCCAGCGATTCGTTCCCATTTGGGCGTCCTCCTGTCAGGTGTCGCGACTGGCGACAGCCACGCTTCTACGCGACTTCTGCTACCTCGGCTTGAATTCCTTCGGCGATGTGGTGTAATTCGCGACCAAGCAAGAGAAGGAGATCATCGAGGCTTACGAGCCCCACCAAGCGGCCGAGCTCGTCCACGACCGGGAGGCGCCGCACCGCGAGCCGCATCATCTGCGGTGTCGCGTTATAGACTCCTTCGTCCTGCCGGATCGTGGCAACTGGGCACGTCATCACGTTCTGGAGATGCGCTTCCGGCGACGTGCCGAGAGTGCACACTGACCGCGCCAAGTCACGGTCCGTGACAATGCCGACGGGTCGGCCTTGTTCAACCACCACGACAGCTCCGACGTTGTGCTCGTCCATCAGGCGTGCGGCTTTTGCCAGAGAATCGGTCGGCTCCGCGGTGACTACTTTTCGGGACAATAAATGACCGATCGACATGACTATGTTCCTTGTGTCGTCAGTGTGAATTGAGGCCGTACTCGGCCGTTGCAGCGCTTGCGGGTCGCAACCGACGTGCCACAAGAGAGTATCGCGATAATCCGCTTGTTACGGCGTTTGCACCTCGGCGACCTGAGCGTTTGACTGTGCGAAAAATGCTCAGCGCGAGCGTATTCGCGCGCCGGTAGGGCTCGCCTGTTACGGAACACGGCTAGATAGGCAAGCGTCTCCGGCGTGGATCTCGAGGGCATGAGCGCTGCAAGAGGAGTCGGCAAATGCGAGTCCCCTTCACCGAAAACGCCCTGAAAGTCCTTGAGGTTCGCTATCTACGGCGCGACCAGAACGGCCGCGTCGTGGAGACGGCAGAAGAGATGTTTCATCGGGTCGCGTTTGCCGTAGCCGCGGCGGAGTGCAGACTCTCGTGGAACTCAATCCACTGTTCCTTAAATACGCGCAGCAGCGAGGATGTGATTCGCCGCAACTGCTGCTCGAACTCGAAAGACAGGGTTCGCTCGAGAGCGTGCCTGGCGTGCCCGCCGATGCCAAAGCGATATTCGAAACAGCCCTGGAGATCTCGGCGAAAGATCACTTGCAGATCCAGTCCGCATTTCAGAAGCACGTGGACAACGCCGTCTCCAAAACGATCAATTTGCCAGATTCAGCTGGACCAGAGGTCGTGGCCAATGCCTATCGCCGCGCATGGGAACTGAGATTTAAGGGCGTCACGGTATTCCGCTACGGCAGCAAAAGGCAGCAGGTGCTGCGGCTGGGGGTCAGCGAGAGTTCATACGCGCAAGAACACTTCTCCAAATGCGATCCGGACACCTGCCGGCTATGAGAGGGCCTTCAATATGAGGACAGAGTTCGCCTGGCGCTATTTTCGTTCTTCCTCGTCTTCAGATTGCAACTCGATGAGCGTGTCGTTCGCCACTTCGTAGGACGGATACGGCCCTGGATCAATCAGGACGCCGCCTTGGCTTGCCGCAGCGTCATCGGGTGTTTGACCCGGCAGAAGCTCTACAACCATTAAACCGTCTGCGAGCTCGATAATGGCGAATTGGACCATGCGCGAGGATCCTTGTTCTACGTTGCTTCGCTCCGGACTGTACCTCAGCCGGGCTGCCACCGCTGTTCAAAGACCGCCGTGCCGCCCAACCAGCTTCACGGTCGTGGCCTGGGGCCCTCGGTCCCCTTCCTCCTCGGCGAAGGCCACTTCCATCCCCACCTCCAGTCGGTCAAATGCGTCATTGAGCACGCTGTTCCGATGAAAAAAGATTTCGCGGCCTTCGGGGGTCGCCAGAAAGCCGTAATCCTCGGTCGGCACGAGCTTGCTCACGCGGGCATGTGCCATGCGGCTGCGAGCCTTCACGTCCCCCCGCTGACGCCGAACATGATCTTCCAACTGACGCCCCGCAGAATCGAACGCATCGCGGATGGCAATCGCGATGTCCTTGTATTCCTTGTGCTCACCCGGTTCGCGGGTCGCCACCACTTCACCGCCCGGCAAGGTAATATCGATGTGGAGCTCGTACTGATTCCCGTGCAAGTGATGTTTGCCAGCTGGCTCCACCACCACGCGGCAGCTCATGATCCGGCCGGCAAACGTGTCCAGCCTGGCCGCTTTTTCACGAATGGTCGCCTCGATCGCGGGCGAGTGCTCCATTTGCCGGAAACTGATCTGTAAGGGAAGTTGCATGGCTGTGACCTCCATCAAGCGCAATTTAGTCGTCAAAAAAATCTACACTTTCATCGCGACCCGGAAAGCGTCGAAGCAGTGAAACCTGCTCGGCAAACACCATGCCGACTTAGCGGCATTGAATTTCGCGGCAAGCCAGCTCCCCGGCAACTGCGGCGATCCTGCTGCCGCAGGCCGAATCGCGGCGAAGTCGTTCGCCATCAATGACTTCGATTATGTGCGGTTTCGCACAGCCATCCGTGCGTCTGCGCACAACCTGCCGATTCTTGGCGCCACCCGAGGCCTTTTGCCAGTGCAATGCGTCATGTGCTAGCACCATGACACGACTGGAACCAAAACTATGCCGCTCACGTATTAAAAATGGAGACGATGCAGCTCGACTTCAGGCCGTTTGATCGCATTAGCGGTCGAAACCCGCCACAACGATAAGACGCGGGTGGCGCGCCGACGGCGCTTTTAATGCCACCCAATGCTTGAGGCCGAGCAGTTCGCCAAGTCTCCTGCCAGCACGATGCTGGCGATCGAGAGACTCCGGGCGGGTCCGAACTTCCAGAGCCTTTTTGGACCCGGCGGTCGCTGTGGATAGCCGGAAGTCCAACGGCGACAGTTGCCAGGTAAAAGTGGAGGACTCGCTGAGCGGCGCTCGTCGCTTTGCCAAAGCTTCGATGTCGAGGGTTTGTCTCGGAGAAGGGGACGAACGGAGCCCATCGGGGTGACACAACGAGACTTCGCCGGAACGACGAGCAGTACTGACTCTCTCCCCAGCAGGATGCTGGTTTTTTTTTGCGCGGAGATGCGTCCTATTCAGCATCGGAGATTGCTGTGGATTAACCGCAATCGACCGTCAGTTGCGTGGTTCGCGGATCAGTGCTTTGCGCCGCGTCCCTTTCTTGCGTAGCTTTCAGCGCGGCGTGATCGCGTGTTCGTCTGGCTTCGCAATTGGTCGTACAGTTCTCGCTCTCCGGCAGAGAGGCGATTGGATATGTGGACACCGAGCGCCAAGTAGAGATCTCCCTTGCGGTCCTGGCCGAATAGCGGCAGGCCCTTACCGCGGAGGCGCAATAGGGAACCGGGTTGCGTGCCGGCTGGCACTTCAACCGTGGCCTCGCCAAAATCGACCTGCGCTTCCCCCGGTGGGTGCGATAACGGCAGGAAAACCTCCTGGTGCGACTGCCTCCAGGCCCGGACTGCGTCCTTCACCACCGTCTGGCCGCCCTCGTAGCCGTGCTCGGTCCGCAGCCGCTCGAAGATCCGCTGGGCCGTATGCCGCTGTTTCCTGGGCGCCTGGAGGTCGGCTTCCAGCATCTCGTGGATGATCGGCAGGAAGGGTTCCAGCTTCCCCTTCTTCCGCGGCCGGCTCGTGCGGTAGCCCAGCGGCTCGGCATGCGCCAGGATCTTCTTCAGCGTGTGCCAGCCGAGGTGGTACTTCGCACATGCGGCACGCTGGCTCAATTCGTTCGTCAGCACATGCCGACGAACCTCTTTCCAAAACTCCATGTCGGATCGCACTCCTGGGCCTCCCTGCGAAGTTGGGCAAGATAGGGGCTGACGCCCCCATCTTGCCAACTTGCAGCGCTGCACTCATGTGCGCCGCCAATTTCAACCGCCCTGACACTCGCCCGCCGCCGCCGTTTTCAACCGCCCTCAACACCCCTGCGATGTGACCAAAGTTTGCTGAGGAATGCGAGTCCGCCCAGTTTGGCATCATCGCGCGTGCCCAATCGCGCGCTGCACGATCGAGGGGTATCGCCTTCAACCGCTGACTGTTGACAATCTTTCCATGAGCCAATGGTTCTTATTGTTGCACCCCGTACTCCAAGCGCTGTTGGCGGGGCTGTTCACGTGGGGTGTGACTGCAATCAGCGCCTCTTGCGTCTTTCTGGCGCGGGAAGTCAATCGCAAGTTGCTCGACTCGATGCTGGGTTTCTCCGGTGGAGTGATGTTGGCGGCGAGCTTCTGGTCCCTATTGGCACCCGCGATCGAGATTTCCATGCACGGACAGGTTGCTGCCTGGTTGCCACCCGCCATCGGCTTTCTGTTTGGCGGCGCCATCCTTTGGATCCTTGACAAATCGTTGCCGCACTTGCACCTCGGTTTTCCGCGTGAGCAGGCAGAGGGGCCGAAGACCAATTGGCAGCGGGCAGCGCTGCTCGTCACGGCCATTACATTGCATAATATCCCCGAAGGATTGGCTATCGGAGTGGCCTTTGGCGGGGTGATTGCGGGAATGCCTGCGACGAGCGTCGCGGCAGCCGTCGCCTTGTCCCTTGGTATCGGTTTTCAGAATCTTCCGGAAGGCGTCGCCGTGGCCATGCCGCTACGGAGCGAAGGGTTGAGCCGGCTGAAGAGCTTCTGGTACGGCCAGCTCTCCGCAGCAGTTGAGCCGGTGGCCGCTGTGATCGGTGCCACAGCCGTAGTTCTCGCGGCGCCGATCCTCCCCTACGCCCTAAGTTTCGCCGCGGGCGCGATGGTGTACGTAGTGGTTGAGGAGTTGATCCCCGAGTCACATCGCGAAGGCAACGTGGATCTGGCAACGGTCAGTCTGATGGTTGGGTTCGTGGTGATGATGGTGCTGGACGTGGCTCTCGGGTGAGAACCGATTGGCGGCCAGGCCCTCTGTCAACGCGTGACAGCTTCCGTGGATCGGGCCGCGTTCCCTCGCAGCAGCGATCAACAGCCGCGTGACATTGGGTGCAATACGCCACGCAGTGAATTTCGATGAGCGGACTTCCGCAGAACAGACAGATCCGCTGCTCGATGGCGCGTTCGTCTTGCAGAACTTCGTGGTCCGAAACTGAGTTTGACGTCTCCATGTTGTCCGTCGCCTGGACCAACGCGGGGACCGGCTGTTACCCCACGCGCTGCGTAGCGGGAGCGAATTCACGCAAGATGCGAACGACCTCTTCGTCTTCGACTGTATCGAAGGACCGGTAGAACTGCCCGACGGCGTAGAACTCCTCCGGCGCCAGCAGACAAATCAGCTGATCGCAGAGGCTGCGAATAATTTCCAACCGACTTGGCGGGGCGACGGGGACAGCCACGATCACTTCGTGCGGCTCGTGCGTTTTGACGACGTGAAGTGCGGCAATCATCGTTGAGCCAGTGGCAATCCCGTCATCCGTGAGAATGATGGATCGGCCGGTCAGCGGTGCTTGGAACCTGGCGGCACGAAACAGCTTCTGTCGCCGGGCAATCTCCCCAAGCTGGTGCTTGCGTTCCTGTTCTATATACGACTGGTCCGCGCCTGACGCCACTTTTACATGGTGATTCAGGTAAACCTCGCCATCCTCGCCTACGGCACCGATCGCCAGCTCAGGTTGAAACGGTGCCCGGAGCTTGCGCGAGAGGACGACATCCAATTCTGCGTCGAGATCCCGCGCCAACACTGCTCCGGTGACGATACCACCGCGGGGAATCGCCAGCACAATTGGATCACGGAGCTTTAGCGGTTTCAATTTCACAGAAAGCTGTCTGGCGCCGTCTTCGCGGTCTTCGAACATGACAATCTCCTTACGGCGACATTTCGACTTAAAGCTCTGAAATGATGTGTTTCTCACCAATCTCTTTGGCGGCATGCCCCAGCTGCTTCTCGACAACGGACACCATCTCATCGAGGTGATGGGGTTGCTCCTTGCGGTCGTCAATGGTGATCGTCGTAATGACGCGCGGATGCTGCTCGCGCATCGCCTCGTGACAATGCTGGATCGCGGTCATCACCCGGTCCCAGTGTCCTTCCACGGCAGTGGCCATAGGTCCCAGCCGGTATTCCAGCCCCGCGGATTCCAAGATTTCAATAATGAGTGCTACATCCCTGCTCATGTGCGTTTCGTCCGTGGGATAAATCGTGAACTGGGCGAGCATGACTCGACTCCTTGCGCAAGTAAGTGCTGAATTGGGGAATGATTTACAACTGTGTTAGTGGCTCAACTCATGCACAGCGAGATACCGCTGGAACCACTCGGACGCCAGGCGAGCCACTTCCTCGAGCGCCCCGGGCTCCGGAAACAAGTGCGTCGCGCCGGGAACGATCGTCAATTGCTTTTCGCACCGCAGCTTGGCGAGCGCCCGCTGATTCAAGTCGATAACGGGCTCGTCGTTTCCGCCGACGACCAGTAGCGTCGGTGCTTGAACGAGTGGCAGGGAATCTTTGGCAAGGTCAGGGCGTCCACCTCGTGAAACCACCGCCTTAACGGTCTTCCCTTGGCGTGCTGTGGCGACCAGAGCTGCCGCAGCACCCGTACTGGCGCCGAAATAACCTAAACGAAGACCGCGAGTCTCCTCCCGCTCTTGCGTCCAAACCGCCGCTACTTCCAGTCGCTGTGCCAGGAGCTCGATATCAAAGACCTTCGCCCTGTCTTCGGCCTCTTCCTCGTCGAGCAGGTCGAACAGCACAGTTGCCATGCCCGCCTGCTGGAGCACGCCCGCGACATTCTGGTTGCGAGGGCTGAGCCGGCCGCTGCCGCTTCCATGGGCGAACAGCACGATGCCCCGAGCGTCGTGCGGCACGGTCAAGATGCCATTCAGTTTCCGGGAACCAAAAGGAATTTCGACCAACTCATGCACTCCACGCACCCTCGCTTGCGTTTTCATGGCTCAGCCTCCTTCACGCCGATCAATAAGGGCAACATCGCCCTCGCCCGAGAGGTAACGAACGGTCTTGGCCAACAGGGGTGCAATCGGGACTACTTCCGGCCACGCTTTGCCAGTGGTCGGAATACTGTCGGTAGTCAGCAGCTTGGTGAATTGAGCACGAAACAATCGATCCTCGGCGCCTGGCGCCATGACGGCGTGCGTAAAGATGCCGCGGACCTCGCAGGCGCCCGCTTGCCGAAGGACTTCAGCGGCGCCGCTGAGCGTGCGGCCCGTGCTGGCCATGTCATCAACGATCAGGCAGACCCGATCCTTCACGTCCCCCAGCACTGCCAGCGGAGTCGCCACATCCGGTTGGGGCCGTTGCTTGGTGATGATGACGAGTGGTGCTTCCAGTGCAGTCGCGTACCGCTGTGCTCGCTTGATTCCGCCGGCATCCGGGGACACAACGACAAGATCGCGGATATGCCAATTCTTGATCTTCGGTAGGAACACCTCTTCTGCGTTAATCAGCGTTACCGGCATGGGCAAGGCGCTTTCCAGCGCCGGCGCGTGCAGGTCCAGAGTAATGACGTGATCGATGCCAACGGACCCGAGTAACCGGCTAACAACTTGAGCGGAGCGCGGATCACCACAACGGGCTCGCTGCTCCTGCCGGGCATAGCCGAAATACGGAATGATCGCCGTTATATGGGCCGCACCGGCCGCGCGGACGGCATCGGCCAGCAAAGCCAGCACCATCAAGTGCTCGTTTACCGGTGAGCAGGTCGGCTGCACGACGATTACCGCCGCATCGCGCACGTCGTGAGCCACGTGGACTCGCGTCTCACCATCGGCGAATGATGTGACCTCGGCGGTGGCGAGGGGTAGTTCAAGTTCTTGCGCTACGTGCTGCCCGAGCGCATGATTGGCGTTACCGGACACAATCCTCAATGGAAGGTGGGGCAGTGATGACATGTGACTCTCCTCCGGCACCATGCAACATCAATTGTCCATCGCATTCGGATCGACGCTGACGGCCTCAGTGGTTTGCCGCGTTTCAGGCCACAGCGCGCGAATTTCCTTGGGCAAGCAATGCTTGACGCCACCGATCTCGCCGCTGGTCATGTGGTCGGTGAGCACCTGAAAGACCGCACGGACGACTTGCTCAGGATCAACTTCGGGGTCACGGAATGCTTCAGAAATGTGAGAGAGGAACGCCTTTTTCTTGCGCTCCCTCAGCGGCTTGTCGACTGGTTTCCACCCTTCGTAGTAGAAGCCGCGAACCAGCATCGGCAGTTGAGCGCCGAGTGCGGCAACCTCGTCCACGGTGAGGTGATCGCGCAAGGCATGTAACACGACCCGCAGTGCGACGTAGGCCCGATGGCGATCCTGCCATTCAAGCCGCTCCATCAAGTCTTTCAGCCAGACGTTCGTCTTTTGAACGGCATTGTCGAACTCGGTTAGGCCCGTATAGCTCATGGTAGCGATCCTGTTAGCGGCTGCGGTTTTTCCCGCACTAGTGTTTAGGCAGCGGTTCTTTTTAGAGCCGCTGCCCAGGAACTACGAGAGCGACTGACGGATGTAGTTGCTCGGATGGATCACCGCAACCGCCGGAAGGCTCTTCGCGCGTGTAAATCTACGGTGCGACCGTGATATCGTTCTCGACGGCGGTGACCCCCGGCGCCGCCCAGGCCGCCTGCTGCGCCTCATCGTGTTCTGTCCAAGAATGCACCCGCCCGGAAAGGATCACCTTCCCGTCGCGTGCTTCAACGAAAACCCGCCGGGCGTCAATCTCGGCACTACGCTTGAAGGCGGCCTCAATCTTGTCCTTGACGTCGCTAGGCTGTGCGCGAGCCTTTAACTTGACGGAGTCAGTGACGCCGTTAACTCCAATCAAGTTGTGCACCACGCGCTGGGCGGCCTCCTTTTGGTATTGCCAGTCCACCTCGCCTTCGAGGGTGACCCAGCCGTGACTCACGGTGACCTTGATCCGGTCGTCCGGAACGCTCGCTTCCCATCTCAGTGCGTTCACGGCTGCAGTTGCGATGTCAGAGTCGCTCCGCTTACCGATTCCCAGCAGCTGGACCTCGATGTCGTTGGCCAGCGCCTTGACCCCGAAGATCCGCTTGGTCACGCGCTCGGCGGTCATCTTATTGGCATAGCTGGAAACAAAGCCGGTGAGCGTAACGACCCCATCCTTGGCGGTCACGCCAATTTTCGAAGCGTCAATGCTGGGCTCCCACTCCAGCTCTGCCAGCACGTCGTGCTGAAGTTTGGTGTCGCTTGCAATTTTCATGACTTTTCCTCCGTGGAATGCTTTGGAACGAAACTAAAACGAAATTGAAATGTCAGGAGCTCTTGACTGCGATCCGTTTGGCCTTGCCCTCGGCCGTTTTGGGCAGGGTTACCGTGAGCACGCCGCTGTGGTACTTGGCCTCGACCTTGTCCTTGTCGATGCCATCTGGAAGTGTCACCGACTGGTAGCATTCCTGTTCGCGGACTTCCTTTTCCCCCTTCTTTCCTTTGGTCTCCACCTTCTTCGCGGCGCGAAGTACCAGTCGGTTGTCGCTCAACTGCAAATTCAAGTCGTCCGGCTCGAAGCCGGGGGCCTCAGCGTGGACGACTACGGCGTCGTCTTGGTCTTCGACCTCCAGCCCCCACCGCCAACCGTTGCCCTCCCAGTGGCTTGGCCACTCGCCGGCGAGCCGCTCCATCAGCCGATCGAATTCTGCCCGCATGCGGCTGAGTTGGAACGGAAAGTCCTCGTAACGAGCGAGAATTCCGCCTTTCGCCGCGGGCACTGCCTTCTTCTTTGTCCAAGGAAGCAAGCTGGTAGTCATCTTAAAATCTCCTTTTCGGGTTTCGGTACTTCACGACAATGAACAAGTCCGGAGCGGTACGGGGACTATCCCGCCTTAACGGCGATCCGCTTCGGCTTCGCCTTTTCCGGTTTGGGCAAGTGCACGGCCAGGACACCGTCCCGGCTTTCGGCAGAGATTTTGCCAGCGTCAATTTCGGTTGCAATCGTGAACGACCGGTAAAAGTCGCCGACGCCGTACTCTTGCTGGGCGTACTCAGCCGGAGGGTGCCGCGGCATTGTCTTGCCGGATAGGCTCAGCTCGCCTTTCACAAACTGCACATCCAGATCTTGCGGCTTGACGCCCGGCAGGTCGCACATTAGGACCACCTCGTCGGCGGTCTCGTAGATATCGACCCGCGGCGTATAGTAGGCGCCGCCTCGCGTGGTTTCCGGCCCGGCAATTTCCGCGGCTTCCTTGTTCGCTACCACATTGGTTTCTGCCACAGGACACCTCCCATTCGACTTTTTTGTT
>Ga0180085_1000592_pt1 | contig 12696 bp, 10 predicted proteins | sample EasRiv730_16_10D_FD_123013 | JGI IMG/M metagenome (GOLD analysis project Ga0180085, IMG submission 123013) | Soil microbial communities from meander-bound floodplain in the East River, Colorado, USA - East River metaG ERMLT730_16_10D | ecosystem: Environmental > Terrestrial > Soil > Floodplain ... | reverse complement strand
GGATGGGACTGTTTCCGATCTCGGTGGCCAACGTGCTCGCCACGGCGGTGGTGTTGGTCTTTTTCGACAAGGCATCGTGATGGCAGTCAAGGTTGTCCTCAGGCGCGAGTTGACGTTCTGGGAAAAGCTCTACATCCCCCAGATCCTCTGCGGCCTGAAGATCACCTTCAGACATTTCTTCCGCAACCTCTTCTTACACACGGCCCACCGCCTGGGCCGTCTCAACCACCTTCTCGCGTCTGTGACCATCCAGTATCCCGAGGAGCTCAGGCCACTCATGTCGCGGTTCCGTAGCCGCCACCGTCTTACCCTCCGCGAGGATGGCGCCCCCCGCTGCGTGGGGTGCATGCTTTGCGAGACCGTTTGCCCGGCCAAATGCATCACCATCGTGCCCGGTGAACACCCAGACCCCAACGTCGAGAAGTACCCGGTCCGCTTCGACATCGACTTGGGGGTCTGCGTTTATTGCGGGTACTGTGTCGAGGTATGCCCGGAGGACGCCATCCGGATGGATACAGGAATCCTCGACGTGTCAGCCTACTCCCGGGAGGCCATGCGGCTGGACATCCATGAGCTGATGCACCCTGAACTGCGTAAACCGATCAGCGACTGCAGTCTGAAGTTTCCCCACAAGTGCGAGTTGGCCGGCGGAAAGATGAAGGGCAGCTGGGACAATGTCGCGAGGCCATAGGCTACGCTCGGAAAGCTTCTGATCTCGGCGAGAGCGCGTCGGCAGGATCGCAGTTTGCTTGAGGGTCATATTGGCGAGGGCAGCAAGGTGCCCTGGTCGGCCCGCAATTGGCTTATGTCGTTGGCTTGTGTCACCAAGGCTGGCGCCTTGGCCACCAGATCCCCACTGACCCCTCAGCGTTCACGGATGCCTGCCGCGCTTGGCTGGCTCCGAGAAAGCACCGACCGCATTGCCGCCGGCATCTCAAATCCACCATCGGTGATGGAAAAAGCCACGAAGTCTCCGGTTGAAGGCTCCCAGTCGATCACTTTTCCATTCAGTCTGCACTTGGTCTAGAACCTTCAACTCGAGGCTAATGGACGAGACATACCATGAGTAAGAAACTTGCGATTCTTGCACTTGGAATAGTTGTCCTTCTGGCAAACCTAGACTTCACCCAAACAAACGGCAAAGTCCCCAGCAAAAAGCCCTTTCAACCTTGGGTCAAGAAGGGTCGAATCATCGCGCCTGGTTTTGCGGGGCCTCAGTCTCAGAGTCGCGTCTCCGCTCCTTCGGTTGTGCGCTTGAAGAACGGCCAGTTGCGGATGTACTTTTGGGCTACTGGGAGAGGCCATCACTACATCTACGCTGCAGAGGCCTCACCTGGGAATCCCTACGATTGGAAGCTTGTCAAAGAAGAGCCCGTGCTCGGGCCGTCACCCAATGGAAATATCAACGACAAGGGGCCCAGCTTTCCCTGGGTGGTTCAGCGGGACGACCGCTGGCTCATGTACTACGTCGCCTGGGGGTCGTGGGCGCCACCCGATGAACTCTCCAACCGCACTGGCCTGGCAATCAGCGGCGATGAAGGCATTCACTGGAAGGTATTGAAGGAGCCCTTGCTGCCTCTCGGAAAGCCGGGCGAATACGATGCGGGCGTGACAGGTTCTGTGGCCGTTTTAAGAACCGGTCCGCAGACCTACCAGATGTGGTATACGGCCGGCGAACGCTATGCCATCCTGGACTGGATTAGCCCTGGGTTCAAGCGCGGCATCGTTCATATCGGCCACGCTGTTTCTCAGGATGGTATCGCGTGGGTAAAGACTCAAAAGCCGGTCCTCTCTCCGAGGCTCGACGCCGTCAAGGCGTATGAAGCTGTGGTTTCAAAACCGGGAATTATCCTCATGAACGGCACGTATCACATGTGGCTGAGCGTCTTCACCATGCAAGAAGGAGGGGGCTATCGCCTCAACTATGCGCGCTCCAGAGATGGCTTGGATTGGGAGCGGTTTGCCGATGAAGAAGTGATGCCGCTCACACCGGGAGGCTTTGACTCGAATCATCAGTCCTACGCAAACGTCATTGAACAAGGCGACGAACTCTGGATGTTCTATGTGGGCAACACATTTGGCGCGACAGGGATAGGCCTCGCCACGATGAAGAAGTCAGATTTGAGATGATTGGAATGTCGTTCTCAATCCAGAGCGCCGATTTCGAGGAACGCCACCTGACTAACGGGAATTTTTTTGGCTTCAGGATTTGGCGTGCCACAAATCTCTTGCTGCAAGATCTCGAATGATTCTCTTGAACAGTCGCTTCCTTGTTCTGGCCTTTGTCCTCTTTATAAGAGTCACGTCGACACTGTCGGAAAAAGTAGATCCTTTGGAGTGCGGCGGGCTCGACCTCGCTTTGGTTGCCCGCGGCTGGACGCGGGCAAGGCACGAAAAGCACTCCCCTCAGCTTGGGGGTTTTTGTTCTGAGGCGGGTGGAAAGTTGCCAACGCATCCAAGTCCACACAACTCGAGATTCTGAGTGGTTGCCAAGTCTCTATCTTTGCACCGTTCAAGTTGAGCGCTTGAAAATGTGGCAGGGAAGAGCCCACACGCGGCAGCATCCATGAGATGAGCAGCGCAAGGACAAGTCGCGCGAGAACAGAACGGTGGAAATCGACGGACTGCGAAAATGAACGTTCTACAGTTGCTGTGGGCTTCGTCTGCACTTCGATAAGCCCTTGGGAGGTACTGCGGGCCACCGTCCGTGTTCACTTAGCATCGTGTGACGGATGTTATGGAGAACCACGATCAGTTCCTCAGCCGATTGGTAGCGCGCTTCCGGCTCTTTGGCGAGCATCTTGAGAGTCAGGTGGTCGACTTCTGGCGGCACAGAGGGATTGAACCAGGACGGTGCGGGCGGATGTACGTGAATGACTTGGGCACCAATCTCTAGCGAGGTTGTCCCGGTGAAGGCCGGCTTTCCAGCGAGACATTCAAAAAGAATTATTCCCAGGGAAAAAAGATCGCTGCGCGCATCAACGGGCAAACCCTTCGCCTGTTCAGGAGACATATACCGCACCGTTCCCAACGTGACTCCAACTTCTGTCAAGAGAATCTGGGTCTTTGCTTTTCCGATTGCCTCCTGCCCTGGTTGAAATTTTGCCAGCCCGAAGTCGAGCACCTTCACTTGTCCGCGAGGCGTCACGAGAATGTTCTGCGGCTTGATATCTCTGTGGATGATGCCGTGAGAGTGCGCCGCCTCTAACGCCTCGGTCACCTGGAGAGCGACTTCCAACGATTCTCTGACAGTGAACGCTTTGCGCTGAATCATGTCCGACAGTGGCTCGCCTTCAATGTATTGCATCACGATGAAACTCTGGTTGTCTTCTTCCAGGTGTTCGTGAATGGAACAGATGTTGGGGTGGTCAAGCTGGGCTGCCAGTTGTGCTTCTCTGATCAGCCGCTTCCGGGCCTTCTCATCCGCCAATGACTTTGGTGGCAGACACTTGATGGCTACCTTGCGCTCTAGCTTTGTATCCTCTGCGAGGTAGACTTCACCCATCCCACCAGCTCCGAGCTTGTTGAGGATGCGATAGTGAGAGATCATGCTCTGCGAGTGCACGGGACGTTTCCTCCGGTAAGGCCTTCCCGATCGAAGCGCGGTCAAGTACGGGGATGTAAGGTGGCGATCATCTGGTTGCGCTTCTATTTGTTTATGACAACGCTGCCAAAAGCATTTCATCGTAATCCGATTCATGAGGCTTGACGCTGGGTAAGAGATCCAAGCGAAAGGATAACCGTAGAAACCGTACTAAAGGTCACCTGAGAGACGCGGAGACATTTTCGCTTAGAACCGCAAACAGCAATAAATTCAGAGAAACGGGGAGCATAGAGTTTGAACAGCGGATGATTCCATTTTCCTTCACCTCCGGCGTGGAAACGAACATGCCGGGACATTAGAGTTCCTCCCTGAGTTTCTCTGTGTCTCCGTGTCTCTATGGTTATTTGAACTGCCGTTCTAGGATAGCTAGCCGAAGGCCCGAGTGACAGGAAAGCGACATGGTCGGCCTCTACGATCGCACATCTGAACCTGTGCCATATCTTCTAGGGTACGGAGACTCTCGCGGAGAGCGGGTTTTCAGCCCCAGAGGGGCGTAAGACGGTAGCCCAGTGCAAGGGAGCAAGTGACAGTGGTCACGCGCGACCGCCGCCCTGGGGCCAGGCCCCAATATGAAACCCCTCTCCCCCGCGATTTTCTTGTGAAGGTCCGCAACCCGCTCCCAGTGCTGGGGAGAGAGGAAGGGGAGAAGGGGGCCGAAGCCAGTGCCTCCGCAGCCGACCTGAACACCCCTGTGTCCAGCACTGGACTCATGGGTCAAGATGATGATCGCGATAGCGGCCTTTTGCCGAGGGCTTAACCCATCGGCAACGATTCAAGGCGATTGGGTTTGACTAAGAGGGCAAGATTCGAGTTTGGGGAAAGCAGAAGTAGCAAGGATAGGGTCAATCTACCTGCGCAGAACTCGAAAGGAGTAGGTGCCGAGCGGATCGAATTCTCCGGTGCTGCTCACACCGCTGAGTTTAAGGGAGTAGTCGTCGGACGGAAGAAAATTGGCGGGAAAGGGCAAGACGATAAACTGATTGCTTCCCAATCTTTTTGGCTTTGCCTTGTTGAGGATGCAGATTTCAGAACCCTCGGAATCCTGTAGCACAGCGCGATAGTTCTCGTATTTGTGATCACTCAACTCGAGCTCCAATTGAACCAGGCGGGTCTCGGAAGTGCACATGACCTTTTTCAAGGTCCCGGAATCCCGGACAAGACCGGGTGAGAGGACAAGAGCCAAGGTGGACAAAGAAGTCTCAGGAAGTTTCTGGCCCTGAGCTTGCGTATGAACCAATTGTTGCTCCAGCTCCTGGCTGCGCCGGCGTTGCTCCTCAAACTGTTGCTGGAGTTGTTGCTCCCTCTCCTGCCAACCGCCTTGCTCCGTGCGAATCTGAGCGACCTGCGTGTTGAGTCGCTGGATCGTGCTGGCCATCCGCAACCCACCTACGAGCACAGCCATGAGCACCACTGGGAAGCCGTATCTCAGCGCAAGAGTAGGAGTCCGCAACGCAGCCCAAAATGTCTGCCAGGGCGAAGACTTTGAAGGTACTTTTTCTGCTGCTTCGTTCGCAACCGCGACATAGCTTCTGAACGCCTGAGCGAATTCCACCTTCTGATGGCGTTCCGTCGATGACAGGAAGTGTTTCTCGAAAGCCTCTCTGTCCTTCTCGGACAATGTTTCCCGCAAATACCCATCGATCAATTCGTCTTCAAGGACCTGCAGTTGCTGAAATAGATCGTCCCTGGTCATCAGTTGTTCCTCGATCTGCCGTTGCTCGTCTTCCGCAAGCTTGCCCAGCAGATACTGACAGAGTTGTTTTTCTTCGGCGGTGTCGTAACTCATGTTTGTCGAATCTCGTAGCGGTGACATTGAGACTCCCTCCTTCAGCCGATCGAAGATAGGGTGTCCGAAGGAAGGGTGAGGAGCGCTTGTCAGCCCGTAATGGGCAAGCCCTCACCAGGACCTTCAGGACCCTACGCTTGTTCCTCTGTCTTCTAATGACCTAAAGCCAAATCTATTTCATGCCGGCGCTCTCGAAACGGACGCTTCCCGCTGCTTGAGACACTCCAAAACACACTCCTGGAGACTTGCACGTATCCGGCAGGCTTGTATCCTTAATGCATTCAAAGCGATGCCTAGCTGCCGGGCTAGCTCCTTCCTGTGATCGATCTTCGAGTGTTCCTCTTCCCGGTAGTATTCTAAAATCAACTGGCGATTCTTAGCGGTCAGTCGCTGCATGCACTGTTCGAGGCACTCGTCCAATTGCTCTTTTCGATCTGATTCATCCGGCTGAGGCGGGGGGTCGGGTTCAGGTTTCTTGCGGAAATGTTCCAGGCAGACGTTGTGAGCGACACCAAGGAAATAGAGGGCGGGATCACCGGCATACGAGGGTGCGATTTCGGGAACCTTCTTGGCCACACGGTTGATGGTATCGTCGGCCAAATCTTCAGGCGTCACACAACCCCGGCACGTGAAGATCTTGATCAACCTGAGCCGGATTTCCTCGTATTTTCTTCCAGCCTCCTCCCGATCTGGATTCAGCCACAAGAGTAACTGGTCAAATATAGCCTGGGAAAGGTCCCAGTCTTTTTTCATGGAAGGTGTGCCCGCCAAGTTTGAGGGTTCCAAGGAGTCGGTATTGTATCGATTCCATCAGGCGAGCGCGAGATGTATATTCGTCCGAGCGACGTTCCGCCAAAGTCTATCTTCGAAACAACACGAGGCTGATGTGTAAACTTACGCGACGACCTGGGGGCGCGGAGATTGAAGATTGGCGTGACAAATTGTTGCGATTGAGACACGACACACAAGTTTGGCATGACCTTGTAGTACCTCGACGTTACCGGTTGAGGTGCTTAGAGAAACGAAGGGCGCGGCTCCGCAAAGTTACGACGGCACGTCGTCAGCTTACTCGCCGAGACTGATAGAAGTCCAAATCAGCGCCCATGATTTCCCGGATGTCGCCGGGCCATTCAGACCAGTACGATGACTTCTCCGAGTAGCGAGCCGTATTCGAGCCGTGAATAGTAGCTACGTAAAGGCGGTAATCGGAGACTACCACGGAACGGTCTTGGCGCCCTTTCGCAGCAGTGAACACCGAGTCCGCATCAGAGGGTACGTCTAGAAACGGCGAGCTGGACTAGTAGCTCCGTCGATATAGATTGTTTCTTGCCTCATGCCGACAACGGGCGACCGACGGCTCTTTCTACCGCAGGCAATCAGGTATTTTCAACGACAAACCTACGCGAATTTGGAGTTGGTGATTTTGCGATGGGGAAGACAACGTATCTGATCTCATCCCGTGCGATGATGAGCGGATCCACTACCATTACCTGGGGAGACTGTCTACCCCTGGCTCTCACCGAGAGGATGTTGCCGGTCGTAGGGCAACGGACTTGGCTTTTTTGAAATCCCCGCCAAAGTAGAACGACCCATACGCACCGAATTTAGTATAGGCCCTACCGTCGCCGATCATGTATAGCAGGTCGCGGTTAGACCCAATTCCAGCGACGCCGCAGTAGCCCGGTTTAGTTCTCTCTGGAGTTTGCCAAACGGCGATGTCACCAAAATCGCTGACTTTCCTCCAACGCAGTGGAACCAGGATTTGTTCCCAGCTCACCCCGTTGTTGAATCCTTTGGGGGCCGCAGGGTCTAGAATTGCATCAGGACTTACCCAGGCATTCAGACAGCCCGCACTTTCCAGCAATAACTGCCGCTCATCTTCAGTAAGGGTCGGGACTTGGGTAAGGTCTCCGCCAACCCACTCATAGGCTCTGTCAAATTCAGGAAAGGCGGCAAGCGCACTTGGCAGCACGGTCCAACTACCTTCCCCGTGGACAAAGGCGAGCACTTGAACGTTGACTGTTCCGGGTCTGCCAGGGACCTCCAACTGGGCCAGTCGCATGTACCTTCGGGCAGGATTTGGACAGCGATAATACAGGCGGGTTCTGCCATCAACCCTTGCCTGCAGTGAACAAACCTTTTCGAGAAGTCCCGTCCCACCTTGAAGGGTTACTAGTTGTCGAAAGAGCTTCGCTGCCGCCGAGCTGGTCAGATCCAAACATTCCAGTCCTCCACTGATCCTTCCAAGCACCGCCGCCAGGGCGACCTGTCCATCTTCAAACCACTGGCGGAGTTTCTGTGGGGCTGCAATTCGCTGCCGAACATACTCACGACAGTCAACTGGAGGCTTGTTACGGCCATCTAACGTAGCTGCGTTTGGCAGGACTGGAATAATTGAAATTCCAGCCTTGGTATAGGCTAAAGCTAACTCAAAAGTGCTAACCAGGACGCGATCCGGCTCCGGGGTCCCCGGATCTCGCCCTGAGAAGGTGAGCTTCGAGCCGGTTGCTTCGGCCAGTCGACGCGAATCTGCAGCAGTCCGTTTAGCAGCCTCCAAAGACGAAACTCCTCGCGCCCGTATTTGACTCCAAACAGCATTAAGAGCCAGATCGGGGCTCCCGAAGCGCTGTTTATAGACTTCGTCCATTTCCTTGGATTTATCGAAATCGGAGCCCAACGCGATCCGAGATGCGCGGCTCTCATCGGAGTGCCGTGCCAGACTCCAATCACAGATCGCAATCGTCTTGAAGTTCTCGAATGCCCGGTACGCAATTTCGAGTTGATATCCCCAGCCACTTTTCGAGTCGGGGAAAGTGCAGAATGCTTCGATAAAATCGAGTCGCAACATGCAGCATAAGAGATCGCAGATAGGTACTTGGCGAATCTGGTCTTGGGTGAGGCGCGCCATCCACGGATACACGCCGATCGGAAGCGAATCCTCTGTCAAAGCGGAACCGACTTGCACGATCCTGGAGTCTGCTTCCATGATCTTCTCGAAGATGCTGATGTCGAGCGGAGTCAGGAGCTCGATGTCATTCATTACGATCAGCACGTATCGATAACCCTCTCTCTTGGCCAGTGCCAGACAGTCTTTGATTCCGCCACCAATGAACGAATTGACCCTGTTCTGGTCTGTTATCCGAGCGGAGCGGCAAGAGGGACTCGCGTTATCTAGAACACGAATGGTGTAAGCAGGGTTCCACGTCGACAGCTTCTCATGCAGAGCGTCTGTCCGCGACCCACCACAATATTCAAGAATCACTGGAAGACATCGAACGGCGCACATTCAGTTTCTGATGGTGCTGGTAGGGACGTTCTAGGTGGAACGCGCGCTCTGTCGCGCGTTGACGGAGCGTGCGCAGGAGCGCCCGCTCCACCTGGGGGCTAAGTATTCTTTGAAATGCTTCGTGTAGAGCGGCGGCTCACTTCCACTCTCCCTGCAACACAAAGGGAGCCCAGTAATAGGGTGAATGCCATTGCTTCTGTTGCCACATCTCCACTTGAGCTGCCCTGAGGGCTGCCGCCGCAGGCATATTGTCTTGGAGCATGTGGCGATAGAATCGTTTCATTAAGTCTGCCGTAGCTTCGTCGTCGACATTCCAAAGGCTCGCAAGAACCCGTGCTGCCCCTGCATACATGAACCCCCTCACGATTCCCACCAAGCCTTCACCTCGTACATCCCTGCCCAGTCCAGTGTTGCAGGCACTCAACACGACGAGATCAATCGGGAGATTGAGATTGTAGATATCGTGCAGCCGCAGGAAGCCGTCCTGCGGTTTTCCCTGCTTGTCCACCAACGACAAGACCAATGCGGACAATTCCGGATGTTCGCTATACAACACTCCATGGGTTGCAAAGTGAACGATTCGGTACTGGCCTAATTCCGGGCTGGTTGCCGTAGCGCGATTGGCTTGGAAACCTACCGCTTGCATTGCTGTACCCGGAGGAGCTACCGACATGATCGCCTCAGCCTCCCGGCGAGTGGACAGAAGACGCGGGAAACTAAGACCATCCGGTGATACGCCAACGCCTCGCACCGCTAGCTGCCCTTCAGTGAAGGGGCGTGCAGGCATGACCCCAACGGGGAGCAACGAATTAGAGATACGAGCTGGATGAGGCATGCGAAGTGCCGTGGCGGCTGGCACGAGGGCCTTCAGTAAACTCGTGTTCTGGCCCTTCGTTTGTTCCTTGGTTAATGTGTCGCCTTGTCGCTGTGGTCGTGTGTCACCATGCAATCGCGGATCGTCGGAGTCGAAAACCGGGTCAGCGATGACAGCGACGGATTTCCTCGGTCTTTGTCGATCTCGAGTTTCTCGCCGTAGGACAGCCATCACCGACGCCGACGGTAGGCTGATAATCTCATGATCCACGAACAAGGGCGTGGGGTCGTCCTTACCGCTTTCGCTGGTCGCCTTTCCTCTGTCCCCGCGCGCTTTTGGCGTCGGCAACGCGCCAAAGGGAAGGTACAGCAGTCCCCCTTCAGCGACGATCAGCAAGCGCCTGGTCCCCAGTTGATCAGCTACAGGCCCGAGGAGCACTGCGCTCAAGGATGCCGCCTTTCGCCAATACTCCGAATCGGCTTGAGTGACTTGCGCCTGATGTCGCTGAAATGCTCCTGTGGGTTTGCGCTGGCGTGCAGTGAGTAAACCGTAGAGCTGGCGCGCTGCGTCTTCGATTTTGGCGCGGCCTGGCAATTCATGACTCGTTATCGTGTTCGAGGTCACAGCCCAAAGATAGCTGCGTTCATCGCCCAGAGCGTATTCCAGCAACAGCGTTTGGTCATCCAGCACCTGCCGCTGGATCTCCTGGAGACCCAGCGGTTGTGGTTGCGTCAGCGCCGCGTAGCGTGGGCTTTTGCTTTTGATCTCCGCTTGCACTTGGTCGTATTCGTTTGCCAGATTGCGCATCTCTCTGGCCAAGACCTCAGCTTCTTCCTTGTCCGGCTTCCCGCTCAGCAACTGCACCTGGCGGTTCGCCTTGGCCCTAAGACCTTGCTGCAATGATCGTTCACGATCGAGCAGCCCGGGGTCGATACCTTGCCGAATGTCAGCGCGGGCTTCGGCCAAGCTCTCAAGCAGGGAACGCGCCCGTGCGCGCTCGCTCGCCAGGAGGGCGTCGGCAGCCATTCCTTCTGAAGGACGCGCTTTGTGCATTTGCATGAGCAAATCAATGTAAAAATCATAGCGCTCGTGCTCAGAGGCAAAGTAAGAAGAGCGGAGGTCTTGGCTAGCTACTTTGGTTCGCAGAGATTCAATGATTTTGAGCGCTTCTTCAAGCTGCGAGCGCGCTTCGGTGAGGTGCCCTCGACTACGCTCCGCACGAGCGAGGTTGTGCAGAGCCAGAGCTTCTCTATCGCGATCTTGCGTCTCTCGAGTAAGCAACAGCGCACGATGACAATAATCGATCGACTTTGAGACCTGTCCCAGGCTCTGATACAGCCGCCCCAGGTTGTTCAGTGTAATGGCTTCCTCTAGTCTATCGCCACGGGCCCGATTGAGCGAAAGGGCCTGTTTGTAATACGTCAGCGCTTCGGTTTTCTGTCCCAGGGACTCGTAAACCACTCCCATATTCCTCAAGACCCTCGATTCATACAGCCGATAACCCACGGTTCGAGACAATAAGAGAGCCCGGTAGTAATGGTCGAGAGCTTTTTGTTTCTGTCCTGACGCGTAGTAGATCTCACCCATATCCGAGAGGAGTCCGGTTTCTCCAAGGCGGATGTTTGCCGCTTGAAAAAGCGGCAAACTGTCCTGAAGGTAATCAAGCGATCTCTGTATCTCGCCACCCGTCTTAAACAAGGTCCAACCTAACTTATTTAGGATCGCAGCTTCCCAAATCTTATCGCCCATCGATCTAACGAGCGGCAAGGCACGGTTGAGAAGATCGAAAGCCTGTTGCCTTTCTCCTAACCAGGAGTGCAAATCCCCACTAGCTATTAACGTTAGTGCCTCTCCTCGGCGATCACCCAGGCTGCGAAACAGGATCAGCGCTCGATCGTGGAAGTCCGAGGCCTTCTGCACTTCACCCAATTCCGAGGATACCCATCCTAAATAGTACAGTGCCTCCGCTTGGCCTCGACGGTCACCTGGTGGATCTGAGCCTGCCAGTGTTTGGTCAAAGTACTCAAGGGACTTTCTCAGATTACCAAAACCAACATAGTGTACCTTGCCAATACACCTGAGTGACTCTACTTCCCCCTGCCGGTCTCCATTGGCTCGACTTAAATTGAGCGCTCTACTGCAGGAGTCCATGGCTCTCTGCTTCTCGCCGAGGGGGAGCAAAACGTCGGCCATGCTATTAAGTGTCTCGACTTGACCCTTGGGGTCGTTGGCTTTCCTGCTGATCGCGAGAGCCTGCTGGTAGGGGTTAAGTGCTCTCTGCGGCTCGCCTAACACATGATAGATCTCGCCAATGTTTCTGAGGCTTGTGGCCTCCTGGATTGGTTCACCGGCTGTCCTCCAGCGCTGCAGGGCCTCTTCGTAACTTTCAATAGCCTTGCGGCTGGATTCGGCTTTCCATTCGTTCCGTAGTTCTTCTGCCTCGGCAAAGGCTTGCTCAGCGGCAACTCGGTGAGCATCCAAGGCAGTCGCTGGTCTTACTTCTTCAACCTTCACCTGATAGCGGCCTGGCGCCGGATCGTTTTCGAGCGAGCGGACTTCTAATCGGTAAGTCCCGGATACCTTGGCAATTGCGGAAACGGGTCTTGGGCCATTTTCACGGCAGGTGGACTGAGATAGCTTTTGGCCGTCTGGGGCAAATAGAGTCGTGGCTAGCTCGGTCCCTGATCGGGTGATACGTAACCGGAGGTATTGTCCCGTATTGAGAATAATGTTGTAAGAGTGTCGTTCCCCTGCTGGGAGAAGCCGGTCGATTGGCTCGCCAAGTCCTAGCACCAGCGCATCAGAGTAGTTGGTTCCATGGCTGTCTGACGCCTGGGCGCGCTGTGCCTTGGAAGACGAGAACTCAGTTCGGTCGCTGATCTGACACAGGGCTATCGTCAGTGCGAAGAGCGATGAGGTGATCCAAAACTTGCAATACCGTCGAATGAAATCGTACATCATGAATCCCGTTCCTAACGGAAGGGGCTATTTGGATTCAGCGAAGGCCGCCTCACGCCAATCTGCTTTGAAGTATAACCGGGGTTGCAACCCGAAGGGTTTGTCACTTCTTCTTTTTAACGACTCCAAGGTTCCTTTTAAGTAGTCTCTCTAGCTCTAAGCTCGTGTTTTGAGGGGGCGTTACTTGTTTCGTACCCTTTTTGGCGGCCTTCTTCTTCGCGGCGTTGGCGGCGTTCACAGCGCTGATT
>Ga0180085_1000591_pt1 | contig 12699 bp, 13 predicted proteins | sample EasRiv730_16_10D_FD_123013 | JGI IMG/M metagenome (GOLD analysis project Ga0180085, IMG submission 123013) | Soil microbial communities from meander-bound floodplain in the East River, Colorado, USA - East River metaG ERMLT730_16_10D | ecosystem: Environmental > Terrestrial > Soil > Floodplain ... | reverse complement strand
GCCATGTCAAGGAGGGACCACTTCGGGAAGCTGCCTACAAGTGCTCGCTACACCCGAACAAACCACTTCATGCGATACATAAACCAGGAAATCCCATACATGATCGCAACATAGGTCAGGGCATACAGCAAGGAGGCATTCACAGGCGAGGCGAGCGGTGCGTAGATGTGCTCATACACCCACTTTCCTGCGGTGATCTCGCTTCCATCGACGCCCACCACTTTAATGAACGACAAGAGCTTTGACAGGAGTCCCGCCAGCACATACACCGTGATGGCGTTCATTCCGTAAATTGCCAGAGGCTGCGACCAGCGCCGATACCCTTTGATATCGATCAGCCAATAGCAACACCCGAACACGTTGGCTGCCATTCCTGCCATCAGTAGTGAGTAGCTGCTGGTCCAAAGAGGCTTGTTAATTGGCAACCACCAGGCCCAGATCAATCCAGCCCCCATCAGGCAGTTGCCCATTACCATCAACCAGGCTGTCTTGCTCTCAGGCATCAAACGCGAGCGCAACAAGTGCCCTGTCAAAATGCCAAACAACATGGTAGCGATGGCTGGCAGAGTGCTCACGATGCCTTCCGGATCCCAGGTCTTCGACGAAGCCCACATGTGCCCCGACAGCACGAGCTGGTCAACGTACTGCGCAAAGTTGCCTTCCTTTTCCAGGATGCCGGCACCGAAGCCAGGCACCGGGGCCAGCTTCATCAGAGCGCAATAGACGAGCATCAGGCTTGCTGTCCAGACGATCTGCCAGCGGAGACTTGTGTAAAGAAAAATGACGCCGGCGATCAAGTAACAAACAGCGATGCGCTGCAGAACGCCGGGAATCCTGACCGTTGAAAACTGAAATAATGGAAACAGGTTCAGAAAGAGTCCCAGCAAGAAGATCGTGGCGGCACGCTGCAGCGTGTGCGTCAACAGACGCGCACGACTATCGTTGCGCTCCAGCCGTTTAGCGAACGAGAACGTCATGGAAACGCCGGCGATCCAGAGGAAGAACGGAAAGATGGTGTCGGTGAATGTCCAGCCGTGCCATGCGGAGTGCCGCAAGGGAGGGTAGACCGCGTTCCAGTTTCCGGCGTTGTTCACCAGCATCATGGCGGCAATGGTTGCCCCGCGGAAAACGTCCAGTGATAGGAGGCGACTGGTGCCAACATTTTGAAGACCAACCGCTTCAACTGACGGCTCTGAGGCAATGAGGGTTGTGGGAACGGGCATATGTTGCTCCTTCGTGCAGCCAGAAGTAGCTGCTTGTCATCGTCCGCCAAAGAACGCCACCCCGGTGGATAGTAAGTCGGGGCGGGAATCCAGTCTGGATTCCGTCTCGCGCTGCACTTGGCTGGAATGACGCAGAATCAGACGAATTTCAACGTGTTGCAGGAATAGACCGCAATCTAATTAACCGTCGCGTTCGTCGCCACGGGCACGACGACATTGAAATAGATTTCCTTGAGCATGATCTGGTTCAAGTAGATCTGCACGACATGAGGTCCTTCTTCCGCAAAGACGACATTCGTGAAGAACGTCACGTTGTCAGCAAACCCGCCGCCCTCGAGCGTGAAGTTGGAAGGCGTCGTCTGGAGCAGCAGACGGCTGCGGTCAGGCGAAATAATCCGAATCTCTGTCGAGTGCTCTCCGGCGCCCACCCAATGGTTTAGCAGCGCGAACTTCAGTATTGTGGCCGGCAACGATTGGAAATACACATTCTGAAAGATGCCCATCAGACTGAGCTTGTTTCCAGCTTCGAGGCGAATGTCGTCACAGAGCAACGAATACGCAAGTTGGGCGGTATGAATCGGTTTGGTCGATGTCATGAAATCCTTTCGGCAGGCACACTTTCGTGCGCTCGGGTATCCACCTCAACGAGCGCAGACGCAATCGTTTCCCGAACGAGATCCGTGAGTCCTTCGCGGTCAGCCAGCGAGAATCCCTTGGTTACGATGGGCGGATGAAAGGTTACCACAACCGTTCCGGGTTTCACTCTGAACCGATTGGGTGGCATGATTTCATAGCTCCCCTTGACGGAGATGGGCACGATCGGTGTGCCGGATTCGATGGCCATGATGAATGGTCCCTTCTTGAACGGGCCAAGCTCGCCGGTACGCGTCCGTGTACCCTCCGGATAGATCAGAAAGGAATTGCCCTGTTGCAACTGCCGTACAGCCTGCTTCATGCCACTGACGGACTGCATACGGTCCTGCCGGTCGATGAAAACGAATCCTCCCATCTCCATAATCAAGCCGAGCAAGGGCAATTTGCGCAGCTCCTTCTTCAGGATCAGCCGAACGTTTCGGGGAATGCTCGCAAACAAGGCGGGTGGGTCGCAGTAGCTTTGGTGATTGGCAAGAAACAGGAACGTTTTTCCAGCTTCGATGTTCTCTCGTCCCCGAACAATGACTTTCACTCCTCCCAGGCAAAGCCCCAAGCGGCTGCCTGCGCGCCCTGCGGCGTAAAGAATATCAGGCGAGCGGCGAATGAGGGCGTAGAGAACGCCGAAAGGTCCGGCGAGAAACAGGAAAGTGGCAACGCCAAAGAAAACGAAGAACGCACGAAGCATCGTGAAAATCGCGCCGCAAGGGCGGCCGTCAACTCTTCTTTTCCAGGAACTTCCCCAATTGGTCGAGCAATTCCTCTTTGACAAAGGGTTTCGCCAGCACTCCTTTGGCGCCGGCCTGCATCGCCATTTTGAGGTAGCCCTCGTTCGCGTTGCCCGTGACGAGAATGACCGGAATGGACAGGGCACGTGCTTTGACGGCTTCAAGCACCTGAATACCGTCGAAACCGGGCATCAAGGCATCCAGCAAAACGAGGTCGGGTTTCTCGCTAGCCATTGTATCAACAACCAGCCGGGGCTCCCCGCAAACAATGGCGTCGTATCCCTCCAGCCGCAACATGAGCTGGAGCATCGCCAGAATCCCCGGGTCGTCGTCTACGATGAGTATTTTACTTTTAGCCATCCGCTTGGTGGTTTAGGGCGTTGAGCAGCTTCTGGTGAATTCCGTCGAAGCCACCATTGGACATAATAAGGACCTTGTCTCCGCTTTCGAGACGAGGAGCAACCTCTTGAACGATTGCATCAGCCGAATCACGCTGCCAGGCCTCAATCCCACGGGCTCGCAGCTCCCGCACAACCCGGGCAACATCCAGACGAACGGACGCGTCCAGCTTCTCCGGGGCAAACAAGGAACAGAGCACAACGCGGTCAGCCTTGTCGAAGCAAGTCGCAAATTCCTGCTGAAACACATTACGCCTTGAGGTGGCTGAACGTGGCTCGAAGATGGCCCAGAGCCGGCTTCCTGGATATCGCGCCTTGACGGCGGACAACGTTTCGTGAATGGCTGTCGGGTGATGGGCAAAGTCGTCGAAAACTGTGACTCCTCTCGCTTCACCACGGATCTCCAGCCGGCGCTTTACATTCTTGAAAGTGCGCAAGCCTTGTGCGATGCGTTCTGAGCTGACACCCAGATCGCTGGCACAAGCAACAGCTGCCAGGCAATTCTTGATGTTGAAACTGCCCGCCAATGGCGTTTCAAAGCGGCCCCAGGGAACGCCATCACGCACTGCCTCAAATCGCGTCGACATCTCCAAAAACTCCACTGAACGCGCCGTCCATTGGGCCTTGGAAGCCACTCCGAACGATTCTACAGGACAGAATGCCTTGCCGCTCAGATCTCGCACGACGGCATCGTCCCAGCAAGCAATGAGCTTGCCACGCGACGGAATAATGTTGATCAGCCGCCGGAAGCTGGTCTTCACCGCTTCGAAATCGGCATAAATATCCGCGTGGTCGAACTCGCAATTGTTCAGGATCACCCGCTCCGGAAGGTAGTGCAGAAACTTCGGGCCCTTGTCAAAGAAGGCCGTGTCGTATTCGTCGCCTTCGATCACAAACAGGTCGCTCTTGCCAAGTTTGAAGCTGCTGCCGAAATTTTCCGCAATCCCACCCACCAGAAAACTCGGGTCCAATCCGGCTGCTTCCAGGAGCCAGGCAAGCAGAGACGCCGTCGTGGTTTTTCCATGGGTTCCAGAAACGACATAGGACCGCTTGCCTCGGATGAAAAACTCCTTGAGCACTTCCGCCATTGAAGCATAGCGGATTTTCTCATTGAGGGTTTGTTCCACCTCTGGATTGCCGCGCGAAACAACATTGCCAACGACGACCAAATCGGGTCGGGGAACCAGGTGTTTCTCGGAGAACCCCTCGAAAAGCTGTATGCCCAGCCGTTCCAGAAAAGTCGACATCGGCGGGTAGACACTCTGGTCTGAGCCGGCCACTTGATACCCCTTCGCTTGGAGCATGCCTGCCAGCGAAGCCATGGCCGTGCCGCAAATGCCAATGAGGTGAATCCGCTTGATGGATGAAGGATCGTTATTCAACCGCCCCCTCCTCCAGTTCCAGATACCGGTCATCTGCATTCACGGTCGCTTCCACGCCAAAAGGCAGGGTGAGCGAGCCAGATTCCGTATGCCCTGAGGGCAGTCCATAAAGAATGGGGAACGAGTACTCTTCGACCGTCTTCAGGACAATTTCCTGAAGACGATTTTCTTGGGCGTCTGACTGCCTGCAATTCAGCATCACTCCGAAGACCACCCCTCGAACCTTGTCGAGCTTCCCCGCCAGTTTTAAATGCATCAGCATCCGGTCAATCTGATAGGGCTTCGCGTTTACGTCTTCTAGAAACAGAATCTTTCCCTCAGTTTGAATCTCCCAGGGCGTTCCAAGCGTTGCCGTCAGCAACGACAGGCATCCTCCGGTGAGGCGGCCGCGCGCTGAGCCAGGTCGCAAGGTCTCGAGGCCAAGGGCGGTGATTCGTTGCCCCCCAGCAGGCTGCGCGACGCAACTCAAGAAATTTTGACGGTCGTAGTAGGCTTCTCCCAGCGCAAACTCGCGAGCGACCATCGGGCCGTGAAAGGAAACAGTCTGGCACTGATTCTCCAGATACTGCAGCAGCACTGTGATATCGCTGTATCCCAGAAAAATCTTGGGGTTTGCTCGCACCACTTCAGGGTTGAGCCTCTGCAGTAGATGATGACATCCATAGCCTCCGCGCGCACAGAAAATTGCATCGATTTCCGGATCTGCAAACATTCGCATGAGCTCTGCAGCCCTGACATCATGAGCGCCTGCGAAGTAGTACTCCTGCGAGAATACCTGGTCGGAATAGCGGACGCGATAGCCAGATTGCTTAAGTGCAGCCACGCCCCGAAGGAACGCTTCCTGGTCAACGTTGCTTGCGGGAGCGACGATCCCAATGGTGTTTCCTTCTCTTAGGGCTTTGGATTTTCGCATGAAGTCCACAATAGCTTACGGGGAAGTGACTGGACGGAATACCTGGAGAGATTGTCGGATCGCGGCTGATCGAGTTCGCTACGCTGGCGCCCTGCGTTGACAGCGGGAAATTATATAGAAGCCGGTTGGAATGTAAATTCAATTGTTCGACTTTCGTTCGGGGCAGTGGCAGCATCGCGGCGGAGGGAAAACGTGAAGAAAGGCAGTTTGCTCTTAGCGGGTCTTGCCCTGATGGCTTACTGGCGCGTCCTTGATGCCCATCCGCTGATGGATGACCATCTGTTCTTTGCTTGGCTTGAGCAGACACCCTGGCAAACCGTTCTCTGGCAGCGCTTCACCGGAAACTGGATTCCCTACTTCAATCAGATGCAGATGTACCGGCCGGTGTCGGGACTGGTGCAGGTTCTCACGTACAATCTCCTCGGGGCTCATCCTTTGCCGCACCATCTCTTCAGCGTGTTGCTGCACGCGTTGACGAGCCTGCTGGCTGGACGACTGGCCTTCCGATTGTCCCAAGATTCAAGGGCGGGCTGGTGTGCTGCCGGTATCGTGCTGCTTCATCCCCGGGCCACGCTGGGAGTGTCTCTGATCTTTAACTTCTATGACCAGTTGGCCAGCTGCTTGATGTTGGCCGCGCTCCTTGGCCTCTGGTCGCTAAAGCAAGACGATGACCACGGAGGCAGTCCTTTGAGGCTGACCCGATTCTGGCTTTGCACCGGCTTGGCCCTGGGCGTGAAGGAGCTTGCTTTGCCGATAGTGGCGGTTCTCATCCTGGCTGACTGGTTTTGGCAAGGCAGATTCACGTTGCGAGGGTTGCTCGTTCGACACACCGTTCCAGTCCTGCTGCTGGGCGCCTATCTGTTGGCGCGAACGAAGGCCGTGGGACACCCATTCAGAACACATAGCCATCCATCAGCGTTCCCTTTGGCGGCCAATGCGGAGCTTTGGGCGTTCTCTTGGGATTTTGTGCTACTGGCATTCTGTGCTGCTCTTGCGGGGTTCTTGAACTGGGCGTCGAAGCGGACAGACCGCCTGCCAAACGAAGCACCCTGGATTGTCCTTTGGAGCGGCTTTATGTTCCTGCCGGCAGTCCATTTTTGCAGTCAGGTAACACTGCGCCCGTGGTTTTTTGATGAACGCTATTGGTATGCTCCTTTGGTGCCTTTGAGTGTGCTGGCAGGGTCCTGTCTGACGCGTGGTGGATGGGTGAATGCCTGTTTGGGCGCGGCAGTTCTTGCGTTCACGCTGCCATGCTGGCTTGGAATGTGTGTTGCAGCTCTGGCCCTCGTGGTTGCCGGGCCACTCCAGTTTTTCCGGCTTCATCTCGAAGTGCAGCGAGTGGCTGGAGTTTTGTTCGCGGCCTCAATGGCCCTGGGCACGCTGAAGCAATGTGAGGCGATCCGGCTTCGCGCTGACGAGGCGGCTCGCGTGCATCAAGCGGTAGCCGAAGCGGTGAGTTGGACACCAGCTGGATCGCTGATGGCGTTTCTCAACTTCAACGAAACCTCGGTGGAGCGCAAAGGTTCATTCAACGGCGATTTGCAATGGCTGCTGCAGCCTCCGTTTTTCAGGGAGGATCTCAACCGCCGGCTCTTCTTTTCGTATTCAACATGGGATTTTCCGCCGCGCAATCGATTTCGAGATCGCACCAGTGCCGAGCTGATTTCTGGATTGGAGAAGGGGAAAGCAGTCAGCGTTTACAACTGGAATGTTGCACGGCGGAAGCTCGAATTCCTGGGTAAGAAGGGCTGGTTTCAGGAGGGGGCAACTGCTTCTCTGCCTCTTGAGCTAACGCTGAAGCGATCGTCTGACCTGCCTTCTGGCAGGACTATATGGCGTTCGGAAAAGCTCACTGTCGATCCGATGGTTTATCGCTATGTGTCCGCTAAGGTGATGCTGGCAAAGAAAGATCTGTCCGCGAATGAGGCCCTCGTCTTGCAGTGGTCGTCCAAACGGTCCGATCAAATGCAGGAAATGCGGTTGGAGTGGCCTTCAAAGAGCAAGTTTGCGAAAGCAGAGGCGACGTTATGGCTATACCCTGGCCGACACGTCGATTGGTTGCTGGCTGGGGTCATCTCGAAATTCGTTCTCGAAGTGCCGCCTGGGCTTGAAGTGGTCTCCGCTCAGCTTTCGTCTGCGATGCCGGTTGAGTCGGAGCGTCCGTTAGAGCACATCGACCACTACCGTAATTCTGAATTGAAATTTGAATGGGCGGGTGAGAGTTGGTGGGAGTGGGAACGCTAGGTATTTCGTAGGGGCGGATGCCCGGAGGGGATCAATTTGAATAGCCACGGGTGGAGCGAGGGGACGCCAGTCCTTGAGCGCAACCCGTGGTTGACGAAACAGTGGATGCCAACCCCGAAGGGGTTGAATTTCCTGTCGATGTTCAACCCCTTCAGGGTTGGGTCGTCATTGGTCCTAGCCACGGGTTCCGCTCGGCGCGTCACCCGTGGCTATTCACATTGATCCCCTGCGGGGATGCTGTAAAGCTGTAGCAAGGTACATGATTGCATTTATGAAACGTAGCGCGTAGGGAGCTGCAACTGTAGGGCGTCGTGCCGTGGCGGCCGGTTTGGCTCAGCGCAGCGACTCACGTACTCTTTCGAGGATCAACTCGCCTATCTTGGGATCGAGGCCAAGAGGCTCTGTGAGGCTGTAGGAAACCCCGGGGTACTTGGCCGCAGCCTCGGCAACCATGCGTGGGATGTCGGAAATGGAATGTCGCCCAGGCCCTAAGAAATACGGGTGGACAATCACTTCATTGGCACCCGCAGCAATACAGGTATCGAAGCCCTGTTGGATCGTAGGCTCGGCCAATTCCATGTGTGCGTAACAAACAATCTCAAAATCAGACATCTCCTTCACCATCCGGGCGACCTTGGGGAGCAGTTCGTTCGCATCATCCCGAGTGCTGCCGTGATCGATCAGGAGTAGGGCTTGTTGGGTCTTCATATCCATTCCATGGGATCCAAGCTTCCAGAGACTTGAGGGTCATTCGGGGACGCAGATTGCGCGGATCAGCGCAGATCAAAAAAGGCGCCAAGGCAAGAGCTTCCTGCTTGGAGAAGCAATTTGGTATGGCTTGTGCCCTGTTTGACAGGGTCGTCGCAAACCAGCACCCACCAGTTCGTGCTTCGACGTTCATCTGCGCAATCTGCGTCCTGAAATCCCCCGCTTCTTACAGCCCCCCCTATCGGTCACCCATGACCAGCTTCGCGATAGTTTGCAGTTGCATAAATGAAGTTCCTTCATAAATTTTACCGATCTTTGAGTCCCGGAAATATTTCTCGGCTGGGTAGTCCTTTGTATAGCCATAGCCTCCGAAGATCTCCACTACCTGCGAGGTGACCTTTTCAGCAACTTGTGAGCTGAAATACTTTGCCATGGCCGCCTCCTTGACGAACGGAAGCCGCGCATCCTTGAGGCGTGCGGCGTTATACACGAGCAGGCGCGCCGCCTCCAACTGCGTGGCCAGCTCTGCGATCTGAAACTGAATCGCTTGAAACCGTGCGATGGGCTGGCCGAACTGCTCTCTTTCTTTGGCGTATTGAATCCCAGACTCCAAGGCTCCGCTTGCGAGGCCGATCATTTGAGCTCCGATGCCTATCCGGCCTTCGTTTAGAGTCTCGATGGACACCTTGTATCCCTTGCCAACTTCGCCCAGCACGTTCTCTCGGCGTACTTCGCAGTTTTCCAGAATGAGTTCGCAAGTGCTGCTGGCTCGGATACCAAGCTTATCTTCCTTCTTGCCCACCTGAAATCCGGGAAAGCTCTTTTCGACAATGAAGGCTGTGATCCCCTTGTAGCCCAAGGCCGGATCGACTGTGGCGAAGAGAATGAACAAATCCGCTTCCACTGCGTTTGTGATCCAGAGCTTCTGACCATTGAGGACGTAACGATCTCCCTTGAGCTCGGCCCGAGTCTTCAGGGCAAAGGCATCGCTTCCCGAGCCTGCCTCCGAAAGTGCGTAGGCACCCAGCGTCCCTGACGCCATCTTCGGCAGATAGAGGCTCCGCTGCGTGTCGTTCCCCCAGCGCATCAGGGCGTTGTTCACCAGGGTGTTCTGCACATCGACAATGACACCTGCCGACGCATCGACACGGGAAAGCTCTTCGACGGCCAGTATTGACATGAAGAATCCGCAACCTGCTCCGCCATAGTTTTCCGGAATCTCAATGCCCATCAGGTTCATCTCAAAGAACTGCCGAAGGAGATCGGGCTCAAATTTGCCCACCTCGTCCATCGAACGAACGTGGGGCCGGATCTTAGCCTGGGCGAACTCGCGAACCGATTCGCGGAACATCTGTTCTTCTTCCGAGAATTGTGTAAGCGGTCCCGGCATCGGCAAATCTGGCATGGCTGGCCTCCCAATCAATTGTGTTCCTGCCCTAGTTCGGGCGTCACCGGCGATGTTATGTCCGCAAGACGCCGAATATTTTGAACCTGGTCTTCAAATACTCCGCCGTCGAGGACAGGTTCAACGTCGGCGAACGATAGCGACCGTTCCAGTTCGACCCAGGATACACATCCGTCATAACTCTCGAGATTCTGGATCTCATGAGGAACAGGTAGGCGGTAAACACGAAGAAGCAGCAGATTCAATCCTGGCCGGTTCCGATAGGAGAATCGTTCCAACACGGTAGTCCAGTTTAGCGTATGCAGGCCATCTAACCCTCGCAGAACCTCAACGTTTGAAATAGGAATCAACTCTTGGACTCGTGCGAACAGAACAACGGTTGGAGTCTTTGAGCCGTCTGGTCCGTCAAGATCGACCCGAAATGAAGGGTGCAAGGCCCCCGGATGCTGATGCAAGTGAGTGGGAAAAAGAAAGAAATCCCGGTGCTCAACTTTGAATCCGTCGCGCTGTTCGTGGATTCCGCCCTTGCGAAGCAGCAGAATCTGTCGTCCTGCGAGGAGCGAATCGATGGTAACCGACCACTCCTTTAATGCGTATTGACACTGACCGGTCATCGATGAGCTTCCGGAGCGTTGCGTTTATTTGGCAAGCCAACTTCGTAGGAATCCATGTTTTCGTCGATTGTTCGTCGCTTAACTCCTGCGACAGTCGGATTTTACAACTGCTTTTCAAGAATTTGTGAACCTTTCGGCTCCAAGTTCGTCTAATACGGTGTGCATGAAAAAACTCTGTGCACGTTTGGCGCGATGGCAGAGCAACGGGCCTTGAAAGTCTGACCAACGCGCATCTCTTCATTGCGAGTACCTTTCTTGGAGGCAGCATGGAGTCTCGAAACCAGCCCGCATTTCCTTCGTCCTGCGACTCTGAAGACTACCGCTGCTTGTGCGGCAGTCTCATGGCAAAGATCACACCTCTTGGGGTGGAGATCAAATGCCGCAAGTGCAAGCGTATTCAGTTGATTCCAAACTCGCAGGTCAGTTTTGAGGCGGCGCCCAGCCCGGCGAAAGCGGTCGGAGGAATGTTCTAGACATTGGCAGGGAATGGCTGGGGTTCAAGAGTCGGAGGACAAGGCTAAGGAAGAGAACCAGTCGCAAGTATGGGGCGAAGACGATGCCAGCCGCTATCGTCCGAATAGCGGAACGTGGCATTAGCCTGCCACGGGCACCCGGCCGGGCTTCGCGCTGGAAAGTGCTTTGCGCCACCTGAGCATCGAATCAAACAGGATGATGATCATGCAGGTCATCATGATGATTGTCAGAACCACGTTCAGTTGTCCTTGAAAACTTACCGACGGATCCGCGCTGCGCGACAGCGGCATGAAGTTATCGGTAATGCTCTTGTATCCGGCGGTCAGCGTTGTCGTCGAGACGAACGATAGCGGAAGCAGTGTGACCCAGGCCAGACGTGCGCGCCCCAAGTTGACAATCAGCGTTGTTCCCACGCAGAGTGCGATTCCTGCCAGCAACTGGTTGGCGATTCCAAACATCGGCCAGATGGTGCTGATGTTGCCCGTGAAGATGAAGTAGGACCAGCCAGCTACCACAAGGACGCTCGAGAAAATCGTGCCGGGCATCCAATCTGTTTTTTCCATCGGCTTATAAAACTTCCCGAAAAATTCCTGAACCAGAAAACGCGCGACGCGGGTTCCCGTGTCTATCGTCGTCAGAATGAACAGCGCCTCGAACATGATGGCGAAGTGATACCAGTAGGACATCAGCCCCTTCATGCCGGGGATGGCGGTGAAAATTTGGGCCATCCCTACCGCCAGAGACACAGCGCCTCCAGGCCTTCCCGTCACGATCTCGCCCACTTCCCGCTCCAGTTCCGGAAGGTTCACGACGCTCATCCCAAGCTGTGCAAACTTTTCCGGCATCACGTTGATGGCAAAGTAGTCCGCGGGAAAGAGCGATGAGGCGGCGATTAATGAAACAACGCCCACGACACCCTCCATCAACATGGCGCCGTAGCCAATCGGACGAATGTGCGATTCCAGGGAGATCATCTTCGGCGTCGTTCCGGATCCGACCAGTGCATGAAATCCGGAAATGGCTCCGCAGGCGATCGTGATAAACACGAACGGAAACAGCTTGCCGGGAATGATCGGGCCGCCACCGTCTACAAATTGGCTGAAAGCGGGCATTTTCAGGTCTGGATGGACAACAAAGACGCCAATGATGAGAAACGCGATTGTGCCCAGCTTCATGAATGACGACAGGTAATCGCGCGGGCAAAGCAGCAACCAGACCGGCAGGATGGATGCAGCTAAGCCGTAAATTGCGATGCAGACCGTGATTTCATTTTTCGACAGAGTGAACCAGGGGCCCAGGGAAGAACCGGGAATCCACTTGCCAAACACGACCGCAGCGATCAGTGCGATGACTCCGATCACAGTGGCCTCGCGGATCTTGCCCTTGCGGAAGCGGTACATGTACAGCCCCATGAAGAGTGCGATGGGGATGGTGGCGGCGATCGTAAAGGTGCCCCAGGAACTCTCGCGCAAGGCATTCACGACCGCCAGGCCCAGACCTGCTAACGCAATGATGACGATAAACAGAATGGCGATTGCTGCCGTGAATCCAGCCAAAGGGCTGATCTCTTTCTTGGCAATCTCTGCCAGCGACTTGCCGTCGCTGCGCACCGAGGCAAAGAGAATGATGAAATCATGCACCGCCCCTGCAAGCACTACGCCTATCACGAGCCACAAGAGGCCCGGCAAGAAGCCGAATTGGGTCGCCAGCACTGGGCCAATCAGCGGTCCGGCACCCGTGATGGCGGCGAAGTGATGTCCGAACAGCACCCACTTGTTGGTTGGAAAGTAATTGTGGCCGTCATAAAGCCGATGCGCCGGGGTTTGGCGCGAATCGTCCAGAATCAATACCTTGGTGGCGATGAAGGCGCTGTAGTAGCGATAGGCAATCGCAATAACGCACAACACTCCCAGCATTAAGGGCAATGCGTTCATTAGTGTCTCCCTGGACAAAACTGGT
>Ga0180085_1000590_pt1 | contig 12699 bp, 12 predicted proteins | sample EasRiv730_16_10D_FD_123013 | JGI IMG/M metagenome (GOLD analysis project Ga0180085, IMG submission 123013) | Soil microbial communities from meander-bound floodplain in the East River, Colorado, USA - East River metaG ERMLT730_16_10D | ecosystem: Environmental > Terrestrial > Soil > Floodplain ... | reverse complement strand
GGCGCGGCTCCATTCACGTTTGACCGTGTCCGTTTGATTTCAGCGCGCCCGATGAACCTGTGATGCCCGTGTTGAATCGTCAGTGTTCGCACGCGGTCCCGGTTGAGATCCCGACGCGCGGTTCGGAACCATTCGCTCTTCATTCCGGGGAGCCACTGGTTGTTGGACCGCTGCAGGAAGCAAATTGAGGAGTTCGGTGGCCCGCTCTAGCCTTCCCGGCCGCTCCTCCTTTACCTCAATCGAGCAGCAGCTGGAAACTGACCAGTTGATTTGGATTGCCACAAGTTCGGCAGCGAATCACGGGCCAGCCAGCCACTGGTCCTGCCGGACGCCGAATTGAGGCCATCACTTGCCACCGAGCCCCAGACGTACCGCAGGCGTGAGGGCTGGGCGACAGCTCTGAGCCGTTTAGATCGCTCGATCACTGGCGGCCCAACTCGTGGCCAACCTCGACGAGGAGGAATTCCCGCAAGTCGGCCAACCGCTAGAATTGCAGGATAAACCGATTCGGGCCACCGGAGGGAACCATCATGGTCGGACGACCAAGAACCAAGGCGAAGCACGTCCAGTCGCTCGTCGATCAGCAGTACGCCCTCAACGACCGGCTATTCGCCGAGTGCCCACCCATGTACCTCGACGGGACCGACCGGCGCGACCCGCTGGCCCAGAGCTGGCGGAGTGCGATCGAGGCAGCAGCAGAGGCGTGGTACGCGATGGACGACCTGCGGGAAGTGCTAGCGGCGAAAGCGGAGGCGGCGGATTTGCGGAGGGCCGACTCCGTTATGGCGAAATCGTGACGCTGCTTCCGCGCGTGCGTGAAAGCGCTCCCAATATTCCCAGAACTTGTAGGCAGAGAAAGCCCACACGGCAATTGTGGGAATTGTGGGAGCGCAACTGGACCATGTTTGAAGTGTGATTGGGGGTTCCGCCCGTGCGATGTCAATGAAATTTCGCTAGAACTACGTGGCGGGCTCGTCGGCTGGTCCCTGGTTTAGGACCCGTCGGGTGACCCATTGTTGCCTTTCTGCGCAAGCCGCTGAATCCGATCCGCCAAATGGCAGCCACATGGACGGTGAATCGCCACGCTACTTCCCGCTCGAAAAACCGCTTCCGCTGGTCGATTTCCTTACGCGGCTGGCCCGTGACTGGGTGAGTTGCAGAAACCGCTATGAACGGAGTTCGTCTAAGTGGAAGGCGAACATCGCGGCCGCTGAGCGAGACTTGAAATCAGCGATTACCAGCCCTGAAGCTTCAGACAAAGACCTCCATGAATTGCGCAAGAAGATCTATTTGCTGAAGGAAACGGCCCGCCGAGAGCGCGGAGGCGAGGAGTTCATTCGCAGGTGGGAAGGCTATCACCAACACCCTTTTCGCGATGTATGCGAATGGATCGCACGAAACACCGGCTCGAAACAGAAGGGAATTCAAGACGCTGCGATTGCAAACTTCGACGGATACCCTCGGCTCGTCCTCCGGCTACAACAACTAGATTTGTCGGGCAGATCAATGGCGATGCATCGGCAACTTTTTTGCGAGCATCCTAAGCTGGCAGCCAAGATTGGGCTTGTCGAGGCCGATCGACAGCCGGCTCACTTGGAATGTGATGGACCCCCTTTGACTGCCGAAACAAGTGCACCAAGCGATGCGCGAACGACTCCGGCCGACGGGCTAACGACCGAAGAGTTGGCGCGCCTGGCAATGGTGAAGCGAAAGACCCTGTTGAATAAGTTATCCGCGGCGAGGAATTCTGAATTCCAAGGGATACGGCCACCCCTGACTCAAGGTGATGGCGGTTCATTACCAGATAGCTATAGCTATGCTGCCATTCGCCCTTTTCTTCTTGCTAGCTGGCCGGACAAGTACTGTCGATTTCCTGAAAGCTTCGATCAAGCGAAGCAGATCCTTGTCACTTGTGCTACTGCGGACTAAGTGTCCTGGGCGGGAATGAACGCTGTCTTCCCGTTTGTCTTCCCGTTTGTCTTCCCGCGCCTTCCCGCGCCTTCCCAACCGCCTGTTTGTGGCGACGCTGCGCGACCGCTGGCGGAACAATGCACCGGTCTGGCCGCTTAGCGCGGTTGACACCTTTGAAACTTTGTTCGCGGGCTCAATTCCCCGCCGCCTCAGGGCGTCGGTCAAGCCTTCACTCGAAAGGCAGCATGGATGGCGACGATCAACGCAGAGCAGATCAAGGCGGCGGCCTCTGGACGGTGGCCAGAGATCCTAACCACGGTCGGTGGGATCGATCCGGCGCTCCTCGATGGGAAGCATCACCCATGCCCAAAGTGTGGAGGGAAGGACCGATTTCGATTGATCGATGCTGGCGCTGGCGCCGTCTATTGCAATCAGTGCTTCAACTCGGGCAACGGAGACGGACTGGCAGCTATCGCATGGATGCGGGGTTGGGACTTCAAGGACACTTGCCGCGAAGTCGCGGCCCATTTGGGCCTGAATGGCAAGCCTCAGACCCAACTCATTCCGGCCCCCATTGCAGCGAAGGCTCCCGAGCCCAAACGAGCGGACCCCGACTCGCTCGACCGTGCCTACTCGTTGCTGCTGTTGCGACTTTCTCTTTCAGACGCCCATCGCGAGGCACTGCGTCGTCGCGGGTTTACTAACGAACACATTGATGCCGGAGGCTACCGAACCTGGGATCCTGCTGATTGCCAAGGGGCGGTCGCAGCTGTCATTGCTGAACTTGGGCCAGCGATGGAAGGAATTCCTGGATTTCACGATGGGAGGCTGGCGGCGGCCGCTGGCTTGTTGATTCCGGCTCGGGACCATACCGGAAGGATCATCGCACTGAAGGTGCGGCCCGACCAAGTAGGCGATGGGCCCAAGTACTTCTACGTCTCTGCCGCAAAGCAAGGTGGTCCCAGTACCGGTGCTCCGCCGCATGTTCCTGTCGGCGTTCGCGGCCCGCTCGACGTCGTCCGCATTACGGAGGGAGAGCTAAAGGCCGACCTGGCGACGGCCCTGTCCGGAATGGCCACCATCTCCTTTCCTGGAGCACAGCAGTGGCGAATCGTGCAGCCGATCGTGGCCGCATTGGTCGGGACAAACGCGCCTGGCCAAAGGCGAATCCGATTCGCCTTCGACGCCGATGCCGCCACCAATCAGTCGGTGGGCAAGGCCCTGTTCGAAGCGGTCGAGTTCTTCATCGGCGATGGCTATTCCGTTGAGCTGGAGCGTTGGTCGCCGAGCGACGGCAAGGGCATTGACGACGTGCTGGCCGCGGGGAAGCAACCCGAGGTAATTGCGGGCGAAGCGGCTTTGCAGGTGGCCCGGCAACTAATGGCCGCAAGCGTGGTCTACGGCCTCCTGGCCACGATTGCTCAGCCAAATATTCCGGCATTGATTGTCAGCACAAAGGAAATTGTCGATTCCCTAGCGAGCATTGATGTTTTGGCGATCTGCATCGACGGCGGCATCGAAAAATGGACAGGGACGTACCTTGAAGTCCTTCGGGGTCGGCCCTTGGCACTCCTCGTGCATGCAGGCGGAATGAGCAGGCAGGACGCGGAGAAGCTTGCCTGCCGAGTATGTGGAATTGCGTCAAAAGTCCGCATCGTTGAGCTGCCGGATCAAGGGGATTTCACGAATTCCCTGACCAAGGAAAAGCTGGTCGCGCAATACAAGGCCACGCCCGACTGGCAGCCGAATATGCGGTGGCCTGAAATCGAACCTCTAAGTATTTGCATCCTGCCAAAGTTCCCATTTGACATCCTTCCACCGGTGCTTGGAACCTGGGTCGAGGCAACGGCCCTCGCCACGCAGACGCCCGTGGAATTGGCCGCCCTCCTGGCATTGGCCGTCCTCTCGGCGTGCATCGCCCGAAGGGTTTTGGTGGAACCGAGAAAGGGATGGACGGAACCGACAAATCTCTACGTCACTGTGATCTTAGACTCCGGGAATCGAAAAAGCGCCGTCTTTTCCGCTGCGATTGCGCCTCTTCGTGAGCTGGAGGCCCAATTGATTGAAGAAGCGCGGCCGCGAATCGCGCGAGAACAGTCCGATCGGCGACAAGCCGCGGAAAGGCTGAAAAAGCTGGAACACAAATCTGCAAGTAAGGACGATGCGATCGCCAGCGGCGACGCACGTGACCTTGCCGAAGAACTCAGTAAGTGGCCCGAGCCAGTTCTGCCGCGGCTAATTGTGGACGACGCTACGAGCGAAAAACTGGGCATGCTGTTGGCTGAGCAAGGCGGACGCATTGCCAGCATGTCGCCGGAGGGAGGCGTATTCGACCTCATGGCGGGAATGTATTCCAAGAGCGGCATACCGCAGTTTTCTGTGTACTTAATGGCGCATAGCGGCGAAGACCTAATTGTGGATCGGGTTTCGCGAAAGAGCATTCGTGTCGAGCGAGCATCGCTAGTCAGCGCATACGCGATCCAGCCGCAGGTAATCGAGGGGCTCGCCGAGAACAAAGCGTTCAGGGGCAGAGGTCTCTTGGCGCGACATCTTTATTCGGCACCGCAGAGCTTGGTCGGACATCGCGAGATCGCACCGCCGCCGGTGCCGGACGATGTGGCTGCGGCATACGGCGATTTGGTCAGGCGGTTGGGGCGTGACCAGAGCGACTTCGTTTTGAGGCTGACCACTGATACGGAGTCGGCGTTGCGCGCCTGGGAGGCCGAGATTGAGCGGACGATTGCCGACGGGGGCGAGATGGAACTAATCCGCGACTGGGGAAGCAAGCTTGCCGGAGCGACGCTGCGCATGGCCGCTGTGTTGCATTGCGCGACGCACGGGAAGACAGGCTTGATCGATTGCGCGACACTCGCGGCGGCCGTGTGCATCGCGCGTTACCTGATTCCCCACGCCGAGGCCGTGCTGACCATAATGGACGCCAAGGAAAAGGGGCCGGAGGATGACGCCGAGTACATCCTTCGGTGGATCAAGCGGCACGGAAAAACAGAGTTCACCAAGACCGAAGCTCAGCACCACGGCAAGCGGCGGTTCAAGAAGTCCGACGATATCGACAAGCCGTTGGCCGAGTTGGTCAAGCGGCACTACATCCGTCAGCTGCCGGACGCTAAGCCGAGCGGCCCGGGCAGGCCGCCATCACCTCGCTATGCGGTCAATCCTGCTGTTTTTGCGACTGAAGATGCCATAAAGCGCTCCCAGTATTCCCAGAATTCGGTCGAGCAGCAGAAGTCACCTGCGGTTTCGGATAGTACCGCGATGGCCTATCCGCTCGCGGAGCGGGAATGCATTCAGGAACCGGTCGCGGAGCCCGAGCCGACCGTGGAGCCCGAGCCGACCGTGGAGCCCGAGCCGTCGCCAATCGCGCAGCCGGTGCCGACGAGTCAGGTCGATTGCCTCGGATCAGCGGAGCTAGCGGAACCGGCTCAACGGTTGCAACCTAAGGCAGCAAGTTTGCCGACGGGTCCTGATCCGAATTGTGGGAATACTGGGAGCGCCTTTGGACCTTCAGAGGAACTGGATTGGTGGGAACAGGTATGACCGAACACCAAGAGATACTGGCCGAATGCGCGCGACTCGACATTCGCCTCAAGCCCATGCCAGAGGGAAAGTTGGCGATTGGCGGCCTGCGAAGGGCTGCCCTCACGCCCGAATTGCTTCAGAGGATCAAGGCGCACAAGGCTGGCTTGCTGGTGGCTTTGGCGAACGCGAAAGGACATCCCGGCAAACGCCTCACGAGCAATCCGCCTCCAGATTCTCGCGCGCACCCGGTCGCCTGGGGTCGGAGCGGCCCTCGCCGGCTCTGCGGCAACGGCTTCCCGGCGATCCTGACCAATAATCCGCCGCCCGAAATCCTGGCTACCCCGCTCGTCCTCTGCCCTCAGTGCAACCAACGACTCGTGCTTCGCGAGCTGAGGGAGCTAACTGGGGGCCGGTGCTACGAATGTGCGATTGGAGAGGGGGTGGGCCGTGCCTAAGAGTGCCCCAATGACCACCACATGGATGACTCCTCCACAGGTCGCAAAGCTGCTGGGTATCGATCCGGGCAAGGTGGTTGCCTGGATCAGGCGCGGCGAGCTAGTGGCTGTCAACGTCGCCGAATCGACCGAGGGCAGGCCGCGCTACCGTATTTCGCCCGAAGCGCTGGAAGCCTTTTTCAGCCGACGACAGGCAAAGCCAACGCAGCAGGTTAGACGACGGCGGACACGATTCACGCCGAAATACTATCTGTAACGCAACGTGAAGAGCCCCTCTTTCCGATGCGTCGATCGAAGAACCCATTTTCGGCAGGCGTCATGACGCCTGAGAGCACCTTTAAGCGCCCGCTTTTGCCAGTTTCGCCGACAAGCACACAACATCAAATCCGTGCGGCAATTCTCGGCATATTCAGCATTTTTGCCATCGACCAGCAAGAGCACTGGCTTCGATTAGGAAACCGGTGCTCTATCCTCTGAGCTACCGGGGCGAATGTCGATTCTACTCGCAAATTCTCGTAGTATTTGCAACTCGCGTCATCGGCTGTTTCTCGGTCCTGGCTGAACTGACTACCGTTTTGACTACTTTTGCGTCGGCGGCCAGGATTATCAAACAGTGGCGTGCAGCCGCGGCTAACGGCTGCCCGGCGTGCAACACCCTGATTTCGGCAAGATGCTACATGACGCATTCTACTCTCTCGCCCGACTCTGGGCAGCGACTTCGCCAACTCGCCTTCAATGAGCATCTCCAGGGCATGATGCAAGAGATTGCCGGCTAGCGGGCTGAGCGAATCGCGCGTGGCTGCACGGCCCAGGACATAGTACTGAATTGCGATGTCGAACATCTGGTAGGATGCGCGGTCGCTAACTTGTGCAGCGGTCACGGCACGAGCTCACTTCCGAAGACGACACCGCAGCGTTGTCGCGAGTTCGCGCGACCAGCCCGGTTGGCAATTGTTCGCCGCGCGGTTTGCGCGCGCTGCAAAACTTCAAACGCCCCAGCCATCGCCTCATCTTTGGTGCGGTCGGCGGTGACCGTGGACTACGAGGCCGAGATAATCACGGCCGTTCGGGCGATGGAAGGCGGGACGGGCTGGGTCGAGCCGATCGAGCTGTCGCAAGATTACCTAAAGGCCGGTGGCCGCAATTCCGAGCGCCGCCTCGTGCAGGTGGGCTATCGTTTGGGGTCGGTGCTAAAGGGGATCGTCGCCGAATAGCTTGCGGCTTTCAAGCAACGCAGCGCCTTACGCGGGACAGGCGCCGGCGATCGTCGCTGGTGCGCGAGGAGTGGCCGCTGGGCAAGGAGGAAGTACGGTTCCTGCCCTTGTCCCGGCACGTCCTACTTGACCTTCGCCCGTTCAAACATGACGAGAATATGCTCACTGCCGGGCGTGGATGTGAACTCGGTAGGCCGATCTTTTCCAGGCGGCGCAAAGCACAGCTTGCGAGCGTTCTCGCCAAGCTCGTAAATCCCCAGATACAGATTGTCTTTTCCTTCTCCTTCGGTCGGCGTGAAGTCGATGGTCTTGGGCTTCTGGGTAGGGTCGAAGGAATTGGTTCCTTTGCTGATCTCTTTGCCCTCGGAAAGCAGGCTCCAAGTGCCGTCAGGGCCGTTGACCACAGTGATCTTCTTGGCATCTTCGTCATTGGCCTTGTTGCCGTTCACTTCGAGAGCCACGACCCTCCATGTGCCTTCGATCTGCTTGCGATCCTTCTTGATCGCTTCGTCCTTGGCATCGCCGCCGGCGGCGAACATCGCAGTCGTTGTCAGCAGGAACCCGCTAAGCGATAGTCCAAAGAAAAAGGGCTTCATGTTGGAACTCCTCTAATTGCTGGTCGAAAGAGCGGCTCAACCTTGGTACGTTCGCTGATTCTATCGCGGTCAGTATCGAAAGATGGCCGCGAGAGGACTCGGCGCCGGAAATTCATGCGGCTCAGCCGTAAAGACGCTGCCGCCATGCAGCAGCGCTTCTGCCACCGCCAGATTGACCAGGTCCTCACTGCCGGGCGCCGGCTGGTCACACAGCGTGGCGAGCCCTGAATCCGCATTGAAGATGCCCGGCTGATCGCGACGGGGATCGACCAGCAGCGTCTCGATCTTGCCATTGGCCGCCGCGGATACGATCTGTGCCACGTCGGTTGAGGCCTTTTCCGAGCCGCCCAGATCGCGCACTCGGTCGAGCGCTAGCCGGCGGGGCCGATCAAAGTAAGGACGCATCACTTCCCAGCCGCGCTCGCGCAACTGGTGGCGGGTCAGGGACTCGCAGTTGCCGGTCAGGTGCCTTTCAGCAAGGTGCGGATACGAGTTGATCCGGCGGAAGATCGGCAGGAGATAATCGACACCCGCCAGGAGCAGTGGCGCGGTTTCCTGCCGCAGGACCGGCGTGAGCGCGCGATCGATCAGGCGGAAAAACTGCCCCACGTCGGCCTTGGCGGTATCTGGCGCTCCACCTTGACCGTGAAACACGGCCGCCTGTTTGCCCAAGCTGCCCAAGCTGCCCCGCATCGCCGAATGGACCTGTTCGCCACGATCCGCACTGTCGTTATTGAGTGCCACACGTCTGCTCTGGGGAAGATCCTTTACAGAAACCTCCTTGATCGTCGAGTGCGTCGCCTCCCAGAACCCAACGTGGCTTTGTCCCAGCACGAGCAACAGGAATCGCTCGCCGCGGTCCGCCACGGCTAGCAGCGGTTTGATGTGCAGCCGCCGCTGCACCGTGACGGATTCCTTGAGTTCTGCCGGAAGGCGATACGCCCGAAACAGTCCGGGAGCCAGGAAGATCGCCAGGCTCTGGTTTCGCTTCTGCCAAAACTCCGCCTTGGCCGGCAGCTCTTGCGCGGGGGCCAGGAATTGCTGCGCGTCGCAGCGTCGCAATCCGCCACCCTCCAACTGGTCCTCAGCGGATTGCAGGAGATTCTTCAGGCGAATGACGTCCTGCATTCCTGCTTCGCCCGTGAAGTGCGTCGGCAGATAGAGCGAAACGGCCGTTACGCCCTGATGGCCGGCTAACTGCTTCACTTCGCTCATCGTAATGGTATCCATCGCAATGCTCCGTTCCTGAGACAAGCCGAGGATCTAGTCACCCGCGCCGAGGTCAGTGACGAACGCATCCTCGAACAGTTCGTTCTCGCGGGTCTCGTGATCGATAACTCGTTCAATCCACCGCAGTATCTTTTCGCAGAGGAGCAGGTTGAGGCTCTGTGCCGCGTCCGCTTCCTCGATCAGCGTCTTCAGCGATTTCACGAGCTGGCGATGCTCCTGGACGAGCTGGCCAATGGCATGCTCCCAGCGCGGCTCCTGCCGCCGGACAACGTCGATCCAGCCGTGCTGCTCTTCCAATCCGAAGTGATCGGTGATGTGCCTGTCCGTAGCCGCAAGCTGCTTGGAGACTTGCATCAAGTTGGCGCCTGAGCCCGGCTGCACGATCTCTTTCAGCTTCGTGAGATCGGTCAGCAGCGCGGTGTGTGTTCGACCAAGCACTTCGGCGGTTTCTGGGTTTTCCATGGAAAGCTCCCGCTGCCGGATTCGCGGCAGCGCTCGGCTTGCGTTGTGCTGATCTGCGGTCACTGCTCTGCGAATACGGCAAACGTCGTGCCGGCGCAGGTAGGCCGCTAATCGCGATCCGATGGGCCACCTGATCGCGGCAGCTACGGGCCTCGATCATCCTCCCGGTGGTGGCTCGATCGCGCACGCGGACGTGCGGCGCGCGATTATGCACAGCCGGTTGTGCGTAGTTGCACAGAAAACGTGCCATAAATGTCCGCTGACGATCCCTGTCACCCTTGTTCTAGTGCACCTCAAGTTCTTCAAGCGGCCGGAAAGCCAGGAAGAGCGGCCTTACGCGGCTCGAATGCTGAACCGATTTGCCACACGCAGCGATCCCGGCACATCCGTTGCATTGATATTGGCGCTGTCGGATTGACGCATTTCAACGACGCGAACAAGGAGCCCGATCATGTCACTTGGAGCTGTCTTGGTCCGCAGGCCGGTTACGGTCGGTCCTGAAGAGTCGCTTTCCAAGGTCGCACGACTGATGGAACAAGAGAATGTCGGAGCGATCGTGGTCGTTCAGCAACACCGCCCCGTCGGCATTATCACCGACCGCGATCTGGCACTGGCTATCTGTCTCCACGGCGCGACGCCGCGCGATCCGGTCCAAAAACGGATGATGAGTCCCGCCGATACGATTCGCGAGGACCAAGGAATCTACGAGGCGACCCAGAAGTTGATGGAACTCGCGGTTCGCCGGCTGCCGGTCGTGGACGAAGAGGGCCAATTGGTGGGGATCGTGAGCCTCGACGACCTGCTCGCCTTGCTCAGCCGCGAACTGCGAAACCTCGCCGAGGGAGTCCGGGCCGAAGTGGCTGTCCCGTAGTAGATCTGCCCGGAGCTGCGCGTGATCCCCAATTGATTCGAATTCATGCTTAGCGATGGAAGCGGCGAGGAATCCATGCCTTGGGAGCCAATCATCAAGTCGCCCGCGAGCCTTCGCGTCCAGCCGCACCTGCTGAAGTATGCCCAGGCGCGGAATGAGTTCACCTGGGAGGGGGCACGCGCCGAACTGGCCGGACTGCCTGGTGGGCGCGGTCTCAATATCGCCCACGAAGCGATCGATCGGCACGCGACTGGTCCGCGGCGCGAGAAAATCGCATTGCGATGGTTGGGAAAAGAGGGACAAAGACGCAATATCAAGTACTGCGAGCTGAGCGACCTGACCAGCCGCTTTGCCAATGTTCTCGATCAGTTGGGCGTCGCGGCAGGTGATCGAGTGTACGCCCTGACTGGGAGGATTCCCGAGCTCTATGTCGCGGCCCTGGGCACGCTGAAGCACCGCAGTGTATTCTGCCCGCTCTTTTCAGCGTTTGGGCCGGAGCCGATTCGAGCCCGCTTGCGGATTGGCCAAGGTCGCGTGCTCGTGACGACCCAGGAACTTTACGAGCGGAAGGTAGCGGCGCTACGCGATTCGCTCCCCGACTTGCAACAGGTGCTGATTGTGGACGCGGATCGCTCGTTGCCGCCGAACCCGGGGGTCCACGATCTGTCGAAGCTTCTCGCCGAGGCCGCTGAGGCCTACACGATTGCTCCGACCGATCCGGAAGACCCGGCCCTCCTGCATTTCACGAGTGGTACCACCGGCACACCCAAGGGGGCCATCCACGTTCACAGCGCGGTCGTCGCCCATCACATCACCGGCAAGCTGGCGCTCGACCTGCACGAAGACGATATCTTCTGGTGTACGGCCGATCCCGGCTGGGTCACGGGCACTTCGTACGGCATCATCGCGCCGCTCACCAATGGGGTGACGAGCATCATCGACGAGGCGGATTTCGATGCCCGCCGCTGGTATGAGATTTTGCAGCGCGAGCGCGTGAGCGTCTGGTACACCGCCCCGACAGCGATTCGCACGTTGATGCGCGCCGGAATTGACCTGGCCCGCGAGTACGATTTGACCGCGCTCAGATTCCTGGCCAGCGTTGGTGAACCGCTGAATCCTGAAGCGGTCGTCTGGGGCTGCGAGGCATTTGGCTTGCCGTTTCACGACAATTGGTGGCAGACCGAGACTGGCGGAATCATGATCGCCAACTACGCCGCGATGGACGTGCGTCCCGGATCGATGGGGCGGCCGCTCCCGGGGATCGACGCAGCCATCGTCGAGCCGCGCGCTGACGGCTCGGTCATCGAGATCACGCAGCCCGACGTCCAAGGGGAACTGGCTCTGCGGCCGGGCTGGCCGTCGATGTTTCGCGGCTATTGGAATGAGCCGAAGCGCTATCAGAAGTGCTTCGCCGGCGGCTATTACCTGACTGGCGACCTGGCTCGGCGCGATGTGGACGGCTACTACTGGTTCGTCGGCCGCAAGGACGATGTGATCAAGACATCCGGCCATTTGATCGGGCCGTTCGAGGTCGAAAGCGTCTTGATGGAGCACCCGGCAGTTGCCGAAGCCGGCGTGATCGGCAAACCCGATCCGACGGCCCTCGAAATCGTCAAGGCCTTCGTCGTGCTCAAACCGGGAAAAGTTGGTGACGCCGCTCTCACCCGCGATTTGCTCGGCTTTGGCCGGAAGCGCTTGGGCGCAGCGGTTGCGCCCAAGGAAATCGCCTTTATTCCGTCGCTTCCCAAGACCCGCAGCGGCAAGATTCTCCGACGACTGCTCAAAGCCCGGGAGCTGGGTCTGCCCGAAGGCGACATCTCAACGTTGGAAGTCTCCTAGGCAATGAATGCATCCATGAATGCTCGCGCTCAGACACGTTCCGCCGCTCCAGCGATCGATCGCGAGCGCGGCCTGACGCGCTTGAGCGAAATGCTTTTCATTCGCCGGTTCGAGGAGAAATGCGCCGAACTCTATAGCGGTGGAAAGATCTGGGGCTTTTTGCATCTCTACATTGGCGAGGAAGCTGTCGCTGTCGGCTCAATGCCGGCAATCCGCCCCGAGGACGCAGTGGTCAGCACCTATCGCGAGCATGGTCACGCTCTGGCCCGCGGCGTGCCAGCCGGCCCGGTCATGGCCGAGATGTACGGCAAGGCGAACGGGTGCAGCCGCGGGCGCGGCGGCTCGATGCACCTGTTTGACGTATCGCGGCGGTTCTACGGCGGCAACGCGATCGTCGGCGGCGGGCTGCCGCTGGCCGTGGGACTGGCCCTGGCCGACAAACTCCAACAGCGACCCGTTGTCACCGTTTGTTTCTTCGGCGACGGCGCCGTGGCCGAAGGCGAGTTTCACGAATCGCTGAATCTTGCCGCGCTCTGGCAACTGCCGGTGCTGTTCCTGTGCGAGAACAATCTCTACGCGATGGG
>Ga0180085_1000589_pt1 | contig 12706 bp, 8 predicted proteins | sample EasRiv730_16_10D_FD_123013 | JGI IMG/M metagenome (GOLD analysis project Ga0180085, IMG submission 123013) | Soil microbial communities from meander-bound floodplain in the East River, Colorado, USA - East River metaG ERMLT730_16_10D | ecosystem: Environmental > Terrestrial > Soil > Floodplain ... | reverse complement strand
CGGTTGCGAAAATCAAGCACACAGGTTCTCTCCATGGCTTCATTGACAATCTCCCAATCTCGGTCGCTCATTCTCTCGAGCCGGTTGAGATGCGGGAAACGGCCCATCGCAACGACGTCCGCCACCGAGAAGGGGAACTCGAAGTGTTGCTCGGATGAAATGACCGCCAGTTTCTGCGCCAGCCTTCTTGCGCTGAAATTCAACAGCGGTTGGCCATCGACCATGACTGTTCCCCGTTGCGGCCTGAGTGCCTTGCTCATCACGCGCAACAAGGTTGTCTTGCCACCGCCATTGGGTCCAATGAGCGCCAGAAGTGACTGGTGTGGGATTTCGAGATTGATGTCCTGCAGCACCAATTGGGTACCATAGGAAAAACCGAGCTGCAGAAGAGAGATTGCAAGAGGCATGATTTCTTGTCCATCACGCATTGGCTTGAGCCAGCACTACGCCAGAACTCCCCTCCTTAGTTAAGGAGGGGATCTCGTGGCCATCGGCCACGACGGGGTGGTTGGCGTTGATCCCACAGCGAGTCCAATTTACCACGCCGACCATTCACCCCACCCCGACGCTGGCTCAAGCCAGCTCTTTCCCCTCCCTCATTTGAGGAGGGGAGTTTTCACTCGCTGCAAACCTGAGAAAAAGGTGTTCTTCAAAACTCCCCCGCATCCTTCCGGCGTTTTAGCAGGTAGAGGAAATACGGGGCGCCGAGCAAAGCCGTCAAAGCTCCTACGGGAATCTCCAGAGGCGGGATCAAGGTCCTGGCTGCCGCGTCAGTCACTAGGAGAATGGACGCCCCGCCCAGGGCCGACGCAGGGATCAGATAGCGATGATCCGGCCCGACGATCAGCCGCATCATGTGGGGAACTACCAAGCCCACAAAACCGATCATTCCAGCCACTGCCACAGCCGCGGCAGCCATTGAAGAGGCCGCAACAAACAGAATCTTCTTCATCGCCTCGACTTCAATGCCGAGGTGAAACGCTGTCTCTTCTCCTTGAGTCAATGCATTTAGTTCGCGCGAGAGCACCCAGACCACCGCAAGCCCGACCACGATGATAGTTCCGGAAATGCCGATCAGCCAATGGTCTCCGCTGGTCAACGTCCCCAACAGATAAAACAGAATCGTGAACGACTCCCGAAAGAAAATGGAGAAGAACACGTAGACCAGGGCGTTGAGAAACAAGCTGACGATGACACCGCTTAACACCATGGTTTGGATGGGTGCTCGTCCGTCGGTTTGGGCAATGCGGTAAACAAACACGATGGAAGCAAAGGCAGTTCCAAGTGCCATGAAGTAAAGCCCATAGTAGCTGTGCCAACCCAGCAGATTCGCCAGGATGACCCCAACAGTAGCCGCGCTGGAGGTCCCCAGAATGAACGGATCCGCTAATGGATTTCGCAACACCCCTTGAAAGGTGGCTCCAGAGGCTGCCAACCCGCTTCCAACAAACAGTCCAAGCAGGACGCGCGGCACGCGAACATTGTAGAGAATGTTCCGGTCAGGCCATCCCACTGGACCGAGGAACAAGGCCAACGCGGCTACCACGGCCGTTGCAATGGAGAGAAGCACCAGACCTTGAGTTGGAGTCGGCAGCAAGTGCGAAGAGGCACTGTCATTGGTCATTTGTCAGCGATCATTTGTCACTGGATGGTTCGCTTGTGTCGGAACACTCTGGAGAACATCCAACTGTACGTTGGCCCCCTCACCCCTGACCCTCTCCCGCGTTGGGGCGAGGGGAAACGAACTCTGCCTCGTTTTTCGACGCACGAAGACTGTCGTCACTATGTCCTGTGTCCTCAATTATCCCTAACCGCTCCATCTTGCGTCTGGAGTTGCAACAAGCGGCTCTGAAGCTGTTCCATTCCATCCACGAGCCGGTGATTGCCATGCGACAACATATTGCGCCCGACATCTCCAATTACCCAACCCTTTTGAATGGCGCTGATCTTCTGCCAGCCCGGCCGAAGGCGAAATTCTTCAGGATTGGAGTCGAACGTCAGAATCAGCTCTGGATTACGTTCGATGATCGTCTCCTTCGAAGCCTGCAGTGCGGGCTTGTCCACATCACTGAAAATGTTTCTTGCCCCACACATCTCAACGGCCTCCGAAGTGTAGCTCGCCCGGCCGACGGTCCATGAGGGAAGGTCAATTTCAATGTAGATGGAGGGATGCGACTTCATTTGATCAGCACGAGCTCGGATGGCTTGAATCCTGCGCTTCATGCCTTCAACAGTCGTATTCGCCTGACTCTGCTTGCCGAGACCTTCTCCAACCTGAAGTATCGCCTGGTAGATCTCTTCAACGGAGCGAGGGCTCTTGACTTCTCTGACGTTAAGCCCCGAACCGCGCAACCGAGAAACGATCTTGCTGGAACTCCAGGTTTCCGCAAAGACCACGTCGGGTTTGAGTCCCACGATCTTCTCGAAGTTGGGGTTCACAAAGTCGCCGATCTTTTCTTTGGCTTTGGCTTCTTCGGGATAGACACAGTAAGTAGTCACCGCAACCAGATCCCTGCCTGCGCCGAGCTCAAATAGGATCTCGGTCAGGGTCGGCGACAACGAAATGAAGCGTTGACTGCCTTTGTCTGGTGCCTTGACCGCTCGGCTCAGACGATACTGCTGGTAGCCCAAGAGAACGAGCAAGAGTATTAGGCAGCCAACAACAAACTTTCGCATGAGTCAGCTCCTCAAGGAAAACCACAACGTGACGAAAGAACGAGGAGAGAAATGCAAGCCACCGGGACACAGAGGCACGGAGACTCCGTGCATTGGAACAGACGGCCAAGCCCAGACTGCCTTCCAAAAGAAACAGCCCCCTGCCTGGCCACAGCGCTGCGCTGTTCATCTCGGCTTCAGCACTCTCTGCGTCTCAGCGTCTTCGCGGTTTGCCTTTCTACTAATCCATACTAGAACTCAAACTGAACCCCGCCAACTGCTGTCGCACCAGGAGTTCGATACCCGCTCTCGTAATAGTCGTGGTCAAACATGTTTTCAACTTTGCCGAAAAATCGAATGGCTCGGTTCTCCGACAGGGGGAATCGGTAACTGGCGCCAAGGTCAGCTTTGGCCAGACCATCGAATTCGAAGGCCCGGCTGGTAAAGGTGTTGGAATCGAACATTGGCGCCAGGTAAGAGCTCGATGTGATCAAATCGAAGTTTATGAACACGCGCTGCCCAAGGCGCTGGGTCGCGACCACAGAGAACTGATGATCGGGAATCGCAAATGAACGAATGATGCCCGGCACTAACGGTCGCCGTTGATCGGCGTTTGTGTAGGTGTAGCTGCCGGACAGATCGAGCGAGCGCGTTGGTGACGCCTCCACGCTGAACTCGAGACCTCGGGCCAGACCCCCATTCGTGTTGCGATAACCGCCGAACCTTCCGAATGGGTCAGTGGTCGGGCTGATTGCGCCGGAAAAATCGAACACGATGACCTCTTGCAGCCGCGTGTAGAACCAGGTGCTCGACAATCGAACACGATTGTTGAGCAGAGACTGATCGATTCCAGCATCGAAAGCAATCGACCGATCGGGGCGCAGCCTGGGGTCGCCATACGTGGAGTAGCCAAAGCTGCCGAAGAACGTGCCGAAGCGTTCATACAGTGACGGAGTGCGGTAGCCGTTTCCAGCGTGCGCTCTCAGCTTGGTTCCCGAACTCTGAAAGGAGTAGGCAATGGAACCATCTCCCGTGTAGGCGTCGGGCGGCGCAGCGAATGTACTTCCCTGATATGGCGCGAAAGGCAGAGGTTCGAGTGCCGGCTGGTTCAGCGAGAAGAACTGCGTGCGAAACGCCGCCGAAAGAAAGAGTCGTCCGTCCAGCAGCCTGAGCTGGTCTTGGACAAAAAGACCGTGGCTGCGCTGGGTGACGTCCACACTGGAGTTGTCGGCAGGCCTGACCTGGAACGATCGATTCAGGTACGATTCACTTTCGAATTCATACCCAACATTGACGAGTTGAGACCGCCCCAGACGGATATCTGAGCGAGCATTGACGGTGTGAAGCCTGCCATCGTAGTCGGTGCGCGTGTTTCCCAACGGCTCGAACGAGATGCCGCCGGGGCCGTCCCGAAACGCTCGGTCTGTTTTCAAAGCTTGGTAATTGACGGCGTAACCGAAAGTCTCATTGGGACGTTGCACAAAGGTCACGATACTCGAAAAGAATCGCGCTTCGCGCCGGAAGTCAGGATCGTTGGCCGACGGAATGAAAGTGGCTCCGTTGAGATTGAGTTGTGATGCAGGCACGCCAGATTCATAGCGCTTCAATTCGGACGAACTAAGGGGAATGGCTTGGACGACACCTGTGGGCGGCAGGAGTCCAACGGCTCCAGGACTTTCGTTGGTCTGCGAAAAGCTGTCGGTCGCATAAATCCTTGCTGAGAGTGACGCCGATGGAGTCAGCTGGAAACGAATGCGGCCCTGCCCGCTGGTATTGCGCGCCGCATCGCTGCCATCGACGCCTCTAGCGACGTTCAGGTGCGCGACGCCAAGACTGTAGGCAATGCGATCTTCACTCAGGCCGCCTGCAACTTGGGCACGCCCACGGAAAAGACCAAGCGACCCCCCTTCAGTCAACAGACTGCCGCGCGTACGGCCACCGCCTTCATCGGTGAGGACGTTCACCACGCCCCCGATGGCATTGGTGCCGTAGAGCGAAGAACCTGAGCCGCGCAGCACTTCGAGACGGTCAACATTTGTGACGATCAGATCGCCGAGCAGTCCAGACCCGTCGCCTTGGGGCGCGGCCACGTCACGAATGCGTTGGCCATCGATGAGAATAGCCGTGTCCTCGTTGCGGAGGCCGCGAGTTTTGAGAGACGTGAGCGACCCTGGGCCACCGAGTTGCTGATAGCGCAGTCCTGCGATCATTCGGAGTGCTTCGGCAATAGAGAATTCATCACGCGCTTGAATCTCCTGCCAGCCGACCGTACTGATGGCTTTGGAGGTCTCCTCTCCTGCCTGGGCGCTGCCTGCCGCGGTAACGACAATCTCCTGGGCTACGCCAGCCAGCTTAAGAGGTATGTCTAAGTCCAAAGTGCGGCCCGCCTCCAACTGAATCGATTGGGCGGCCGTTCGAGCAAAACCCTCGGCCTCGGCTTCAACGACATATTCACCTGGAGTGAGTCGCTGGAACCGATACTTCCCCTGGGCATCCGACGTGGCATTGAGCTGGACGCCGTTCTCACGAACATAGAGCTTGACCTGTGCGTTCGGCACGCCACCTCCTTGCGGGTCTAGGACGGTTCCAGTTAGAGTTTGGGCGTGCGCAGCACTGCCAAAGCACACTACAGCCACGACGATGATGATGAGTTGATGCATGGTGCCTCCTGGAAGGTTTCCAAGTGGCGTCAGGCGGGTACAGCAGCGGGGAGGAAAACCCTGCGGATGTCTCGACCTTTTGACGCGAAGGTTGATGAATAATCTACCGGGGCAGGTCTCCTGACTTGCGGGTCAATGCTGCTTCCAAAGCCTTCCCCTCAAGAATCGAGAGTGACCGACGGTCCATACCGTCCTGGTGAAAGCAACTCGCCGCTTACAGTGACGCGATCGTGTGGGATTTGCACCCACTTCCCTTTTCCTTTGATGCACCCCGGCAGGGTGCTGACAAGCGGGCAAATCCTAACGAACCGGGGAGAAGGGAGTCAAGCGGTATCTGAGTGGACTCGCGGAGGTCGGGCTGATAGGTGCAGTGGAACAGGAGCTGTCGGGTGATGCCTGGAGGAACTTCAGACTAACGGTAACTGCCATAGCTGACGATGACATAGGGAGAAGTCGCGGGTCGGCAGCCGGTGGCGACTGGGCGCCAACACCGATTAAGGCCATGAACTCAAGCGAGCACAAATCCAAAGGTTTCTCATTGATCGAACTACTCGTCGTGGTGGCGGTAGTGTTGATTCTGGCCGCCATTGCAGTCCCGAACCTCCTGCGAGCCAGGCGAGCCGCGAACGAATCGTCCTCCGTGGCTTCACTTCGTACGATCGCCAGCGGTCAGATGGCATACCGGCATACTCAAGGTGCTTACACCACTTTGGCCGGTCTGGGATCTGAGAGTGTAATCGACAGTGTGCTGGCCTCCGGGAGCAAGAGCGGTTACCTCTTCGCATCTGACCCTGGAACAGACCCTACCATGGAATTTACTGCGGCTGCTGAGCCGGCGGTTTCATCGGGCATCGGCGCGAGCGGGACCCGCTTCTACTTTGTCAGCCAAGACCAAGTGATTCGTTTCAATGTCGGCGCGCCCGCCGATTCGACGTCGAGCCCGCTGTACTAATCTTTCCGCTCCTCAAGTAGTAACTCTCTTTCGCACCTTGCCTCCTTTTTTTGGCAGACCGACCCGCTAGTTTTGCAGACCGACACTACGCAGCTTGCCTATGTCTCAGGCCAGCAAGGTTTCCAACAAGGATGGTCACCCCGCAGCCGATGAGCGTGTGCCAGGTAAAATCGATGCGCGTGCGTGACAAGACCAGAATCATCGCGACCAACCCTGCAACAAAACCCATGGCTGCATCTGTTTGATTCGTTCGGCGGAAGAAAAGCCCCAGAAAAAAAGTACCCAGCAACCCGCCGTAGGTAAAGGATGCGATCTTTAATCCTAGCTCCACGACAGGATTGCGCGTGTCTCTGAAGATCATGGCCCCGCCAATCAACAGAATTCCCCAGAGCAACGTGAACAACTTCGACCAGACGACCTCCTGCTTCTCGCTCAGTGACCGGCCTCGGCGGGTCATCTTGAACAGGTCCAAGTACGTCGAGGACGCCAGCGAGCTGATCGACGAGGACAATGTCCCCATCGCCGAAGCAAGCACGCCGGCCACAACCAAGCCCGCGACGCCGGAAGGCAGGTTTTCCACTATGAACTTCGGAAAGATTTCGTCTGAAGACTTCAGTCCCAATTGCTGGAGGGGGACGCCGCCATAAAAAGCAAACAGGCAGAGGCCCAATACCAGGAAGAACGCAAACTGCAGGACAATGAAGGCCGCATCCAGCATGAGTGCACGTTGGCTGTCCCAGCGGGTTTTGCAACCGAGTAGCCGTTGGACCAGCAGCTGATCGGTTCCGTGTGAGGCCATTGTCAGAAACGTTCCACCGAGCAGGCCTCCCGCCAGCGTGTAGGGCGCCGATAGGAATTTCAGAAAACTGCCTCCCCAGTTGGGATTAATGATTTGGAATTTGTTCGCTCCGCCTTGCGTGGCATATCGCACCATATCGGCCCATCCATTGGGTAGGTGATTCAGAATAAGAATCATCGAAGCGACCGCGCCTCCCAGATAAATGAACATCTGGACGACATCCATCGCAACGACTGCTTTCAAGCCGCCCAGGTAGGTATAGATGAGTGTGAAGACTCCAATGAGCAGAATACACGGGGCGTAATCGAGCCCGGTGATGAGGTGCACCGGGATGGCGGTTGCAAACAGCCTTACCCCGGAAGCCAGGACGCGCGTGACGATGAAGACTGACGAGGTAAACTTGCGCAATGGCATGCCGAAACGCTTGCCGATGAAGTCATAGGCTGTCTCCAGATCGCCTGCGTAGTAAGCCGGAATAAAGAGGACGCTCACCAGCAAACGGCCAATAAAGTAACCTATCGCCAACTGTAGGAAATGCAGGTTGCTTGTGTAAGCCAGGCCGGGAATGCTGATGAAGGTGAGTGTGCTGGTTTCGCTGGCGACAATCGAAAAGCCGACCGCCCACCAGGACATTTCTTTTCCACCCAGAAAATAGTCACGTGAGGACTGCTGCTTACCGGCAATGCGGATGCCAGCGAGTGTCACCCCGACGAGGTAGACGCCGACGATGATGTAGTCGATGACAGTGAAGCCCATGAGTGCTATTCGCTCGCGAGGGCCCGCTCGATGGTCACAATGACTAATGACGACTCGCCATTCGGGCTTCGGATTTCTTTAGGCATTAGTGCTTCGTCATTCGGTCAGATCCCCTTCTCGCCACGGACCAAATCTTCGTAGCTTTCGCGCTTGCGAACAATTTGATAGCTCTGTGAATCCACCAACACCTCGGCCGCCCGCGGACGTGAATTGTAGTTTGAAGCCAGCGTGAATCCATAGGCGCCGGCATCCTTCACAGCCAAGATCTCTCCGCGCTGCACTTGAGGCAGCGAGCGCTCGCGGGCCAGATAGTCTGTGGTTTCGCAAACGGGACCGACGATGTCAGCGACGAAGCTCTCGCGGTCGGTCGTTTCAACAGGGACAATTTCATGATACGCACCGTAGAGTCCGGGGCGGATCAGGTCGTTCATACCGGCATCCACCACGACAAACTGGCGTCCCTGACTCTGCTTTAGGTAGAGCACCTCAGTCAGCAGGACCGCTGCGTTGGCTGAGAGAATCCGGCCCGGCTCCAAAAGCAGAGTCTCCGAACGCCCTGCCAGCAGCCCGCTGAGCGCAGCAGCATACTCGGCGACGGTGGGAGGAGACTCGTCATGGTAGCGAATGCCCAAGCCGCCGCCCAAGTCGATGTATTGCAGCCGAATGCCTGAAGCCGCCAACTCGTCCACCAACTTCAACACTCGCTGAGTGGACTCAACAAACGGCTTGAGGCTCGTGACTTGGGAACCAATGTGGCAACTGATGCCCACAGGCTCCACCTGGCTCAGTGATGCAGCCTGCTGGTAAAGCGGCAGCGCCTCATCCATGCCGATGCCGAATTTGTGTTGCTGGAGACCTGTTGAAATGTGCGGATGTGTTTCGGGGTCGATATCCGGATTCACCCGAAACGAGATGCGGGCTTTGATGTTGAGAACCTTGCCACGGGCCTCTATGGCGTCCAGTTCGGCCTTTGATTCAACATTAAACAGAAGAATGTTGCTGTTCAGAGCATAGTCAATTTCAGCGTTCTTCTTGCCTACACCTGAGAAGACGACCTTCTGCGGGTCAACTCCCACCTGCCGCACCCGAAACAACTCACCGCCGGAGACGATGTCATAACCAGCGCCGAGGTCACGGAACAGTTTTAGCAAGCTGAGATTCGAATTGGCTTTGACGGCGAAACAGACCAGATGGGGAATGTCGGCAAACGCAGTATCGAACTGTTTGAAGTTCTCAACGAGCGCCTTGCGGCTGTACACATACAGCGGTGTCCCGACTTCTTTGGCGAGCTGCTTCAGGGAACAGCTCTCACAGTGCAGGATGCTCTTTTGGCTCTCGAAGGCTCCCGCCATCAAGCGCCTCGCTTCGCCGTTTGGGCGAAGGCCTTTCTGGCTGCAGCCAACGTGGCTTCCACGTCGGTGTCGGTGTGAGCAGTTGAAAGGAACCCGGCCTCAAACTGACTGGGCGCGAGGTACACTCCGTTTTCGAGCATGCCCCGGAAGAACGCGGCGAAGGTTTCTGTGTTCGATGCCTTGGCCGTTGGCCAGTCAACCACCGTTTGGTTCGTGAAAAAGAGAGTGAACATCGAACCCACGCAGTTTCCGGTCGCCGTGATGCCGGCTTCTTGCGCTGTCTGGAGCAGGCCTTCATTCAAGCGGCGCGATTTTTGTTCGAGCGCGTCGTAAGTACCCGGACGTTTCAGAATCTTCAACGTAGTGATGCCAGCTGTGACTGCCAGCGGGTTTCCAGAAAGCGTGCCCGCCTGATACACCGGTCCGACGGGTGCAATGTGATCCATGATGTCACGCCTGCCGCCGTAGGCACCCACAGGCAATCCGCCGCCGATCACTTTGCCCAGCGTCGTGAGATCGGCCCGCACGCCGTATCGTTCTTGCGCGCCGCCATAGGCAACGCGAAACCCCGTCATGACTTCATCGAAGATGAGCAGTGTGCCATGAGCTGTCGTCACTCTGCGCAATCCTTCCAAAAAACCAGCGCCAGGGGGCACACAACCCATGTTTCCGACCACCGGTTCGAGAATCACGGCGGCGATCTGCTTTCCATATTGAGCAAACATGGATTCGACGCTGGCAAGGTCGTTGAACGGGCACGTCAGCGTCAGCTTCGCCAAATCAGAAGGCACGCCCGGACTGTCGGGAAGTCCGAGCGTGGCAACGCCGGAGCCGGCCTTTACGAGCAGACTGTCGCCGTGACCGTGGTAACAGCCCTCAAACTTCAGGATCATCGAGCGACCCGTGAAGCCACGGGCCAGTCGCAGCGCAGCCATCGTGCTTTCGGTTCCGGAGTTGGTTAGACGGACCTTCTCGATCGAAGGAAACGCCTCGCAGATCAGTTCCGCCAGCTCAATCTCGCGCTCGGTGGGTGCTCCATAACTGGTTCCCGTCTCCAGCACTTTCGCCAGCGCCTCCATCACTTCAGGGTGGCAGTGTCCCAGAATCAAAGGTCCCCAGGAACCGACGTAGTCGATGTATTCATTCCCGTCGACGTCGAATAAATGCGACCCAGCACCTTTGGCGATGAACAAGGGATTCCCACCAACCGCTTTAAACGCCCGTACTGGGGAGTTCACACCACCCGGAATGATTTCCTTGGCTCGCTCAAAGAGCCGTTTGGATTTCTCGTACAAACCAACCTCCAGTTAAGGCGAAAAAGACGCGAAGAGCGCGAAGAAAAAGGCAGAAAGACTAGAAGAGGCTCAGAGTTGTGGCGAAGGTAGTGCAGCTTCGCCTTAGTGGTTTCTCTTGGCGACCTTCGCGTCTTTGCGGTTGATCTCTTTCTTCACCCCACCAGCTTTGCAGCATCCTTGGCGAAGTACGTAATGATCATGTCTGCCCCGGCTCGCTTGATGCACGTCAGCGATTCGAGAATCGTGCGTTCCCGATCCAGCCAGCCATTCCGGTGCGCGGCAACCAACGCTGAGTACTCGCCACTAACTTGATACGCCGCTACCGGCAGGTCGAACTCCGTCTTCACCCGGTAGATCACGTCCAGGTACGGCATGGCCGGCTTCACCATCACGATGTCGGCGCCTTCCTCAATGTCCAGGGCAACTTCGCGAATGGCTTCGCGCTGATTGGCTGGATCCATCTGATATGAGCGACGGTCGCCGAACTTTGGCGCTGAATCAGCCGCTTCCCGAAAGGGTCCGTAAAACCCGGAGGCGTACTTCGCGGCATAGGCTAGGATTGGAATGGTTTCGAAATGCACTTCGTCCAAGGCCTCGCGAATTACCCGAACCCGGCCATCCATCATGTCGGAAGGCGCAATGATATCAGCTCCCGCTCTGGCCTGAGCCAGAGCAGCTTTCGCCAGCAAGCGCAGCGTTTCGTCGTTGGCCACGTCGCCATCGCGAAGCTGGCCGCAATGTCCGTGCGAAGTGTATTCGCAGAGACACAGATCGGTGATGACGAGCAGGTCTGGCACAGCCGACTTAATGGCACGTACGGCCTGCTGCACGATGCCCTCTTCCGCGTAGGCGTCGCTGCCGACTTCGTCTTTCGCAGGAGGCAACCCGAATAGCAACACAGCGGGAATGCCAAGGCCTCTGACGGAACGACATTCCTCAACAAGAACGTCAATCGAGAAGTTGAAAACACCTGGCATGGAGCCAATTTCCTTTCGAACACCGCTTCCCGGGCAAACGAAGAAAGGATAAATGAAGTCGTTTGGTGAAAGATGCGTTTCACGGACCATCGAGCGGATGGCTTCATTCCGACGTAGCCGGCGGGGACGGTAATACGGCTTTTCCATGCGAAGGCCTCCTGCGCTGGTTCAGCGCAGCGATTATGGGCGAGGGTGGAGCAATTTTCAAGGAGAACACAATGACGCGGGAGGGCGAGCCTCCTGGCGAGCGGCGTTGGACCCGGAGATCCGGCTCGCGAGGGAGAACGATTGAGAATCGTTCTCGGCCCTCCCCAGAATGGCGCTGTTTGCCCTGAGGCGGGAACCCTACGGTCATTGCAAGGATGTGCGGGGCTGCAGCGTTTTGGATTCAGCGAAGAAAGTGTCGATGACTTTGCGGGCTGCCGGCAGATCGGTGCAGCGATTCACCCGCGTGGATAGGTAATGACCGAAGAACAACCATTTGTGGCCCCAGGCGAGGAACAACCTGAGACGCGGCAGTTGTTGCTCCGGCAGGAACCGCTGTTCCAACTCATCACAAAAGTGGTTTAGCGCCCGGCCATATTCCAGCCCTTCTTCTGCTGGGGTCCGCGGGGCTTGCTCGCCCTCGCGTCCAGGAGGTGGAGGCAGTCCTAAAGATTGGCCCACTTGCCAGAAGATCCACGGACGCGCGGTCGATGCGCGGGCAACCATGACCCCGTCGCATCCGGTGGCCGCTTGCATCCGCAACACGTCGTCGCTTTCCTGGATGTCGCCATTACCAACGACCGGAATGCGCACCGCTTCTCGGACTCGAGCGATGTAACTCCAGTTCGCACTTCCCTTGCGGTGATGAGCCTGAATCCTGGGGTGCAACGTGATCCAATCGGCACCAGCCTCTTGCAACATCCGAGCAAAGTCCACCAGGTACTCGGGATCGTCGGTCAGCCCGGTTCGCATCTTCACTGACAGAGGAAGCGTTGTCGACCGTCGTGTTGCGCACACCACCTTCTCGGCATAGCCGATATCGCCCATCAAGGCCACACCCCAGTTGTGCTTCAACACCTTGCTGACGGGGCAACCCATGTTGATGTCGATGCCGGCCGGATTGATAGCCTTCAGCTTTTCAAGCGACTGCGCAATGAGCCGTTCGTCATTTCCCAAGAGTTGGGGGACGAGATCCTCTTCGCCCGGAGCAACCTGAGTTTGCGGGGTTTGGCCGACATCCTCATCAGGAAGGAGCCTTGTGGAGAGCATCTCGGT
>Ga0180085_1000588_pt1 | contig 12707 bp, 8 predicted proteins | sample EasRiv730_16_10D_FD_123013 | JGI IMG/M metagenome (GOLD analysis project Ga0180085, IMG submission 123013) | Soil microbial communities from meander-bound floodplain in the East River, Colorado, USA - East River metaG ERMLT730_16_10D | ecosystem: Environmental > Terrestrial > Soil > Floodplain ... | reverse complement strand
TGGATCGCTTAGTCCAGGCTCCTCTTTTAATAGGCTGGTGCCGAAGTAATGCCCGCGGTTGACGACGTAGTCTTGGCACTTGCTCAGCTCCATCAGCTGTCCTGCGAGGGGTCTCAAGACTTCAGCAGCTTGGTCGTCGGTTGCCCCAGACCCAAGTTTTCTAAGCTTGTGTTTGATATCAAGCAGCATCTTGAGCAACTTCCGGTCATGAGTGAGCCGGTCACCGAGGTCCGCATCGTCTGGCCGCACATTCAGATTAGTGAGCAGACTAACCGGCGTTCCCGGTGGAATTGGGCCGATCTTGATGTCGCCACGCTCTTCGTTTTGGCCGAAGATCGATGGGAACAACCACTCGGCCCAGCCGATGAGTCCTGTGAGATTATCTGGCACAAAGCCGGCCTTGATAGTGATGTACGACCGCTCGGTGGTTCGGTCGATCCGACCCGGAACCTTGTCACCCAGCATCAAATCTTTGTCACGCTTTTCGGGCCAGAGCATTTGTTCGATCGAATTCTGAAAGGAGTCCATCCGCCCCTGGACGGACGGACTGGGATTGAACTTGCCCACGCTGTTATTCAGGAGGAACGGAGCGGTCGACCAGAGACTAATAAGGGAGGCCGGCCGTGTGAACCCGCGCCCGCCGCCGGGCAGCGAAACCTGCCTGGGGTCACCGGTGATCGGGTCGTACACGGTGATCGAACCGACCGATGGCAGTTGTTTGTAAGTCTCTGACGAGAAGTTGTCCCAGATGTTCTCCCTGATCGCGTTCGTCGCCAGTGGGCTGCAGGCATTCGTTTGCAGCAAGGTTACCGGCACGCGAAATTCAGCCGCGAGAAAATTATCGTCGAGAAAATCAGGCGCGTCGACAATCGCGCGCATCTTCGATTTGAACTCATCGGTCTTGGTCCAGGCCCAGTATTCATCCCAGCATTGCAGGTAATTGGGACCCGCGCAGCCGATCGAATCGAAGATCTTTTTTGACTGATCAGGTTTCGGTAGTTTGCTCGAATGACAGCGGGCACAGTTGTCGGCGAATACGCGCCGGCCTGTCTTGAGAACCGCAGCGTCTTGTGAGATATAGCTCGGGCCGTTCGGCGCGTCCTTGAGTTTGTGCGGTGCAGTGGTATTCAGAAAGAAGACCGCCATATCGGGTGTCTGCGCCTCCGTGGCTTCCCAGAAGCCGGAGTTCTTGCGCGCGACTGCGATCTCGATCGGCGTGGTCTTTTTCCCGCCGACGAGCGGATTGAAGTGCAGCAGCCATTCCTCGCTGAACAACCCGATGTTGAGATAGACGCGATTGAGCGCCCCCAGGCCGCCCACAGAATCAGACCCATCTTTGAGCACGCGTGGCGAGTAGACCGTCGCCGGCGGAGTAAAGAGCGATGACAGCGGGGCCGTTTGGGGGAAGTCGTTAAATTGCTTGTTGTCTTTGCTCCCGGGACTACCAGAACTGAGAGTCTCTTTGCCGAAGCGCTTCGCCTGCTCGAGACGAGGTCGAAGGCCGTAGACTGCGTTCATCGTCCGTGGGTTATTGATGTTGTCCGAGGAGACAAGCGAGGTATCCAGAGAGCCGGGACGCGATGTGTGAAACATCTGAAAAATGTAGCTCGACGCATCCGACTTCCAGTCAAATATTCGGTCAATCCAGAAGTACTGCGCGCCAACGTTGCTCGAGAGGTTCTCCCATGCGGGGTTTTCAGGATCTGCGGGCGGCTTCAGCGGGTTTGGGCCGACATGACAGAAAGCGCACGACATCCCTACGCGGTAGGGTCGAATGAGGTCTTTCGAGTTGTAGTAGTTTGAATCCGTGTAGTAGCGCTCCGGATCCTGATCCCATTTCTTCGCTGCGGCTTCGTCGAAATCCGGATTCGGAAACAGACGCAAGCCGACGATGCCCGTCGCCCATCCATAAAACGAGCCCACGGGCATGTTCTTTCCGCGAGAGCCGACTCTCACTCCCGGGTATTTCTGCTCATTCTCAAAAGGATCGGGAGGGCTGCCCGCAGAGCGTTTGTCGAGCCACAGTCCATGGCGATTGGGGTCAGGCCCGGTTGCCTTTTCAAAGCCGGGCTCGTTAACCAGGCCTAGGTAATTCCAGCGATTGCTGCGACTGAACTTCAAACTCGGATGCGACGAGAGCGTTTTGAGAAAGTCCAAAGCGCCGAAGCTCGCCACGGTGAGTTTATCCCAGAGACGATCGTTGCCAGCGGTCCAGACGATCCAGGTGTTGCGGCCTTTCACTTCGTTGGCATTTAGCTGCACGATGCCATCCTTCGTCTGGTCCATGTCATGAAAGTAATCTTCATCGGCCGCAAGAAAAGAACTAGCGGGACGATTGGCTTGTCTTGCCTCATCAAGCACCGTGCCGGGCTTAGGTCCTTTGGCCGATCCCTGACAGCCAACGAACGCGCCTACAACCCATAGGACGGGGACGATTAGAACAAGGTACCCGAGGTGGTCTTTTCTCATGGGATTCGCTCCTTGAGGTCAAAACTCATGCGGTTAGTCCGACGTTCTTGCTGCGCTCTTCTTTCCAATGGGAACTCTATCTATTTCGATGGGTGAACCATGCTGAATGCAGTTTGGCATCAGGATGCAGAAAATGGCGCTTCACTTCCGGGTTCCTCTGTTCCAGTGCACGTACGGCTGGACTCATTTGAGCGAGGGCCGAGCTGAAGTTCAGAAAATACAACTAAGGGAAAAAAGTAGCACAGATTCTAGCAGAGTCGTTCGCTGAATGACAACGGATCGTTGCAGCTTTCTGCAGAAACGTAATGACTGTCCACACAGTGCGCACGGTTGCTCAGTTTCTTGTGAACGGGCAATCGTTTCTCGGCTCTCTCCCCAATCTCCTGAGCTCGATGGATCTATTCAAGGTTTTCGCATGACTAAGGTGGATCAGGCACACTCGCCTCACTTGACAACGAAGCTCTGACGCACTACATTTGCTTAATCCATCCCAACTGCGTTGTGGCATTGCGAACACAGTACAACTTCACCGCTGACGTCATTGATGGAGACCCTGGCGAAAAGGAGAGGACATGTGTTTCGGTTCGCCCATCAAGGCCACTAAGCCTTCCGAAGTTTCCGAGTCCCCAGTCGGCTCCGCTGGAGACAGCGAATCCGAGGTTATAGGGAAGCAGGGGAAGGAAAAACAGCGACCCCGAGCCAGCCGGGAGCTGTACGCTTCCAACCTGTCTCTGTTGGTGTTTTTTGGGGTAGGGCTGTCTGGGTGGTGCTACTACTATACCGACTATTTTCCCGAGGTTGTGGGGCTGCTTGGTCTTGGAGGCCTCTTTGCCTGGTTGGCCTTTCTCTCCAACTTAGTGTCGGAATTCCGCAAGGGACAGTTGCAGAGCTGGTTTGAGGAAGCGGTGCTGGATCGGCATCATACCTGGCTGGGATTGGGGTTGCTCGCTCTGCTCTTCTGTTTGTGGGCGACCGGACGGGGAACCTTAGAGCTGGCTTCGATGCGAGACGACATCGACCGCGCTGTAGAGATCCGTTCTTATGATCCGGCCAGGAGCGGATGGGGTGGAATAGAGCTGGAAAAGGCACTAGCCTCAAGAACCCACGGTAAGTACCTGTTGCCAGTCGTTTGGGGGGGAGAAAGGAACTACCGAGTTAAAGTCTCGAGTCTCCCAGCGCAGACTGTGAAGGTTCAAGCCTGGCACAAGACGCTGCTGGCCGTGCCCACTTCCTTTCTTCGCCGGCCGGTCCTCCTGGTGAGGCCATCGCCCGTGTTGAGTGCTTCACTTGAAAATGCGCCAGGCCAGTTGATCGTTTTGCGAAATCGCGCACCCGAGCTCATAGCCAAGGAAGATCCGTATAAGGGCGAGGCGATTTGGCTTGGATGTGACTCTGACGTGGCGCTGCCCGCTCATTTGCTTGACCGCTGGCGTCTGGAGATGGCTGCGGGAAGCATTCCCGAAGTCGCCATGTTTCGCTGGCTACACCCCATCCGTCCCGCTCAAGAGATCGAGCTGAATCCGGGCGAGGAGGTTCGAATCTCCTTGCGTCGCAGCGACGGCGGGGAAGTCGCCTCTGCTGTGGCCCGCATTCGGACCGTGAACCGGCCGCAAGATTTTCCACAGGAGGTGAAATTGGATGTTCCACATTAGACGACTCTGGATTGTTTTCACATTTCTCCTTTCGATGAGCGAGCTCGCACTCTGCAGGACGGCATTTGCCAAAGATGCATTGAGCGTCGACGTTCAGTTTGAAAATGCAGTTGCAGGGATGGCCTCCCTTTGGCCGAGCAACGAGGTTCCTGGGATCCGCTCCAGGATTCAGGCAGCATTGGTCGATCACTTGTCGAAGAATTTTGGCCCTTGGACTTTCAGCAGCAGTCAACCTTCATCACCCGTGGGGCTGCTATTCCGCGTCGTCGAGAGGATTCCAAACGAGATCAGCATGGCACTGGAGCTACGGCAGGGCACTAGACTCTCTTCACTGGCGCAGGAAGTCTGGCTGAGGCCAGCCGACGTCAACCTCCAGGGGCTTCCGGTCGCCAACCAGGCGGACACAATCATTGGCAAAGGCTTCGTCAGCCTACTGTTGGAGCGGCAGAAGCTGGCGATTCAGCAAAAGCTCCAGGATCAGGTGCCCCTGGCTCTGGGAGGACAATGGAATGACTCGTCTCAGTCGCCTCAGTTCCTGGTGGTTCTTCCACTCTCCTGGGACAAGTATCAACAACTGCGCAGCTCCGTCTTTCGCCTGGCTTGTGAATGGCCCGGACATGGCGAGGCTGAGCTTGAATCCATGGCTCCTGGAAGCAGTGCCACGTTCAAGCCTTCCCTTCCGGAGTCTCCTTACCAGGCACTCGTGGTGGTGCCCCAGTGGAGAGTCCATCTTGGCAACCGTGATGCTGTGACTTCAACCAATTCGACGGAAGTTCGCCAACTCAATCCGAAGCTGATCTTTCTCAAAGAACGCCGCGAGCCGATGCTCTGGGATCTGTTTAATCCGGGAGGAAATTAGCCATGAAACAGAGAACATCGCGTCAGGTTTCCTGGACTTGGTTCGGATCTGGAGCGGTTCTTCTGATCCTATCTTCCCTGGCAAGCGTTGCTGCTCAGTCTCCGAACTCATGGAAGACGTGGGTGGATAGCGGCCAGCAGGCAATGGATCGCGGGGAGTGGGGCAAAGCTGCAGAGTCGTATGAGAAAGCAGCCCAAATGGCCTCTACGGTTGAAGAGCGCGCCGAGGCAAAACTGAATCTTGCCCAAGCCTGGGCGCGGTCACGCGATAAGCTCGGGCAGTCCGAACAGATGTACCGCCAGGTGATCGAGGATACCGCCAGTCAGTCCCTCAAACCGGATCTCCAGAAGCTCAGATTAAGGGCTCAAAACAACTTGGCCAACCTTCTGTTCGTCCAGGGAAAGACCGCGGCTGCAGTGGACCAGTTGGCCGCCATCGAACCGGAAATGAGGAGGGCCGAGAATGCGCGCAGCCGTCCGGCGTACTTGTACAACTTTGGCTGTGCCTTGGAAGCTGCCGGACAGAAGGATCGAGCCTTCGCACTTTTCGAAGAATCTGCCACTTTGGATCCCACGATGCGTCCTTCCATCGAGAGTGCCTTCCGGACGGCATACGGTTCCAGCTCGGAGACGCGCGGCATTCCTCAGATGGCTTCGCTCCTGAAGAAACTGACCGAGAATCGAGATCTTCAGACTGCTGACCGCTACCTGCGGGCATCTCTGACTCAGAGTCATTGGATTGGACATCCGCAATACGACCGGTTACTGGTTGCATTGGTGCAACTCCTTACCGCCGCGTCGACAGGTCCGCAGGACTACGCTTCCCGCTGGCAGAAGGACCTTGGGCCACTTGCTTCGAGACTAAGCGGAGGCCCTGCATCGCGATTAGCAGATATCAGCGCAGCTTACGAAAAACCGCTGCCAATCTTGTTTGAGCCTCATGAGTTGGGCCCGGTATTCCGTGATTGGCAGAACACCCGGGAGCAACAGCAGGCCTTTTCTCAATTCCTCAAGATGATTGGCGACTTTTATTCCCGATCGGGCAGTCCTGAGATGGCTCTGCAGCGCTACTCTACGGCCTGGCGCATGTATCCGGAGAATATGGAAGCGGCCCTGTATATGACCAATACGCTGCTGGCATTTCAGGAGAAACTGGATCCCCAGGGGCAGTTAGTGCAGAAGCTTGTCGAAGGACTGTTCCATGGCAAGGGTCAAGCCTACCTTAGTGGCGGCGACTGGGCCAATATCCTTCGCTTTCACACCCTTTTGGGCACAATCTTTGAAAAGCAAAAGAGCTGGGGATCGTCGTCAGATCCCCGCAGTGCGGTTTTCCAGTGGGAGCATGCGTTGCGCGCTCATGAACAGCTGGTTAGATCGAATCCAAGTTCTGCGTCTGTTGTGCCTGGGCTGAACGAAAAGCTGGCGATGGCTTACGAAGCCACTGGGCAGAAGCCGCGCGCCTGGGAGCAGCACGTCAAAGCTGCTGAAGGATACGTTCGCCTGGGCCAGATGGAAGCAGCGAGTTCCTCCGTTCGGCAGGCCGACCGGATCCAAGTTTCACCTTCTCAATTGGAGCAGCAGCGACGAATGCAAGAGTTGCGAAAGACCATCCAGGATAGACAGCCCAAGGGACTGGTTGGCGCCCCCAAACGCGATGATCGCGGTATTGAGCGCGAGCTAGTTCAGAAACTTGAGGCTGACCCTCACACCCGAGAAACGAAATTGCGCATTACGGCCTCCAACGGCGTGGTTACATTGGCTGGACAGGTTGATGAGCACGTGCTGCGTAGCGAAGTGGAGAAGCTGGCACGGGAGACCGATGGAGTGAAAGAAGTTAAGAACTCCATAGCAGTCACTCGGCGCAAGCCCTAGCTGCCTGTCGGACCTGAGCCTGACGACTGGGGGAGGACTCGCCGGTTTCAGCAGCTCGCCCAGTTGCCGAGGATCTGAAACGGTGGGATCGAGACAAGCCTCGATTTGATCATCCTGGAGGATGGCTGGCATTCGATTGTGAATCGTCACCATCCACCGGCTTGGCGCCGTCGTGACAACTGTGAAAGGTCAACATCGGCTCACGCCGGTTCACAAAGGTGTCATCATAGTTCGCAGTCCTCAGTAATTATTGATTCGGCGGAACCGGCAGTGGCAGAAAATCACGTTCCAAAATCATCCATTCCTGCAACCTGGCTTTGAGCTCGCGCTCAATGCTTTCCTGTTCTTTATTGCCGATCAGGTTATTGAATTCATTCGGATCGGTCTCGAGATCGAACAATTCAAACATTGGGCGCGTCGGTGAAAAGTACAACCGCGACATCAGCGGTGAAAGCTTCCCGTCCGCGTGCATTTGCTCCAGCTCTTTCCAGAACGGCTGAGCGGCAAAATCCACAGGCTGGTAAGGCAGTTGCCAGAGGGCTGTATAGATCAATTTGTAACGCTTGCCGATAATCACACGCCCTAGATCAAACGGAGTCGTGCCAGTGGGCAATCCTGAGCCATGCGCGCCGCGTTCAGCAAACACGTAATCCCGGCCTGTGTGAGCCTCGCCGCGTAGCAACTTAAGAAAGCTGCGACCGGTCATTTCCTTCAGAGGTTTTTGTCCACAGGCCTCCAGAAAAGTCGGCGCGAGGTCTTCTCCCGAAATCAGTTCGGTCGTCTCGCTGCCTGCTTTGATCTTGCCCGGCCAGCGGACCAGCAGCGGCACATTCACCCCGTATTCGTACAACGTGCCTTTGCCGCGAAATTGCGCCGCGCCGTTGTCGCCCTGGAACAGCACAAGAGTGTTGTCTGCCAGCCCGCGCTTCTGCAACTCATCCAGCACCTGTCTGAAGTTGCCGTCAAAACGCGAAATCTCGTCATAATAGTTCGCAAAATCGGCTCGCACACCCGGCGTGTCGGGATAGTGCACGGGCAGTTTGATTTTGTTCGGATCGTGTGGTTCGGCAATCGCGTTCTTGTCATACACGCGATGCGGATCACTGAAGCACAGTTGCAATGCGAATGGCTTTCCTCTGGGGACAAGGTCAAGGAATTCGCGGTACTGCGCGATTGCAGAAATGTGAGTCTGCCCGGTAGCAGTTCTTACGAAATCAAGCCGCCGTTCAAAAGTCCGCAAGTTGTGCTGGTCGAAAACTACTTTTGTTTCCGGCGGCTGGTTGGCCGAGCCGTCCAGATGATACAAACGGCCGGCCACGCCCGCAAAGTAACCACTGGCACGCAACAACTCCAGCCATGTCTTGTATTCTTCGCCCAGAGGCGCGGAAAAGCGCGTCATCTGAACCGCGATGGGCGAACGTCCCGTCATCAGCGCCGCGCGTGAAGGCACACATTGCGGCGCGGCAACGTAGGCGCGCCTGAAAAGCATCCCTTCTTTGGCAAAGGCGTCGAGGTTGGGTGTTTTAACGTCCGCGTTGCCATACGCGCCGACATGCGCTGCGCTGTGATCGTCAGACAAGACCAGCAATACGTTCGGGCGCGTGGCGGTTTGCGCGAACCCCAACGCAGACATGACGGCAATCAACAAGATCGAGAAGGCAAACTGCTCTGTTCGCATAAGGGGCAATCCTCGTTGGCTAGCTTCTGTGTTGTGTATCGGGTCTTCATCTATGGAGAAAGCGGAAGAGCGTCGCCGAGTACTGTCGCGATCAGCGCAGATCTCCGGCAGCTTCCTTCAGGATGGGCCTGGACTCTGAGATATCATCTCGCAGCAACCTGGTGATGTTTCGCAAAGCGAGGTGCGACGACTTTTTGCTGAAATCAATCCCGAGGACAGAATCGAGCATTACACTTCAGGCAAGAGCCACGGTTTGCGATATTCTGGACGAGTTCGCAGCGCATTAGCTTCGGCATCGCCGACGAAAGTTTCGGTGGCTGCGTCCAGTGTCAACTTTCGGCCCAGCCTCGCAGAAATATTTCCAGCGTGGCACAGCACGGACGCCGGATGGCCGATGGTTTCGAGGTCGCAATAGGGTTTTGCACGCGATTTGATACAGTCGATAAAGTTCTGAACGTGAGGACCTTCGTGGCTATCTCCTTGGCCTTGTCCAAGCACTTGGCCACCGTTACCGTAGGCTGTCCAGCGTGTATTGCCGATCACGATGTATCCCTGATCACCGAATACTGCCGATCCTTCCGATTCACCAAGATAATTGTACGGCGTCCATACGCGCATTTCGTAGGTCAGCAATTTGGTTTTCGGGCCGGAGCCAAACTCGAAGTTCACTTGCATGGTATCGGGAAATTCCTGCGCATCATCGAAATACCATTTGCCGCCGTTGGCGAATATCGTTGATGGCAGTCCAACCGGCTGGTCGCCTTGAGCCTCACAGGCCGCGTTGAGCAGCGCGATCGCCATGTCCAGGCGATGGACGCCGTCGTTGCCGAGGTCACCTGTGCCGTAGTCGTAAAGCCAGCGCCATCGTCCGTGAAACCGATTAATATTAAATGGCCGTTTGGGCGCTGGTCCCATCCACATATCGTAGTCAACTCCGGGTGGCACAGTCCCATCCTTCGGAAAACCAATGGGCCCCTGTTTCGAACTCTCCCAAGCCTTGGCGACGACAACGCGTCCGAGTGTTCCACTTTTGACCAACTCGATGGCAGACTGAAGCCGCTTTGTCGCTCGATGCTGAGAACCCATCTGAACAATCCTTTTGTGTTTTCGCATCGCCGCCACCATCCGCATTCCTTCGACGATGTTATGGCTGTCCGGCTTTTCGACGTACACGTCTTTCCCGGCTTGACAGGCCAGAATCGTTGGAATTGCATGCCAGTGATCGGGCGTCCCAACCACCAGGGCATCAATGGACTGGTCGTCGATCAACTTCCGAAAATCACTTTCGCCCTGTGGTTTCGTTCCTTGCAGCTTTGCAGCTGACTCGAGTCCCATCGGTAAGCGATTGGAGTCCAGATCCGCGATCGCTACGACTTCAACCCACTGGTTTGCCGAGAATGATGCGATCAACGAAGCCGCTCGTCCACCTGCGCCCACAATCCCCACTCGAACTCGCTCGCTGGCCGCCGCTTTGGCCGTCCGACCGAACTGCGAAACGAATACTCCTGTAGCGGCCGCTACGGAGCCGTGTTTTAGGAACTCTCGTCGCGATTTGGTTTGCATGAGTTCATTCCTTTCTTAAGCTGGGACTAGAAACCGTTATGTTCACAGGTCCGTTGCCTGGCGTCGTTCCCGCGAAAGCGGGAACCCAGAGCGGTTTCGAATGGCAGGTGTGCCGTATCGGCACCAGTACTGGATTCCCGCTTTCGCGGGAATGACGAACTGAGCCACACCGGGTAAGGATTTCCGAGCCACTCCGGCCCGCGACGGTAAACCCAACACGGACGCGGAGCACCGCGTCCCTACCCGATCAGCGGGTTTTCGCGGCACGACCTTAGGTCATCAACGTCAGCGGATTTACGCGAGTTGCCATTGGTAACTCGATCGGGCCACCGACACGATGCGACTCGAATACAGCTGCGATCATTTCAACGATGCTTCGGCAGTCTTCAGCAGAACACTTCGTCGGTCGATTTCGCTTGACGCTCTCAATCAAGTCATTGATCGCAGCAATATGTCCTCCTTCGTAGCTGCCATCCGTGCGTGCTTCGGGCTTGCCTACCCCCGCCGAGGTGATTGGCTCCCAAGACTTGCCAGATCGTCCCGGAGACCAGCTGCTGTCGCGCAGGATGTACGCTTTCGCGAGATAACCGCTCTCCATTTCGATGATGCCCTTCGAGCCAAAAACTTGAATCGCGAACCGCCACGGACTGCCAGCCATATCTCGCCGTGATGCGAAGTGGCCATAAGCACCGCTGGAAAACGAGTATCTTGCTTGCACGTTGTCACCAGCCAGTGGTCCGATACCCTCGGCGCCTGTCACTACCTCTGACTTCGTCACCCGTTTACCTTGGTGGGTGACGATCGCGGTACACGAGGTTGCATTTCCTCCGGCCAGCGAACGCATCAATCCAAGAACGTGCGAACCGAGTACCCATAAGTCCTCTCCACCACCGCGCTGGTCTTCCTTACCTCGCGTCCGGAGTTCCAGCACTTCGCCGATTTCGCCATTCTCGATCAGCGACTTGACGACCTCGAGGACAGGCGAGTACTGGCTGATGTGTGCGATTCCCAGCTTCAGATTCCGCTTGTCCAGCTCTTTGATGGCGCTATCACACTCGGCAAGAGTTCGACAGAAGGGCTTCTCCATATAGATGTGACAACCCGCTTGAGCTGCCGCAACGATCATGTCGTGATGCTGGTCGATCCACCTCGGACAAATGGCAACCACGTCGAGTTTTTCCGTCGCGAGCATTTCGTGAAAGTCCGCATAGACTTTCTTCGGGTTCGTCCGCTTCTGAGCCGCCGCGAGCCCTTCTGGGTGCTCGTCGGCAAGGGCGACAATGTCAACATTCGACAGCTTCGTGAAAGCGACATCAACGCCGTGTCCATAGTCACCTTTGCCCGTGCGGCCAATGATTCCCACTCGGATGCGTTCGCCAGTTGCGGCCTTTCCGATTCGGCTGAGCTGAGAAGCCAGGATTCCAGAGGCGACGGCAACCGAACCATCCTGCAAGAACTTGCGTCTGGATCGAGTTTGCATGGTGATTCACCTCACGAGAGTTGAAAGGCCTGAGCAATTACGCAGGGAGTCAACAGCGCGAATGCCCCGCAAAATAGCGACGTCAACTTCAAGAAAACATGAACCCAGAGGAAGAGAGAGTCAGCAGCAAAGTGAGGGACCTGGGAGCGCGGACCGCACCTATGTTAACAAAACGCTGCTGAAGGCCAGAAGGATTGTTGAGGTTATCATCGCACTCTGAACTCGTCAGTGGCTCATAGCGGGGATTCTTCCGGCTCGGAGCGGCGGGCAAGCCTCCCACTCTGAAACGATGTGGCCCTATCAGAGGATGAGAAAAGGAAGTTTGAGGGAAAGGAGGGACGAGTGTAAGCTATTGGTGGTGCATTCGTTCGAGCATCTTTACTCTAACGCGAAACCCACCATGAGAAATCTATCCAGATCAGTGGTCCTACTGATGGTTCTCTGCTCAATGCTGCCTGGCTATGGCGGTACGCCTGCCGAGGAACGTGTCAAGAGTGAGAGTTCTGAGCCTCCGTCGTCGCTGCATCAGGCAGCGCTTCAGGGGTCAACTGGAAAGACTGAGGTCGCTCAAACGAAACAAGCGATGCCAAAGGACGTTGTGATCCTGAGGGGTTCGGCGCTGGGCGCCGTGAAATTTGACCACAAGCTACACTCCCTGGCACGAAGCACCAAGTGCGAAACGTGCCACCACCCGTCCAGGCGCGAAAAGCCTGCTGCAGCACTGCAACAGGCCTGCTCGGACTGCCACACGAAGGTGGCGATCGCTCCCATGAAAACCAAGCGTCAGGCCGCGTTTCACAATGCCACGGCTGCGGTGGGCACGTGCATCGACTGCCACAAGGCTGAAAATGCGAAGGGGAAGCCAACGCCGGTGAAGTGCTTGGGCTGCCACAAGAAGGATATTTGAGGCTGTGGCGAGTGGCCGCGTGTTGAGCCGGCGAGACCGGCAAGTGTTTGTCTATCGCCGTTGCAGTATTTGCATGCTGCCGAAAATTTGCGAGCGCGGGTCAGAGGTCGCATAATCTATGTCACAGCCACTCCACTCCGGAACGTCTTCACACCACGCGCCGCGGGATTACGCACAGACGCCCTTGAACATCTATTGGGAGATGACGCAGGCTTGTGCGCTGGCGTG
>Ga0180085_1000587_pt1 | contig 12712 bp, 11 predicted proteins | sample EasRiv730_16_10D_FD_123013 | JGI IMG/M metagenome (GOLD analysis project Ga0180085, IMG submission 123013) | Soil microbial communities from meander-bound floodplain in the East River, Colorado, USA - East River metaG ERMLT730_16_10D | ecosystem: Environmental > Terrestrial > Soil > Floodplain ... | reverse complement strand
GGTCCTGACCTGAGCTGCGCCTCAGCCGCGCTCGTCGTCGGGGTCGTCGCCCAGGAGCCGCACGGGCGGCGTCTCGAGGTCGTCGAACTGGCCGCTCCGCGCGGCCCAGTAGAACGCAGCGACAGCGACGGCTGCGAGGCCGAGCGCGAGCGGGAACAGAACGTACAGCACCGACATCGTCAGACTCCGGTCTCGCTCGGCGCGAAGGTGCGAGAGCGGTAGGACAGCGTGACCACGCTCAGTGAGCTGAGCGGCATCAGGATCGACGCGAGCAGCGGGTCGATGCGCCCACTGACGGCGAGCCCCGCGGCGATCAGGTTGTAGACCAGCGAGACCCGCATGTTGCGCCGGATCACGTGCATCGTGCGCCGCGCCCCGCGAACCAGCTCCACGAGCGGCCCGAGCCCAGGCTCTCGCAGGTAGACGTCGGCCGCGGCGAGGCTCGCTTCGGCGCCGCCTCCGACCGCGACGCCGACGTCCGCCGCGGCGAGCGCCGCGGCGTCGTTCACTCCGTCCCCGACCATGATCACGCACCCGCCGTCCGCGCGGGCGCGTCGTACGACGTCGACCTTGCGCTCGGGGCTCGCGCCGCCCTCGACCGAGCGGCTCGGGATCCCGACCTCGCGCGCCACCGCCGTCGCCGCGCGCGGATCGTCGCCCGAGAGCACGCGGACCGCGAAGCCGAGCCGGCGCAGTGCGGCGATGGCCGGCGTGGCGTCGGCGTGGACCGGGTCGCCGACGCCGGCGCAGCCCACCACGCGTCCACCGCTCGCGACGACGACCGGTGTCGCGCCACGCGCCGTCACGGCCTCGATCGTGCGGAGCGCCGGGGCCGGGATCGCGCCGATCCGCTCGGCGATCCAGGCCGGGGAGCCGATGGTGATCTCCCTTCCCGGCGCGCGGACTTCGAGTCCCCGGCCCGGCACCGCCGCGACCTGAACGCTCGGAAGCTCGCCCGCGTCCGCGCGCAACCCGAGGACGAGCGCCCGCGCGATCGGATGGGCCACCTGGAGCTCCGCGGCGACCACGAGCGGCAGGACGTCCGGCTCGCCCTCCCAGGCGACGAGCCGTGTGCTGCCGCAGGTCAGCGTGCCCGTCTTGTCGAGCAGGATGCACCCGGGAGCGGCGAGCGCCTCGAGCGCGGCGCCGCCCTTCACCAGGATCCCGCGACGCGCGGCCTGCCCGATCGCGGCGACCACGGCCAGCGGCGTGGCCAGGCCGAGCGCGCACGGACAGGTGACGATCAAGAGCGCGATCGAGTGCTCGAGCGCGCGCTCGGGATCGATCGACCACCAGGCGGCCGCGGTCACGACGGCCAGTCCCAGCACGGCCAGCACGAAGCGGTGCGCGATCCGATCGGCGATGCGCACCACAGGCGGTCGCTCGCGCGCGAAACGCTCGACCAGCTCCATCAGGCGGCCCGCGCGGGTCGCCGTCCCGGTCGCCTCGACGAGGACCTCGACGCGTCCGCCGGCGTTGTGCGTGCCGGCCCACACGCGCTGGCCCGGACCGACCTCGCGCGGGGCGGACTCGCCCGTCAGCAGCGACAGATCGAAGCGGGAGCAACCGTCCACGACCGTTCCGTCCGCCGGCACCGAGTCGCCGGCCCGGACCTCGACGCGGTCGCCGCACGCCAGCGCCTCGAGGGGGACCTCCCGCACAGCGCCGTCCTCGATGCGCCGCGCCGTGGCCGGAGCGACGCGGAACAGCAGCTCGACCGCGTCCTCGGCCGCACGCTGCCGCCGGTACACGAGGTAGCGGCCGACGAGCAGGAGGAAGATCACCGCGGTCAGCGACTCGAAGTACGTGTGCCCCACGCCGCGAATCGTGTTCGCCGCGCCCCACGCCACACCGGCCACGAGCCCGATGGCGACCGGCAGGTCCATGTGCGCGGTGCGCGTGCGCAGCGCGGCGAGGGCGCCGCGCAGGAACTCACGACCCGGCCCGAGGAGCGACACGATCGCCAGACCGAGGCTCGTCCAGCGGAACAGCGCGTCGAACTCCCGCGCCATCGGCGTGAACATCCCGCCGAAGAGGGCGAAGGACATCACCATCACGTTGCCGGCGATCGCGCCGGCGACGGCGATGCGGACGAGCAAGCGACGATGCTCGCGGTGCTGCTGCTCGACCCGGTCGCTGTCGCGCGCCGGGTGAGACGGGTAGCCCAGCGAGTCGAGCAGCCGCGCGATGCGCGACAGCGCCACGCGCCGGTCGTCCCACGCGATCCGGACGGTGCGCCGCCCCAGGTCGACCCGTGCTTCGACGACACCCGCCTGAAGCGCTGGGAGCCGCTCCACGACCCACACGCAGGCGGCGCAGCGCAGTCCCTCGAGGCACAGCTCGACCCAGGCCAAGCCGTCCAGCGTCCGCGACACGTGGTGCTCGCGGAACGCCGGGTGATCGACGTGCTCGTAGCCCCCGCCGGTCGTGTGGGCGGGCGCACGCGGTCCCGGCGCGTCGGCCTGCAGCTCGTAGAACCGCTCGAGGCCATGGGCGCGCAGGAAGTCGTGGACGGTCCGGCAGCCCTGACAGCAAAACTGCGCGACACTTCCGGGCTCGATCGCCGCCCGAGGCACCGGCAGGGCGCAGTGCGTGCAGTTCATCGCCGACCCGGCCCGCATGCGGCATGCGCCGCCGCGTGCTCGGAGGCGCCCGGCGCCGAAGACGGGAGCCGGACGCGCCCGGCCACGGCGACGAGGCCGATCGCGATCAGGGCCAGCGCCGCGAGCGCCGGAGCGCGGCGGCGGAGCGGCGAGAGCATTGCGGCGCTGGCCGAGACGGCCGCGAGCGCGGGCAGGCTGCCGGCCCAGAACAGCGTCATCGCCAGCGCACCGAGGGCGGCCGAGCCCGTGCCCGCCGCCGTGACGACGAACGCGTAGAGCCACCCGCAGGGCAGCAGCGTCGAGAGCATGCCGATCGCGAGGGCTCGTGGCATGGGACCGATCGTGCCGAGCCGCGAGGCGACGCGGCCGTAGAGCGCGGCCAGACGCGCCGGCGGCTCGAGACCGCGGACGCGCAGGCCGGCCAGACGCGCGAGCAGCCCTGCGCCGTAGGCGATCAGCGCCAGGCCGGCGAGCGCGAGCGCGAGGCGCTCGACGCCGAGCGTCGCGCCGCCCAGATCGAGCGCCGCCCCCAGGGCCCCGGCCAGGGCGCCGAGGAGCGAGTAGGTGACGAGCCGACCGGCGTGGTAGGCGACCTGGCGCCGCAGCGGGCTTCCCGCGAGGAGCACGAACGCCCCGCACATTCCGGCGCAATGCGCCGAGCCGACGAGGCTCGCGACCCAGACGCCGGCCAACAGCTCGATCACGGCACGCTCTCGCGGAACCGTCCGACGTAGCGCTCGGCGCCGCGCACGATCGCCACCTGAAACTCCCACACGCCGGGACGGCTCAACGCCAGCGCTTCCGCGTAGCGACCGCCGCCGACCGGCCGCAAGCGGACCGCGAGCACGCGACTGGCCCGCGCGTTGTGGAACGCCGCCAGCTCGACCTCGGCCCCGGCCACCGGCGCCCCGGTCGGGTCTGCGACCTCGAGCTCGACCTCGATCCGGCCCGGCTCGGCCGCAGGCGCGGTGCGCAGACCCACCGACCAGCCGAGGGCCGTGCTCCGGCTCCGCTCGCGCTGCACCTCGTCCCAGTGCTCGGCCTTCCACTCGTAGTCCGGCTCCACGGCAAACGACGGATCGGCGAGCGCGAAGAGCAGCATCGTCCCCTGCACCGCCACGTCGAGCGCGAGCAGCGCGACCACGAGGCCGCCCCAGACCAGCGCGGGACGCTTCATCGCCCACCAGCGGCCGCGGGCGGCGCCACGAACAGCGGACCGAGCACGGCGTGCTCGAGCTCCTCCTCGAACCCCGCGTCGTCGCGGACGCGCAGGCGCAGGCTGGCACGGCCGCCCTCGAACGCGGCTGCGCCGACGACGACGCGCAGCGTGGCGGTGCCCGAGCCTCGCGCGGCGACCGAGAGCGGCAGGTCGTGGCTCGTCATCTCGATCGCCTGCGGAACCTCGATGCGATAGGTGCGAGCGTCGTCCGTGCGATTGACGACCTTGATCAGCAGCAGGTTGGCGATGCCACCCGACTCCAGGACCTCGTAGGGACGCGCGCGGTTGCGCAGGATCGAGACGTCGGCGGTCTGGCGACCGGCGAGCGTTGCGCCGAACAGAACGGCGACCGTGGCCAGCAGCAGCGGGTAGGCCACGACGCGCGGGCGCAGGCGCCGTGCGCGCTCGCCGTCCATCGCTTGCTGCGAGCTGTAGCGGATCAGGCCCGCCGGGCGGCCAACCCGCTCCATCACCTCGTCGCAGGCGTCGATGCACTGGGCGCAGCCGACGCACTCCATCTGCAGCCCGGCGCGGATGTCGATGCCCGTGGGGCAGGTGGCGACGCACAGCTGGCAGTCGATGCAGTCCCCCGCCCCGGTCACGGGCGCATGGCCGTGCAGCTTGGCTCGCGGCTCGCCGCGCCTCCGGTCGTAGGCCACGATCCAGGACTGCCGGTCGAGCAGCACCGACTGAAACCGTCCGTACGGGCACATCAGCGTGCAGACCTGCTCGCGCAGATAGCCGAAGTCGAGCAGCATCAGCGCCGTGGTCGCGGCCACCACGAGGAATGCCGTCGGGTGCTCGATCGGCGAGCGACGGATCCACACGGCCAGCCGCTCGACGCCGACGAAGTAGGACAGGAACGTGTGGGCCAGCACGAGCGAGACGACGACGAACACAACGTGCTTCAGGGTGGTGCGCAGCCCCGAGACCGGTGCGCGCCCGCCGGTCGCATAGCCGCGGCCGTCGAGCCAACGCTCGAGCGGACGGTACACGAACTCGAGATACACGGTCTGCGGACAGCCCCAGCCGCACCACACGCGGCCGTAGAGCGCCGTGGCGAGGAAGATCGCGAGGAAGATCCCCAGCAGCAGCAACGCGAGCAGCAGCGTGTCCGTCGGCAGGAGCGTCAGGCCGAAGAACGTGAACTCGCGCCGCGGCAGGTCGAGCAGGATCGCCGGCCGGCCGCCGATCGAGAGGTAGGGCAGCGCGGTGAACAGGCCGATCAGCGTCCAGCCGACGATGCGCCGCCCGCTCAGGAACCGCCCCGGCGAAAGGCGCGGGCGCAGCCAGCGCCGGGAGCCGTCCGGATTCAGCGTCGACAGCACGGAGGCCTCGACGCTCGGCACGGACCGGCTAGCGCTCATCGTGGCTCGTCCAGGGCGGGACCGGCTCGCCCTGCGCGGCCTTGCCGGGCAACGGCTGCTCCCGCATCGTCGCGACGTAGGACGCGAGCAGCACGATCTGGGTCTTCGTCAGCTGCTCGTTCCAGGCCGGCATGCCGCGATCCGGAACGCCCTCGCCGATCACCCGCGGCAGGTCGGCGATCGCCCGGACGTGGATCCAGCGGTCGTCGGTCAGGTTGGGGCCCACGTTGCCCGAGCCGTCGGCGAGGTGGCACGTCGCGCACTTGCCGCGAAACAGACCGGCCATCGCCGTCATCGCCACCTGGTCCGCCCCGTAGCGCAGGAGCGTCGGCTCGTCTCCGGCCAGCTCACCGTAGGTCGCGAGGAGCCGGTTCGCGTAGGCGACCTTCTCGGCCTCGAGCGCGTCGTGGATCGATGGTCCCGCACCGACGTGGTAATACAGCACGTACGGGAACGCGGCGGCCACGCTCAAGGCGAAGATGGCGATCCACCAGCGCGGCAGCGGGTTGTCGTACTCGCGGATACCGTCGAACTCGTGCTCGAACAACCGGTCCTGCGTCGACTCGCTCATCCTACGACCCCTCGTCTCGCGGTGTGTCGGCCCGCACCCCGTCCTCGAGCGCGAGCCGTGCGTCGGCCTCGAAGCGCGACCGGCGGGTGAGCACGGCCCAGGCACAGACCGCGAGAAACGCGAGCAGGAACAGCACCAGCCCCGCCATCTTCCACGTGGCGTAGGTGAGTCCGAAGATCCGCTCGGCCGGCACGTCGCCCCTCAGCGTTGGGCGACGACGCCGGGCGTCGCCGCGGGAGCGGGCGGTTTCGTCGCGTCGGTGCCGAGCCGCAGCAAGTACGCCACGAGCGCGACGACCTGCTTGTCCTCGAGTCCGCGCCCGGCGTAGCTCGGATCCTCCTGGGTCAGCCGCGCCACGATCGCCTGCGCCTGCGTCCGGGCCAGCGCCTCGCCCTGCTCCAGCTCCGCGAGGTACGGCACGCCGAGGCGCGCCATCGCCGCCACACGCGGCGGAATCGAGGCGAAGTCGATCGGCGCCCGCAGCAGCCATGGATAGGACGGCATGATCGACCCCGGACTCGTGTCGGTCGGCCGATAGAAGTGCCGCACGTGCCAGGCCACGCTCGAGTTGGTCACGCCGATCCGGTGCAGGTCGGGGCCGATGCGCCGCGAGCCCCACTGGAACGGCCGGTCGTAGACGAACTCCCCGCCCTTCGAGTAGTCGCCGTAGCGCTCGGTCTCGTGGCGCATCGGACGCACCATCTGCGAGTGGCAGTTGTAGCAGCCCTCGGCGACGTACAGATCGCGCCCGAGGAGCTCGAGCGGCGTGTACGGCTTCACCGCGGCGATCGTGGCCACGTTCGAGCGGATGACGAACGTCGGGACGATCTCGAACAGCGAGGCCACGATGACGGCCAGCGTGACCCATACCGTCAGCTTGCCCGGGAGCCGCTCCCAGTTGCGGTGCCATTGCGCCTGGAGGAACACGTCGAGCCTGTGCGCGAAGCGCGGCACGGCGTCGAGCCGCGAGCGCGGCGGCGCGGCGTCGACGTAGCCTGCCGCGAGTGCCGGGGCCTGATGCCGCGGCACCTCGTAGCGCGCCGGCCGCGAGCGCCAGGTCAAGACCACGTTGACCAGGCACATCACGGTGCCCGCCAGATACAGCCCTCCGCCCATGACGCGCAGCCAGTACAGCGGGATGAGCCGCCGCACGGTCTCGATGAAGTCGGTGTAGGCGAGCATCCCATTCGCGTCGAACGCGCGCCACATCAAGCCCTGCGTCAGCCCTGCGGCATAGATCGGGATGATGTACAGCAGGATCCCGACCGTGCCGAGCCAGAAATGCGTCGAGGCCCAGCGCGTGCTCCACAGCTCGGTCTGGAACAGACGCGGCGCGAGCCAGTACACCATGCCGAACGTCATGAACCCGACCCAACCCAGCGCTCCCGCGTGAACGTGGGCGATCGTCCAGTCGGTGTAGTGCGACAAGGCGTTGACGCTCTTGACCGACATCAGCGGGCCCTCGAACGTGGCCATGCCGTAGAACGTGACGCCGACGACGAAGAACTTGAGGATCGGGTCCGTGGCCACCTTGTGCCACGCGCCGCGCAGCGTGAGCAGCCCGTTCAGCATCCCGCCCCAGGACGGCATCCACAGCATCACCGAGAACAGCATGCCCAGCGTCGAGGCCCAGGCCGGGAGCGCGGTGTAGTGCAGGTGGTGCGGGCCGGCCCAGATATACAGGAACACCAGCGACCAGAAGTGCAGGATCGAGAGCTTGTAGCTGAACACCGGCCGGTTCGCGGCCTTGGGCAGAAAGTAGTACATCAGGCCGAGGAACGGCGTGGTGAGCAGGAAGCCGACCGCGTTGTGCCCGTACCACCACTGCATGAACGCGTCCTGCACCCCGGCGTAGATCGGATAGCTCTCGAGCCAGCCCACCGGCACGACCAGGTTGTTGAAGATGTGCAGGATCGGGATCGTGACGATCGTGGCGATGTAGAACCACAGCGCGACGTACAGGTGCCGCTCGCGGCGCCGGGCCAGCGTGCCGAAGAAGTTGATCGCGAACACGACCCACACCACGGCCACAGCGACGTCGATCGGCCACTCGAGCTCGGCGTACTCCTTGCCCTGCGTCACGCCGAGCGGCAGGCTGACCGCGGCGGCGACGATGATCGCCTGCCAGCCCCAGAAGTGGATGCGGCTCAGCAGGTCGCTGAACATGCGGGCCTTGAGCAGGCGCTGGGACGAGTAGTAGATCGCCGCGAACACGGCGTTGGCGGCGAAGGCGAAGATCACTGCGTTCGTGTGCAGCGGGCGCAGCCGGCCGAAGCCGAGCCACGCGATTCCCCCGCTCAGCGTCGGAACGACCATCTCGAGGGCCACGAAGAGGCCGACGAGCATCCCGACCAGACCCCACCCGACCGTGGCCAGGACGAACGAGCGGACGATCGCGTCGTCGTAGGAGAACGTCTCGCGCCGACCGTCCGGCGTCCCCACGCTCATGCGACCCCCGCGCGGCGCTGGCTGCGCCGCATCGCGCAACGAGGGCTCAGGGTAGCAGGCGGGAACGCGGGATTCGAGCGCGGAGAAGAGGACCGAGCCGGTCCGAAACAGGACCGGCGGCCGAAGCCGCCGGTCCAGGAGTGTCCGCAGGTGCTAGACGTTCAGTTCGGGAGACAGTACACGACCATGTACTTCGTCCACTCCTTGTCGTTGGGCTTGATCGAGAAGCTGACCGTCGCCGGTCCCTTGTAGATCTTGGCCTTCGTGTGGATCTCGTACACACGGCAGCCGGGCTGGTCCTCGATCACGATCTTGTGCGTCCCAGCCTCGGGAGCCTCGACGTGCGCGTAGTGATCGATGCGGATCGCCGGGTTCGTGTACGACCACTTCTTGTTCGACGCCCCGTGCGTGTCGATCCAGCGCAGGCCGATCCCGTTCATCGGCAGACCGGTCGCTTCGCTGATGAACTGGGTATCGATCTCGGTGTTGTGCGTGTTGGGATCCTTGACCTTGAAGTTGTCGGTCTTGCAGAACGCCGGGATGAAGCCGTGGAAGTAGTTCCCGGGGACATAGCCGTTGTCGACCAAATCAGGATTCCCGGAGAAGTACGCGACGGGCGTGAGCCACGCCTTGTACTCGCCGCCATTGTTCGGCGTGTCGAGGAACGGACACATCTCGACCGTGATCGCGTTGTGGTCGGCGTCGAAGCCCGTCTCGTGATCGCCCGCGGCAGCCGGCGCCACGCGCGCCGTGATGATGCCGTTCGTGATGGTCAAGCGGCGGTACTTCTGGGCGTCGGTGCTCAGCAGGGTCTTCCCGCTCGGGTCCGTGATCTGGTAGTAGTAGTCGCCGTCGGGCAGTCCCGCGGCATCCTGCGGGGCGCCGGGTCCCGGACCGCCGTCGAGGTACACGCCAAACAGGTCGCACTTCGCGTCGTAGATGTTGGCGTTGACCTCGGTCCCGTCCTTGATCGTCGTGAAGATTGCACCCGACAGGGACGGGTCCGTCCCTGCGATCGCCGTCCCGACCACGAGCGCGATCGCACCGATCGACACAACCAGCCCTGCCTTTCGCATCGTTCTTTCCCCTTCTTGGAGCCCCACCGAGGCCCCGACCGCACGACGCCCGGTCGCGCTCGCCGACATCTTGATTTCCGCGTGCCCTTACACCTGAACCTGTGTCGGATATCTACTACGAATTCGTCAGCGCGTGTCAAGCGATTCTCAGCGCCTGCCGTGGTCCATTGGCCCGAACGTTGATGCCTGTGCGGTCTTTCCGGATCGTCGTGGTACGAGGCCGTAGTATCGTGAATTCATGAACGACGACAACGCCGCGCAGCCGATTCCGGGCCTGCCCGACAACGCCTACCGCCCGCTCGCGGCGGGCGAGCGCTACGAGCCGCTCGTGCCTGCCGCGCGGGCGCTGGCCGAGATCTCGGCGCGCTCGCTCGTGTTGGGCCTGGCGATGACCGCGCTCTTCTCCGCCGCAGCGGCGTTCATCGCGCTCAAGCTCGGCCAGGGGATCGAGACCGCGATCCCGATCGCGATCCTGGCCATCGGGTACTCGGCCGTCGCCCGGCGCCCGTCGACGATCCTCGAGAGCCTGCAGGTGATCACGCTCGGCGCGACGGCCGGGATCGTCGTCGGCGGGACCGTGTTCGTCATGCCGGCGGTCTACGTGCTCGGTCTCGAGGGCCGCTCGGGATACCTGCAGATCTTCCTGATGCCGCTCCTCGGCGCCGTCCTGGGCGTGTGCTTCCTGATCCCGTTCCGCCGCTACTTCGTCGCCGACATGCACGGCAAGCTCCCCTTCCCCGAGGCCACGGCCACGACCGAGATTCTCGTCACCGGCGAGAAGGGCGGGCGGGCCGCGGGCGTGCTGCTGGTGGCGATGGGGATCGGGCTCGTGCTCGACTATCTGGCGCTCGCGCTGCGGGCCTGGCGCGACGTGTTCACGACCGCTCTCGTCCCGTCCCTCTCGTTCCTGACCGAGAAGGTCAAGGCCGTGTTCACGCTCAGCACCTCGGCCGCAGTCATGGGACTCGGGTACATCATCGGGGTGCAGTACGCCGCGATCATCTGCGCCGGCTCGTTCCTGTCGTACTTCGTGCTCGTCCCGCTCGTGGCCCGACTCGGCGCGGGCGTCGAGGGTGGGCTGTTCCCGGGGATGTCTCCGGTCGCCGGGCTCGGCGCCGAGGACATCTTCTTCGAGTACGTGCGGCTCGTCGGGATCGGCGGGATCTTCGCCGCGGGCGTGATCTCGATCCTCAAGATGAGCCCGGTGATCGTCCAGGCCATCGCGCAGGTCGGCCGCGAGCTGGGGCGTGTGCGCTCGGGAGCCACGGCCGGCCCCGCCGTGCCGCGCACGGAGCAGGACGTCCCGTTGACCACGGTCGCGGCCGTGCTCCTCGTCACGACGCTCGCGATCGGCACGTACTTCCGCTTCGTCGTCCTCGCGGGGCACCCGGGAGCGGGGATCAAGACGCTCGTCGCGCTGGCCCTGACGCTCGTGGTCTCCGCGCTCTTCGCCGCCGTGTCGGCCTGGGCCGTGGCGATGATCTCGATCACGCCGGTTTCCGGGATGACGCTGACCACGTTGATCCTGGCCTCGGTCGTGCTCGGGCGCGTGCTCGGCCTCGCCGGTCCCGACGGCATGCTGGCCACGCTGCTGATCGGCGGCGTGGTGTGCACGGCCCTCTCGATGACCGGGTCGATGGCCACGCTGTTCAAGGTCGGCTACTGGATCGGGGGAACTCCGCGCCGGATCCAGTGGTCGCTGATCGGCGGCAGCGTGCTGGCCTCGATGACCGTGACGGCGGTGATCCTGCTCTTCGCCCGCACGCAGGGCTACGTGGAGACCGTAGCCCACCCGCATCCGATGCCTGCGCCCCAGGCCAATGCGATGGCCGCGGTGGTCCAGTCGATGATGGGATCGAGCGAGGCCCCGTGGTTCCTGTACGGTCTCGGCGCGGTCATCGCCTGCATCGTCGAGATGACGGGCGTCTCCGCGCTGGCGTTCGCGCTCGGCATGTATCTGCCGCTCGAGCTGAACACGCCGATCCTGGCCGGAGCGCTCGTGGCCTGGTTCGTCCGGCGCTCGGCGGGCGGCAATGCCGGGCTGGCCAAGGCGCGCAACGACCGCGGCACGCTCGTCGCCTCGGGGCTGATCGCGGGCGGCGCGCTCGCCGGGGTGCTCCAAGGGCTCACCGACCTGGCGCAGGAATGGGGCTGGCTCCACCTCGGCTCGTTCGAGGCGGACGGGCCGGCGGGGAATTGGATCGGCCTGTTCGTATTCCTGGCGCTCGGCGCCGCGATCTGGCTCGACGCGCGCCGGGCGCGCGCCGAGCCGTGAGCCGGATTCAGTTCGGACAGAGCACGTCGAGGCAATACAGCCTCTGGCACTTCGCGTAGGCGGTCACGACGCCCCAGCTGATCGGCTCACCGCAGCAACCCGTGCCTCGGGCGCCGACCACTGTCTTGTAGGTCGCGCTCGAGTAATACGAGCACACCGACGGACCGGCGATGACGATGGCGTGGTTCGCCGGGAGCGTGCCCACGTAGAGCGCGATGCCGACGAGCAGCGCGATCGCGCTGCCGAGCACCCTCGCGGTCAGGATCTTCCTCATGCAACCCCTCCTCGGCCCGCTCGGGCCGCTCTGGAAACGGGCTGCAGGATACGCCGAGACCGCGGGCGAGAGAAGGGGAGAATTCGGACGGGAGCGACTCATTTCGACTCGAGCGTGACCACGCCGTCCCACTCCGCGGGCAGGGTCTGGCCGCGCAGGCGCTCGATCGTCGCGAGGTAGAACTCGGACGGGCCGTCGCTCTCCCCGCAGGCCTGGCGCACCGCACGGAATCCGCGCGCCGCCTCATCGAAGCGCCGGGCACCGAACTCCTCGAGGGCGCTCGCGAATGCCGCGATCGCGGCCGCGTCGGGGTACGTCGCGTCGCCCTGTGCGCCGAGCAGCTCGTAGATCGCGACCGGCTCCGCGCGGCCGACCACCCGGACCCGGCCCAGCGCCCGCACGACGAGAGTCCCGTCGGTCTCGGCGAGGGTGTCGCCGCTGACCATGGCGCAGGTCCCCAGCGCCTTGTTCAGCGATTCGAGGCGCGCGGCCAGGTTCACGGTGTCGCCAATCGCCGTGTAGTCGAAGCGCTGGGACGAACCCAGGTTCCCGACCAGCATCCGTCCCGTGTGGACCCCGATGCGCGTCACGAGCGCCTGTGTCGATCCCGCACCGCTCGACCGCGCGACCCGCGCCATGGCCAGTGCGGCGCGACAGGCTCGCGTCGCGTGGTCGGGCACGGGCAGTGGCGCGCCCCAGATCGCGAACACCGCGTCGCCGATGTACTTGATCAGCGTCCCGCCCGTGTCGAAGATCGTCTGCGTGATCTCGGAGAAGTATGCGTTGAGCATCGTCGCGGTCTCGTGCGCGCTCATGCGCTCCGCGAGCGAGGTGAACCCCTTGATGTCGGTGAACACTGCGGTGCCGACGACCTCCTCG
>Ga0180085_1000586_pt1 | contig 12736 bp, 8 predicted proteins | sample EasRiv730_16_10D_FD_123013 | JGI IMG/M metagenome (GOLD analysis project Ga0180085, IMG submission 123013) | Soil microbial communities from meander-bound floodplain in the East River, Colorado, USA - East River metaG ERMLT730_16_10D | ecosystem: Environmental > Terrestrial > Soil > Floodplain ... | reverse complement strand
CGTGCGGATCAAGGTCGGGCGCCACGGCGTAGCGCACGACGATGGATCCCCGGGCGGCCGCTGGAGGCGTGATGACGACGTCCGAAGCCTCCCCTTCGAGAATTCGAAGTACCGGTTCGGCGAACTGCAGTGCACGCAGCGCCTCGTCGTCCTCGATCGTCACTTCGATCTCGGGAAACCCGAGCCCGGCGCCGCCTGTCGGTTCGCTGAGCCTAATGCGAAAGCCCTCCTCACCTTCCAACGCAGCATCGTCCACCGGCACGAGTGGGATCGTGCGCGAAGATGCGTCGCCGTCCGCCCACGTCAGCGTTCCAGCGATCGGCGCGACATCGGCCCCGTCCGCCGTATCGTGCAGCAGTTCGTAGCGGACCGAAATCGGCCCTGTCGTACCTCCCGAACGATGCACGCGCAGGTCACCGGGCCGCCGCTCCGCGATGCGCGCAGCGGCGTCATTGAACCCGATCGATCCGACGCCTTGCGATGGCGAGACCTCCACACGTGTGATGAGGGTGCGCTGTTCGCCTGCGCGTCGCGCGAGCAGCAGAGCGGCGCCATTCGCAGCGAAAGCTGCATCGGTTACGTACCAGCTTGACCACTGATCCGGTGTGCCGACTGCTAATTCCTTTCCGCGACCCGAGGGATCGAACGCAGCGTCGATCGCACCGAACGCGTCGAGGCGCGCCAGCAGGATGTGGCCGCCGCCGTACTCGTATGGGTTGCTCCGGTCCCCGACCACAAGGTAGCCATCCTCAGAGCCGCGCAAGAGCGCGCGGCATCGCGGTGTTCGCCAGTATGAAAAGCCAGGCCGGGTTTCGGCACCGAGTTCGACACGCCCGCCGGTGTCGGGCGCGAACGTCGGGTCGCGCTCGCCATCACTCTGCAAGCGCTGGACGAGCAATGCTTCCACGGAGCCGCGCGATCCGCGCGAAAAGCCGCTGCCGCACGCAAGGAGCCGCGCGCCATCGCCGTCGGTTGCGAGGCTGGCGACGTCGTTGAACGCGTTTACGATGTCCGGCGCTGACCAATCCCTGACGCGTTCACCGGATGCTGAGACTCGGGCTAACTCCAGCCATTGATCCCAACCGTCCCAATAACCTGAGCTCGCGATGACGCTTCTATCCGACATCAACAGCATGGCTGACACGCTGTAGATCGATCCAATGGCAACGGCCGAGACCTCAGAACCGGGGAACGACGCAGGTGTGCCATTCGGCTCCAGTCGATGCAGCAGGCCCGGGGCCGCTGCGGCGATGGCGCCGTCGGTAAGCAGCGCGATGCGGTCGACGCCGTACTCGCCAATGCGCGCGACGCCGCCAACGCCGAATGTCGGATCGATCGACGCATCCGACGAAAGTCTCACGAGCCAGCCTGGAGCCCGGCTGCGACCCTGATCGTCGGGCCCAAATCCCAATTCGTTGCCTCCAAAGTATCCCGCGACCAGGATGCGACCGTCCGCGAGGAGGAGCGCATCAGTCGGAACGGGCAGTGCTTCGCTGCCGAGCCGCAGGTTGAGGTGTCCGCCCGGACTGAACGCGGCGTCCGGCTCCCCGTTTGCGAGCAATCGCGCGACGGCTATCGCCCCATCATTCCGCGCCGCCACATCCTCGGGCACGCCGACGACGAGGATTCGTCCATCGGGGAGCGGAATGAGGGCCGCACTGTCAACCTGGCCCGGGATCGCGGTCTGACCGTGCGTCCCGAATCGGACGTCAAGATCCCCGGGCCCGGAACGCGCGGCTGGGGGGACGCCGAGCGCGAGGAGCAGTGCAATGACGAGTGCTGACGAATGATCGATTCGAGTGCGATCCATGGGGCCTCTCCTCGCGAGTAATTGCGGGATTGATCGGGCCCGAATGGATGCGCGCAATCAATGAAGGCACGCTGAATCGTTCTGAATCGTTCTGAATCGGCGCTGGAATGCGCTGTCAGGCGAAGACGCGCCGCGCGAACAATTGAGGCGCGCGCCCTGAGACTGGGCATAGTCGAGTCGTAGACGTCGATCGCCCCCGCGCTCGGCTCGGGCGTGCCGCTCACGTTCTAGTTGCTGGTACCGGGCAAGTAGCAATTCGGTCCAGAACCAGGGCTCAATTGTCAGCCACGGCCACTGCAGATCGGAACTACCGCCCAGGTCACTTTGCCGTCACTGCACCGGAAGTTTCTCCGTCGAACCACAAGCCCGTCCAATATCGAAAACACAAATCTCAGGCACTCAAATGGTTTTCTGCGCTTGTCCGACAGAAGTATTAGACAGCTGGTCACTTGCATCACTTTCATGATCAACAACTTGCCTGGCTTTGAAATCTGGACTGAAAATCCGCGTGTCGGTGGTTCGATTCCGCCCCTGGCCACCATCCGCTTCAATAACGAAATCAGCGAGTAAGGAATGGCCAATGTCCCGTCTATATCAGCGCCAACGATGCGTTGTTTCCATTTTGTTTCCACCGCGCGGCAATGCTTCCGGCTTAGCCCACCATCATTGCGATCTGGATTTCGCCAACCATAGCTACGTGCAATTGTTGCCTTCTCACCCCCGGGCCTTGCGCTGTGGCAAGGAGGGATCATCCGCCATGCTCGTGCTCATGGGGCGCAGGGTCAGGTAACTCACGTGGCGAGCGGGCCGCCCCTGATGGGCGGCGTGGCGACCGGGGTGCAGCTACGCGCGCGGTACAAGATCAAATTGATGCAACCGTCAAGAATTGCGTGAGACGCGCGCAGAATCGGTTGCCATCCGGACATGCACTCAGCCACTGGGAGGAATGCAGTGCCGAAATTCCAGAAGCACGGCCGCGCGCCGGCGGCACTGGCGTCTTTCCTGCGCAATGCGCTGGCGCCGAAGTGATCAGCGGCGACAATCGCCGTGTGGCGCCCGACGCTCAATCCAGCGGAGGCATGCAAGCACATGAGAGTGAGCTTTGAAGTATGCGCTGCGGCGATGCTCGCGCCTCGGATCTCCACGGTTGTCGCGTCGGCACGTGCAATGTTCCAATGGCGGTGCGAACAGTGAGGTAGTGTCCATGCAGTACGCTCGATTCGGCGACACGGGACTGATCGTGTCCCGGCTGGCCCTCGGCAGCATGACCTTTGGAACGATCACGCAGGGCCCGTTCGCATCCACCTACAAGGTCGATCAGGCGGGCGCGAACGATCTCGTGGCGCGCGCGATCGACGGCGGCGTCAACCTCTTCAATTCCGCAGACGTCTACGCCGGCGGCGAGTCCGAGCGAATACTCGGTAACGCGATCGGCGCCCGCCGCAAGGAAGTGGTGATCGCGACCAAGGTCGGCAATCGCATGGGCCCGGCGCTGATCGCGGCGGGACTCTCCCGCCGACATATTGTCGCAGCCGTGGAGGGGAGCCTCGCGCGTCTCGGCACCGATTACATCGATATCTATGTCGTTCACAAGGTCGATGCGCTGACGCCGATCGAGGAGACGATCGAGGCGCTCGAGGACCTCGTGCGCCAGGGCAAGGTGCGCTACGTCGGCTTTTCAAACTGGCCCGCCTGGCTCGCAGCGAAGGCGGTCGGCGTGCAGCGCGCTCGCGGCTGGAGCCCGTTCAGGGCGGCCGAAGTCTACTACTCGCTCGTAGGCCGCGATCTAGAGCACGAGATCGTACCGTTCTGCGCCGATGCCGGCATTGGCGTGATGGTCTGGAGTCCGCTCGCCGGCGGATTCCTGAGTGGCAAGTACACGCGCACGAACCCCAAAGGCGACCCTGGCGCGCGCCTGGCCAGTTTCGAGTTCCTACCCCACGACCGCGAGCGCGGCTTCAACCTGATCGATCTGTTGCAGTCGATCGGTAAGAAGCATAACGCAGCGCCCGCGCAGATCTCACTGGCGTGGCTGCTGACCCGGCCGACGGTATCGACGCTCCTCGTCGGAGCCGCCAGCGTGAAACAGCTCGAGGAGAATCTCGGTGCCGCCGACGTCACGCTGGACACCGATGATCTGGCGCAGCTCGACGCGGCGACCCAGCCAACTGTGCCGTATCCCAATTGGTTTACCGCCCGCGTTGCCGATGGCAAAGCCTACGAGGCACTGGGTATCCCGCTCGCTGTGCCGCCGGTGCGTTAGCGCCTCCGGCCTCTTGCCATGTTCGTCTCGGTGGTTCGATTCCGCCCCTGCCCACCGCTCTCAACGCGGTTACGCCGGTCATCCTTGGTTCTCGGGCCTCTGCAAAGCAGAGGCCTATTGTTTTCGCCGACCGCGGAGCTGCAATCGCCATGGTGCAACGAGACGGCGCGTCAAGGGAAATCCTCGTGTGGTGGGAGGTCGATCAGCGGCAATGGAAGTGGGAGGCCTGTGCTGGAATCGACTCCGGGACTTACAAGATCGTTGAGCGTTCTAGCGTGATCCCGCGGTATTTCCATCTGTGTGCGCAGCGGCGCCGGCTGCTGCAGGACGAAAATCGGCATTTCGGTCAGCGGGTCCCAGATCGGATGTGCGGAAGGGCTGTCGCTGACCGCGCAGGGCCAGGTGCGTTAGCGGCTGAAGACGCCGTATCGAGACGGTAGCACGCACATCGTGCTGGAGCCCTTGGACTTTCTCGCGCGGCTCGCCGCTCTGGTGCCGCCGCCGCGGATGCACTTGAGCCGCTTTCACGGGGTGTTCGCCCCGCACGCCGCTCCGCCGCAGGGGTTGTTGTTGTGATTGCGCGGTTCAGCGTCGAGGTGCTCGTGCTCCTCGGGACGAGCGCGAGGGTTCTGCTGCGCTCGACGATGCCGGGAAGGCGAATCGCCGGGCAGGAGCGAGGAAATTCTGTCGCGAAGGGTGTTCTTGCGGCGAGCGGCGCCGGATTCTCGTCGGGCGTACCTCCCTTGCGCCGCCCGGCGCTACACTCGGGTTTGACAGAAAGCCCTTTTGTACGTCCTAGCCGCTAGCCGCAGAGGGTAGTCGCATGAAAGATATTGTCGGCAAGGTGGCGTTCATTACCGGCGCTGGCAGCGGCATCGGTCTCGGCATGGCCCGGACCTTTCATGCCGCGGGAATGAAGGTCGTGCTGGCGGATCTCGACCAGCAGCACCTCGATGCGGCGTTGCCTCACTTTCGCGCGCAGCCGCAAGCCGTACATGCCATCAAGCTCGATGTCACCAATCGTGAAGCGATGGCACGTGCTGCAGATGAGGTGGAGCGTGTCTTCGGAAGGGTTCATGTCCTTTGCAACAACGCGGGCGTTGGCGTCTTCGGCTCGCTGCTGGAGGCGAGCTACGACGACTGGGACTGGGCGCTCAGCGTCAACCTCGGCGGTGCAATCAACGGTGTGCAGGCTCTTCTGCCGCGCATGCTTGCGCATGGCGAAGGCGGGCACATCGTCACAACATCCTCGATGTCGGGCTTGCTGGCCTGCATCGGCGGCATCTACATCACGAGCAAGTACGCGCTCGTCGGGTACATGGAATCGTTGCGCCTTGAACTGGCGTCGCACCGCATTGGTGTCTCCGTGTTGTGTCCGGGCCTGGTCAATACGGCGATCTTCGAGGGCGAGAACTCACGACCGGCGCGCTATCGCAACACCCGCTTCCGTGCGCTCGTCAGCGACGCGCAAGGCGATGTGATGCGCGAGCAGGTCCTGCCGACGGGGATGGATCCCATGGAGATTGGCCGGCGCGTGCTGCAGGGAATTCGGCGCAATGACCTGTACATCCTGACGCACGCCGAATACGAGCCGGGTCTGCGCGAGCGCTTCGCTGCAATCCTGGCGTCATTTCCGGCCGAAACACCACCGGCGGCGAGGGTTGCCGCCTCGGCAGGCGTGCTGCGTCATCCGATGTTCGCGGCCGAGCGCGATCGGCGGCTGGCCCAACGTCGCAACCGATCGCCGAACAAGGCGCGTCGCAAGTCCAAGGCACGAGCGAAGTCAGGATCGGGCCGAGCAATCAAGAAGCGCAAACCCAGGTAGGCGTGGTTCGGGAGAGCAGTCATGAGAGACGTCCAGGGCAAGATGGGATTTGTAACCGGCGGTGGCAGCGGCATCGGCCTGGGGCTTGCGAAGGTTCTTACCGCAGCCGGGATGAAAGTCGTCATTGCCGACATCCGTGTGGACCATCTGAAGAGTGCGCAGGCAGAGCTGCGCAGACACCCGGATTCCGATAACTCGCCGCGCGCCACGGACTCATCGATTACTGGCGGCAAACGGAATGGCCGCTAGATTCCTCGCTCGACGGCTCAAGGCGTCCGTCGATACGCCTGTCCGAAAGTGTTTCCACCGATGTTTCCAACCCACCGTCATCTACCGCGATCTACGGTGACCTACCGTCGCACGAGGTGCGCCTAAGTCGCTGTATCGTTACGCACCGTCGTCTGCCGGGTCGTCACCAACGTCGCCTGAAAGTCCGCGTGTCGGTGGTTCGATTTTGCCCCTGGCCACCATATCTACCGTAACAAGATCATCTACTTGCACACCCACCAGCGCGTTCGCTGTGCTGGCGAGTGCGCGTTTTCCGCTCGATGTTTCCATTTTGTTTTCAAAAACCGCTGCCGCGATCTTTTCTGCTGTCGCGTAGCGCCCGGTCGGTAACGCGTGCGAATACACGTCAAGCGTGATCTTTGGCGATGCATGACCGAGGAGCCGCGAGACGCGCACAACGTCTTCGCCGCTCGCGAGAAGGAGCGACGCGAACGAGTGCCTTAGATCGTGAAAGCGGATCTTCCGCAAACCCGCCCGTCGAAGCGCCGGGAAGAACCCGCGTCGCAGAAGATTCGCATGCCCCATCGGCTTGCCTTTGAAATCTGGAAACACAAGATCGTACGAGCCCTTCGGGCACGTGAGGCGCCAGGCGCGCAGGAACGACGCTTCGAGCGGTAAAGTCATCATCGCGCGACACTCGCGAATTGGCCAGGGTTCTAGAGATCTCGGACTCCGAACGAGCCGCCCTCGAGGTCCAGATGGAGCTCGTCGCGCGGATCGAGCTGGAAGTCCGTCGGCTCGGGATGACGCACCGCGCGTTGGCGTGTTGCGAGGATCTCACGGCCGAGGGTGACGGCGATCCTGAACGGAAACCTGGAGGGCGTATCCACGGGCCTTCTGCTGCGGATCCTCGCGGCATTGGGCACGCAGGTGCAGCTCAGGTTTCGCAGGGCTGCCTGACGGGCCTGGCCAATCGCGGTTCGTAGCGATCGCCCGTACCTTCATGCTCTAATCCCGCCGCAACAATCAGCGCGAAACCGCCGATCCGAACCGCGCAGGGGTCTCATATATATGAGCGGCGCCACGAACCAGAACAACGAAGCCGACAGCCTTCAGCCGATCCCGGGCACCGCCCGTGTGTTCAGCCTCGGCTCGTACATCTTCATGTGGTGGTCGTCGCTGATCGTCATCCAAGCCTTCGTGCTCGGGCAGGGATTCCTGCCACCGAACGGCAGCATGAACCTGTTCCAGGCCTTCCTGGTGATGGTTCTGGCCGTGTTCGTGGCCGTCGTCATGTTCTCTCTCAATGGCGAGCCGGGAAACAAGTACGGAATCCCGTATCTGGTCCAGACACGATCGGGGTTCGGCGTGCGGGGTTCGAAGATCGTCGAGTTCCTCCGGGCGCTGCCCGCGATCGTCTGGTACGGCATCGGCACCTGGATCGCGGCGCTGTCGCTCGACGGCATCCTGACGACGCTCGTGGGGTTCACGGCGCCCTGGGCGAAGTACGTTTATTTCGTCCTGTTGCAGGTTGTGCAGACCGCGCTCGCGTACGGCGGCATCCGGACCATGAAGTGGTTCAATGTGTACGGCTCGTTCGTCATCGCCGCAGTGATGATCTACATGCTGGTGCACATCCTGAGCACCCACGGGTTCCAGATCCAGGAGTCCTGGCGCCGGGCGGCGGACTGGGGCACGCCGTTCTGGGCTGGGCTGACCACGGCGATCGGGATTCTCGCGACGGTGATGCTCAACATCAGCGACATGACCCGCCATCTGCACAGCTCGTCGCGTGCCAACTGGCTCGGGCATATCTTCGGGGTCGTGCCGCCGTGGTTCTTCATGTTGACGCTCGGCATCGTCGCGGGCGCGGCGCTCGGCATCTGGGATCCGGTGCAGGCGCTGATGCAGCTGAGCCCGAACCCGGCTGCGCTCGTGGTCCTGCTCGCGTTCATCCTAGTGGCGCAGTTCACGACCAACCTGACGATCAACATCCTGCCGCCGGCGCTGATCTTCATGGACACCTTCAAAATTGCCTGGCATCAGGCGGTGATGATCACCGGCGTGCTGGGCATTCTCTCCTGCCCGTGGCTGCTGATGGCCAACATGCAGGCCTTCTCCGGCTTCATTCTTTATTACTCGGCGCTGTTCGGCCCGATCCTGGGCGTGATGCTCGCGGACTACTACGTCATCCGCAGGCGGCGGCTCGTGGTCGAGGATCTTTACGTCACGGATTCGACCAGCAAGCACTGGTACCAGGGTGGCTTCAACGTCGCGGCGCTCGTGGCCGTGGCGGTCCCGAGCGTGATCACGATGATCTGGTTTCTGCCCGTGTCGTGGCTGATCGGGCTGCCGGTCGGGTTCGTGCTCTACCTGCTGTTCAACCGGCGGCGCGAAGCTTAGTCGTCGCAGCCGCGTCGAGCTTGCCGTCCGCGCTGATCGCGACGCGGAAATCCCGTGCCGCGGCCTCGCGAGTCAGATACCCGTCGAGCACGTCCTCGACCACGGCCGCGGCCGGCCGGTCGAGCGCCTTGCCGTAGCCGCCGCCGATCCCGCCGACGGCGCGGATCCGGTCGCCCTTGGCGATGGAAATCGTCGGCATCATCGACGGCAGCTCGACCGCCGGCTGACCCTCGCGGATCAGCTGCAGCTGCGAGGTGCGACCATCCGCGCCGCCCTGGAATCCCCAGGGCGTATGCGAGTGGCCGTCGCCCTCGACACTGATGTTGCCGTCGGTCAGGAACGCGACTTCCTTGATCGAGTTCAACCCGCCGCGCCACTGGCCGGGAGCTACCGCGTCCTCCCGCAGCTCGTAGCGGGTCACGCGCAGCGGCACATGGCTCTCGATGTCCTCGATCGGGTTGTTGCGCGTGTTGGCATAGAGCGTGTCCACGCTGTCCATGCCGTCCTTGCCGTACCGGCCGCCGTAGCTGCCCTCGAAAATCTCGATGTGCACCCACTGCTGCTCGCCTGCGAACCCGGTGAACGTCACGGCCTTGAGGTTCGCAACCCCCGCGCAGACTTGCTTGGGGACCGCGGGTGCGAGCGCGCGCATCAGCGTGTCGGCCACCACGTTGCCGGGTGCAAATCGCGCGATCGTGGGCGCCGGAAAGATCGGGTTCGCGATGCAGCCGCGAGGCGCGACGATTTTGACCGGGCGGAAGAGCCCATCGTTCTGCGGAATGTTTCCGTAGATCTCGGTGTCGAGCAGGATCGACCGCAGCGTGAGCCAGAGCGCGACGTCGACGGTGCCGACGAAGGGCATGTTGATGGCGTGGCCGGCGACCTGCTGGGCTGTGCCGGTCAGGTCGATCGTGAGATCGCTGCCCGCAACGGTGACGGTAATCTTGATCGGCAGGTTCTTGAGCGCGGGGTCATCGCTCCCGAGGAATCCGTCGATGTAACCGGTGGCGGTGTAGGTGCCGTCCTTGAGCTTCGCGATCTGCGAGCGCATCAGCCGCTCGGAGTAGTCGAACAGGTCCTCGATCGCGTTGGTGAGCGTGGCGAGGCCGTAGCGCTCGATCAGGTCAAGCAGCCGCTTGGCCCCGACGTGGCAGGCGGCGATCTGCGCATCCATGTCGCCGACGACGAGATCCGAGACGCGGACGTTGTCGGTGATCATGCGCCACAAGGCCTCGTTGCGCTGGCCCTGGTCGTAGACCTTGAGCGCGCGGAAGCGCAGCCCCTCGGCGTAGGAATCCGCGCACACCACGACGCCGACGCTGCCGGGCTGGCTCGAGCCGATGTCGAGGTGGTGCGCTGTCGTCATCGAGAAGCCGATCAGTTCGCCGGCGTGGAAGATCGGCACGCAGAAGCCGATGTCGGGGCTGTGCGAAGCGCCGTTGTACGGGTCGTTGTGGATGATCACGTCGCCCGGCCGGAACGTGTCGCCGCGGGCCTCGAACTCGCGGATGATGCCGCGCACGTAGCCGGGGATCGGCCCGGATTGCAGCGGCGTGCTCTTCGAGCATTCGCAGAGCTGCCGCCCACGCGCGTCGCAGATCGCGGCGCCGAAGTCCTCGGACTCGCGGATGATGCTTGAATACGACATCCGCATGAGCTTGTAGCCCATCTCGATCGCGATGTTCTCGAGCGCGCCTTGGATGATGCTCGCGGTCACGGGGTCGACGCGCTGCTGGGGCGCGGTCGTGTCGATGACGGGCTGGCGGACACTCATGCTGGTGGACCCCCTGAACGGATGCAGGTCGCCGCGGCACACAGGCTACTGCAGGCTGGGGCGGGCGGCAATCGAGAATGAAGTTGACGCCAGATTCAGGTACGGGTACACAGGCGGCATGCTGCTGATCGGCGTTGATGTCGGCGGAACGTTCACGGATATCGTGTTCACGGACACCGATGCCAACCGCACGCTGACGCACAAGGTGGCGAGCACCCCGGAGGACCCGTCGCGGGCCTTCATGCGCGGCGTGTCCGAGATCTGCACCACCGCCGGCGTCGGGCTGGCGGCGCTCGACCACATCTTCCACGGCACCACGGTCGCGACCAACGCGGCTCTGCAGTACCGCGGCGCCCGGGCCGGAATGATCACGACCCGGGGCTTTCGCGACATCGTCCACATCGGCCGTCACCAGCGCCCGCATCACTACTCGATCCAGCAGGGAATTCCCTGGCAGGACCAGCCGCTGGTCCGGCGCCGGCACCGCAAGGTCGCGACCGAGCGGCTCGCGCCGCCGCACGGCGAGGTCGTGGTACCGCTCGCCGAGGCGGAGGTCGAGCAGGCCGCACTCGAACTCAAGGAGGCGGGCGTCGCGTCGATCGCGGTCTGTTTCCTGTTCTCCTACATCAACCCCGAGCACGAGCGGCGCGCCAAGGCGATCGTCCGGCGGCTGTGCCCCGGCGTGTTCGTCACCTGCTCGCACGAGGTCTCGCCGCAGTTCCGTGAGTTCGAACGGTTCACGACCACGGCGATGAACGCGTTCATCGGTCCGCTGGTGCGCGACTACGTTACGCGGTTGGCCGGTGGGCTGACGGCGGCGGGGTTCCGCGGCGAAGTCCACATCATGCAGTCGAACGGCGGTGTGGCGCCGGCGCGGGCGGTCTCCGAGCTGCCGGTGTACACGCTGATGTCGGGGCTGGCCGCCGGCGTGCTGGGCGGCGCCTGGGTCGGCGAGCTCGCAGGACGTCGCAACGTGATCACGCTCGACATCGGCGGCACCAGCGCGGATATCGGTGTGGTCACCGACGGGCGCTTCGCCGAGGCCTCGGCGCGCGACACCTTCGTTGCGGGCTACCCGATCCTCGTGCCGATGATCGACCTGCACACGATCGGCGCCGGGGGCGGATCGATCGCCCACGTCGACGCGGCCGGCGCGTTCAGGGTCGGCCCGCAAAGCGCGGGCGCGGTCCCGGGGCCGGCGGCCTACGGGCAGGGCGGCACGGACGCGACCGTGACCGACGCCAACATCGTGCTGGGCCGGCTCGATGTGCACAACTTCCTGGGCGGCGCGATGCCGCTCGACCGCGCCGCGGCGATCGCCGCGGTGCAAGCGCTCGCCGACCGGCTCGGCCTGCCGCTTCTCGAGGCCGCGGAGGGCGTCGTCGCGGTGCTGAACTCCAACATGGCGAACGCGATCCGCGCCCGCACAGTGCAGAAGGGCATCGATCCACGCAAGTACGCGCTGGTCGCCTCGGGCGGGGCGGGGCCGCTGCACGGTGCCGAGGTGGCGCAGATGCTCGGCATCCCCGAGGTCGTCGTGCCGCCTTATCCCGGGATCAACTCGGCGATCGGCCTGCTCACGACCGACCTCAAGTACGACGTGGTCCGCACGGCGTTCCTGGTTTCGACCAGGGTCGATCTCGAGCGGCTCAACGCGGATCTCGCCGCGATGGAGGAGGTCGTCCGGGCGCAGCTCGCGGCCGACGGCCTTGACCCGGCGGCAGCAAGTTTCCAGCGCTCGGCCGATGCGCGCTACGTGGGCCAGGGCTACGAGCTGCGGCTCGCGTTGCCGCAGGCGCGCATCGGGGCCGCCGAGCTCGAGGCGGCGCTCGACGCGTTCCACGCGCTGCACGAACGCGAGTACGGGCATCATTTCGCGCAGTCGCCCATCGAGCTTGTCAACCTGCGGGTGACCGCGGTCGCGCAGGTGCCGAAGATCCGCGTGCCGCCGAAGCCTGCGGGCGGTTCGCTCAATGCGGCGCGCATGCGCATCGACAACGCGGTGTTTCGCGTCGGCGTGGAACTCAAGTCCTTCGAGACGACGTTCTACGACCGCGGCAAGCTCCCGCTGGCCCAGCCGATCCCGGGCCCAGCGATCGTGCTGCAGGTCGATTCGACGACGGTCGTGCCGCCCTATTGCACGGCCGAGGTCGACGATTCCGGATCCATCATCCTCAGGCTTCCGCCCGTGCGGCGCGACGGCTGAGTTCGTCCTATCGTTCAAATTGAAGTGACGGGAGAGCATGTCATGAAATCGATGATCGTAACGGGCCTGATTCTGGTCGTGCTGACGAGCGCACCTGCCCGAGTCATCGCCCAGCAGGCGACTCTCGAGGAAATCGTCGTGACCGCCACGCGGCGTGAGGAGCGGCTGCAGGACGTCGCGAGTTCCGCGACGGTCTTCTCCGGCGAGGACCTGCAGGCGCTGCGGGT
>Ga0180085_1000585_pt1 | contig 12739 bp, 8 predicted proteins | sample EasRiv730_16_10D_FD_123013 | JGI IMG/M metagenome (GOLD analysis project Ga0180085, IMG submission 123013) | Soil microbial communities from meander-bound floodplain in the East River, Colorado, USA - East River metaG ERMLT730_16_10D | ecosystem: Environmental > Terrestrial > Soil > Floodplain ... | reverse complement strand
GCCGTAGATCTCGTGCGAGGGCTTGACGATCGCGGGCGGACCGAAATCGACGGGCAGCCGCTCCTCGGCCGCGGTCGCCGCCGCGAGCAGCTCGAGCGCGCGCTCGGTGCGGCCGGCCGCGAGCTCGATCAACGCGCGCAGGCTGTCGCGTAGCACCTCGACGACCACCAGGTCGTTCTTCGAGACGTCGGTGTAGACCCCGGTCTGGTGGCACAGCGGTCCCTGCGCCGCGACCGAATGCCGATCGGACAGGCGCGCGGCAGCGCCTTCGGCCGCTTCGCGCTCGCCGTGCAGGATCGCGGCGTAGCCCGTGGCGAAGGCGTCGGCCGCCGCGCCGGTCACCTGGGTCTGCTCCGGCCCGTGCTCCGGCGGCGCCGCGCGGCCACCCGTCTCGACGATCCAGGCCGCGCGGATCGCCGCGCGGTGCCACAGGGCGCGGGACGAGCCGCTCTCCTCCGCGTAGCCCGCCATGCGCTCGAGCGCCGCGTGCGCGTCGTCGAAGCGGCCGAGCTGGAGATACGAGTAGGCCAGCCACTGCAGGGCGTGGTAGTTCAGCGCGTCGGGCCCCAGGCCCTTGCGCGCGCGGCGCTCGGCCGAGACCTCGACCGCGTTCACGTTCGACTGGACTGATTCCTCCCACCAGCCCAAGGCGACGTAGATGTGCGAGATCATGTGCTGGGCGTGGGAGGCCGCGGGCGCGATCTTGGCGTAGGTGCGCGCGGCGCGCAGCCCGAGCGGAGCGTGGATCGGGTCGTCGTAGGAGTGGATCAGATAGTGCGCGGCGCCCGGGTGGCGCGGGTTCGCCGCGAACACCTCCTCGGCCACCGCGGCGGCACGCATGTACACGGCGTAGTCGCGCACGCCCTGCGCCGTGCCGAGGATCGAGAGCGCGTAGAACGCCCGGGCCTCGAGGTCCTCGGGATACCGCTCGGCGAGCTGGCGCACGGCCTCCGAGTACGCGAGGTCGCGGGCGAGCTTGTCACCCTCGCCGTAGAGCGCCTCGACCGCGTCGAGGTACCCCCGCTCGCGCTCGGTCGGCGCCTTGGCCCGGCGGCCTTCGGGCGTGGGCGCGAGCTTGGCCAGCGCCGCGCGCGCGGCATCCGCGTCTTGCTCGCGCCACAGCGGGTGATTGTGCGTCATCGCCTCGCCCCAGTAGGCCAGGGCGAAGCCGGGGTCCGCACGCTCGGCTTCGACGAACGCCTCACGGGCATCCTCGAACTCGAAGCTGTGGAGCAGCAGCACGCCACGCAGGAACGGCTCCTGGGCCGCGGGCGCACCCGAGTTCACGAACTGGAGCGCGCCGAGGTCGCTGTCGCCCGCGAAAGCGAATCCGCAGGCGAGCGTGACGACGATCACGAATGCCAGGCATCTCATGGACAAGCCCCCACCGATGTGTTGATTCCCGGGTCACGCGAGCGCGGCTGCGAGCTCATGTCGTCGTCGTAGGATTCCGCCCCGTCCTGGTCGCAGTAGCGCACGACGAACCAGAACGCCTCGCCTGGGGCAGGCACCGTGTCGAATGGCGTCGTCGTGTCCGCGAGATCGTCTGTGACACACTGCGGCACGCTCGTCGAGAAGTCGCCGCCCGACGCTCGCAGCGCGCCCAGGTCGCCGCCGACGACGTCGAAGCCCAGCGCGCCGTTCACCGGGAGCCAGGACAGGGCGTCGCGATCGACGGCGATGTCGGGCGCCGGACGCGCATGGAGGTCGATCACCTTGTCGTAGCAGAACACGCCGTGCAGCGAGATCACGGCGTCGATCCGCGGGAAGCTCCCGCCACCGAGCACGAGCCCGCTGTCGAAATGCTCGAGTGGGCCATCACCCACCTGAAGATCGAGCGTCAGCTGGTGCTGCGCCGCGAACTCGCCGCCGAAGCGGTAGGTCCCCGAGCCGCGGATGCGCAGCGCATCGGGCCCCTGTCCTGCGCGCCACTCGACGTTTCGCACGTCGAAGTAGCGGAAGAGCCAGTCCGATCCCGTGGGAACGAGCACGAAGCGGCCTTCGAGCGGCTGGCGAGTCAGGATCGGGCACATGCACGGATCGAAGCAGCCCTCCTGGAACGACGAGTCTTTCTTGAGCCGATAGCGTGTCGTCGCGGGCTCGCCGAGCTGGGCCGGCACCGGCGCCCAGGGCAGGACCAGGGAGAACGCGATCAGACCCGCTGAAGCGAACCGGCTCGTGCGCATGGTCGACCCCCCACCGTGGAGGATGATACGCCGTGGCAGGGGAGTCGGGCAGGCGCGGGCCGGTCACTCCTCCGGGGCGCCGGCGCCGAGCTCGCTCCAAGCGGGTGCGCTGTAGACGCCGCCCGGCACCGCGCCGAGCGCGAGGAGCTGGATGCCCTCGGGTCCCGGGACGATCTTGCGCTTCTCGCCCGGGCCGACCCGGGCGAACACGCCGGGCTCGAGCCGGTACTCCTTCTCGCCGACGAGCAGGCGCGCCGAGCCCGAGAGCGGCACGTACACCTCCTCCTGTCCGGTCGAGGTCTCGTCGTGCAGCGGGTATTCCTGGTAGTTCGGCGGCAGGTTCTCGATCTGCATGCCGAACGAGCGGATGCCCAGGGACGCGCGGGCGCGCACGATCGCGCCGCCGTAGATCGACTCCATCTCGTCGACTCGCTTCACCGTCACGTCGCTCATGATCTTGGTCCTCCCCGGGAGCGGAATGGTGAAAGCATCCTAGCTGCTCAACTTGCAAGCGGTACGCGCTCAGCGCCAGAGATCCCTGTCGATCTGCTCGGTCGGGCGATGCTGGCCTCGAATTCTCGCAAGTCCGACTCGGTCCAGGCTCCGGCTAGCCTGGCCAGGCCGTTGCCTTTCGCGAACCCGGATCCGACGCCGAGACTCTCGCGCAGGAGGTCGAGGACCGTCTGGTTCAGGGAGTTGCCGCGCCGCCGCCGTTCGCGGTCCAGCGCGCGAGCGAGGTCGAGGGGGACGTTACGAACCGTAAGATGACGCACAGGGCCTCCGCAATCCACAGCGGGAATCATACGAAACCGCCGGAGCGCAGTCACGCGTCAGGTCGGGCAAAAAGCGTAGACTCACACGATCTTGACCCCGACGCCGCACGCCCCGTCCCGCCTCGTGACCGCGATCGCGACCGCGGTCACGATGGTCGCGTTCGCGTCGAACTCGATCCTGTGTCGGCTCGCCCTGGCCGACAGGAGCATCGACCCGGTCGGGTTCACGAGCGTGCGGCTCGCCGCCGGGGCGATCACGCTGCTGGCCGTGGCCCGGCTGGGCGGGCGGCGCCGGACCGCGACCAACCGCGGCTCGTGGGGCTCGGGACTCGCGCTGTTCCTCTACGCCGCCGCGTTCTCGCTGGCCTACGTCCGCCTCGACGCCGGAACGGGTGCCCTGATCCTGTTCGGCTGCGTGCAGCTCACGATGATGGTCCGGGGCCTCAGGGCCGGCGAACGCCCCGGCGCGCTCGAGTGGGCCGGCATCGTGACCGCGGCCGGCGGCCTCGTGTACCTCGTGTCGCCCGGCCTCACCGCCCCGGCTCCCGTGGGCTCGGCGCTGATGGGCACGGCCGGGATCGCCTGGGGCGTGTACTCGCTCCGCGGTCGCCGCGCCCTCGACCCGGTGGTCTCGACCACCGATAACTTCGTCCGCGCGGTCCCGTTCGCGCTTGCGGCCGCGGTCGTGAGCTTCGGCCGCCTCGAGGGGAGCACGCGCGGCGTCCTGCTCGCCGTCGCCTCGGGAGCGCTGGCCTCGGGTCTGGGCTACGTCCTGTGGTACTTCGCGTTGCGCGGCCTGACCGCGATGCGCGCCGCAACCGTGCAGCTGACGGTGCCCGTGATCGCGGCGGGCGGCGGCGTGCTGCTGCTGTCCGAAACCCTGAGCCTGCGACTCGTCGTTGCCGCTGCCCTCGTCCTCGGCGGCGTCGGCGCCGCGCTCGCCTCAGGGTACCGCTTCCCCAACCGGGGTTGCGGTGAGGGGAATCCCCACCACGCCTAGGCCAAGTAACGCTCGCGTTGGATGTCAGTGGTCGGCGTGGAATGCCCGGACCCGCTCTTCGAGCGTTCCGAACAGCTCCTCGCCGACGAGCGACACGCAGGCGCGGAGCCCTTCGCGGCGGCAACTTCCGGCCGTCTCGAGCGTGATCGCGCTGATCCCGTAGTGCAAGAGCTCGACGATCAGGTCGGCTCCGTCGTCGAAGCCCGGATAGCCCAGCGTGAAATAGAAGCCGTCGGCCAGGGGCGCGCCGAGGTCGTTGTCGTAGACCAGACGGAAGCCGTGGCGCAGGAAGATCGCCTTCATCGTCTTGGCGCGCCGCGCGTACTCCCGCGCCGGCTCGAAGAGCGTCTGGTCGCCGGCATTCGCCGCACGCAGGAGCGCGAGCAGCCCGTGCTGCGTCGACTGCGGCACGCTGGCGACGAGCGGGTAGTGGATCCCGTGCACGAACGCGTGGCGCACGTGCGAGGTGCCGAGGCGCTCGGTCAGGTCCGGTAGATTACGGTCGGCGAGCGCAGGGTGGAGCACGGAGAGCGCGACGCGCTGCCCGGCGTAGCTGAACATCTTCGAGCTGCTGATGATGCAGATCCCGTTGCTCGTGTACCGCAGCACGGTCGGCTGGTACGGCGGCCGGCCAGGCGTCAGGTAGTCCTGCCGGACGTCCATGCCGAAGTAGGCCAGGTCCTCGATCGCCAGGACCTCGTGCGCGTCGCACAGGCGCCCGAGCCCCAGGAGCTCCTGCTCGGTCAGGGCGATCCAGCTCGGGTTGTTGGGGCTCGACCAGAGGATCGCACACACGTCGCCTTGCGCCAGCCGGGCCTCGACGGCGCGCAGCAGCTTCTCGCCGCGGTGGTCGTAGAAATCGATCGCGGCGGTGCGGAGCCCCAGGAAGCGCGCCTGCTGCTGGTTCACCGGGAACCCGGGCTGGAGCAGCAGCACCGTGTCCCGCGCCGTGTGCATGCGCTTGGCCAGCGCGAGCGCGGCGAAGCAGCCCTCCATCGCGCCGACCGTCGGCACGCAGCACGCAGCCGGAACGTCGAGATCGAGGAACAGCTTGACGAAGCGCGCGGCTTCGGCTTTCAGCTCCGGCACCCCGTCGAACGGTGCGTACACGTGCCCGAGGTCGCGCCTCAGCGCTTCGATCTCCGCCTCGACCGCGATCGGAGGCGTGGGCAGCCCCGGGATGCCGAACTCCATCCGGATGAAGGGGAGCCCGAGCTCCGCCTCGATCGCGTTGACCAGCCGGTTCATCTCGCGGATCGAGGCGTGACGCACGTCGAACGGCTGCGCCGCCAGGATCCGGCGCACCGAAGCGCGATCGAGCGGGACGGTGGCGACCATCGGTGGAACTGTGGCGCAGGACGTCGCCCCGGGCAAGAAGGAAAGCGACCAGAACGGTATCGCCTCCCGGACTGCCTCTCGACAGCAAGCCGGCGATGGCGTAAAAGCCCCTGGTATGCACCGGGGGCACGGCAGGTCCAGCCGCGGCGGGGCGAGGGCGCAGGAGGACGCGAGCGGCGTCTCACGCCGCCAGTTCATCCAGACCGGCATGGCCGCGGCGGCGTTGACCGTCGTCGGCAGCTCGTGCGGGAAGCCGCGGCTCCCCGGCTCGGCGACGGTTCGTGGCGTCTGCATGCACGACTGCCCCGACACGTGCGCCTGGACGATCACGACGGAACAAGGCAAGGCGATCGAGCTGCGAGGGGATCCCGCCCATCCCTACACGCGCGGCTCGCTGTGCGAGAAGATGGACGGCTTCCTGACCGATGTCGTCTACAACCCCGAGCGGGTCCTGCACCCGCTGAAGCGCGTGGGACCAAAGGGCGAAGGGCGCTTCGAGCAGGTGAGCTGGGACCAGGCGCTCGACGACATCGCGGGGCGCCTGCGGCGGATCGTCGACCAGCACGGCGGCGAGGCGATCCTGCCCTACAACTTTGCAGGCACGATGGGCAGCGTCCAGGGCTGGTCGCTCGGCAAGCGCTTCTTCTCGCGACTCGGGGCCACGAACCTCGAGCACACCATCTGCGGCAGCACCGCCTGGGCCGGCCTTGCGGCGACGATGGGGACGGGCACCGGCATGCTGCCGGAGGAGATCGAGCGCAGCCGCTTCATCGTGATGTGGGGCGGCAACCCCGTGATCACGAACCCGCACGGCTGGGCGCTCGTGGAGCAAGCCCGCAAGGCCGGGGCCACGCTCGTGGTCATCGATCCGCTGCGCAGTCCCACGGCCGCCCGGGCGGACTGGCACCTGCGCCCCCGCGTGGGCACGGACCCCGCGCTCGCGCTGGGCCTCATGCACGTCATCGTGCGCGAGGGTCTGCACGACGCGGACTACGTCGACCGGTACACCACGGGGTTCGAGCGCCTGCAACAGCGGCTCGACGAGTACACCCCCGATCGGGTCGCGCAGATCACGGGGCTGGCGGCGGAGGACGTCGTTCGTCTCGCACGGGCCTACGCGACGACGCGGCCCGCGGCGATCCAGGTCCACATCGGCATGGAGAAGCACCGGCGCGGCGGGATGAGCTATCGATCGATCGCCTGCCTGCCGGCGCTGGTCGGCGCCTGGCGCGAGGCGGGCGGTGGGCTGCTCTACTCGACGGGCGGGCTCTTCGACGCCGCGCTGAACCTCGCGCCTTTGTCCTCCACCGGCGAGGAGCGCCCGGTGCGCTCGATCAACATGGTGCAGCTCGGCCAAGCGTTGACGGACGACGCCCTGGCGCCGCCGGTCATGGCGCTCGTCGTCTACGACAGCAATCCGGCCACGATCGCACCGAATCAGAATCTGGTCGCACAGGGCCTGGAGCGCGAGAGCCTGCTCACCGTGGTGCTCGAGCACTTCGTGACCGACACCGCGCGGTACGCCGACTACGTCCTGCCGGCGACGACGCAAGCCGAGCACCTTGATCTGCTCGTCCCCTACGGAACGCGCTACGTGTCGCTGAATCTCCCGGCGATCGAGCCTCAAGGCGAGGCGCTGCCGAACACCGAGATCTTCCGCAGGCTGGCACGACGGCTCGACTTCAAGGAGCGCTACCTGTACACGTCGGACGAGGACCTGGTGCGGCTCGCGTTGAAGAGCGATGACCCGATGCTCGCCGGCATCACCTACGAGCGACTGGCGCGAGACGGCTGGGCGCCCTTGAACCTCGAGCAGCGCGGGCTGCCGTTCGCCAAGGGTGGCTTCCCGACGCCCAGTGGCAAGTGCGAGCTCTACTCGGAGGCGCTCGCCAAGCAGGGGCTCGACCCGCTGCCGGGCTACAGCGCCCCGGAGCGAACCCCCGCAGACGTGACCGCCCACCCGTTGCGGTTCATGAGCCCGAAGTGGAATCCCTACTTCGTCAACTCGAGCCACGCGAACCAGCCCCGCCTCGAGCGCGCCGCAGGCCGACCCAGCCTGCGCATCCATCCGGCCGACGCGGTGACGCGGGGCATCGCGAACGGCGACCCGGTGCGCGTGCGCAACGAGCGTGGCTCGGTCGCGCTCGCGGCCGAGCTGACCGAGGACATGCAGCCCGGCATCGTCGCCCTGCTCCACGGCTGGTGGGCCTCACGCATCGGCGGCTCCTCGGCGAACGCGCTCACGTCCGCCGTGCTGGCCGACCTCGGCGGCGGCAGCTCGCTGCACGACACGTGGGTGGAGGTCGAGCGGGTCACCTGAGGGAAAGCAAGGCCGGAGTGGCGGAATCGGTAGACGCGGGGGACTTAAAATCTCCCGAAGGAAACTTCGTCCGGGTTCGACTCCCGGCTCCGGCACCAGTGGATTCTCAGCGCAGCGCGGCCAGTATGCGCTTCACCTCCGCATTCGAGTGCGCGGCCAGGCGGACGTTGATGTAGAAGTCGGCGATGACCTTCATCTCGGACGCTCTGCTCCGAAGGTAGATCTTGTGGTCGAACAGCTCTCGGATCCCGAGCGCTGTGAGAGAATAGCAATCTGGTGCCTGTCTCAGTGCTGCCGGCTTGCGCAGTGAACCGACCATGAGTGACAGAACCGCAGTCCCGAGCCCCACCGCCACCGGAGGGGGCGGTGAACACTTCGAACAGCACGCCGATGCGTTTGCGCTTGCGCTTCTCCTGGTGGGTGGTGCCCCTCCGGTTCTTCTCAACACCGCGGTCGTTGAAGTGTGCTTCCAAACCAGGCATCTCGGATGGGAGACGGATGATCTCCTGCTAGTCGGTGAGACCGGATCCGGGGTCCGGAGGAAGCTCGCCGCGCAAGTCAAGAGGAGCTTTACCATTTCTGCAGCCGATGCAGACTGCTGCTCAACATTCGCCGGCTTCTGGGACGACTTTCTTGCTACCGATCGATTCGATGCCAAGGAGGACCGTTTCGCGCTGATCACGCTGCATGGCACCGCAACGCTTCTTCAGTCATTCAACTCTCTCCTGGATTGCGCTCGAGCGGCAGCTGATCCCAACGACTTTAGTCGGCGTGCGGCACTCGAGGGTTACCTCTCCAGGAAAGCAAAGCAACAAAGCGAGGCGATAAAGAAGATCATCGCCGACCACACTGGTGAATCTCCAGACGACGACCACTATTGGCGCTTCTTGCGGACCGTCAACGTCGTGAGCTTCGATCTAAACACGTCTAGCGCCCAAACCGAAGCGGCTGTGCTGTCCCTGCTGGCGTATTCCGCCCTTGATGCACCAGACCCGCTAGCGACCGCGCGGGCAACGTGGACGAGGCTTCTTGAATGTGCGGCTAGTGGCCGGCCTACTGCAGCGACCTATCAACGCGAGAGCCTACCGGCTGAACTACTGGATCGTCACACACCCGTTCCCAGTGCTGACAGTGCTGGATTGCGGACGCTCATCGAGCATGGTGCATTAGTCCGAGAGAGCATTCGCTCGACTATCGGGGACAGTTTTGAAATAGACCGATCAGTGCAGCTCACTTCTTTTCTGAACGATCTCGAAGAGCACCAGGTGGTAATCATTACAGGAGCTGCAGGCTGTGGTAAATCCGCCATGGCGAAGATGTTACTCGCTCACCTTGAAGCGACGCGGCCGGTTCTTGCGTTTCAAGCCGTAGAGTTTGCAGCAGCTCACCTTGATGAAACTCTTGCCAAAGCGCAAACGACCCTCAATGCCCAGCGCGTTATCGCGATTCTGGCTGGGCGCGACCGAACAACGATTCTCATCGAGAGCGTCGAACGTCTTCTTGAGCACTCCGTAAGGGACGCTCTCGCTCAGCTTCTGCAGATTGCGAAAGGTAACCGTGCGATCCAGTTGGTCATGACGTGTCGTGAGTATTCGGTCGAGACAGTCAGCAACTCATTCCTTGCGTCCGCTGGTCTGCCGCATCGCGTGTGCCAAGTGCCGCCACTATCAGACGACGAGTTGCAGAGGACCCTGGAAGGGGTCCCGAGTCTGGCCGTGCCCCTTCAGGATGGTCAGTTATCCTCCTTCCTTAGGACACCGTACCTGCTTGACATCGCTTCACGACTGCATTGGGGAGAGGCTCATAGGCCACAGAACGCTCGGGCATTTCGAGACAAGTGCTGGAAAGAGCTTATCCGCGCGGACCAGTTTGCTGCCGAGGGTATGCCGGATCGTCGCGAGACGGCCTTTGTCGAGGTTGCCCATCGACGCGCAACGGAACTGCGTCCTTTTGTGCGTCCGACGTCGACAGATGCCGCAGCACTTGCAGCGCTACTCGAAGCATCCGTAATTGAGCGAGCTCCGCAAGCAGCGGGTTTCTACGCACCTGCGCACGACGTCTTGGAGGATTGGGCGATTATCCGTTGGCTGGACACCCAGTTCTCATCGTCTGATGACCCGGCGGCGCTGCTTGCGGCATGCGTGGGTGGATTCCCCGCCCTACGCCGCGGATTCCGGCGTTGGCTCTCGGAGCGATTCGAGTCAGAACCGGGTGAAACGAAGGCCGTTGTACTCACGGTGCTAGGGCGCGAAGAGCTGCCTTCGTACTTCCGGGACGATTGCCTTGTGTCCGCCCTTCTATCTGACTCGGCTGACGACTTTCTCGATGCGTGCGCAGAGAGAATCGCAGAAGGTGATGCAAATCTCCTGTCTCAGATTGTCAACTTGCTGCGCGTGGCGTGCAAGGAGTCTCCTCGCTGGCTAGGTGTGCCAGGTTTGCCATCCCAGATGTTGGTGCCGGCCGGGGCAGGGTGGGCGCCAGCAGTGCGGCTAGTCGCGCGCCAAAGTGATCGTGTGCTGGCGGACAATGCGCCTCTTATCCTCGGACTAGTCGAGGACTGGGCCAAACAGATAAACTGGCGCAACACGACTCCTAGTGGCCTCGCTGACGCCGGACGAATTGTGAGCGCGTTGCTCTTTGGTGTCGAGGGTTATGGCTTCGAGGACCTACGCAAGCGAACGCTCGAGGTAATACTCAAGATTCCTGGCGCTGTGCCCGAGTTCAGGGCTCTTCTGAAGCGAGCAGAATCGCCCGATCATCGAGATCGCGTGGCGAGCGACCTCGCGGACCTCCTGCTGGGAAGTCTCTCCGGCAGCTATGCCTGTCAAGCGTATCCCGCTGAGGTGATCTCCTTCGTCAATGCACGCCTGCGGATCAACGACTCCGACCTCGGATACGACGGTCGCTTTTCGGCCCTAGAAGTGAATCAGGTCTTCGGGATTCGGGAGTACGGTGTCTCCGAGTTCTTCCCGGCGAGTGCGCTTCAGGGGCCTTTCACTGCGCTACTGCAGTCACATCCACAAGAGGCCGTCACCTTCGTGCTCGACCTCCTAAACCACGCGGGCGACTGGTACGGAAGACAGAAATGGCCTGGCCTGCAATTGGAACCGGCGTGCCAGATTCTGATCAATATTCCTGATTCTGAGCCCGTTCAGCAGTGGATGAACGGACGCCTCTATGGACTTTATAGGGGCATGGCTGTAGGTCCCTGCGCGCTGCAGTCGGCCCTAATGGCACTGGAAGCATGGCTGCTCCGCGTCGCAGAGTCCGAGTCCGTGGACCTTGAGTCGTGGCTGGTCTACATTCTTCGTAATAGCAACAGTGTCATGCCGACTGCCGTGGTGGCTAGCGTCTGCATAGCGCATCCGGGCAAGGCGGGAAGAGCCGGTGTTGCACTCCTCTCAAGTCGGGATCTCATTCAGTGCGACCGGAGCCGCATGGCTTCCGAATCTCCCGGCAGTCTCGAGATTGGGTTCGGACTCAATCCCAGTAACTACTTGTATGAGCACGAACGAAAGCAGTCCAATGGTCTCCAGCACCGGCGAGAGGATCTGGAGACTCTTGCCGTTCGGATGCAATTCACCGAATGGCGAGAGGAAGTGTGGCGGGTGATCGATCGTCATCGATCCGATCTGCCCGAGGATGACGACGAAGCCACACTAGTCTGGAGGCTTGCACTTCACAGGATGGACACTCGAGGCTACAAACCACTGGCGGTTCCGGGAGAAAAGGCCGTGGAGGGCGAAGAGGGAGAGGATGCCACGGAAGGCGTGCTCTTCGGACCCGGAGAAATCGAGCCAGATGTGCAGAGAATGGTAGATGAAAGCAGTAAGTCCCAGGCAGTGATGAATCGACATCTGGGCCTCCTGAATCGCGCAATCAAAGCGTGGTCAGAGACATCGTCTGAGGAGGCCCTTGGCTGGAAGGAGTTGCTACGCGGGGCCCAAGAGATCGAACGTGAACTCGGGGAGCCTGAGGAGTTCGGCCGAGGAGGTCCGGGATTTCTGGCGGCGGTGTGCGTGAGGGACCGAGTCGAGGAACTAGACGAAAGCGAGCTAAAGTGGTGCGCGGAGAGAATTGAGTCCGAGGTTCGCCGCGACTCCGAGCCGGGCGACGACATTTCTCGCTATCAGAAGACGTCACTCCGGCCGGATCGGGCATGCGCGAGCGTCGTGTCGATTCTGGCTGCCCGCGACCCCGCGTTCTTGGGACTTCTTGCTCTCGCGCTCACCCATCCGGTTGATCAAGTAGCGGCTTACGCGAATGCCGGAGTGGGAGCTTTCCTCCAAGACCAACACAAGGATATCGTGCTGTTGTGTGCTGGTGCAGCGGCCTATCGAGCCAGGCTAATAGCAATGGCTCGGGAGGAAGAGGCAAAACTGCCGTATTCGGAGAGAGCGCACGGAGGAGAGCTTGTGGACCGCGCAACCGCAGCGGTCAGGGCCGCGATAGTACGAGGAGGCCTCGATATCGCGGCTGAACTCGCAGCACTAGACTTTGATGATTGGGCAAGTTCAACATCCGCAAGGTCTATTCTCAGGATCTTCGAGTGCCATTCCGATTGGGAGGAGTCACGCGACTTCTTTGCCAGAGTGACGGAGTGGCTGGCCGATGTGTGGGCGCGGGACCGTCGACGGGATAGCAGCCAGGGGCGGCGTGACTATGAGCTTGAGCATGAGGCGCGGCGAGTAGTCGCGGGGTGTGTTCTCAGGCTTCCTGTCGTGGAGGCACGGCGGATATGCCGCCCATTCGTCGAAGCAGTCGGCGGACACGCTCGGGAGGTCTCCGACTTCGTTCAGGACCTTATTTCGGCCGCAGACGGCGGTGGGGATGACTGTTTCTGGGACCTCTGGCAAGACTTCGCCGACAAAGCCGTAGATGCACCCTGGATACGCCGCCTCGACACCGAGCACCCTTACGAGGGCTCATTCATTGACCGCATCTTCTTGTGCACCTATTGGAAGAAGGATGTGAAGCACTGGGAAAGGCTCGAAGGCAATGGGCTTCCCCCGTTTTGGTGGACGGTTTGGTTACGCCGCCTGAGTCCGCCGTTCGAACGCTGCTGGGCTGATCTGTCCGAGTGTTGAATGCCGTCGTCGCTGGTTATAGAACACCTCGATGT
>Ga0180085_1000584_pt1 | contig 12743 bp, 9 predicted proteins | sample EasRiv730_16_10D_FD_123013 | JGI IMG/M metagenome (GOLD analysis project Ga0180085, IMG submission 123013) | Soil microbial communities from meander-bound floodplain in the East River, Colorado, USA - East River metaG ERMLT730_16_10D | ecosystem: Environmental > Terrestrial > Soil > Floodplain ... | reverse complement strand
GCGGCGGCGAGCAGCCGCAGGTAGCGGCCGGCCATCGACTGGTGGATTCCTTTGATGATGTTCGCCGTCGAGATCCCGCGCGAGACCATGTTGATCACGTCGGTCTCTGCCAGCACCGCGCAGATCGACGAGCAGGCCTCGGGTGCGTCGGCGGTCAGCGACAGCGGGCCGATCTCGGCGATCGTGATTCCGAGGTAGCGGCAGATGTTCTCGAGGAACTGCCCCGAGCCCGAGGCGCACTGGCTGGTCATGCGATAGCCCAGCACCTTGGCCCGCTCGTCGATCAGCACCGCTCGGGCGTGGAGCGCGCCGATGTCGAGCACCGCCGTCGTCTGGGGATCGAGAAACAGGCCGCCGCGGGCGTGGGTCGTCATGCCGTAGAAGTGGCCCGTGCGCAGCTCGAGCGATTCGCCCTCGCCCGTCGTGGCCACGTACGCCAGGTCGTCACGCACGAGCCCCGCGGCGTCGAGGCACTCGGCGAACAGCGTCTCGGCGACGCTGCGCGGATCGCGGCGGCGCAGCCGCTCGCGCCGTGCGACCAGCACGCGCGGCGCCGCGCCGTCCGGCTCCTCGATCAGCGCCAGCTTGATCGCCGACGAGCCGACGTCGATCCCGGCCACGATCGGCCCGCCCTGCGCGCCTTCGCTCACGCGGCCTGCCCGGACAGCGCCTCGCGGCGCGCGAACAGCGCCGCGCCGAGGGCGCCCGTGTAGATCGAATCGGGAGAGATGTTCATCCGCACCTCGCCGTAGTTCTCGGCGATCAGTCGTCCCAGCGCATCGACGGCGGCGGGGTTCTTCGCCACCCCGCCCGTGAACGTGAACTCGCTCGCCACCCCGCCCGACCGCGCCAGGAGCGACATCGCGCGCAGGATGATCGCCCGATGCAGGCCGGCCAGGATGTCCTCGCGCCGCTCGCCCAGGGACAGTCGCTCGCGCAGCTCCGCGCCGGCGAACACCGTGCAGGTCGAGTTGATGCGCGCGGGCTTGGTCGAGAGGCAGGCCATCGGCCCCAGCTCGTGGACGCCGACGTTCATCTCGTCGGCGATGTATCCCAGATAGCGGCCGCATCCGGCCGCGCAGCGGTCGTTCATCTGGAACGACGTGACGATGCCTTGCTCGTCGACCTGGATCGCCTTGGTGTCCTGGCCGCCGATGTCGAGCACGGTGCGCGTCTGTGGGAACATCGCGTGCGCGCCGAGGCCGTGGCACAGGATCTCCGAGCGGATCTGCTCCTTCGGGAACGGGAGCGTGCGCCGGCCGTAGCCGGTTCCGACGCCCTGGACCTTGTCCAGCGCGATCGCCGCCACGCGGGTCACGGCGCGACCGAGCGCGACGTCCGGTGCATCCAGCGCCGCGAGCGCGGCGCGGGCGTGGCGCTCGAAGTCGCCCTCGGCGAAGGGCAGGTTCTCGACCTCGAGGATCGCCTTGTCGAACCAGCCGGCCAGGCGATCGAAGCTCAGCCCGGCCGCGCGCGCGGTCGAGTCGGCCAGCTCGAGGTAGCGGCTGCCCGCGAGATCGCGGAAGAAGTCGCTCTTGCGCCGCGCCCCGTCCCGGTACAGCTCTCCCGTCTCGGCCCGCATGCGCGCGAGGATCTCGTCGACGGCCGCGGTCAACGCCGGCGCCGCGCGCTCGTGATCGAGCAGCCGGTGCACGATCCGCGCGAACACGTCGAGCTGGGCCCGGTACTGCTGCTCGCGGAAGCCGCGGGACAGGCCCTCGAGCAGCTCGGCGTGCCGCGCGCCCTCGACGCCCTCCTGGGCCAGAGCGGCAGCGACGAGCCCGAAGCGGGCGTCGATCAGCGCCTCGCCGAGCGCGACGTCGCAGGCCACCGTGTAGTTGCTGCGACTGTTCGTGATCCCGCGGCCGAGCACCTCGCCGCTCTCGCCGAGCAGGACCGCCTTGGTCGTCGTCGAGCCCAGGTCGATGCCCACGCAGTAGTTCACGCGCCGGCCCCCGCGCGCTTCTGCGCGATCATCTGGAAGTAGGACTCCAGGCGGTTCTTGATGTTCGCCGCCGAGAAGTAGCGCGGGTCGACCAGGTCGCTCTCGATGAACCCGCCGGGTTTGCCGGTGCGCCGCTCGACCTCGCGCAGGATCATCAGCTGGCCGGCGCTGAACGAGTTGCAGCTCTTGATCGAGTTCACGAGCAGGCCGTCGGCCTCGTAGTCCCGCACGTAGCGCGAGAGCATCTCGACCCGACTGGGCAGGTTCAGGTTCGTGTAGCAGCCCATGCAGTACTCGGCCAGCGTCTCGAGCGGGCGGGACGGGTCGTGGCGGAATCCGTTGTCGTAGACCCCGCCGACCTTGGTGTAGGTCGAGGCCACCACCACCGCACCCTCGTCGGCGAACATCTTCCAGAACTCGCGGAAGTGGGTCCAGTTCGGCGGGCCTTCGACGACGACGCGGAACCGCTCCTGCTCGATCGGGCCGTCCGGTGTCACCGGGCCCAGGCCCGCGGCCATGCGCGCCGCGATCTCCTCGCGCAGCGCGCGGTAGTAGCCGATCGCCTCCTCCGTGCCGCGGAAGGCGCTGAAGATCGGACCCAGGTAGTAGATCCCGCCGAAGTAGGCGTCGATCGGCGACGGCCGGTGCTTGGCCGACTCGAGCACCCACACCAGGTCGTCCTCGGCCGCGGACGAGCGCGCGAGCAGCCCGCGGAGCCGCTCCTCGTCGTAGGCCCGGCCCGAGACGCGCTCGAGCGCGGGGATCACCCGTGTCTTCAGCTGCTCGACGACGTAGTCCCGCGCCGAGGGCGTGATCGCCCCGTCGCCCTGGTACGGCACGTGCAGCAGCACCACCGGGCAGTCGTACTCCTGCTTCAGGATCTCGAACCACTTGAGGAACGTGAAGCAGCCGGTGTAGCTCAACAGCAGCAGGTCGGGGTCGGGCAGCCTCGTGCCCGTCGGGCCGACGTTGCCCGACTTCATCATCCCCAGGTCGCACTTGACGTAGGTGCAGACGTCTTCCGAGTGGCCGAGCTTCTCGGCCACGGCGATGTAGTCGCGCGATCGGCCGCGCATGCCCGACTGCAGCGCGTTGATCTCGGGCAGGACCGGCAGCAGATCGAAGCTCAACAGCAGCTCGGTCAGGTTGCCCGGAACGAACGTGTACACGTTCTTGCGTCCGGCCTCGCGCGCGCCGGCGAGCCTGTCGAAGTGCTCGCCGATCATGCGCTTCTGCCGCTCCTGGCTCTGGTCCTTCTGCACGGCGCTCTGGCTCATCATCCGGCCTCGCTCCACAGCTTGATCGAGTCGGCGAACGTTCCGGCCTGCTCGCGGATGACCTGGAACTGGCCGTTGTTCTCGGCGTACTTGAACGCGGTCCAGGGGATGCCGGCGCGCTCGACGGCGCGCGTGGCCATCGGCTGATCGAGCAGCGCCGGGTCGCAGAAGCTGGGCGCGCAGAACAGCACGCCTTCGGCGCCGCTCACCCGGACACGCTCGACGAGCTCGCGCCCCTTTTCCGTGTCGCCGGCGTAGCGCGTCGGGCTGTCGATCGAGTCCTCGAGGAACGCGCGCACCAGGTTGTCCAGCGGATCGCCGGTCGTGGCGACGTCGCCCTTGAGCCAGCGGTGCACCTGCACCAGATCGTCCTCGACGATGTAGCAGCCGGAGCGCTCGAGCGTGCGGATCAGACCCAGCGGCGGCTGCTCGCAGAACGAGCCGGCGAGCAGGACGCGCGCCTGGTCCATCGGCTTGCGCTCCTCGTCCTGGCCCGCGCCCTCGAGATAGGCCGCGAGCAGCACCGAGAACTCCTCGACCGGCAGCACGAGCCCCGCGCGCAGCACGACGTACAGCTCGGCGGTGGGGACCTTCCACGGCGCCGCGCGACGCAGCGCATAGGCCTCGCGCACCAGCCGGCGGTTCTCGTTGTACAGCGCGATCGAGGCGGCGAGCGCGGCGGGCTCGAGCGCGCGCGCGCCGCGCGCGGTCAGCTCGCGCGCCAGGTCCTCGAGCTCGCGGCGGTAGAAGCGCCCGCCCACCGCGGGATCGAAGTTCTGCGGCACGTCGAGGTAGCGCGACAGCTTGTCCGGGAACTGCAGCTTCCACATTCCGGACAGGTTGCGGATCACGTCGCAGATCGCCGGGAAGATCATCCCGTCCAGGCAGTCCAGGCTGCCGTTGAGGCCCAGCTCGATCGTGCTGCGCGGGATGTGGCAGATGTAGGACTGGTAGTAGGCGTCGCCGCGGATGATCTCCAGGTCGCCGCCGCCCAGGATCCCCACCGGCAGCACGCCCTGCGCGTGGAGCAGCTCGCACGGCACGTAGATCGGCATGTAGCCGACGGCCAGCCCGCGGGTGCGCTCTTTCCAGCGCCGCACCGACTCGAACGACAGGTCCTGGTACAGCCGCTCGGCCCGCGAGACGATCTCGGTCAGCGCCAGGCTCATCCGGTGATCGGCTCGCGGCCATGGGCCCGCTCGAGCACCTCGTCGATCAACGCTTCGTCCCACACCCGCCCCTCGGCGAGCCGGCGGCGCAGCAGCAGGAAGTCGGCCTCCCGGCACTGCTTGGTCCCCTCGTGGAACGCGCGGAACCCGGCGCGGCCCTCGGTCATCATGTTCAGTCCGAGCCACGCGCGGTTGCTCTCGCGGTTCCTGTCCCAGTGCTCGAGCTTGTGCTTGCGCAGACTCTCGAGCGTCTTGGTCAGGCAGCCCGGCATCGTCTGGGCCAGCGCGTAGGCGAACGCCTCGACCTCCCGGTCGAGCCGCGACAGGTCGAGCGTCCCGCGCGCGACGCGCTGCTTGGCTGCCGCCGCCTCGTCGCCCGTGCGGCGCTCGCCGTAGACGAGGTTTCCCTGCTCGTCGAGCCAGCGCTCGGTGATCACCAGCGGGTTCGCGACCCACTGGCCCCCGATCGAGAGCGCCGGCACGACGCGGCTGAGCAGTCCGAGGCGCAGCGCCTTGTGCGCGCTCCAGGGCTGGCACAGCGTGCAGCTTTCCATCGCCGCCTCGATGCCGACGAACAGCGGCAAGAAGTCGGTGCTGCCGCCGTCGGGAGCCGAGCCGTGGCGCGGCCCGGCCTGACCGAAGAGCGCCAGGTCCTGGGCGATCGAGAAGTCGCAGGCCATGCCGATCTCCTGCCCTCCGCCGATGCGCATGCCGTTGACGCGACAGATCACCGGCTTGTCCGAGGCCAGGATCGAGCTGACCATGTCGTTGAACAGGCGCATGTACTGCCGGTACTCCTCCGGGCGCCCCGCGTAGTACTCGGCGTACTCGGCCGTGTTGCCCCCCGTGCAGAAGGCCTTGTCGCCCGCGCCGGTGAGCACGACGGCGACCGCGGCGCGATCATTCGACGCGCGGCGCATCCCGGCGATCACGCCCTTGATCATCTCCGTCGTGTAGGAGTTGTGCTGCGCCGGGTTGTCGAGCGTGATCCAGACGACGTGCAGGCCGGGAACCTCGTCCCCCTCGGGTGAACGGAGCGGCCGCGGCTCGACCCGCACCCCCGCGTGCCGGCGCTCTACGATCAGGTCGTGGTCTTTCAGCTCCATGATCCGCTCTCCGGGACGAGGATCACGCGGCGGCTGGCCCTTCCTGCGTGAAGGTCGTCGAACACGTGGTTGATCTCGGACATCGGTCGCTCCTCGACGAACGGTGCGAGCGCGATCCGACCTGCGAGCACGAGGTCGACGATCGCCGGGTAGTGCTCGGGCAGGCAGCCCCAGTTGCCGCGCGCCGTGGCGTCGAAGGCCATCAGGTTCGACAGCCGCAGCTCGAGCTTGCGCGGGGTGTAGCCCACGATCGCGAGGTGCGCACCGTGACCGACGAGGCCGAAGGCCGTGGCCTGGCCGGCCTCGCTGCCCGAGGTCTCGAAGATCTTGTGCCGGTAAGACGGGATCGCGTGCTGCTCGGCGAGCTGGCGCACCGCGTCGCGCAGCGCCTTGAACGACAGCTCGCCGGCCGCGAGCGTCAGCTCGGCCCCGTGCGCGCGGGCCAGCGCGAGCCGATCGGCGCGGACATCGATCGCGACCACGCGCGCGCCGAGCGCAGCCGCGATCTGCACGCCGAACGCGCCGACGCCGCCCGCGCCGACGAACACCGCCAGGTCGCCCGCGGCGAGCCCGGCCAGGCGGATCGCCTGGTACGGCGTCGAGACCGCGTCGGCGACGACCGCGAGCTCGAGGAGCGCGATGCCTCGCGGGTTGATCGCGCGATCGCCGAGGTCGGGCACGGGACACAGCCCGCGCGCGGGGACGGCGAGGTGGGTCGCGAAGCCGCCATGCACGTCGTTTCCGGGAAAGACCTGCGTCGGGCACACGCGGCCGTTCCCCGAGCGGCAGGCCGGGCACTCTCCGCACGGGATCACGGCGGGCACGACGACGGGCCGGCCGATCCACGCGCGCGCGGCGCTGCCGGCCTCGACCACGGTCCCGCTCACCTCGTGGCCCAGCGTCAGCGGGAGCTGATGGCGCGTCGGGACGCCGTCGTAGAAGAAGCCGAGGTCGGTGTGGCACACGCCGCAGCCCGCGACCTGGACCACGACCTCGTCCGGGCCGGGCTCGACGTCGCGGTCCTCGAGCACCATCGGCTCGCCCGCGCGATGTACGGTCCAGGCGTGTGTCTTCACGGTCTCTCCAAAACAGGAACAAGAATGCCTGTTTCGAACGGGCATGCGCCCGTGCGATCAACGGAGATTGAGGATCCTTAGAGGCGTGAATCGAAGCGGGTCTGAGCCGTAGGCTGACCCGCGGTGACGAAGCAACCAGCGGGGCTGGGCGACCTGCGGCCGACGGAGCCGGCTGACCCGACAGCGGCGGCCACGGGCGCGGTTCCGGCCAGCCCCGGCGCCATGCTCGGCTCGCGGTACCGCATCGTGGCCTTCGCCGGGCGCGGCGGGATGGGCGAGGTGTACCGAGCGGAGGATCTCACGCTCGGCCAGGTGGTCGCGCTCAAGCTGCTGCCCGTCGAAGCCGCGGGCGACAAGGTCCGCTGGGCGCGGATGCTCAACGAGGTTCGTACCGCACGGCGCGTGACCCATCCGAACGTGTGCCGCGTGTACGACGTGGGCGAGGCCGACGGCCGACCGTTTCTGTCCATGGAGTGGATCGACGGCGAGAACCTGGCTCAGCGGCTCGCTCGGAAAGGACGCCTGCCCGGCGAGGAAGGGCTGCGCGTGGCGCGCCAGCTGTGCGCCGGCCTCGCCGCGGCGCATGACCGCGGGGTGATCCATCGCGACCTCAAGCCGTCGAACGTGATGCTCGACGAGCGCGGGGTCGTGCGCATCACGGACTTCGGCGTGGCCGAGGCCGCGGCGGTCGTCCGCGGAAGCCGGGCTCGCGAGGGCACCCCCGAGTACATGGCGCCCGAGCAGCTCGCCGGCCAGGAGGTCACGGCCGCGAGCGACATCTACGCGCTCGGCCTCGTGCTCTACGAGACCTTCACCGGACGACCGGCGCAGGGCACGACTCCGCTCGCGCCTTCGACCGTGGCCCCGGACCTCGATCCTGCGCTGGACAAGGCGATCCTGCGCTGTCTCGCGCGCGACCCTCGGGAGCGCCCAGCCTCCGCGCGGTGGATCGCCGAGGCGCTACCGGGCGACGGCTCGGTCGGCGCGGCGCTCGCCGCCGCGCAGCAGCGTGCCGATCGCATCGCCGCGTTCCAGGCCGAGCTGGCCGAGCTGCGCGGTGCCGGCGTGGTGCCGATCTCCGCAGCAGACCTGAGCGCGATCGAGCGGTATCACGAGGGCGTGTTGCGCGACCTCGTCCTGCACTTCGACGTCGATCTCGGTGAGCGGGGCAAGTACCTCTCGCTCGGCATGCGCATCGCTTCGCTCGTCGGCGCGCTCGCGCTCGCCGCGAGCGCGTTCTACTTCTTCTACAGCCAGTGGGGCGCAATCTCGCTCGCGCTGCAGATCGTGATCCTCGTGGCCGCGCCGCTGCTCGCACTGCTCGCGACCTCGATCGTCGCTGCCCGTGAGACCGGCCGCTACTTCACGTTGATCGCGGCCACGCTCGCCCTGACCTGTCTCATCATCGACGTCGCGGTCCTGGGAAGCTCGTTCGGACTCGCGCCGTCGCCGCTGTCGGCGCTGATCTGGTCCGGCTTCGCGCTGATCCTGGCCTACGGCCACCGTCTGCGCTTGCTGCTCGTTGCGGGCCTGGCGTTTCTGGCCTTCTTCGTGGCCAGCGTCGTTCATGCCGGGTCCGGGCGCTACTGGGCGACGTGCGCCGAGCAACCGGAGAGCTTCCTCCCCGCGGGCGCGCTGTTGCTCGGCGGGTCGCTCCTCGCCAAGGCGCGGCAGCCGACCGGCTTCGTGCTGCTGTATCGCGTGGTGGCGGTGGTCGCGCTTCTCGCGCCGAGCGTGGTCGTGGGGCAGGTGGGCGCGCTGAGCCACCTGCCCGTCGAACCGCGCACCGCCGCCCTGATCCACCAGCTGTTCGGCTTCGCGGCCAGCGCCGGCTTCGTCTGGCTCGGCGTGACGCGGCGGCTCCGCGACTGCGCCTACATGGGCGCCTCGTTCTTCGTCCTGCTGCTGTTCCTGCGCTTTCACGAGTGGTGGTGGGACTGGATGCCGCGCTATCTCTTCTTTTTCATCGTCAGCCTCACCGCGGTTGCAGCGCTGCTGGCACTGAAGCGGCTGCGCGCCGCGACGACCGCGCCGGGAGCGCAGGCGCCATGAGGCGACTGGCGTCTCGAGCGACGCTCGCGGCCGGCGCCGCGCTGGTGCTGCTGACCAACGCCATGATTCTCGGCGCTGCCGCGTGGAACCGTGCGGGTGAGCCCGAGGCGGTGCTGCAGCTGACCGAGCGCGAGCTGTCCTTGCCCACCGAGCGCGACCGCGAGGACACCTCGCTGTTCCTGTCCATCGTGCCGGCGACCCGTCCGCCCCGCACGCTCCAGCTCGCCGCATGGCGCATGCATCGCGAGCTGCCGGCCCTGCCGCTCGCCTGGCTCGATCGCGACAAGCTCCGCGAGCTGGGCTTCGACGTCGCGCTCGACCCGAGCGATCCGCGTGCCCCGGGCCGTTATGAAGGGCCCGACGTCCGCGCCGTGTTCCTCGCGCTCGAGTACGACGGAGAGGCCTGGGCGAGCTGGATCGCCACGCGGGAGGAGGAGGTCGCGCGCCTGCGCGGGCAAGCGGATGCGGAGACGCTCTTGGCCTTCGACCGCACGATGCGCTCGCGTCTCGTCCCGATCGACGCGAGCTCGGATCCTCGCGCTCTGCGGCGCGCGCATCCCGACACGCGCCGCGTCGCGATCGTCAGCGGCCTCGTGCGGCGAGTCTTGCGGCAGCCCGCGCCGGGAGCGCCCACACTCGGAGGAGACGTGATCGATCTCGTGGTGAGCGAGGTCCGCGTGCCGCGCGAGATCGGCTCGCAGCTCGAGCCGCTCGTTTCAGCGCCGTCGACAGCCCAGGAGGGAGCCGTGCCGCACTGGCCCGCGTCCGTCCCGCCGCGCTTCCGCGCGCAGCTGGCGTTCGGGCGACGCCTCGAGCCCTGGCTCGTCGAAGTGGTCGTCGACCGATGAACCACCCCTCGATCATCCAGGGCGGCATGGGCGTCGCGGTCTCGAGCTGGCCGCTCGCGCGCGCCGTGGCAGGCTCGGGTCAGCTCGGAGTCGTCGCGGGCACCGGGCTCGACGTGCTCCTGTCGCGCAAGCTGCAGGACGGCGACTGCGGGGGCGATCTCCGCCAGGCGCTGGCGTGCTTCCCCGTCCCCGAGATCGCCGAGCGCATTCTCGATCGGCACCTGATCCCCGGGGGCAAGCGACCGCAGGATCCCTACCGCCGGCTCCCGCTGTGGCGGGCGACGCAGAGCGTGGCGCAGCAGCAGCTCGCCGTCGTGGCCAATTTCGTCGAGGTCGCGCTGGCCAAGCAGGGGCACGACGGACCGGTCGGCATCAACTATCTCGAGAAGATCCAGCTGCCCGCGCTGCCCTCGCTCTACGGCGCGATGCTGGCAGGCGTGGACTACGTGCTGATGGGTGCCGGAATCCCGCGCGAGATCCCGGGCGCGCTCGACCGCCTGGCCGAGCATCGCGATGCCGATCTGTCGCTGCACGTCGAGGGAGCCAGAGCAGGAGACGATTACCGGCTGCGCTTCTCGCCGCGCGAGGTCGTGGGCCAGATCGCGTCTCCGCTGCGCCGGCCGACCTTCCTGGCCATCATCACCTCGAACGTGCTAGCGACGACGATGGCCAGGAAAGCTACAGGCCGGGTCGATGGCTTCGTCGTCGAGGGTCCGACGGCGGGCGGACACAACGCTCCGCCGCGCGGACGGCCGGCGCTCAGCGAGCGCGGCGAGCCCGAGTACGGCCCGCGCGACGAGGTCGACCTCGACGGTATCGCCCGGCTCGGTCTGCCGTTCTGGCTCGCCGGCTCCTGTGCGTCGCCGGAACGGCTCGAGCAGGCTCGGCGAATCGGCGCGTGCGGCATCCAGGTCGGCACGGCGTTCGCGTTCTCGCGCGAGTCGGGTCTCACCGACGACCTGAAGCACGCGGTGATCTCCCAGGCCCGGCTCGGGCGCATCCGCGTGTTCACCGACCCCACGGCCTCGCCCACCGGGTTTCCGTTCAAGGTCGTGCCGCTCGCCGGAACGCTGTCGGAGCGCGAGGAATATGACGCCCGTCCGCGCACCTGCGACGTCGGCTACCTGCGTCACGTGTATCGCAAGGACGACGGCTCCCTGGGCTACCGCTGTCCGGCGGAGCCGATCGAGACGTACGTTCGAAACGGCGGCGACGCGAGCGATGCCGTGGGACGCAAGTGCCTGTGCAACTGCCTGCTCGCGAACGTCGGCCTGGCGCAGCGCCAGCCCGGCGGGTACGTCGAGCAGCCCCTGCTGACGTCGGGCGACGACCTGGGCGTGATCGCCCAGCTACTGGGTCCGGATCGCGACTCGTACTCGGCCGAGGACGTCGTGCGCTGGCTGACCGACGCTCCAGCGAGCCCTCAGCCGAGTTGATCCCATCCGTCGTCGAACGACCGGATCAAATGGTCCACGCGCAACAGGCCCGGGCGCGTCAGACGCACCGCGTCGGGCGTTACGGTGAGCAGCCCCGATCGCTCGAGCGCCGCGAACGGCCCGGCGAAGCTCTCGAGCCCTGCGCTTGCGAACTTGCGCTCGAAGTAAGCGCGCTCGAGCCCGCCGAGCTTGAGCTGCAGCAGCAGCTCGCGCGTCAGCCGCTCGTCGTCCGCCAGCACGTAGGCTCGTCCGAGCGGCAGCCGGCCGGCCTCGACCGCCTCGAGGTACGGATCGAGCGTCGCCAGGTTCTGCTGCCCGATCCCGTCGAGGTACGAGAACGACGCCACGCCGATCCCCAGCAGGTCGGCGCCGTGGTACTGCGCGTCCTGGTAGACAAACTCGTGGCGCAAGGGATCGCGCACGGCGGAGTATGCGCTGCGCACGACGTAGCCGGCCGCCTCCAGGCGCTCGAACGCGCGGGCGAGGCGGGCGCGCTTCAATCCCCACGAGGCCGGCGGCGACGGCACGTTACCCTCGCGCAGCATGCGAGCTAGCGGGGTGCCGTACGGGATCTCGAGCTGGTAGATCGTGATGCCGTCGGGCGCGAGGCGCAGCGTGTGCTCGAGGCTCTGCTCGAACGACGCGTCGGTCTCACCGACGAGACCGACGATCAGATCGATGTTCGAGACGGCGAAGCCCACGTCGCGGATCGCGGCCCAGGCGCGCTCGACGTCGGCGATCTGGTGGATCCGCCCGTTCGCTGCCAGAACGTCATCGTCGAGCTGCTGCACGCCCAGGCTGATCCGCGTCACGCCCAGCTCGCGCAGCGTCTCCAGCTTGCGCTGGGTCGTGCTCTTCGGCGCGCACTCGAAGCTGACCTCGCGCACGGCGTTCCAGGGGAGGGTCGCCTGGAGTCCGAGGAACAGCTCGCGCAGCTGCCCCACGGGCAAGAGCGAAGGCGTTCCTCCGCCGAAGTAGACGAACTCGAGCTGCCGCCCGGCGAAAGCCGGCCGCTCCGCATAGAGCTGCAGCTCGCGGCACACCGCTCGCAGGTAGCGCCCCATCTCCTCCGGGCGATCGTCGTACGAGCGGTAGTAGCAGTAGTCGCAACGCTCGACGCAGAACGGGACGTGCACGTACAGGCCGAACGACCGGGCCGGCGCGGGGCGCGTGAGCCAGGCCTCGAAGCGGGGAACGGCCTCGACGGTCCAGCGATCGAAGGGCGGCCAGGTGGGCACGAAATAGTGCCCCTCGAGGGGCAGCGCGTCGAGGGACTCAGGCGTGATCGTCCGGCTCACCCAGGAGTAGTAGCACGAAACGACCGGCGAGTTTCCCCCCGAACGGTGGCAGAATACGCGGCGCCGGGGGGCACAGGATGGGAACACGTTCGACTGCGCCGCGACCGCTCCTGCTCGCGGCCGGTCTGGTCTTGGCGCTCGGGCCGGCAGGGTCGCGAGCCGAGGAGGCGGCGCCTGCGCTCGATGCCGAGCTGCAGGGCGCGGTCGAGGGCATCCGCTCCGAGAGCATCGTTTCCACGATCCGCTTCCTGGCCTCGGACGGCCTCGAGGGTCGGGAGGCCGGCGAGCGCGGGCTCGACCTCGCCGCGGACTACCTGGTTTCGCGGTTCCAGGGGCTCGGCCTGCGTCCGGCGGCGAGCGGGTGGTTCCTGCAGCGCTTCCGCCTGCGCTACCGCTACCTCACGGAGAAAGAGCAGCTCTCGGTCGCGCGACGCGAGGGCGAGGCCGAGGTGCGGCGCGAGTTCCGCGTGAGCGCCGATTTCGCGCCCTTCGCGTTCTCGGAGGTCGGGACGGTCGAGGCGCCGCTGGTCTTCGCG